>Ga0307512_10007082_pt1 | contig 11177 bp, 11 predicted proteins | sample 14_EM_MG_FD_200267 | JGI IMG/M metagenome (GOLD analysis project Ga0307512, IMG submission 200267) | Populus trichocarpa ectomycorrhiza microbial communities from riparian zone in the Pacific Northwest, United States - 14_EM | ecosystem: Host-associated > Plants > Roots > Unclassified | place... | reverse complement strand
CCTGGATCCTGTCTCTGAAAACCCATATTCAGTGACCCGTCGAGACTCACGCGACGGCCGGGAATCCAGGAATCCTCCAACCAGCATCTCCCGCGCCTCAGATGCAGTTAAGGACCTGGTTCGGTCAAACAGCAGGACGGTCGGGCGTAGCCACACGGAGCCACGACCCTCTCACAACCCCAACCGCGCTACCTCTCCTCTGAGAACGCTCTCTCCGACCAGGACCTTCTCACCTCCCCGAAGTGCCACACCCTCCAGATCTTCCTCAAGAGCACCGTCCCGTTCGCGTACTCCGGCCTCTTCCGGAGTGGTTGTTCCACCCGGTCCCGTGCCGCCACTTCCCGCAGATGCGTCGTACAGATATCGAACATCATCCTCCGCTCCGAGGAAGGTGAGAGTTCGCCAAGGATACTGGAACAGACGTGGAGATTCCTGCACTCCCGATGGTCGATACTTCATCCGCGCTCCTCCCGAACATCAAAACCCTCCCGAGTTATCACATCTACATCAGTACCACTTTTCAACTTACGATGGGAGAACAATCATTTGGGACCGACGAATGAAGGAATTTCCCGATTCCGTATCTAAACATGGGCAACCACCTAGATACCCATTCGAATACGTACGCGGATTCTTTGCTACTGCTGACGACTTTACTGATACCCTACCGCAGTCCATCAAATACATCGAAGTCAACGAATCAGATATTCGGACCCCCGAATTCTCGTCGCCACGTTAACCCGACGGCGCATTTGACGACAATTGGTTCGTCCCCGACTACACCCACGACCCTATAGTAATTCTCCATATGCCTCTTATTTATCATGCCTTGCTGTATCAATCTTTCTTCGTCTGATGCCCCACTTTATGATACTTATATGTGCATACACTAATCGTCTCATCTCGCCTATCATGTCCTCTATATTATCACCATAGATGCCCTTCAGATTGTCTACTGGCTAGCCTTTGTTCACTTCCTCCTGCCCCACTCTCTCCTTGTATATACTTTCCCACCCGCTTATAGTTGTGCACTTACTTGGACTTTGCACATAGCATTCTTTTTGTCCTCTCGCTTCGTTCCGTAGTTCCGCATTTTTAGTGTACTAGCCCATTTTGCAGTGTCTGAGTTTTCTGTTATCTTACAACTTCCTCATATGACCGGTGACCTCCACGGTGTATCCCTTTTTCGGCTTCTAATACTCTTCGTCCGAAGTTCTGTCTGTATATAGATAATACATTGGAATTCAAAAAAAAAAAAAACGGTTGAATCCTTGGACTCTGGAAACTGATCATGGCGGACTCACGCGAAAACGGAACTTCAAAAACACGCGTTCGGATGTCCGTAGTAGATTATTACGGAAGAAAAGGCGTGTTTAACGTGCGCAGTCGATGCTACTACGTTGCAATTGTCAAATATATCTCGTGATCATAACACGTTTCCCCAAGGTTGTTCAGTTATTTCCATTCTATGATCGGCTGCTGTCACCGGTGCGGGGGTATTGAAGATTACAGCTGAGTCCGGGCCATTTCCACCGGAGGTTTACGTCCCAATAACACAGCCTGCAGCTGGACCCTAGATACCACCCCGGGACGTACTCAATGCTTCTTTCATGAGGGCTAGAACGACTGACGTTCTGCCACTCATTCAGGATATTGAACGTGTGGGAATAATGGGGCACGAGGCCACGTCCCGAAATGAAACCATAGAATCCCGAAACTGCGTAACCCGTTCTATCGGAATGTATCTGTCGTCAAAAAAACATCAGAATGCCGTCGGATTCTTAGGATCCTCATCCGCAAATCGAGGAAACACCAGAGAGGAACACAACTTAGTGCGATCTTCACCAAAGATAACAGGATCATCGACGTTCGAGGAGAGAAAAGCTGGTTTCAATAAGATTGGTTTATGGGACGTGGCCCGGAAGGTTGTATTCCCGCAGGAAGAGGGGAGGGGGGAGCTTAGGGAGGCGACCCATTTAGAAGGTCGTGTCGAAGCCACACACAGCTGACGACGGCGAACAAAAACCTAACACAGGCCACGCACGGTCTAAACTTCACCCGGAGAAGACAGAAAGCCTCCGGGTAGCCAAACAATGAGCCATCGCGGCCGGCTACCATCATCACGGTCGAAGACAGCTGCCGGTTAGATCAGATGTAGTCGGAGTGATCGTATACACCAGTTCGATTACACGAGAATACAGGATCAAAGTAGGAAAGCGAGTCCGGAGGCTTGGATGTATCGGGACATGATCGCCGAAGTAAAATGCAGGAGAGCAGTTCAGACAGAGTCAGCAGGCATCCGAACAAGACGTTCAGGGATCAAGGACATTCGAAGGCGATGCCGAGGTTTGCCGTAGTAGAAGCGAGAGTGTGAAAGTTCGTCAGATGACAGAGTACAGGGAGAACTTCCGAGAGCCTCGTAACGGGCAGCGCAAGAGGTGTTGTCGACGTCGCGGGAGGGTGCCGAACTTGTGCTTGGGGAGGATCTCTTTGGCTCGAGAAGCAAATACTTCAACGGGAGTAATGACGCGCTCTGGGAGTTGTGTCAGTACACATACAGGTTCGGATGAGATCATCACCATCATCGCAGAAAGCAAAAACCAAGTGGTGCTCCAAGCCATATGTCCAGCCATTATGGCGATACGGAAGATGGGGTTTTCTGAGACTTTATGATAACTAGGTAGATCACCTGCGGGCAAACGAATCAGGTATCACAGGCAAGGTGCACGGTAGGACATACCTCCACCGGCGGCCTTAAACGCATGAAAGAGTATGGAGTACCAGATATGAGCGCCATGCCCCTGGGGTGTCGACAAGTTCTCTCTGATGCTATGAGTCGCATTGTTAATCTGCTGGAGTTCCTCCTGTGTTGTCGACGTCAAATTCCCGAGTGCCGAAGCGAGCTGTTCAGCATTTTTCGCAGCGGCCAGTTGGATTTTGTAGGAGGCCGCTGTCTCTTCCCAATGAACTTGGAGCTGCTCACCCACCCGATCAGCTGCTTGAGATGCCTGGGATATTGACTGACAGAAAATTTGACGACAACGGACGAGCGATGAAAGATCAGCGCACAAGGTGTAGAGTTGATATGCCTCCTATCAGTTCGTTCCATTGGCCATTGACCTGTTCCTACACGATGATGAACTTGGCGGCATCGCGACGAAAAAATTTGCGATTCACCATGACACGGCTGAGCTCCTGGTCATGTAAACGAACCTGTTGGAGGAGAGTCTCCGAATGGTACGATAACTCGTTCCCAAGGCTTTCGATAGTACTTTCCAAAGACCGTGCATGCTGTTGGATTGTGTTAGCGCAATTGGCGAGGCCGGTTAGTGTTCGTACCACAGCTAAGAGACGGGAAACACTAGCATCAACCTGAGAACCGGTTAGTCAATGAAAGCGTCGAGCTTGATACGATCATGGAGACCTCGAGGAATGCGTGTGCCTGCTGTTCGGACTGTTGTCGAGATAACTGGTCCAAGGTGTTGTCAAGACTTGCGGCCACCTGAGACTCGTAAGTAGGAATCCAACTGGAGGGTCGGGTATTTTACATATTGCATGATATCTCGGGAGACGTTGGCCATATTGCCGACAACAGAATCGAAAACTCCGGGGAACGCATGCAATTCACCTAGGATTTCGTGCATCGACTGTGGGTACGCATGGGAAATTAATGGCACTGGAAAACCCATAGGATTATCTCACCTTGATGGATGCCGACAGGTGTTGATCGTTCTTTTCGAAGCTTTGTTCCCGCCTGAGTAAGAACTGAACCAAGCGCAGCTTCTCCGCCGTGATATTCTGGTAAGTGTTTTTTGCGATATCTGAAAGTACGCTTTCGTTCCAGGCTTCCTCTCGTATAAGCGGAATCAAATACCGATATCGTGCAGCTGTTGGTAAGCATAACACATGCGAGCTAAAGGTGTTGTGAGTAATGCAGTCACAGGAACGAGTGAATCCGAGCCTACTTGACTCTCTAAAGTACCCAGAATAACTAGACCAAGCCTGTGCACTTCGCGCCAGTGCCCTGAAATTGAAGCCATGAGAGGTTGCATGTGAATTATCGGAAGAAACAAGACCCACTCGACACAGTAGCGCCTGTCTACTGGAGAAGCGGTGGACTTTTGTCTGACTGAGTGACACTCCATCGGAGGTGAGAGATGAGCGATCTCCAATTCGCACAGAGTCATAGAAATCGCAACTGGACACCTTCGTTAGCCTGGGTGTATGCACAGCACAAGATTCATCCCACAGGATATCTTATCTTCTTCGAGTCTATCAAGGTCTGCACAACGCTGTTGCATATAGCCCACTGCTTGGCGAAAACAGTCGGGTTTGTTCGTGGTTTGGACCAACGCTGCTGATCTCATCACGCTTATACTCCACGGGTTACCAGGGAAACAACACCTACCACGGCTTGGAAAGACATCCTCAAGCTCTCCTTGCATCACTGTCAAGCATAACCGTGAAAGAGACGCGTCGGTCACCGAGAACGAGCGCGACAGCCCATAGACGTACATGTGTCACCAGATCTGGCATATTCGTGCAATTCGTCTGTCCCAGGATTCGTCTTGGTAGACCTGGGCCATATAGCCCCGGCGCTGGGCCACGGCAAGTAAGTAAGGTAGAGGATGCACAACGCGACCAGCATCGGGGAGTGGTCAGAAGGAGAAATGGTAATCAGCTGATCGAAAGCTCTCCGGCCGTCCACCACTGGACTTCTTAAGGTCACATCCCAGCTCGCATGGCTCTTTGTTTCCCCCATGATGGTTCTGACCGCCCAAAATCTTGGTGACTCCCACTCTCAGCGGACACGGCTCCTGGTCCGTCTTATTCCCTCGAATGTAGCCCTCTACTCTGTAGTTCCTCAACATCCTCAATCCAGGAAGAGCCCCGAGTTCCGTACGAGATCAAATTATATCAGAGATGTCGAACACTGTGGCCCCAAGATACTGAAGGGTGCCCACTTTGTGGGCACGTCCCCGGCCCTAACAAGGGACTTCGCCCTTACCGCCATCGTCGGTGTCCTAGCGGCAAAGCTTCATATCTGGCTAGCTGTCTTACGAGTCTTGACAGAATACTTGCTGATACGGCATGTTCAGAAACGTGAGCAGCTGTCGGAAGCAGCTCGTGTCGACGATTTATACTGTAGTATATGCGTCCAATGCGCGAGGAGTTTTTAACAGGTCGTGGTTCCAGTTATCCGCTACGCTGAGGGCAGTCTGATGCCTATTCTCATGTTCAAGTTAACCTTCAACATGATACCCGAGAAAGTCCCTATTCTGTTCTGTTGTGGCCGTTTCTGAAGGGTATATTCGACGCCTTGAACAGAAGATTGGCCCTCCTGAGACTGCAGGTGCATGCGGACTTTGTCAGTGCCAGATCATCTTTAGCTCACACTCTAGCTCACGACATCTCGTAGATAGAAGCGCATCTAAACAAGTCAGAATCCCCCTGGTTCGCTGGAGGGGATGAACCCACAGGTGCTGACTTTATGATGTCGTTTCCGCTCGAACTCTGGTACCAAGGCTATCCCTCGTTACTGGGTCTGAAAACCCAAGAGTTCGTCAAACTTCTTCATGAGCGGCGAGTTCTACGACGGCGCCTGTTAACTGGATGGCGGATTATCTTCTTAGGCCCGCCTACAAGAAAGTCAGTCTTCTAGTTGTATTGTGTTTCAAATCGACTGACCCTCTCCCTACAGGCACTTGAAAGAGGAGGCCCTCACGTGTTTTTCCCCTTTTCGCACCATCAATAGCGGCATTTCATTTTCTCCTGCGCATTCTTGGACTTTCATCTGTACATGAGTATACACACTATTCTCGTATGTATTACCGGACAATGCCTGGATGTTCGGACAACTCCGCCGGTTACTTAGTTGAGACGCTCACGTAATACGATCACAGTCAGCGGGCGGCGGAGTGGGTTACCCGTGCTTTGCATCTGCAAACCAGATTCTATGCGAGAGGTAACCTTGAGTTCGGGTACATAACCTTGACTTCGCGACGTCTTTGGTCTGACGTTCCTTGCCTTCCGCCACCATGATCTTGACGGTTCACCACCTCAACCACTCACGATCTCAGAGGATTCTATGGCTACTTGTTCGTTGGTCTTCTGCAACTTTTATGGAAGCCGCATAAATTTCGGACTGAACCCATGCTGGTAGGAAGAGCTCGAGGTCCCGTACGAGGTTGTTAAGTGGCAGCGGAACTCGGAGAACTTGGCCCCGGCGGAAATGAAGGACGTGCATCCACTGGGACTCGCACCTATCATCGTCGACGGCGGCATTACCATAGCCGAAAGCGGTGCCATCGTCCGTAAGAAACCCCTTGGTTAGCCCTCTGCCTGGCTTGAACGTTAACAGCCTCCGGCATCCAGAGTACTTACTCCGGAAATACGGGAAACAACAGGAAACCCTCCCAGAACCAGTCCAAATCAATGATCTATACTGTACGATCTTACTTTCCCTCACTTCTCGCTCGCAAAAGGTTTAAATGCTGACTTCTGAATCTATGACTCAGTCACACATTATGCTGAAGGCACTCTGATGCCAATCCTCGTAACCAAGGTAATCTATACGATGATACCGGAGAGAGCACCTCTCCTTCTTAAACCGTTTCTGTGGGGCGTCTTCGAAGCGGTCACTCGCAGAATGGTCACTCCACGGTTGGAAACCTGCAGGGAATATGTACGTAGCTCTCATGCCCCGTGGCACAGCCACACCTGACGGTCCTTCAACACCAGATCGAGACGCGACTGAACCAGACTGATGGAGGGTTTTTTGCTGGTGGTGACGAGCCCACCGCAGCAGATTACATGATGATATTCCCTCTGGAACTATGGGCCAAGAAGTTCCCCGAGAGCTTCGGTCCGAAGTGTAGGGAATACATTGAACGTATCCACGAACGGTGCGCATCTTAGACCTCCTCTCTGTCACCCCGGTCTGACGACAACGTCAGGCCTGCTTTCAAACGTGTAAGAGCTGCTCTAGATTCCCTCAGTCCGTTGCGCGTCGCTTGACCTCACCTTCCTTCCCTATCCTTATCCAGTCACTCGAGAAAGGCGGAGAGTATCGCCTTCTCTAGTTTTCCTTCACCGCCTCACCGGCGAGTCCGTCCAATCGGTGTCCATATGTACGATCATCATTACTGTGTTCTCTAGCGTAGTGCTATACTGTGCAACAAATCTCCCGATGATACAACATTACGAAGGTACCCTAGTTAGGAATACAAGATAAAAATGCAGATGGTAAGGAAACCAATGAAATGAGTGAAAATGCGATGCAATGTTCGTGTCGTGGTGTGGCAAATGATGAAATGAGAGCAATAGAAAGGAATGAACGAAGCTAGCCGCGATTAGGTCAGATGATACACTATATGCGAGAGGTGAGAATTCCGAAGATGCAAAATGCGATGAGATGTAAATATGCGAAATCGTGATGCGCGTTGAGTATGATAGGGGTGCAAAATGAGGGTGGATGCGGGAATGAGGGAAATGAGGGGACATGCGATGAGGCGTTCAATCAGGGACCAGAGCGGTGATGAGGCGAAGTCCACAGTGTATTGGGATAGGTGGCGATCGGTCTAGGATTTCCTGTCGTCTGGCCTCTTTTTCGAACTACCGGGCAGGGTTCTGGTTTCCCAGAAGGCGGGACCCTCTCCTTCGACCCAGGTACCAGTAACGGGATCGCGTTCGAAGTCTCCGTCCTTATACCCGTATCTCTGCTTCAGAAGCTTCAATAACGGGTTGCGGAGAGCAGGGTCCATGCGAACGCTCTCGCCAGCACGGTAGCTGCCGACACCGTGGCGTGTGAGGCTCTCTTCGAACAGAGTCTCTTCGAAGGTGCAGCCACAGTTGAGATGACCAGGGGGCGCCATGCGTGGTGGATAAGCTCGACGCTCGCGCCTTGAGTCGTGCCAAGCGCACAAGGCGTTACCAGCGCGGTTAAGAGAACAGTATTTGCGGATGCGAGCGTTAGTACGAGCGTTCCAAGACTCTTGGAAAGCGTCCATGTTAGGAGGGTTTGGAACAGAAGAGGGGAGACCGCTAGGGTGGATTCCCGTCGGCGGGTAACCGGCGGCCAAAGCAGCATGGAGTTCCCGCACGCGGCGGTTGGCCGTTTCCGTCTCGATTTCGAGTTCCCTGACCCTGTTTCTGAGGAATCTGAGCTCCTCTTCAACGGTTTCCTTGCGCATGGAACTGCGCACAGGAGCGGAATGCGGGCCGGTCAGGGGAAGGGATACTGGGGGCAGAATGATATCAGGAGGAGTGGAGGCTGTGGGGCCGGGACGGGAGGTGAATTCGGAGTAGGAGGTAGAAGGCATGAAGGATCCGGATTGTTCGTAAAGGTTGGGAGTATTATACTGATTATAAGTCGGGTAATGTAAGTTGGGGTTCGCAGATGAATGAGTGGAAGGCGTCGTAGGAGAAGCGTAATATGAGGTAGGGATGCCGGGGGTGACAATGACGTTCCCGGGTTGAGGGACGTCAGAGTGCCAGTCCATGGAGGTAGAGTGGACGTGAGAGGATTGTGATGGATCATGGAATGACCGATCGCTCGAAGGAGAGGAATGTGCCGATAGTGTGGGTTCACCCATAGCTCCGGTGAGGCTCGAAGGGGTCACGGATCCCGAAGAGCTCTGGCGGATATCTGAGTGATAACGGCGCCCAGTGTTATCCTGGCAAAGCAACCCGCATCAGCACCCATCAAACTGCCTCTGATGTGTGCAGAATCACTTACCGATGTAAAGCAGTACGGGAGTTGGTTACCGTCAGAAGATCTTCGCTGTACGTGCGCGAGATCTCCAGATGGGTACTCGGATTGTTCGTACTTCACGGTGTTGGATGGCCAATTTTCGTAGTGAGGAGCAGACATGACGGAAGAATGCTGGCGACGTCCAGAGCTAACGCGGGGTGGTGGATGGGTGTAGGGGTAGGCAGAACGTTTCTTACGAGTGAGCGTGGGTGTGCGGCCAGAGGAAAAGGAAGGAATATGAGTGAATAAAGGGATCGGATGATTGGAAGGAGAGGATGAAGAAGGACACCAAAGATCTAAAGGTGAGTGTCGTTCCAGCTTAATGAGGGGGTCGGAAGGGACAGTGGTGAGCCCGGAGGGGGGAGCTAGCTCTTCTGGAGACCTAGCACTGTGTGGAGCGAAGTCCTGCATTGGGGGGAGAAATGGTGTATGGTTTTATAAGTCAGGTCAGTTAAACGCTTTGAAGACCGCCGGTCGCTCGAGATACACGATGGTATCAGCGTCGCGAGGGGGCACGATCCTAGATGCGGTGCAAGGAATAGAGACTGACGCCTCGAGCGATCCTCAAGCCGACAACGGGCTCTGCAAATCAAAGATTTGGTCCACTCGGGGTCGGACTCTCAGCCTCTGGCCGAAGCAGAAATCCTGATCACAAGATCAATGAGTGATGGAGGATCTACAATTCGACGCTCAATGGGCGGGCGACACACCACTTTGGGGATCTCTTGTGCCTCTATGGCGACGAATGAATAGAGTATACACATCGTAACCATCACACCCATGATCTTTTTCTCGTTTTCGTATGTCATATCCGGGTCCTCCAGCTGTGTCTTTATTTGTGCCCTCCATATCCTACTTGTGCACGCGCTATTTCGCGTTGTTCCACTAACAATGGCCGCGGTGTTAACCCTCGATTCCATTCGAGACCGCGGCCCTTGTAGCTTGATGGAGGACGGCGGTATACAACCTCGAGGTTAGTAGACTCCCGCCCATCGCCATCCGCACCGCCCGGGTGGAATAAATCTGCTGTAATCATGACAGGCCCCTCCCCTGACAACCGGTCGGAGCGTCGGGTTGGGTGGGAGCCAATGTCAGGAAAAAAAAATCCACAAAGGCCTGTGCACGTAAGGCGTCGGCCTGGCGTTACCCCGGGTCTAGGTCGACTCGGATCTCTTGCGGGGGTCTAGCCTCGTGTGTAGGGACAACAGACTCCGGTCACTTCACCTGGCGCCGCCCGGCTGTCCCTCTTGGCCACTCGCGGAGACCCCTGCCTCACTAGCAATAGGGTCGGTGCTTTCTGCTCTCTACCCCATGATCGGATAATCGGGTGGGGTAGGTGTAGAGAACCGATCCCACAACCTGTGTCACAACGACCAATTTACTCCAAGCTTCATGACATACTGTAGATTCATACGCACACCATGTGTCATGAGGATGAGGTCCGGCCGGGCGATCAAGTTGGAGGAAGTTAGCCTGACTGACTGACCGTGTGATCGATGATCGATGGTGAGAACCGCCTGTGTTCGGTAAACACTCACTTTCCCGCGAAGCGTAGGGGTAGGTGGGATACCGATTCGCGCTTCGCCAGTTGTCTCCCACACCACGACCTGTGCAGCGATGCTTCGGAAAGAACTACCACGGGTGACAATGGCACATGCCTTCCGCCATCCCCGCCGTGCGCTTCGGCTGCACTTGCAGGGTCGTAATTCGGCGTCGTCAAAACCCTGTTCATTCATTCTTCCAACGAGATGGAACCCGCGGGAGAAAACGGAGACATAACTATCAATCCTCTTGTTCCCATCTTCCATGTTTTTGAACACGTTCCTATTCAATGAATTTAGTCCGTTTGTTTGATCGGACTGATCAATGGTACAGCGTCGCAGACCCAACACTTAGCGTCGTCGAGAGCCCCTGCAGCGGTCATCCTTCCCTACATCTGCACAGACACATGATATCCACAGCACAGATTGCATGGGAATCACCGTCTGTAAAGGCCCACCGCGCGCTTAGCTGTTCAGCCACGAACAACACGGATCGCCTAAAACCACACAGCCTGTGTCTGACTTCCGCGACGAGACGCGAGCATCCTTTTCGGAGATACTCGCAACGCATTCACGGTGATTTGGTGGTGATCTCCTATGCTTCTGCCCATCAAGAGTTGCAGATCACAATCCGCCACCGGTCACTAGTCATAATTGAGCCATGTCAAAACGGGAACACATAAGTCCGTCCAGTGCTGCTAAGTGGCAGTTCGTAAGTCACCGCGGCGATGATGTGATTGTTCTTGCAGGTACAGACTCATGACGAGACATCAATAGCAGGAATTTCACCGTGGCTGGTAATGTGTTCTTTATCCCAGGATATATAGGCACCTGTAGCTCAGGATGGTTCAAAGAGCGGATCTTTGAGGCAGTGCGTATGGCGG
>Ga0307512_10007081_pt1 | contig 11178 bp, 9 predicted proteins | sample 14_EM_MG_FD_200267 | JGI IMG/M metagenome (GOLD analysis project Ga0307512, IMG submission 200267) | Populus trichocarpa ectomycorrhiza microbial communities from riparian zone in the Pacific Northwest, United States - 14_EM | ecosystem: Host-associated > Plants > Roots > Unclassified | place... | reverse complement strand
GACCACCAGGCGGAGCTAAATTTAATAAGACAGGATAAGGGCTTATTAAGCCCTTCAAATTTAGAAATTTAATTTAGCCAGAGCCAATACACAAGGTGACCCCTAGGCGGAGCTAAATTTTTTTTTTATTAACGTGGATGTCTGGACCAGCTTGCGTGCACCTCGACTAATCCCACGGGTCCTGAAGTTAACGACCATGCAAGCCTCCAGTGACCTTGAAGTTTGTGAGACTCGAACTGATAATCTCTAGAAAGTAAATTTAAAACCTTATCAGTTAAACTATATTCCTCAAGGTTAAATTTAATAAGACAGGATAAAGGTATATTAAGCCCTTCAAATTTAGAAAATTGACAAAAGCAAATTAGAGGGATTTAATTAGTTGCAATTCGGCCACCTTCTACGAATTAATTAATAAAAAATCATTGTGCCAGTAGCTAGCATTTTCATGTGATCACAGAGTACATCACACGCACCAGCCCTCATCATTATTTGGCAAAGTGATCAGATTGGTAAGTAGTTTATCCATCCTATCACCATGATCTTTTCCTCTTTCACAATATTCTTACAAGAATAGTCCATCAGTAACATGCATGCCCCAAAAGGTGATTTGCTTTTAGCGCAGGTAATGATGGATTTGTTAATCACATATTCTTGTTGTAATTACAGGTAATTAGTTCATCCACCTTAAGCTACATCCATCATCTTCTTCTTTTCTTCTTTTTTCTTTTTTCTTTTTGAGAAAGAGCTACTACATGATCCTGTAATATTCAACCAAACAGAATAAAATTTGATTATTCAATAATTTTATCGGTTTTCAGACAGAGAAGAATGCTCTAGCTAGTGGGTTGTTGCTTGAGAGTCAAGACTGTCTATATATATATATATATATATATCCTGTGATTTCACAATCCCTGACGATTCATGTTGCTAGTGATTAAGTAGCTTACATATAACTTTTGTCCTTGGACTAACATATAATATATTAATAAAAACACTCATTTTGACTATTATCTCGAAAAAAACAAAGTCAGAAGAGTCAAAATGAATATCTTCTTATGTTTTTTTTTTAAAATTTTAGAAAGATATAAATCTATGCTTAAAATAAATTTATTTTTATATTTTTATCTCTGTTCTTGCAGTTGAACGTGTTTCTGTCATTTCTGTATTTATATTTTCATCAGTACTCTACACAATCACATTTACAAGTCCTTCAATATCCTCACACACAGCTTGATGCACGAATATATATGAGAAGAATTAGTTAAAGACACATTGAGCATAGGCAGCCTAATGCTTCTGAAATTGGGGCCTCGAGGAAGGGACCTGCAGGAGAGTGATGGGATCAATAACGAAAACCATGACGAGGTAGTTTTGCTTTCAAATATTATCCTTTTGACAGAAAGCATGGAGCCGGACCTAGCTACCCTCCACCAACCAAACTAATTCTTAGTCCATTTTCATGCTTTGTCACCCCTTTTATGCTTCCTGACGTCGATTTCTTAACATTTAGGGTTTGTTAAAAAGAAATTATAATAAAATTGGTGTCGGTAAAATATGTGCTCCCCTTTGTCAAAGCTTAATTATACTTCATATATATATTTGTCGGTAATATATTCAAGGCTAATTCTCTATTGTATGATGTAGAATGATGTAGCTCATTTGTAATTTTCTTTATTGAATTAATTACAAAAGGGGCCACCAAGAAACCATTTTTTGCATGAGCCCTCGCAGCCACTTCCTTTTAAAAAAAAACTTGGATTATCAAGTTATTGTAACAATTTTTAGGTAATTAAGTTAACTTGAATAAATTATTTTTATTAAAACAACAATATTTTATTTTTTTTGTGTTGACTTGGTTGGTTTAAATAAGATTTGATAAAATTAATTGATTTGCTAGAAATTCAACCGGGTCTAACAGAATTGACTGAGTCAATATTTTATCTAGTTTAACTAGAAACTTGCCCTAAATCAAATTTTAAGTCCTAAATATTCATGCAAGGCCAGATTAAATTTAATAATAGATTTGTTATTGGAAAGCATTTAAAGACTTTTTTTTTTAAATAGATTTGCATTTTACTTCATCTATTTGTTATTGATCACAAGAATAAGAAAATATAAATACTAAATCCTTAAATTAGAAATCCTAATCTAACTTGTTAATGTAGTCTTCTTAATTATTCATAATTTCATTTGAGGCATCGTGGTAGATTTGGAAAGCAGTCCTGGACAAAAATAGAGTTCTGGTATTCATCACTATCAGCAGCAATATCAAATAATTTTAGCATACCATATACTATATAGGATCCATGAGGTTGAAGCTTTTTTTCATAATAATAATAATAATAATAATAATGAGTTTGAGCACTTGTAGTTCAATAATTTATTGGCAAAAGTACAGCGGACAAAGAGATGCACATGCTCTAAGTGTAAGAAAAAATAAAAAATTGAATCCTTAAATTAATTTAAATACAAGAAACCTTCAAAAAGTACTGTGAGGTGTAAAAAATATAAAGGAAAAAAACCTTTCTAGGGAGGGAAAAAGACATTTATTACAGCATTTTTCTCCCTTTCTGACGGGGAAACGAATTGTCCTGAAAAAGAAGACATGTAACTAAAATGTTTAGGACAAAAGTCACACATAGTCCCTCAAGTTTCAACATTTACTCCAATCAGCATCTATACTTTATACTTGGCCATGACCCTCCTTTCCCATTTGATGGATCATGGATAGTACACACATATATATAGTCTAGTTTTTGTATTTTGGATTGAAAATATTGGAGCCATGATCCTATTTTTCTAGACGCGCGTTTTACAGTGCTCAAGCTATAATCACTATTGATAAAAAAATTTGTGTGTCTATTTTGTTTTGCATCATAACATTTCTTAGTTGCTTAGTTGAGTATTAATTTGTTTAGTTGCCTAGTAGAGGATTAATTTGACTAAATGTGAAAGATATAGAGTCCATATATGATTTCTATCGTCTTATATCAATCAATAAAAGAAATTTCAAGGAAGCCTCCAAACTAGCCTCCATTCCATCCAATAAAAACCTTCTTCTATGTGATCTCTGTAATTTTTCTTTGATCACCATCCTCATCGCTAAAAGTACCTCAAACCCACAAAAACTCTTGATCTTGAGCACCCAAAGACTCCATCTTTACAATCTCTAACACAAAAGGTCTCAATCTTTTCCAAAAAGAACACTAAACATGATTCAGCTTTTGTTTGCGGTGATATTTTCAGAGATGGCAATGATATTATTATTTGTTTTCAAGTCCCCATTAAGGAAGTTTCTGATAATGAGCTTGGATCGACTCAAAAGAGGGCGTGGACCAGTCATGGTTAAGACAGTTGCAGGGACAGTGTTTTTGGTTTTAATCTCAAGTGTTTATAGTATGGTGAAGATCCAGAAACGTGGGATCGATGTTGGTGGTGTTGTTAATCCTACAGACCAGGTTCTTATGGCTAAACATCTTCTTGAGGCTACTCTTATGGGTAATAATTCTTTGTTTCTTGAGTTATGTTTTTGTTTTGGCCTTTTGTTTTGTTAAAGTTATGAGCTTTGTGGGGTTAATGTAATGTGATTGAATGTGTGCTGAAGATTAGATTTTCATAGATATGTTTGTGATTGGTTTGGCAGGGTTGATAATTTCACTGTTTTATGCACGATTTGGTGAAATAATGGCTATTTCATTTCGGATTGGAGATGTCTTAGATCCATTGTTAATGCTGAAGAATGATATCTAAATTAGAGGTGTGTTTTGATTGTGAGGTTGAGATTTTTTTCTTTTTCTTGTTTTTCCTCCTAACCATGCGTGTTGAATGATTTAATGAAATGAGGCATTTGATTTGGACCTGTTTATTGGTAGCTTGTTAAGATTTAGAGAGAGAGAGAGAGCATTGTGTCATCCATCACCATGGAAGATGGATCACCAAATGTTTAGTGCTGTGGGGAAAATTTTTTTTGAGTCGATTAACTCCAATATCTGAATTTTGATTGACTTTGAGCAAAAGAGTCCAAATATTACGTTTTTCCTTCTTAGATCAAGGGAGAACTTTGGAGTTGGAACTCTTTGTTCAGGATTTTAGGAGAGTGTCAATTAGATGATTCTTTCTCTTTTTTTTGTGTTTAAGCTCTTAAAGCTAGCATGCGATACTTATTTCGATGTAAGAAAATCATTTCAAACAGCATAAATGTCTCCACATATTGTCCTGCTTTTCCTGTTTTTAGATGATTGAACTCTGCCTTGATGCTTGGTAATGCCATTAGATGTGAATAAATGTGCTGCTATTTTCAATTAAAAAACATTCTTTGACAACTAAACTTCAAGTAAGAGCAATACATGCTGTGATTTTTCTCTTATACAGTACTACTATATAGTGAAGCAATAATAGCCTGCTTTTCTATGCATGTGCCAGCAGACCTATGGTTCCCTTAAGATGTCAAACTTACAGCATCCTGTATCATACATGTATTTGCAAAAGTACTTCCAAATATGGCATTTTTCTGCACCAATGGAGTTCTCTTCAGCTGCACGATGATTTTATCTCTGTTATATGCTCTCTTGTCTAGTGTACATCGGTTATGAATTATAAACTCAAATAACAATAACATAAAAGTGGATTATATAACTTCCAGTATCTATTTTTCTTTTCAGAATGCTGTACAACACCTCAGCTGTGATCAGATTCATCATGATGTTTTTCAAACACTTGTCTTTCATTTTAGAATGCTAGGCAACATCTCATTTGTAATAAGATTCAACATACTGCTTTTCAAACATATGTTCTTCATTTCAAAATGCTCTGCAACTTCAAATGCTGTGCAACAATTGGGTCATCATCAGATTTTGTAACTTCAAATGTGTGTTTTTCATTTCCGAACATATGCTGTCATTATACTTTTACAACTTTGGCGGGTGGCATAGATATTTGAAAATATATACTTTCCTGCTTCTGCTCCTTCTCTCATCATTTAGCACTGGTAAAATTGTGCAAAAGAAACCTTGCTTCTCAAAGTTTCATATTTTCTGCAAAGAACTTCCGCACAGTCCCCTGTTTGTTTGATGTGTCTCCAGAATGACTATTACCTTTATTTAAATACCTTTTATGCTATGCAATGCTATCTCTTTTTTACATTTTTTGCAACAGCTCTTCAGTGAACCTATTCATGGATCTTGTAGAACATAGTGTTGGAAATCGAATTTCTTTAAATAATATATGTGGGGAATGGTGTGAAGTGCTTTCTTTTGTAGCATATATCTTCTTTTCTGAGCAGCACTTGTAAACGTGAGAGTTTTGTCTGTTTCTAAATCTTTTGAAATTATTTTTTGTTTTTGAGTTGAATGACTAGGCAATTTATTTTTGCAAATTCCTTGTTTCTAGAGACCTCATGGGCTCTTCAACCTGTATAAACTTGAGGTAACTCTTTGCAGGTTCCATCCTTTTCCTTTCACTAATGATAGACCGCCTGCACCATTACATCAGAGAGCTTCGTATGCGGAGGAAGAGCATGGAGGCTGTAAAGAAACAAAATCGAAGTTTTGAGGATGGGAAGGTTGAGGAGACCAAAGCTTTAGAAACAGAGGTGTCCACACTGCAAGAAAAACTTAAACAGCTGCAATCTGAGCTGGAAGTCAAGTCAAAGGAGGTAAATACATCAGAAGCCAATGCAGCTGCTCTAAGTAAGCAATCTGAAGGGTTCCTTCTTGAGTATGATCGCTTGCTTGAAGAAAACCAGAACCTACGGAGCCAGTTGCAATCTATGGACTTGGGACTTTCACGATCAACCAGCAAGAAGAATACTTGAGAAACTGAGCCCCACTTGTTAAATAGTCTTTTTATCCTCCTCATAGTTGTTGTTGTTTTTTTTTTTTTTTTTTTTCATAGTATCACTGGGGATTTTCACGATGGGATTGTTGGTTAGGGTTTAATTGACATCTATGCATTGCTGTAAGTGTGGAGAAAAAGACAAGCTGAAACGCACAGAAAAGGAAAGTACAATTAGGGTTATCATTTTGTGTTCACTACAAGTGAAATGTAGAGCTTAACGCTGAAAAATAATGGATATCTTTTGTCAGCATAAATTCTGATATGTTGTTTTCTTAACATTTTTTGGTGTATTAGAGAACATATACTGCTGGTATTCTCTCCTTTCTGAATATAAATGGTTCTTTTTGAGTCAGACAAACTTTTTTTGATTTTAGCCATGGATTGAAGAAAGTGATGCTCAAACTCGAGCTCTCACCTCTCTTATTTTGCAAGGCTACAAACTTCGATCTGTAACTATGCTTTGTATTTACAATTGACTATGATTTAACCTGAAGTTCTTGTGTTTGAAGGACTGGAAAAATGCAGTACAGGATCATTTTAATGGAGAAACATATCGGTGTCTAATGCAGTAAGCACCATCAAGCCAGGGAAAGTCAGAGCTGACAGTGCAGCCAGCACAAGCATCAATCCTTTAAACATAGTATTAGAAATAGCCATACGATATGATGAAGATGAGACTTGGCGGATAGATAAGGTTTTATGCTGCTGAACTTGAAGAACACCTATTGTAGACGAGGGTAGAGTGGACAGGCCAGTATCTGAATCATCATGCTTAAAGCCAGTTCTTACAATTGCAATTTATGGTGGCTCATCCTCTCTCTCGAGGAAGTGGTAGCCGTTCTATTTGAGTTTGAGATTGAATCAATGGAGACACATGGAGCAATGAGTCGTATGAGTGGGGTTTACATGGGCAACAGGGGAGTGGATTTTTTAGTCCATTTTTAGCAGTGAAACCTGTTAAGGTTTACATGGACAAGATAGAAAAAAGATTGATTTTGAGAAAGTAGAAGATAGATTTTGAGAGAGGAAAAAATAGAGAAAGGAAAGATTGAAGAGATAGGGAGAGAGTTCTGTAGTTCCTGCAAAATTACTTCATTCATTATCTGATTAATATGAAATGAATCCTACTCTACTAGCTGAACTTCATTTTCCTCCATCTGTTTCTCACAACCTTCCTAATTGCTAACTTCCTCTATTTAACTAACTACTAAAAGTACCAGAATTTCTACCATTGTAACTGCTACCCTTCACCCCTCTTAACTACTCCATGCCCTTGTACCAGTAATCGTAACAATATCCATACCTTGAAAGGATTATTATCCTCAAGAATCGAAAGAAAACTCCAGGAACTGCATCTGAATCTTGTCTATTTCTTTTCATGGATCATATTCAGGAAATGAATTGGACCACCAAATTAATCCAGCCGCTACTGCTCTATTTTCTTTTTTCATGATCTTTCTTTCCAAGATTGCTATAGGCTTGACAATAACTCGTCTATATTTATTGAACTCGTCTTCTTCAGCTTCTTCCACATCTAAGAACCTATCCTCTTCCACTCATTCTATCATATGTATTTCCTTCACGCTACATTGATGGCATGGACTGTACTTCTCACCATATTTGTAGCACCACCCAAGCCTTTTTCTTTGCTCATACAATTTTTCAGATGGTTGCTTAATGGCCACCTCCTTATTACTCAAAATGAATCCTTTAAACCAAACTTATATATGCCCTTCCTTCCAAGTACAGAGAAGCCACCTCAACCCTTTGTTGTACAGGAACCAAGTTACGTGTAAAGAACTTCTTGCACTTCCTTAACCATCCCCTAGGATTATCTCCCCAGAAAACTGGCAAATCAATCATTGGTACAGGTGGATTATATCCAGTTTTGTGGTGATCTTGGCTGCCCATGTGATCTCTACGAGCAAGGATTTTGAACCCATGTAATATGCCTTCTTGATTGCTCTGAGTGCCTACTTCCTTTTCTACTAGTGGGAGTATTCAAGACTCCTTCAGAGTTAGCTACAACTTTCCTCCCTTCCATCTGATTAGCTAGAAAAGATTGGTACTGAGTTGTCAGTGCTTCGATCTACAGACTGATTTGATTGGTCTTTTTATTTTGCTCCGCTCCCTCCATTATTCTTGCCATTTTTATTGTTGATCAGAAATTGATTCTCGAAATTCTTGACAAATATTATGTAGTTGTTCATCAAGCTTCCTACAACGTTTTTCCACAGCCTTTATCTTATTGTTTTTCACCATTTTGAACCAAAATGAATCAATTAAGGCCTTGGAACCGACACTATTTGTTAAGGTTTCACCTTAACAAGATAGAAAAAAGATAGATTTTGAGGAAGTAGAAGATTGGTTTTGAGAGGGAAGAAGAAAATAGACTTTGAGAGAGAAGAATAGATGAAAGAAAGATTCAAGAATTAGGGAGAGAATTCTGCAGTTTCGGCAAAATTACTCCATTCATTAACTGATTATCAGGAAATAAATACCATCCATTTACAGAGACTTTTCCTCTACTAACTGAACTTGATTTCCCTCCAACTATTTCTAACAACCTTCCTACCTGCTAAATATATAACTCCCTACTAACACTAACAAAATTCCTGTCATTGATTGATGTGAAACGTAGATTCTCGATAACTATTCCAAACCCAGTAAATGGAAAATGAGCTACGCCACCAAATTGGATAAGATGCTCCCACTCGGTTTATGTTTTACAGCCAATATATACCTGTCGAATCCATATAAACACAGCATGCATGCATCTCCGTCTACGATGTGGTCTCGCTGAGTCATAAAGGGCAAGAATCTTGCTGGGAGTTTCGGGAGTTAGGGAAGTTCAGACCATGAATGCTTCACTCCATCAAAGAGCTCGAAGTTTGGAGCTCTTTCAGGATCAAGCCGCCTCTCAAACATGCAATTTTTTCCGTTCACATAAATAGCATATGGAGAACACTTGCCAGACATACATTGGTGGACCATCAATCTTCTCTCCTGCATCTACGTCAATGAAAAGAGTTTGTTTCATCCTTGAGAGTGGTTTGATGAAACCCAGAGGGTGTGGAGGGAGAAGATGACACCAACCAAAAAACATATAACTTGGAACCTACAAAAATCACTCCCGGTGGTGCATGAAACCCCATGTCCTGTGTTAAGGAAAAAAAAAAAAAATCGTATGTCCTGTAATGACTATGAAGATTAAGCATATGTGAGTAATTAAAAGGTAGGTCGACCTGGTGAATTGGACCATCAATTTTTAGATTAGTGGTGGATCTACAAAAGGGAGGCTCAAACTCGAGCTTTCTCCTCTCTTGCTTGGCAAGAACTTTGATTTACAATTGATTATAAATTAACATGAATTTCTTGTTTTTGAATTACTGAAAAAATTCAGTGCAGGGTTCTTTTGGTGGAGAAACCTGTCGGTGTTAAATGCAGTGAACACCATCAAGCCAAGGAAAATCAGATTTGACAGTGCAGATAACACAAAGCATCAATCCTGAAGCTATATGACCTTTAATCTCTTTTGCGTACTCAACGGAAACGAGTGCCAGGAATGTTAATGTGAATGAGTAAGCTCACCATGCAACATTGAATTTTCTCATTGATTTCTTGAAAAGAGCTGGCCTACAAGTCTGTTACACAGTATACAGATTGATTAATTAGATGAGAGCAAAGTTTCCCTCACTCAGAATACATATGGTATTATCACAGGCCTAGTTTTATATCGAGCATCACAATAGGAACAGTAAAGATGCTACAAACAACAAAATAGGGAACAATTTCTGAAATAGATATAGGTGACGATTGAAGCAACAAAAACCATGAAATCCAAGGAGCATACGAGTAGTTTACTCCTATATAGTGCAAGAACTCTTGCTTCACCAAGTTAAAGTGAAAGAAACATTTCAGAACATAGATAAGAGAGAGGGAAATTTGTATCAGAAGTGCGAGCCACCATAGCAAAAGAAAAGCAGTTGAAGGAAGCATACGAAATACGTGCCAGACATCTTGTGAACCATTATTATTAGGCTCACTTAGGACCTTCCGTAGCAAGGCTTGTGTACCAAAAGACAGGCTTATCCTGAAGTAGCCTGCATGTGTCCTCGTTAAAATGGAAGACTGTGATGGCTTGTCAACTTCAGCTTGGTAGCCATTTTGTTCTTTGCTGGTGATGATCAAAGCATCGATTTGATCTCAATTTCTGGTTTAACATGTACATCTCTGTTGCTTCCATTTATCTCTATTGAAGGAAGTGGGCCTCATGAGTATAAGAACCCCTGAATTTCAGTATCAGGCTATATGGGTGCTTATATAGGTAGAGAAATAGGCGTGAGACAAGACAAAAATCATTGGAAAACTATGTATTAGGTGTAAAAGCTATCATGCCCCATATTCTGTGGAGGACATAGCTTTGCTTGTTGACATGAAAAAAAAATCTTGGAAGATACCCTCATTTAACTTCATGCGTCTTTGATATTATAATAGTTTTTATGATTATAATTTAAAAAAAATTATAAATTTAAGATGAAAAACAGATTTAAATAATAAAAATATTTCTAACCATACCACTTCACAACACCAAAAGAAGCAAAATTCATTGAAAACAGTGGTTCATGGGATGAATAAATAAAAGCCTTACTGTTTTTATCACATGCAAAATAATTTTTTTGGCACCGCCTACTTCTTCATTTTAAGAATGTTCCTTCTAGGGCCAGCATAAGAGTTCAGAGATATTGTACAACAATAAAAAATAACGAACCTGAAAGTTCCATGGCTGAAACCAATCCAAGAATCAAATTAACTCTTGGAACATACAGTCTGTTCTCGTAAAATAAGTACTAGGATACACCATAGGCGGGTTGGCAAGGCATATTTCAGTTAAAGTGAAGATATCACTGGAAGTGCTTAACATTATCCTTCAAGTGCTTTTCTTTCTTTAACTGTCAGAGGATCCTCAGAAAAATGTCTACGTTATTTAAATCTGAACTAGTGTACTCACCATAGATGTCAGAGGATGCATGAATTGGTGGCTATCAAACAACAATTTTGGCATTGAATAAATACCGACCTATAGCTCTAAAAGAATAGTATAATTAAAAGGGAGCACCCTTTTACTTGTGATCTGCGTTGGAAACTTGAAGATGAGTAGGAAAAAGAAAGATTTGATAAGAATGTTAATGGTTACAAGGTGAGTATAAATTACTAAACAAGATTGGAATCCCCATAAAGCAATGGGACGTATATATTATCCCTATTGGAGGAGCTGCAGCTGACTATAGAAAAGGGATCGTTCTTCTTCCTTTTTTTTTTTTTTTTTTTGTTTTTTCATGG
>Ga0307512_10007078_pt1 | contig 11183 bp, 6 predicted proteins | sample 14_EM_MG_FD_200267 | JGI IMG/M metagenome (GOLD analysis project Ga0307512, IMG submission 200267) | Populus trichocarpa ectomycorrhiza microbial communities from riparian zone in the Pacific Northwest, United States - 14_EM | ecosystem: Host-associated > Plants > Roots > Unclassified | place... | reverse complement strand
CAACGGACGGGCTGACGGCGGCCGAACGCAGGTGGACCGAGGAGACCCACGATTTCTGGCGCCACCGCGCGGCGTACGCGAAGCAGCAGGCGACCCGGCCGCAGACCATCGGCTACTCGCTCATCGACTCACCGGTCGGGCTGCTTGCCTGGATCCTCGACAAGTTCGCCGAGTGGACAGACATCGAGGACAGCCCGTTCGAGACGATCTCCAGAGACAGGATTCTTGACAACATCACCCTGTACTGGCTGACACGGACCGGCGCATCGTCGGCCCGCATCTACTACGAAAGCCACAACTCGCTCGACCCCGAACTCCGGGTCGACGTCCCCTCGGCAATCAGCATGTATCCCCGCGACATCGAGAAATGTCCGCGCGCCTGGGCACAGGAGCGGTACCGACAGATCGTCCGGTGGAAGTCGCCCGAAACCGGGGGGCATTTCCCGTCGCTGGAGGTCCCCGAGTACTACGTCAATGATCTTCAGGAAGGCCTCGCGGCAGTGCTGGCCGCCACCCGGCGGTAGTCGGTCATGACGTTGTCGACGCCTGCGTCAACAGCGAGATCCCCCGGCCGAGGGCCGGGGGATCTCGTCTCGGGCCGGATCTCACATGTCGACGCCGACGTACTGCTTGCCTTGGTCGTTCACCACGATCACCGACTCGACCTCGTCGGGCGCCACGGCCGCGGAGCCGTTGAGGCCGCCCTCGCCGGGCCGGGGGCTGGCCGACGGGGCGGGGCCGGAGGAGACGATCCAACTCGCGGCAGTCTCCCGGTGTCCGTCCTTGGAGACCACTACCAGTCGGCACCGCTCACCGCTCGGGACTCCGGTGACCGAGGCGTTCACGCGGACCCACCCGCTCGCCGGAGTGAGCTCCACCGTCATCGAGGACTTCGTGCCGCTGTCCGTCGCCGCCGCGACCCTGACCCCCTCCTGGGGTGGCGAGCTCGACGTGGACGGTGAGGCGGAGGGAGGGGTGGTGGAAGGAGCGGTAGAAGGGGTGGAGGGAGGGGCCGCTGTGGCGTTTCCAGGGTCGTTCCCCCCTGCCACGTAGCCCCCGAGGAACAGGATCGCCGCCGACGCGGCGGCACCCAGGCCCACGGCCAGGGACCGGCGCCGCCAGGTGCTCGCCTGCTCGGCGCGCACCTGACGCAGGGTGCGCTGGAGCAGCAGATCCCCGTCCTCGGGCGGGCCTTCGAGGAACGCCTCCGGCGGAACCTCGCCGAGTGCCGCCTCCATCTCCTGAAGTGCGGTCAGTTCCATTCGGCATTCCTCGCACTCGGCGGTGTGTTCCTCGAGTGTCGACCGCTCGGCGGTCTCCAGGACGCCCAGTACGTAGGCGCCGAGCAGTTCGCCGTTCGGATGCTGTTGTGTGCTCACGCCGCCCCCACCTTTCGAAGCTTCAGGGCACTCCCGGGGTTGCTGGGGGTGTACAGCTTGCGCAATGCCTTGAGGGCGTGATGGGCGCGGGACTTGACCGTACCCTCCGGTATGCCCAGCCGTCCCGCGGCTTCCGACGCCGTGCGACCGCGATAGTAGATCTCCACCAGTACGTCCCGGTGTTCGGGCTTGAGCTGGTTGAGCGCGTCCATCATGACCAACGAGTCGACCACTTCCTCGGAGTGGTCACGGTGGACCGGCGTGACCGTCTCGGTCTCGGCCACCTCGTTGGGGCGGGCCGCCTTCGCCCGGTACCGGTCGGTGACGATGTTCCGGGCCACCGTGAGCAGCCAACCCCTCAGTGATCCTTGGGGGTTGGCGATGACCTCGGGGTGTCGCCAGGCCCGGATCAGTGTTTCCTGCACCACGTCCTCGGCGGAGGCCCGGTCGCCGGTCAGCCGTGTCGCGTAGGCGAGCAGGGCCTTGCCGTGCTCCGCGTAGAGCGTGCGGATCAATGCTTCATGACTCGTGGCCTGTGGGCCACGAGATCGTAGGATCGCCATGTGGTTACTCCATCCCCGTGGGTTCACCAGAGACACGAAGTGCTGCCGGGGCAGAGTTCGGAGTCGCACAGTGACCTGCGTCACTGATATTTAGCGTTCAAGCACCGTATGTGTTGTTACGGAACGACGATGCGCCAGGGCCATCCGTGACGCGTGGGTGACCGGCCCGGGACCTGTGACGACAGGGGTTGTGCGCATCGTGTTCCAACTTTCCGTAGGCCGCCGCCACTTCAGCAGCGCTTCAACCTGTCCTACGCGGCGAAGGCAGGGACCGGGTCTCTGTGGGGCGAGATTCGCTCAACTTTCTTTTCTGCGAACTCAACTCGGTCCGGCGTACGTAGCCATGAGGGAACACGGCCGTACGCGGTTCAGGAGGAACCGACGACCTCTCCGGAGTTGTGCGGATTGAGGAACATGGCCTCCTGCGGCACATGCGCCGGCACACCGTCCCGCGGATCGGGGCGGGGAACGTAGACGGGGGCATCCGTCTGGTAGAAGAGGTCGATGTCGGCCTCCTCACCGCCGACGATCAGGGTGTCCCACGCCCCGCTCTCCAGGAGGGTCCGCAGAGTGTCGGGCCCCAGCGCCGAGAGGTGCTCGCGCAGGGCCTCGTCGGTGGGCAGTCCGGGCAGGCGGGTCGCCAGCCGCTCACGGATGGCGCCCATGCGCTCGACCAGCAGGTCGAGGTCGGACCGCTGAGGCTCCCGGCCCGGGTCCGGGTCCATGCTGCGCGCGACGATGTCCTTGATCGCACGGGTGACGCCCTGCTCGTCGGTGGTCACCATCGCGTTCCAGGCCCGGCTCTTGTGCCGGTACTGGAGCATCGACATCGCCGCCTCGTGCCGGATGAAGTCGGCGTCGCGCAGCGGATGCCCCCGCCAGGCCCGGCTCAGGGAGCGGGCGAGCGAAGTCGCGGACGCGAGACCGCTGTTGAGGCCGCGACCGGGCCAGAAGTGGATGGCATTCGCCGCGTCGCCCAGCAGAAAGCCGAAGGTGCCCGGTGACGTCCCCGTCGGGCGGGTGAGCTGGGCCGTGAACCGCGGGCGCTGCACCATGTCCAGACGGAACGAGGTGATCGCGGTGAGATCGTCATCGGCCACCCCGAACAGCTTGAGACCTTCCCGGATGCGCTTCCACAAGGGGGAGTTGCGCAGCAGGGCGGGAAGGAAGAGCGTGCCGTGCGTGGGGCAGACGAACTCGTTGTCCTCGGCGCGGCCCATGACGCAGGGCCGCGCGGCGATGCACTCCTCGAAGACCTTGCGGACGGGATCGATACCGATCACGTTCTCGGCCTCCTCGCGGGTGAGCCGCATGTTGAGGAAGCCCTCGCCGCGCAGCGAGTTGAGCAGGAAGCGGTTCTGCGCCACGGTCAGCAGCACGCTTATCGGATCGGGCAGCGCCGACTTGACCCGCAGCCCGAGCACGACGTCCTGGAGGTGCTCGCCGTCGAGGGAGTAGACCGAGGCGTCGGCCGCGCCGAAGCGGTCGGCGTAGTACTCGCGGGTCCGGGAGCGTCCGCCCTCGGCGATGACGAGGACGTGCTGCCGCGCGATGCCTTCCTGCTGCTCCGAGACCTCGAAACGCTTGGGGACCAGCCTGATGGCCGGCCTCTGGTTGGCGAGCTCCAACAGCCGGTCCTCCACGAGGGCGATCCGGATGTTGCGCGGAGGCCGGCCGTCGACCGAGTCCGGTCCGACGGGCCACATCTCCGAGTAGCCGCCCGCGTCGAACAGCGCCGCCCGCACCTGCTCGGACAGCGCCATGTACTGCCGGCTCTGGACGGTTACCACCTGCTGGCGCCGGACGTTGCCCAGCTTCTCGTCCTTCCAGACGACGCTCGATCCCTCCCTGGCCCAGCGCCCGTCGTGGACCGTCACGGCCACCCGGCCCCGGAGCTGTTCCTCAAGCGCCAGGGCGAACGCGAGACCGACCGGCCCGCCCCCGCTGACGGTGACCTGGAGCGTGCCGGGGGCGACGGAGGCGACGCGCGGGGCGTCGAGCAGGGAGAGGTCCATGACCGTCTCCATCGCGTCCTGCGCCTCGTAGAGGAAGGTCTCGTCGCCGATCCGGATGCAGTCGTTGGGGCGCAGGACGTGCCGTGTGACGCGCTGCCCGTTGACGTGGGTTCCGTTGCGGCTGTCACGGTCGTAGAGCACGGGACCGACGTCCTCGGTCACGATCTCGGCGTGCAGACGTGAGGCGCTGGCGCTCACGATGACGATGCCGTTGTCGCTCTTGCGGCCGAACGACAGTGACGCACCGTCCAGAACCATGCTCTGACCAGTGAACGGACCTGTGCGTCCCACGATGACGGATGGCACTGCGTACTCCTCGTGATGGTGCTCAACTGCGAAGACCCGCCCGCCCCCTTGGCCGTTCCGGCGCGAGGGCGGACGCGTACGACACCAACACGTAGGTGATGCGGGACCGGGTTCAATGATTCCGGTTCCGCTTCAGGTTCCGGTTCCTGTGCCGGAACCGATCGTTCTCGGACCGGACTCGGCTATGCCCCCGCGTCCGTGCACGTGATGGAGAAGGGCACCGTGTTCGAACTCGTCAGTTCGGGACCCTTGACCTGTACCCCGATCTCGCTCTTGAAGGTTCCCGATTCGTGCCACGCCGTGAGCCGCACCGTGTCCTGCCCCGTACGGTCGCCGCCCGCCGGGAAGGTGACGGTCCGCCACTCCCGGTCGACGACCGAGCCGTCCTTGGACACCCAGCGGTAGGTGAGCTCGGCCGGTGCCTGGTCCACGGCGAACGTGACCGTGAACGTGGGCGCTTGCTCCGCCGGTGGTGGACAGGCGCCCGAGTAGGTGGTGTTGGCCCCGGTCACCGTCACACGGATCATCTGGGCTCCGGCACTTTCCTGCTCCTGCTGGTCCGGGCTCGGCGCGGCGGCGGGCTCCGCGTCGTCCTTCGAGCCGCCGTCCGCGTTCGTGGACGGGGAAGCGGACGGGGAACCGGTCGCGTTGGCCCGGTTCGGGTCCGCCGTGCCGTCGTCCCCCTGTCCGGACAGGGCGTAGCCCAGCCCGGCGATGCCCATGACACAGGCGACCGCTCCGGCGACGAGAACCGCGGAAATGCGCCGACTGTGCCGACGGTCCTCGGGGTCGGGTGGCGTGGAGGGGGCGGAGTCCGTCGGCACCGGCTGAACGGGTCCTCCCGTGACGGTCGGTGCCGACGCGGGCGTATCTGTTGCGACCGTCGGTGTCGGTGTCGGCGTGGCGGCCGCCGTCCCGGCTGTGGGCAGCACTGCGGCGGCGGGTGCGTCCTGGGCCCGGGGGATGCGCGGGTCCTCGGCGAGGGGAGTGTCCACCACGGTCGGCGTGGCGGGGACCTCGGGTGTGCCGCCCGCCGCGACGAGGCGCAGATTCTTCTCGGCCTGCTCGGCCGGCGTACGGTCCGTCGGCTCCTTGCGCAGCAACCCCTCGATCACGGAGCCCAGTGGGCCTGCTCTGCGCGCGGGCGGCAGTTCGTCGTCGACGATGGCGCGCAGGGTGCTGAGAGGGGTGTCCTGGCGGTAGGGGGAGATGCCCTCGACGGCCGCGTAGAGGAGGACGCCGAGGGACCACAGGTCGGACTCCGGGCCGGGACTGCGGCCCAGGGCGCGCTCGGGTGGCAGGTACTCGGGCGAGCCGATGACCTCACCGGTCCTGGTGAGCGAGGAGTCACCCTCGACCGTGGCGATGCCGAAGTCGGTGAGGACCACTCTGCCGTCGCCGGCGATCAGGACGTTGGCCGGCTTCACATCGCGGTGGAGCACCCCGGCGGTGTGCGCGGCGCGCAGGGCGGCCAGGATCTCGGCGCCGATCTCCGCGGCCCGCGCGGGACTGAGGGGTCCCTGGTCGAGCAGGTCGGCCAAGGACTGTCCGCGGACGAGCTCCATGACGATCCAAGGACGGCCGTCCTCGGTGGCGACATCGAAGACGGTGACCACGTTGGGGTGGGTCACCCGGGCCGCGGCCCAGGCCTCGCGTTCCAGCCGGGTGTACATGCGCTCGACGTCCGGAGCGGGCAGACCCGCGGGGGCACGCACCTCTTTGACGGCGACTTCGCGCTGCAGCACGTCGTCGTGGGCGCGCCACACCGTGCCCATGCCGCCCTCGCCGAGGGGGGACAGCAGTCGGTAGCGACCCGCGATCACGCGCTCACGGCCCGGCTCCACCGGCACGGTCTCCTCGTTGTTCATCGGCGCGATTTTTCCTCTCTTCATGAAGCGGCCGGAGCGAGCACGGAGTCGGCCGCCCGGCGGGGCCGCTTCCCGCGGACCGGCCGAGATCGCGACACCGCGGCGGCGCTCACCTCCCGGGCCGGGCCAGAAGCTGCTACGTGCTACACGTGGGAGCAAGCCCCTAGGGTTCAACTCGGCGAAAGAAATCTGCCGTTGAGTCTTCGGACCGTCAGCCGCCGGGCATGAACCGGCACGGAAAGCGGCATGGAAGCCGGCTCGGAAACTGGCACGGGAAGCAGCACGGAGCGGTCCGTTCGGCGGGGACGGTAGCGGCCCGAAACCGTACGCGGCAGCCGGGACAGCGTGAGACGGCCCTGTCACCCGGACGTGCGCGTCTCCGCGTCTCCTCGGCCGGGGCCCGGGCGAGGGATCCCGGCGCGACCCGGACGAAGTCAGGGATCGGTGGAGACCGCCCGGTCACCTGCTACGCCGGACCCATCTCGGTGGGTCCGGCGCCCTCCACTTGGAGGGCGACGACGTCCGGCCGCGTGCGGAAACGGGCCGTGCACGGGGGCGTACACCCCGCGCGTCTGCCCCCGTGCCCGGCCGCCGTGGCCGCGGTGGCGCGGGCAGCAACGAAACCGTGGGCCGGTGAGCCGCTCCTGCACGGCGGCCCGGAGACGGCCGGAACGGCTGTAGACGGCATCGGTTTCCCAGCCCAGGACGGCCTCCGAAGTGGGACCGCCGGGTCGGCGACCCGTCGCACCGAGGGGGAGTAGGCTCCCCTCGGCCCGGTCCCGTCGAGCGGAGCGGACCCGGCCCGTCGGCTCACACCCGTGACCGGGCGTCGCCGACCCACATCGGCTTCGCTTGTCGGTACAAGGGACACTGTGCATACGCGTTTCACGGTGCTCGGCCCGCTGAGGGCCTGGCGGGGCGGGGCCGAGCTGGAGCTGGGACCGCCCAAGCAGCGCGCGCTGCTCGCGTTCCTCCTCGCGCAGCCCAACCACCCGGTTGGTACGCACGAGATCGTCGACGCCCTGTGGACACAGAACCCGCCGGACAGCGCGGTGAACGTCGTGCACCGTCACATCGGGGCACTGCGCCGCCTGTTGGAACCCGACATGCCGAGCAGGGGAACGTCACGGTGGCTGGCGCGGGCATCGGGCGGCTACCGCCTGGACGCCGACCCCGAGTCCCTTGACCTGCTGCGTTTCCGGCGTCTGCGGGAGCGCGCGGCGGGGACCGGGAAACCGGCCGAGGCCACCGAACTGCTGGTGGAGGCCCTGACCTTGTGGCGAGGCCCCACGGCCTCCGGGATACCTCCGGAGGTACGGGCTCATCCCGCCTTCGGCGCGGTGGACGGCGAGCACCTGGCCGCGGTCAAGCACGCGGCCGAGCTGGCGCTGGAGTCCGGGCGGGAACTGCGCGCACGTGTGCTGGTGACCCTGCGTCAGGCTGCTGCTCTGCACATGCTCGACGAGGCGTTGCAGGCCCGACTGATCCTGATGCTCGCCGCCACCGGTCACCAGGCCGAAGCCCTGGATGTCTACCGGATCGTCCGCGCGCGCCTCGCCGACGATCTGGGCGTCCAGCCCGGTCCGGAGCTCCAGGCCGCGCAACGGCGGGTGCTGGCGCAGACGTACGTCTGGGACGACTCGGCCCCTGCCGAGGGAACCCGATCCGTCGACCACGAGAGCGCGGACGCGCGAACAGAGCGGGCCGGTACTGGCTGGGAGAGCGAGACGGCAGACAGGGGCCGGGAGAGCGAGACGGCAGGCAGGGGTCGGGAGAGCGAGACGGCCGAGCCGTTCGACGCGGACCACCGGATGTCGCTCGTCGTCCCGCCCGCCCAACTCCCCGCGAAACTCCCCTCGTTCACCGGCCGGCTCGACGAGCTCGCCCGTTTCCGCGGGCGGCTGCCGGACAACTCGGCCTCTACGGTGGTCATCAGCGCGATCGGCGGCATGGCCGGTGTCGGCAAGACCGCCCTCGCCGTGCACTGGGCGCACCAGGTGGCCGACCGATTTCCGGACGGCCAGTTGTACGTCGACCTGCGCGGCTTCCACCCCAGCGGGACGGTGATGAGCCCGGCCGAGGCCATCCGTTCCTTCCTCGACGCCCTCGGGGTGCCCGCCCAGCGGGTCCCCGCCGGGCTGGACGCGCAGTCGGCCCTGTACCGAAGCCTGCTCGCCCGGCGCCGTGTGCTGATCCTGCTGGACAACGCCCGCGACACCGAGCACGTGCGTCCGCTGCTGCCCGGAGCGCCCGGATGCCTCGTCGTCGTCACGAGCCGGCACCAGCTGTACGGACTGGTGGCCGCCGAGGGCGCGTACTCCCTGACGCTGGACGTCCTCGGTGAGGACGACGCCCTGCGGTTCCTCTCCGACCGCCTCGGGCCCGACCGGATCGCGCGGGACCCGGGTGCTGCCCGTGCCATCGCCGCCGCGTGCGGGGGACTGCCGCTCGCGCTGGCCGTCGTCTGCGCCCGTGCCGCGATCAACCCTGCTTTCCCGCTGGCGGCTATCGCCGAGGAGTTGGCGGAGAGCGACGGCAGTCTCCATGCGTTCTCCGGTGAGGCGCCCGCCGCGGATGCGCGCAGCGCGTTCTCGTGGTCGTACCGGCTCCTCAGCCCGGAGGCGGCACGGGTGTTCCGGCTGTTCGCGCTCCATCCGGGTGCCGACTGCTCGGTTGCCGCCGCCGCGAGCCTGGCCGGACTGCGCCGCGCCGAGGTCCGGCCGCTGCTGGCCGAGCTGAGCCGGGCCCACCTGGTGTCGGAGACCGGGCCGGGACGCTTCACCTGCCACGAACTGCTGCGCGCCTATGGGAGCGAACTGGTCAGGGCGCTGGATGCCCGGCCGGAGCGGAGGGCGGCCCGGCGCCGTATGTTCGACCACTATCTGCACAGCGCGCACACGGCGGACAGTGCCCTCGCGCCGAGCCGGGAACGCCTCACCCTGGGCCCGCCCGTGGCCGGGACGGTCGTGTCGGAATTCGCCGACCAGGCCCGCGCGGCCGAGTGGCTGGAAGCCAACCGGTCGGTGCTGCTCGCCGCCGTGGAGCAGAGTGCGCGGCGTGGCTGCGGCGACCTGAGCTGGCAGCTTGCGGCCACCATCGAGCTGTATCTGGACCGCAACGGCCGCCGTCAGGAACAGTTCGTCGCCCAGACGACGGCGGCGAGGGCGGCACAGGGACTGGGCGACGTGCGTGGACAGGCCCACGCCCACCGGGCGTTGGGCTTCGCCAACGGCAGGCTGGAGCGCTGGGTGGATGCGGCCGGGCATCTGGCCCGTGCCCTGGACCTGTTCGCCCATATCGGGGACCGGGCCGGACAAGGGCGGGTGCACCGCTATGCGGCCTTTCTCGCGAACGCTCGCGGCCGCCACGAGGAGGCTCTGGAGCACTATGCCCGGGCGGGTGTCCTCTACCGGGAGGCGGGACGGCGCAGCGGGGTGGCGAGTGTGGCGAACGAGGTCGGCTGGACCTACATTCTGACGGGCCGGTACAGGGAGGCGCTGGAGGAGTGCGGCCGGGCCCTGGCCGTCCACCAGGAGATCGGCGACCGCAACGGAGCGGCCGCGGCATGGGACAGCCTCGGCTACGCCCACCACCACCTGCACGAACACGACCGGGCACTGACGTGTTACGAGCAGGCGCTGGAGCTCTACAGGGCGATCCGCGACCGCTCCTTGGAGGCGGACACGCTCGTGCACATCGGCGACACCCGCCAGGCGGCAGGGGAGCACGAACGGGCCGCGGACGCCCACCGTCGGGCGCTGGACATTCTCGACAGCATCGGCCACCCGGACGCCGAGGCGGTACGCGGGAAGCTGAAGGACGCGGTCGCCGCTGGCGCCGGGAAGCGGCCCGGTCACCCCTGACGGGGGAGCGGCCCGCCCGCAACGGGTCGGCCGGAGCGGGGCGTTGCGGTCCGGCGTCAGAAGACCGTCACTGTTCCGGAAGAGGGACCTGTCTACGCTCGCCGCGCCGCTTCTTCGGGGCTCATACGGCCCTTCCCTGTGTGTGCCGTGCCGGTGACCCCGCCACGGCCGAGCGTGCCCCTGCTCGCCGCGCATCCGTGTGCGAGTGCGGGCACCGGCGTGGGGGAGAGGAGCGCACCGAACTCCCCCTCAGGAACTGGAAAATGAACACGATCACCGGCGCGGAGACCGCCTCGCCCGCGCATCACAGACAGCTGCTCGACGTCCTGGTCTGCGACCACAAGTCGGCGCTGCTCGCCTATGCGGAGAAGCTGCTGAGCGACCGGCACACCGCGCAGGACATAGTTCAGGAGACCCTCATCCGTGCGTGGCCGCACACGGAGCGCCTCTACAGCACCGAGGGGTCCGTGCGGGGCTGGCTGCTGACCGTCGCGCGGAACCTGATTGTCGACCGCATGCGCAGTGCCTGTGTCCGCCGGGAGAGCGTCGGCATCGACAACCGTGACGTGGTCCTGCCTGATCACTGCGAGTCCGTGCTGGTCTCCGTCGAGACGACGTCCCTGCTGCGTCAGCTCTCCCACGACCACCGGGAGGTGCTGGTGCACACCTATCTGTGCGGCCGGACCATCAAGGAGACGGCCCGCATCCTCAGGATTCCCGCGGGAACGGTCAAGTCGCGCCAGCACTACGCCCTCAACGCGCTGCGGGCCCGCGTGGCATCGGGGGATCCCGCTACGACGAGCTGAAACCCTAGGCCTTCGTCGAGTGGCGTTGGGCGTTGCCATCTGGTGGTCTTCCGGTTCCGAAGGGCTGCCGCGGTGAGGCACGTCATTCCTCGGCTGGGGTGGGGGCTTGGGGGAGGCGTAGTTGGAAGCATGCCCCGAGGGTTCGGGGGGTGAGGGTGAGGGTGCCTTGGTGGCGGTGGGCCAGGTCGCGGGCGATGGCGAGGCCCAGGCCGGTGCCGCCGTGGTCGCGGGAGCGGGCGTCGTCGAGCCGGACGAAGCGTTCGAAGATGCGCTCGGCGTCTTCGGCGGGCACGCCCGGTCCGTCGTCGTGCACCGTGAGGTCGACCCGGCCGTCCTGGTTCCTGACGGTGATCTGGATGCGGTGTGTGGCGTGGCGGGCGGCG
>Ga0307512_10007077_pt1 | contig 11184 bp, 7 predicted proteins | sample 14_EM_MG_FD_200267 | JGI IMG/M metagenome (GOLD analysis project Ga0307512, IMG submission 200267) | Populus trichocarpa ectomycorrhiza microbial communities from riparian zone in the Pacific Northwest, United States - 14_EM | ecosystem: Host-associated > Plants > Roots > Unclassified | place... | reverse complement strand
TGGGAACTGCGTTCTTACCCGGCAGCAGCGAGAACGTCTGCAGGGTACGTCCCAGCCCGTAGTCCCCCAGGTAAGAACGCAGTTCCCAGGTCTCCACCAGCGCCAGCCGTGGCACCGGGGTGGCCACGGGATCGAACGGCACCGGGTGGATGCTGTTGCCGATCCCGGGCGTCGGCAGTGTGAGCAGCGCGGACCCACGTTCGGGGTGGTCGCCGCCGTACCGCTCCGCGAGCTTGGTCAGGTAGGACGAGACCCGAATCCGCTGCCGGTCGACGTCGTCGAGCTCGTTGACGTAGCGGCGGCGTTCCACCGGGTCGAGCCGCTCACTCTCGGCACGCACCGCGCCCTTGTTCACGATGGCGAGCAGGGGCTCCACGTCACCGCCGACCTCCGCGATCAGGCGCAACGACGGACGTGCTGTCGCCGGCACCACCCGACGGTAGAAATCGGTCAACCTGCCGGCGTCCACGCTGACGAGATGGCCTTGGTCGCCGGTGACGACCCCGAGGTCCAGCAGCGAGGTGCCCAGCCTGTGCGCGCCGGCGGCGAACCAGTCGGCCGGCAGGTCCAGCGGCACGACCCGGTCGAACGCGTACATCCCCGGTAGCGGGACGTTGTAGTTGAGCTGTGCGGGCTTGCCGGCGCTACCGGGGCCGAACTTGGCAAGCTGGTCAGCGACGACAGGGGTGAAGAGATCTGAAAGTGGCATTTGTGGAACCTTCCATCAACGAGATTTACCATCCGCAGACAGCCACGGCAATCGAATTGCGGATATCTTCCGGAGTCGAATCTGACTTTAGGTCGTTGAAGAACTCGATCGCTCGTCCCGCCTTTGTGTGATCCCCGCCGACCTCGTAGAGTGTCTTGCGGACGAACTCGTCCTTGTCCGTGATCTGACTCAGGCCGTAGATCGAGTACAACTTGCAGGCGGCCTCAATCACTGTTGTGCGATCCTGTGCGGGCAGATCGTCGACGGTCTGGAGAATTTCGGCCTTTCGTATCTCGACGGGCGAGTGACCACGCGGCGGCTCCACGGCCCGCGGTGGTGCATGGGGAACCTCCCGCGGCACATGTCCGGCGACCGTTTCCGCCTCATGGGCCGCTCTCCCGCAACTCACGGTCAAGACCAGTAGGAGCAACGCGGTGAACAACGTTCTGGCTCGCACGTCTTCGCCTCTCAGACACTTGGAATCGGTGTTCCCAGCCAATTGCGCGGGGAATAGGAAAACCCTTCACCACGGGGTGGCGCGGCGTCGATAGTGCTGCCTCCCGTTCCGGGGTTCGGTTTACCGAACCTTCGTACTGAGGTTGAACACCGGGAGGCCCGGGCCTACGCTCGTGTGATGCGGCTGATCCGGATAGTGATCGCCGAAGACAGTCTTCTGGTGCGCGCCGGTGTCAATGCACTGCTTGACGCCGAGGACGATCTCGAAGTTGTTGACCTCTGCGCGTATTACGACGACCTGATTCGGGCCGTCGACCGGCAACGGCCGGATGTCGTGGTTACCGATATCCGCATGCCGCCGACGTCGACCGATGAGGGAGTCCGGGCCGCCACCACTCTGCGAACCACCCACCCGGAGGTGGGCGTGGTCCTGCTGTCTCAGTTCCTCGACTCCGCCTACCTGCTGGCGCTCGTCGCCGAGGGTAGGGGCCGGCGGGCGTATCTGCTCAAGGAACAGGTCGCGGCGCCCGGTGAGCTGACCGCGGCGGTGCGGATCGTCGCCGGAGGTGGTTCCTTCATCGATCCGCTGGTGGTCGACTCGTTGGTCGACACGGAATCCCGGCGCGACCGCTCGCCCCTCAACCGCCTGACGGCGCGTGAACTCGAGACGCTGCGGGAGTTGGCGAACGGCAAGTCGAACCAGGCGATAGCGGCTGGGTTCAATGTCTCGGAGCGGGCCGTCGAGAAGCACGTTGGCGCGATCTTCACCAAGCTCGACCTGCCGGACGACCGGGACACCAACCGGCGGGTCAAAGCGGTCCTGATGTTCCTCAACCAGCCGGCATGACAGCGAGAGGTGTGGCTAGCACTACCGACACAGGCCTCGGCCATGGCGATCATGGTGAGGTGGACGGCGATCAGGTTTCCGTGCTCGTGGTCGACGACGGCGCGACGTTTCGTCGGGCGGCCGCGGCTGTGCTCGCGGCGACCGAGGGTTTCGTCCTGGCCGGCGTGGCGACGAGCGGCGAGGAGGCGGTCACGTACCTCGAACAGCGCCGTGTCGCGCTGGTGCTGATGGATGTGCGCATGCCTGGCATGGGTGGCATTCGCGCGGCAGGGGAGATTCGCAGGCGCTTCCCCGGTGTAGTGGTCGTTCTGTTGTCGATGTACCGGACGCACGAGCTTTCGGTCGCTGTCGCCTCGAGCGACGCCCAGTTCTGTCGCAAGGACCAGTTCGGTCCCGAGCAACTGGAGAAGTTGTGGCACGACGGGAGACCCTCCAGAGGGTAGCCGTAACCTGCGGCACAACGCTTCATCTGGTCGACGCCGTGGAGGAGCGGCGGTTGGTCGGCTATGTTCGCCTCAACCTGCTCGCCGACCTGGTGGCCATCGTGTGGCTCGTCGCGGTGCGATTGTGGCTCGTGCCGAGCGCGTGGCTCTACATGATCACCGGCATCCTGGTCGGGCTGGCGTTGAGCCTGCTCGGCGCCGAATTGTTGCTTGACCGCCAGCGTCGTGTCACGGCGATCGTGACCGTCGCGGTGGCGAACTGGCTGACTGTGATCGTCGTGGCCGCGATGGTTCCGTTCACGCTCGCGATCGTGCCGATGATCGTCCTGTTGCCAGTGTTGCTCGCCGTTCCCTACATGCGGAGGTTCCAGCTCAACGCGATGTTCGGCATGGCAGTCGGGGTGATCGTGGCTATCGCCGCGGGCGGCCGGATTCTGGGCGGTGTCGGCCTCGAAGCCCGGGTGCCCGTGGAGATGCTCGACGCCATGGCTGTCGTGTTCGTGCCGGGCAGTGTTGGTTTGGTGCTGTTCGTCGCATGGCAAGGGCATCTCGCTCTCGCTGCCAAGACAGCAAGCCTGCGCGACTCCCGTGTCCGGCTGGTGACCGCGGCGGATCGAGAGCGGCTCCGGATCGAGCGGTGCCTGGAGGAAAGTACTCGGCAGCGCGTCGCCGTGGCCGCCGCCCGCCTCCACACGGCGCGGGAGCGGTTGGCCTACGGGGAGCAGCCCGATCACATACTCGAACAGATGATCAAGGAGTTGCAGGAGGCGAGCCGTGAGCTACGCGATCTCGGCCACGGGATCTTTCCACCTGAACTCGCGACCCACGGTCTCGTGGCGGCCTTGCGTACCGCCGTGCAGAGCACGCCGGTACGGGTGGCCCTGCGGGCGAGCACGACTGGCCGGTATCCGCCGGCGGTCGAAGCCAGCGTCTACTTCTCCTGCCTGCATGCACTGGCAATCGTTGGCGAGTGCGGCGACGACCTGACGGACGTCACGATCAGCCTCACGGACGGCAACGGCCTGACGTTCGAGATCAGCGGCGGCGGTCGACGGTGCGGCACTTCGGACGTCGCCTTGTCAGGCGACCGTCTCACCGGCGTGGCGGACCGGCTTGGCGCGGTGGGCGGCACGATCACCCTGCACACAACCGCGAGTGGAACGGTCCGGGTCAGCGGGCGTATCCCACGCCCCTACCTTTCGTCGCCGAGATTGTGTGGTTGGCGACGCCGATGGGATACCAGCTGCGACTTGCTTGGCAGAATCTGGAAGCTGACCAGCAGACTGTACGGCCGGATTCCCGCCGCGAGCGTGGAACGCGAGTTCGTAGCGGCGGGCATCGGGGGCGCCATGTTCTTCATGGCCGTGAGCGCCGTAGCCAGCCTCGTGACGTTCGTCATGTTGCCGCACCCGTGGACTCTCATTGTCGGCGCAATAGACATCGCACTCGTCATGGCGCTCAGCCGGGCTCGACGGAAGAGCCGGGAGGGCTTTGTCGGGCGAGCTCTGATCCTTACCATGGTGACGACGTGGCTGTATGCGATTTTGCTCGCGGTCCTGGTGCCGGTCGCGCTTCATCAGACACCTCTGATGATCCTGCCGGTCATCCTCGCGATCCCGTATGTCGAACGTCGAATGTTTCGGGTGATAACCGCGATCACTATCGTGGTCGCCGTACTGATCACGCTGGCCAGTCGTTTTCTGCCGGGTGTAGGAGTTCAAGAGCAAACGCCGGACTGGTTGGCGGACATCTTTATGATCATCATCATTGTGTTCACGACGATACTGGCCTTGTTTGTAGCGTCGTTGAACCATGCCGCCCTCATTCACCGGGCTGAGGCGCTACAGGGCTCCCGCGCCAGGTTGGTGGCGGCTGCCGATCGGGAGCGCCGGCGGATCGAACGTGACCTGCACGACGGCGCTCAGCAACGTCTGGTCGCCGCCGCCGTTGAAGCACGAGTCGCTCTCCGGATGCTCGACACTCAATCGGACCGCGCGGCTACACTGCTCGCCCAACTCGCCGAGGAACTCAGCGCGGCGGACACCGAGCTGCGTGATCTCGCCAGCGGAATCTACCCGTCAGAACTGGTTGACTTCGGCATCGAAAAGGCACTACGCACAGCAGCCCGCCGTTGCTCGCTACCCACCGTCGTACACGCATCCAATATCGGCCGATTCAACTCTGAAACCGAGATCAACGTGTACTTCTGCTGCCTGGAGGCGCTCCAGAACGCCGTCAAGCACGCTGGTGCCGGCGCTAACGTCACCATTGTTCTCCGGCAGCGGCACGGCCTTGTGTTTGAAGTGCGCGATACCGGCCATGGCTGCGACTCCACCACCCTTGAAGCTGGACATGGATACGCCAACATGCATGACCGGTTGAGCGCGATAGGCGGAGAACTCGCCGTCCACACTCAGTCCGGATTGGGCGTCCAGATACGCGGTCACATCGCCCGGCCCTGAACGTCGTGCCACAGCCAGTCACGTCACCCCAACTCCGGTACTCACTGGATGACCCTGGCCATCAGGGCGTCAGCGAGTCTGGTCAGGGTGTGCCACTCCGGCAGGCCAGCGAACGCGGGCACGTATCGGTCGTGTCGCTTGTGGACGTACGTGCAAATCCGGTGTGCGTCAACACGAGGCGGCGATGCGAGCTGGCGTGACCGGCGGCGTGGCGGTGTCCGTCCAGCACGGCATTGGGCGGCGGCGAACCGGTGACGTGGATGTGACGCCCGAGTAGTGATCGTGTGACGGACGGGGTGTCATCATCGCTGTGATGCACGCTCCTGCTCGTATGTTCCGACCTGCCACGGCGGTGGTGACGCCACAGCCGGACCGTGCGGCCGGATCGCCGGCACCGGAGGGGCGACGGCGGCGGTCCGCGATGGATCCCGGTGCCGCCGACGGGGTGCGGGCGCGGCGACTGGTGGGCAATGCGGCGGTGTCCGTAGCGATGGCCGAGTCGGTGCCTGCCGGGTGGGTTGGACAGATGTTGCTGGGCGGGCAGGATCGCATCGGCAATCAGGCCGTTGCCAAGGTCATCGCCGGTCAGCCGGGTCCTACGCCGTTCGTTCCCGGTGCTCCAGCGCGTGTCGCCCCAGGCGACTCCAGGAAGCCGGCGTCGGGTCGGCCTGACCTGCCCAAGGCGGCGGCACCACCTGCGACTCTCCCCAGCCAGAAGGACCTGGCGCGCGAGCCCACTGCCGAGAAGCCGGGCAAGGGCGCGAAGAAGGAAGAGACTACCGGGCCGCGTTCGCCCGCCGCCGATCCCAAGTTCCAGGCCCTCAAGAAAGATGTCGCCGCCAAGAAGAACCGGATAGCCGCTAGTCACCCCCCGCCGGCAACCGAAGCCGGTGCGGCACAGGCTGCTTCCGTGCCTCCGGCCGACGACCGCGAGGCTCGGGGCAAGGTCGCCCACGCTGAGGACATGGACGCCGCGCAGCCGAAGGAGTTCGACAAGGCCGCCTTCGTCGCGGCGGTTGAGGACGCCATCGCCAAGCGGGCACCCAAGAATCTCGACGAGGCCGACAAGTTCGGCGAGTCAGGCAAGGCCGAGGAAGTGAAGGCCGAGGTCCAGGGCAAGGTCGGCGACGGTAAGGAGGCCTCGGCCCGGGACATCGCCGACACCACCGCGGCCGTGCCGCAGCCTGCCCCGGACGCCAAGCAGGTCGTGCCCCTCGCGCCGGACCAGGTGCCGGGCAAACCCGGCGCGCCCAACGCGGACCAGGCCGTCCCCGACCGGCTGCCGGCCTCCGCCACCGACATGTCCGCCGGGCCGGCCGAGGTCAACCAGCAGATGGCCGATGCGCAGGTCACCGAGCCACAGCTCAAGAAGTCCAACGAGCCCACCTTCAACGCCGCCCTGCGGGACAAGAAGACGGCCGACCAGCACGCCGAAACCGCGCCGGACCGGCTCCGCAAACGGGAGGCCGGAGAACTCCAGCAGGTCAAGGCGACGGCCGCCACGAAGGGTGTGTCCGCCGTCGCCGGTATGCACGCCACCCGAGTCACTGCCGGCAAGCACGTCGGCGACGGCAAGCAAGGCGCCAAGACCCGCGACGAGGACAAACGCGCCCAGGTCACCACCTTGCTGCAGAAGGTGTTCGACCGGACCAAGGACGACGTCGACAAGATCCTGTCCAATGTGGACAAGATGGTCGACCGTCAGTTCACCGTCGGTGAGAAGGCTGCCCGGGACCGGTTCACGGCCGAGCACACCGACGGCATGAACCGCTACAAGGACGAGCGGTACTCGGGTGTCATCGGCAAGGCCCGGTGGGTGCGCGACCTGTTCGCCGACCTGCCGGAGGAGGCCAACCGGATCTACGAGCGGGCCAAGGACCACTACCTGACCGCCATGCGTCAGGTGATCACGGACATCGCCGGCACGATCGACCGCGAGCTGCATCGTGCCAAGGACCGCATCGCCGCCGGTCGCACGGAACTCAAGGACGCGGTGGACCGACTCCCGGTGGACCTCCGCGGAATCGGTCGGGACGCGGCCGCTGAGTTCGCGGGCAGGTTCGACGAGTTGCGGGACACCGTCGAGGACAAGGGCACCGAACTCGTCGACACGCTGGCCACCAAGTACGTCGACGCGGTCAAGTCGGTTGACGAGGAGATCGCCGCGGAGAAGGAGAAGAACAAGGGCCTGGTCTCCAAGGCGGCGGACGCGATCGGTGGCGTCATCCGCACGATCAAGGAACTCGGCAGCCTCCTGATGGGTGTGCTGCGCAAGGCGGCGACGGCCATCGGCGCGATCCTGCGGGACCCGATCGGCTTCCTGGGCAACCTGGTGACCGGCGTCGGCGGCGGGCTGAAGCTGTTCGCCCGCAACGCAGGCCGCCACCTGGAAGCCGGCGTGCTGGCCTGGCTGCTCGGCGTCGGCGTCACGGGTCTCGTGCTGCCCACCACGTTCGACATCGTCGGCATCCTGATGATGGTCGCCTTGCTGCTCGGCCTGTCGTGGGCGAACATCCGCGCCCGCCTGGCCCGCCGGGTCCCCGAACGGGCGGTGGTGGCGGCCGAGTTCTCCGTCCCGGTGGTGGCCGCCATGAAGAAACGCGGCGTGATCGGCATGTGGGACGAGCTGCGACCTCGCGTCGGCGATCTGAAGAAGGACCTGGTCGGGAACCTGGTCTCGTTCCTGCTGCCGACGATCATCCTCGCGGGCATCACGCTGATCGTGTCGCTGTTCAACCCGGCGTCGGCGTTCATCCGCGCCTGCAAGATGATCATCGACATCGTCCGGTTCATCGTCACCCAGGCCCGACAGATCATCGAGTTCGTCAACGCCGTCCTGGACGCGGTGATCGCGATCGCCGGCGGCAGCACCGGCGCCGCGGCGGCACTCGTCGAACGTGCGCTGGCGAAGTCGATTCCGGTCCTGATCGGCGCCCTGGCGGCGATCCTGGGCATCGGCGGTATCGCGGAGAAGGTCAAGCAGATCGTCCAGAAACTGGCCCGCCCGGTGAACCGCGCCATCGACTGGGTCATCGACAAGACCATCGCCCTGATAAAGAAGCTGTGGGACAAGATCAAGCCAAAGAAGGCGCGACCCGTTGGCAGGCCTGGCATGCCTCGGGTGCCGAGGCGCCCACGCGTGCCAGGTCAGAAGGTCCGGCGCAGGCCCGACCGCGGGAGAAAGCCGGACCGCGGGCCAGACCGCCGCAAGAAGGACGAGAGGTCCCAACAGCGGGAGTTGATGGCCGCACTGCGGGAGGCCGGCCGACTGGCCGACCGAACCGGCGACGAGGACGCCGTGCGGCGCGGACTTCCCGCGATCCGGGCCCGGCATCATCTGACCATGCTGACTGTGTCCGTCCGCCCGGGGACCGGGGACAGGGACCTGTTCGTGTTCGACGGTGCGATCAACCCACGCGCGCGGTTCGAGGACCTGGTGCTCAACAAGTACCTCAGGGACGCGGAGAAGGCCTTCAAGGCCACGGGCCGGGTGTTCGCCATCAGGGACATGCCAGGCGAGTTCGGTGAAACCGTCCCGGGCCTGGCGCGGGTCCTCGGGTTGGGGGAGACACAGGCACGCAAGTACGCCGAGGAGTGGGTCGGGCAGCACCGGCTCACCAAGCCACCGCCCACGAGCCGCGGCCGCGTGGTCTACAGCTTCGTCCGCCTGACCGAGACCGACCTGCGGGTGCCGTTCGACCATCCGGAACGCGAGAGGTGGATGCAGGGCGCGGCGGAGATCAAGATCCGGGAGGCGCGGGGCAGCCGCCTCTGGTATCTGGCCGTCGCCGGTCTGCGTGATCGTCGGCCGGACTATTTCGTGGTCGTCGCGGACTCGTTGTTGGAGCACATGCACATCCACCCGGGACGAGGCGCGCTCTGGTCGGGTGGCATCGACCTCAGCCGCTACGCGGCGGACCTCGGCTTCACCACACTGGAGAAACAGGAGTTCTACACGGTCACGGAGGGCATTGTCTTCCTGGACGGTATGAAGGCCACCGAGGGAGTCTGGAAGGCGTTCTCCGAGAAGTACGCGCGCCAACTGCGCAAGGAGGTCCACATCTTCGTCCGGCGACTCTACGATGGCACGGTCCTGGTCGATGTCGAACTCCCCGCGGTGGCCGAGATGGCGCGGAAGTTGAACAGGCCCATCCCGCTGAAATTCCACGGTCTGGAATGGGGCGACGATCCCGGCAAGATCCTGGATGACGCGGTTCCTGACTACTGGCGCGAGCTCACGCCTGACGGCGACGCGCTGATGAAGGGGCAGCAGCAGATACTCAACCGGGGCGAGGCGGAGGTCGCGACACAGCGGGCGGAAAAGCGGTTCAGAGACAAGCAGAAGAACAAGCTGCGGAGGTGAGAGCCGTCATGGCGCACTCGGAGACGTTCGAGAGGTTCCTGGCCGGCGTGCGCGCCCCGGTCAGCTTCGAGCGTGACGTCCTCGACCAGCTCCCTGGTCTCGGTGCCCTGCACCTGCTGGAGGGTGAGGAGCGGATCGAGGCCGAGGACATCCTCATCGCCATGCTCACCAGGAACGACGGCAGGGTGGCTGCCGCCCTGGCCGATGTCGGGTGCGTCCGCGCCATTCCCGCGCTCGTCGAGGCGACCACCGAATCGGCTTCGCCGTACATGCGTGTCCACGCCGCCAGAGCGCTCCTGAAGCTGGGCAACGAATCAGGTCGGGCCGCACTCGTGCACATGCTGCGTACCCACGAGGGCGACGGCACCGACCGAGGCAGCGCCGCCCGACTGCTGGCCAGGTTCCCCGATCCCGACAAGGAACTCCTGCTGGCGGCGGCGTCCACCGATCCCGACGAACAGGTCAGGTCGGCCGCGGCCGGCGCCGTCCTCGCCGTGTACGGCCTGGACGGTGAGGACGTCATGTGGGGCGACGTGCTGTTGGGTATCCAGGGCCGCCTGCTGTCGTCCCTGACGACTGTGCGTGCCGAGGCAGCCGCCGAACTCCGTGCTGTCCTCGCCCGTTGGGAAGCCGGCGAGACGGCGGACGAGTTGGGGTTGGCCTGGCGTGCCAGCGAGCGGAACAAGCCGCTGCGCCGGTTCACCGAAAGCCTGGACAGTGGACGCGCGAACTTCCCCGTCGAGGCGGTGATGGAGCTGACCGGCCGCGAACGCATCGTGGTCGAGAACCTCGTCCTCCTCCGCCTGCACGAGGACCGGCGTGCTGTCCGCGCCGCCGGCAGCCTCCGTGTCCGCCGGGCGGTCGAGCCGCTGCGCGAGCTGCTCGACTCGGCGACCGGCCATGCACGTGCGGAGATCGAGTCCGTGCTCGAAACGCTCACACGCTGAGGACATTTCCGCGACGCCCTGGAAGAACTGGAGCCTGTTCATGGCGACAGTGCCCATGGGCAGGAACATTCCGTGATGCTGGTTCCTGTCGAACCCCGTCCCGCTGTGCGAAGTTCATTACCGGGTAAGGGAAGATTGTGTGACACCCTGCCTGAGCCGGACGAGCTGACGGCCGCGTCGGTGTTCGACGACTTCACGACGGTCGCGCCGTGCTCGCTGACCGACCCTTCGGTGTTCGACACCTTCGGCAGCACCACGTTCGGCGAACCCGAGTCGACGTTCGACTACTGCACGGTTCTCGTGCGGACCGCGGCCGGCGCCATGGTGAGCGTCGACATCGGCCTGTTCGAAGAACTCGCGGCGATCCCGGAGCTGGAAAGCCAACGGGTCAGGGACGTCGAAGGTGGGATGTGGGTTGGGCAGCCCCCCCGGCGATACTTCGTTGTGCACACAGGTGCTGGTGTTCCCGGACGGCGTGACCGTGGAGGTGTACGCCTATGAGAACGAGGGCGAGGCCGACTTGTGCTCGATCGTCGAGGCCGGCATGGACCATCTCATCGAGGTGGTTCTGGCCGGGAACGTCGCACACCGCTCACCCGCGCCGAACTCGCTGATGAGTCTCGACCCGTGCGCACTGGTCGGCGACGACGACATCGCCGCGGTCCCGGGCTTCGCGGGCATGCGCAGGCCCGTCGACTACTTGGGCAAGCACAAGTGCGAATGGGCGCTGGGAAGCCTTCGCGTCGTGATCACCTTCGGCGCCGGGCAGACGCCACGCGCGGACCGGGCACTGCCTGTGGCCGGACGACCGACGGTGACCATCCCGGTCGAGCTGCCGAAGCGGTCCTACTGCACGGTGAAGACCGGACATATCCCGTTCACGGAGGTCCCCGGTGTGGCGGACCAGGTCGAGCTGGCGAGCGTGTTCGTCAACATGCCGCCGGAACAGTCGGCGGC
>Ga0307512_10007076_pt1 | contig 11185 bp, 10 predicted proteins | sample 14_EM_MG_FD_200267 | JGI IMG/M metagenome (GOLD analysis project Ga0307512, IMG submission 200267) | Populus trichocarpa ectomycorrhiza microbial communities from riparian zone in the Pacific Northwest, United States - 14_EM | ecosystem: Host-associated > Plants > Roots > Unclassified | place... | reverse complement strand
CAAAGATCATCGGTGGATCCAGGTTGAACGTCGTGGGGGTGCCCTTCAGGACATCGCCCACCGGGGCGAACGCGCCCCTCGCAGCCCCGGGCGCCCCGCGAACACCCGCTCCTGTCAGTGCCGGCATCCTGCGCGCCCGGCCAGCGCGACGAAACCACGACCAGCCGGGCAACTCGGTCAACGTATGTGGACACCGCACTAGGCACGTGGTCAGGCGTTCGCTCGGCGGAGACGTTCGGCCGCCTGTGCGCGGACGGCGTCACAGGACACCGGGGGGTCGCCGTACAGGGCCTCCCAGCGGGCGTTGTGCGTTGCCCGCCACAGGCTGGCCGCCCACGCGATCTCCTGTTCCTCGGCGGCGAACCGCCGCCCCCGGAGTTCCTGGTAGGCCGCGAGGAACGCGGCGGAGCTCTCGATCGGGGCCAGGGTCGTCGGCGAGGCGCTGGAGAACGCCCCGCATGCCGCACCCGCCAGGGCCGCCTCCGACTGCCAGCCCAGGCTGTCCCAGTCGTGCACGACCCACAGCTGGCGGCCGTGCCAGCGGAGGTTCTGCGCCTCGAAGTCGGCGTGGCCCAGCACGCACGGCAGCTCGGCGGCCAGCAGCCGCTTGCGGGCCAGGCCGGCCGCGTCGGCGACGTAGGCGGGCACGGCGCTCTGGTCCAGCTCGTCGAGGAACCCGATCGCCGGCCACAACCCGGGATCCTGGTGATCCCACCGCGCCCAGCGCGGGTTCGGCAGCGGCGGCGCGACCGTCACGTCGGCCAACTCGGCCATCAGCCTGGCGAACACCTCCGCATAGCGCACGGCCACGTCCGGCGAGTCGCCGCGCGCCACGTCGCCGCCAGGCCGGGACTCCTCGGCGTGCACGGCCAGCCCACCGACACCGACCACCGGCGTGAGCGTGCGGGCACACGGAAACCCCCGCGCCGCCAACCGGGCCTGCGCGGCAACACACGACGCGGCCCGGCCGTCGTCCTCCCGCGCCTTCACCACGACGTCCCGGCCACCGGCCAACCGCAGCCCGAACACCGCCGACACCGACCGCCGCTCGAACAGCACACCGACCGGCTCGTCCCCCAACTGGTCCACACACCAGGCCGGCAGCCAGCCCGGCAGGTCATCCACCGTCATAGCGAGAACTGTGCCAGGCGGAACACCGGGGCGTGCCATGACGATCCGCACCCCTACGGCGCCAGTGTCGTGAGGACGGCGACGTCGGACTCGTCGTGCGGCAGGTACTTCACCCGCACCGCCATGCCCGGTTGCACCTGGGGAATCGAGGTCGGTGGCAGGTTCTTGTCCTGCGTCGTCTCGAAGGTGGTGCCGTCCGGGCGGGTCACCAGCACGCGCAGGCGCACCTTCGACCGGCCGTCCTCGGTGTGGCCGGTCGGGGTCATGCTCACGACCACCGCACTCGCGTCGACGCCGTACTCGGTGATGCGCAGCTGTTTCGGCGTCAGCCATCCCTTGGCGACGTGCACCCGGTCGAGCGCGGCCTGCAGCTCGTGCGTCGGCGCGTCGGTGGCGAGTGCGACCCGGCCGTCGGCGAGGTAGCGGACCGGGAGCATCGCGTTCGGCTGCACCGCTGACAGGTCCGTCACGTCGACGACCTGCCGCATGCTGGCGGGGAACGTGCGGCCGTCCGCGGTGTCCACCCGCAACCGGATGTCCAGTTGGGGCTGGTCGTTCACGGACAGCCCGGTCCTCGCCACGCCCGTGACCGTGCCGATGCCGATCGGCGCGCCGAGGAACTCCTTCGGCACACCGCCCGCCGCGCCGCTCAGGGCCCGACCGGCGGCCGAAGGCAGCCCGAGGAGCACCAGGACGACGAGCGGCACCAGCCAGTCGTTCAGCCAGTCGCCCACCAGGCCGCCCGCGAGCCAGAAGCCGCCGGCGACGAACACCCCGGTCAGGCAGAGCCACGTGATCACCTTCATCGTGTGTCCTTTCAGGAGGGTGAGCCGAAGAAGTTGGTCGCGCCGAGGTCGACGCGGGTGAGCCCGCCGTCGCCGTGCACCAGGACGAGGTCCTGGCCGGTGGCGACGGCCGCGGTGCCGTCCGGGCCGATGACGGCGTGGACCACCTCGTGTTTGACCGCCAGCGTGCTGGTGACCTGGCTGACGTTCACGACCATGGACAGTGCGATGGCGGTGTCGTTGACCGAGCGCTGGTGCTGGACGAGCACGTGCCCGGAGGCAAAGCCCACCGCCACCCCGCCGGCGACGACGAGGCTGGCGCCGTGGAACGCGACGCCGCCCACCGAGATCCGCTGCCCGTTCGCCGTGACATGGACCAGCTCCTGACCCAGCCCGGCGAACGGCAGATCGCGTAGCGCCACCCGGTCCGCGCCCAGCGACGCTTCCTGTGCCGTCCCGTCGGGTGGGCCGTCCGGCGCGGGCGTCGCGGAGAGCCGGCCCGACCACGCGGCGGCCGTCGGCGCGTCGACCGGTGCGGCCTTCGCCTGGTCCAGGGGGATCGCCAGCACGTCGCCGCCGGCGTTCATGGCCATCACCCTGCGGCCGTCCGGGTCGTAGGCGTACGCGCTGCGTGCCGCGAGGAACGCGTCGCCGAGCCCGGCCACGCCGGCGCCCTCGGCGACGACCGCCCCGTCCGCCATCGCGACGATCGCCAGCCCGGAGTCGGTCGCCAGGTAGGCATTCCGCCGCCCGCCCGCCAGCACCGACGCCTCCCAGACGAGCTGGTCGGACAGCTGCGTGTCCCACAGCGCCGCGCCACTGTCCGGGTCGATGGCCGCGAGCCGGACCTGGAACAGGTCCTGCGTCATGGTCTGGAACATGCCGCGGTTGCCGTCCCGCTCGTAGGGCACGAGCAGCAGGTCCCGCCCGCCGGCGTCGACGAACGCGAAACCGGGCAGCACCTCGATGTCCGGCTCCGGCGAGATCGCGTACGAGCCCCCGAAGAACGCCAGCCCGAACAGCACGAACGGCAGCAGCAACATCACGATCAGGGGGCGCCGGCGGCCTACGGACCGATACACCACCGGCGGCCCCGGCACGTATGGTGGCGGGTTCTGGTACATGGCCACAGCCTCCGTGGCGCACCGCGCCTACCGGTCCCGAAAACCGGTGCGCCACAACCCGCCACCTGCGACGACACTGATCGACTAGGCTCGGCCGGGTGAGTACCGCGACGGCGACCCTTCCCCGCGGTCTCGTCATCGCGCGGGCGTGGGCCGGGCTGGGGGACGCGGTCGCGCCACTGAGCAACGCGGCGGGTCGTCCGCTCACCCGCACCGTGAAGCTGATCCTCGATCCCCTGGTGCTGCGGCCGGTCCTCAACCCGGAGTTCGCGGCGGGCGCGGTCGCGGTGGAGCACGTCGACGCCCTGCGGGCCAGGATCACCGGCGCGGGTCCGGTGCTCGCCGCGACCGCGGGCTGGTTCGTGGTGGTCAAGAAGGAACGCAGGCGGCTGCGGATCACCGAGGGCAACCCGCAGGACCTCTACTTCCAGCGCTGCTTCGAGCTGGCCACCGAGCACGGCATGCCGGGCCTGGACGCCACGCGGGCGGCGGCGCGGGTGCTGGCCGACGTGCACACCCCGGAGGGCCCGACCGTCGCCGGCCTCCGCGACTTCGTGAGCGACGAGGCCACCGCGCACGAGCTGACGCGCCTCATCGAGGCGACCTGGGCCGCGACCCGCACACCCCCCGCGCCCGTGCCGGCGCCGACGGCGGAGTTCCTCGCCACCTGCGCGACCGCACCCGACCAGGCGTTGTTCCACGCCCTGGTGACGGCCGCCGCGGGGAGTGTGGGGGCGGCGGACCTCGACCGGTCGGGAGTGGCGCTCGCCCACGGCCTGACCGACCAGGACCGCCCGGCACGCCCCGCGCTCGGGGCACGCGCGTCGAAGGCGAACCTGCCCAAACCGTTCGACCGGTCCATCGTGGAGCGGCTGTTCGTGCCGCTCACCAACGCGTTCCTGCGCACCGGCCTCGCGGACGTGCCCGCGTTGGTGCGTCAGGAGATCAGCCGGTCGGCCGGCTCGTGGCAGCTCGCGGACGAGGTGAGCCGGGTGGTCATGCTCCTGGGCCGGGAGGCATCCACCGGTCTCACGGGTGACTCGCCGGCGGGTGACGCGCAGGCCCGGCTGCGGTCACGGTGGGAACGGGAGGCGTACGTGCACCGGGTGCTGCGGATGCCGTCGTCGGCGCTCCACGCGGACGTGCGTGGCGTGCGGGAGGCCTACCTGCGGCGTCTCTGGGTGCGGGTGCACGGACGGGAGCTGCGTAGCGACCCGGTGGCCGCCGACCAGGTGTGGGATGTGCTGGACGGGGTGCTGCGGTCGGTGATCCTGGACCAGCGGGACCGGCTGCGTTCGCTGCTGGAACGGGAGGCCGGCTCATGAGGGTGTCCCGTTCGGACGGTCTGGTCGTCGGTGACTGGCCGGCGTGGCCGGAGGTCACGGCGGTGCTGGAGGCGTCCGGCGCGGTGCTCGCGTGGGACGTCCTCGCCGGTGACGCCGTGCCTGCCGCGCGGGTGCACGACCCGGCGCGGGCGGCCGAGTGGTTGTGGGAGGTCTACGGGTCCGCGGCCGAGGACGTCCTCGGCGACGCCGACGACGTGACCGTGCCCGAGGACGGCGACTGGTCGGTCCGCGACGCCTGCCGGGCCGTGGCCCAGCTGGACTGGGCGCGGGCGTGGTGGCCGGCGTCGGCCAGCGCCGGAGTGCCGGCACTCGATCTCGTTGTGCTGCAAGCGGAACGCGCTCTCGCGCTGTCGAATGTGGAGCACCTGCTCGACGATCCCGACGCCGTCGAGCGGGCCCTGGGGTCGGTCGTGCTGCCGGCCGACCCGGACCTCGCCGAGCGGGTCGCCGCACTCGCCGAGGACCACGGGATCGACCTCTCCCCCGCGCCGGCAGCCACCCGGTCCGGGTTCGCCCTCGCGGCGGGTGGTGGTCCTGGCGACATCAGGACCACCGTGCTGACTGGAACGTCCACTGTGGACTGGATGCTGGTGCCGGCCGGCTCGGTGGACGCCGCCGCGCCGGCCGAATGGGCGGTCGTGCGGCGCGAGGGTGCGACGGTCGTCGAGGTGTCGGTCGCGCCAGGGCCACGGCCGGAAGGCCCCCTGGTCGCCCGGTTCGGCGACGTCGAGGTGACGCTGGACGAGGTCGACCCACTGGGCCGCGTCACCGGATCGGCGCCCGTGCCGGCCTCGGTGCTGTTGCTGCCGCCGGACCGGCGGACGGTCATCGTGTACGCACCAGGCTTCGCCGCGCCCGTCGCGCCAGAGCCGGGAGCCGAAGCGCGACAGGCCGCGGTCATCGCCTACGCGCGGTCCCGCGTTGGATCGCCGTCCGCGACACTCACCGAGCGGACCGCGCGGTGAGCACCTGGCGCGACCTGAACAACGAGGGCGTGCGGCTCGCCGCGGAAGGCGATCTCACCGCCGCCCGCGACACGCTGACGGCCGCGCTCGCCGCCGCGCCGCCCGAGGACCGGGTGCAGAGCCTGCTGAACCTGGCCCAGGTCGTGGACCTGATCGGTGAGCGGCACCACGCGGTGGACCTGCTCACCGAGGCGCTCGCCACGGCAGAAGGGCCGCCGCGGGCGATGGTCGTCGCCGCGCGCGCGGACATCCTCCCGTTCCTCGGCCGCTGGGACGAGGCCTGGCAGGACGTCGAGACAGCGCTGGTCGACGCCGAGGCGGAACACGAGGTGGCGTTGCGCCACAGCAGGGTCGGCCTGCTGATGATGGCGGGCCGGCTCGTCGAGGCCGAGGAGGAGGCGATCGCGACCATCGCGCTGGCGGCACGGCACGCACCCGGATACGTGTCGAACCTGTACGCCAGCCTGGCGATGCTCGCCGAGGAGGCCGGGGACGACGGGCGGGCGGCGACCTACCGGTTGCTCGGCGACAACCCCGGCCGGGAGCCGCTCGATCCACGGTGGCAGCGGTTCGTGGAGCTCAACGCCGAGGGCGTGGTCCTCGCGTCGTCGGGCGACCGGGCAGGCGCCGCCGCCGCGTTCGAGGCCGCCTACCGGGAGACCGTGGACTCCGACGACGCCGAGGCACTGGCGTGCCGGGCGGGCGCCGCGGGCAACCTCGCCGGCGTCACCGAGGACTCCGTGCGCTGGAACACCGAGGCGATCACCGCGGCTCGGTCCGCGCTCGAGCTCGTCGGCGACATCTACGGCACCGCGACGACGCTGGTGAACGCGCTGGTGTCCCGCGCGGCGGCGCACTTCGCACACACCCGGCTGACCGAGGCCCTGGACGACGTGGACGAGGCGCTGGGCGTGGCGGTCGACGATGCCACGCTCACCTCCGTCCGTACCGTCCGCTCCCGCGTGCTCGCCACTGCTGGGAGATACGCCGAAGCCGCCGAGGAGGCACAGACCGCGCTCGACCTGGCCTACGCCAACGCGCCGGCGATGGCCGCGACCGTCCACATGACACTCGCGGAGATCACCAGCGGCACCGGGGACCTGCCGGGCGCCGTCGAGCACCTGGCCCTGGCGCGCGACCTGTGCGCCGCCACCGGAGACGTCGCAGGTGAGGCCACGGCAGTGCTCAGCTCCGCACGCCTCGCCTACCTGGCGGCGGACGGCGACCGGGCGGACGCGCTGTACGACGAGGCGACCGCGTTGCTCGCCCGCGACCCGCGCCACCTCGCGGCGTGCCTGGTCGGCCGGGCGGCGGTCGCGGTCCTGCGCGGCCGGCCGGCCGAGGCGGTCACGCTGGTGGACCAGGCGCACGCGTTACTGGGTCCGGCGGCCACCCCGCTCGAACTCGTTGCGGTGCACCAGGTTCGTGGCACGGCCTGTGAGGCGGCGGGTGACTTCGCCGCGGCCGAGACCTGCTACGCGAACGCGGCGGCGGAGTGCGCGGCGGCCGGGCTGTGGCACGTGACGCTGGGCATGGCGTGGTGGCGCGCTGACGCTCTGGTCCGGCGTGCGGCGGCGGTGAGCGGAGCCGAGCGGCGGGCGATCGCCGAGCGGGCACTGGACCTGGCGCTGCCCGCCGCGCTGGCGGCGGAGGCGGTGCGGCAACGGTTCCCGCATGGTCCGCTGCGGGAACGGTGGGTGGCGCTGGCATCCGCGCCCGCCATCCGATCGGCGTTCCTGGCGATCCGCGCGGTCGAGGACGAGGAACTGGCCGCGGCCTACATCGACCACCTGACCGGCGCGGTGTCGTTCGACGCCGGCAGCGCACTGCCCGTCGCCCGCGAGGACCTGGTGTCCCTACCCGAGCCGCCGACAGAGGAGGCGCACCTGCCCTACGCGGCCGCGGGACTCCCCTCGGGCAGCTACCCGGCGGAGGGGTTCGCGCTGCCGCCCCGGGTGCGAGTCGACCCGGGCACACCGTCCACAGTGGACCACTGGCTCGACGTCGCCGAGAAACGGTACGGCTTCCCGGTGCGGTCGGCGCGGGCGGTGGCGTCGTGGTGACCGTCCAGCTCAAACTCGTCGACGCGGGCGACCTGTACCTGCAGTGGCGGTGGGAGCACGAGCCGGCCGCGCCTCGGGTTCAGGTCATCCCCCGCGAACTCGTGCAGGGCGTGCTGGACGAGTGGACGGCGGCGGTTCCGTCACCGTTGCCGGGCGAAACCGCCGGGCAGGCGTTGCGGCGCGCACTCTCCGACGGCCCGCTGGTCGACCCAGCCCGCGAACACAACCTGGCCACGAGGCTGGCCGGCGCGCTGGTTCCGGGAAAGCTGGCGATCGAGCTGAACTCGTGGCTGACACAGGGAATCCGTCCGCACCTGCGTGTCCAGCCATCACCGTCGACCGCACTGGTGCCGTGGGAGGCACTGCGCATCGACGACGGCGTACGTGCGGTGCACGACCTCGACATCTCCGTGTTGCCACCCGCGACCGTGGCCAACGCCGAGACCCACCGGGTCAGCCGGTTCGATCCACAGGGGACGGTCGTCGGAGTGCTGGACCCCAAGGTGCCAGGCTTTCCCGACGACTCCGCTCTCGGCCCGGTGTTCGACGACGCGCCGCAGGAACTGGTTGAAGCCTATGGAGTACGCCGCGACGACCTCGACCGCGACCACCTCGAACACGCGCTGACCACCGCGGCCCGGTTCCTGTACGTCGGCCACGTGACCACCGGCGACCACGGCCTCGACGCACGCCTGCACCTGTCCTGCACCGCGGACACGACGGGCCGAGCGGCGCCACTCGGCGCACACCGCCCACTCACCGCAGCAGACATCGTCCTGGGCCACCGCCCCGACAAGGTGCGACCGTGGCGCGTCCCCGCCCGCGTCGCGCTGGTGGCGTGCGAGAGCGGCGGCGACCTCCGGTTCGCCGAACCATCCGGCCTGGTGACCGCGATGGTCCACGGCGGAGCCGAACACGTGACCGCGACCAGATGGACACTGCCGACCGATGTCGGCCTGCGCCAACTGGTCCGAGACTTCCCGGCGACCCCGGTCCTCGGCCCGACCGTGCTGGCGATCGACGCGGCCCACCGCGCGCCGAACCCGGTGACCGCGCTCAACGAGTGGCAACGCGCCATGGCGAACAGGTGGGAGGAGACCGGCGACCTCACCTGTTCCCCACTCGTGTGGGCCGCCTTCACCACCACCTGGGCGCCGGAACCTGGGACCGGTAGGGCGACCCGCACTCCGTAACGTCCTGGACTGTCACGAAAGGAGAACACGGTGGCATCACGGGACGAGGCACTGTACGCCCGCATCCAGGAGCTGGAAGGCCGAGTCGAGCGCCTGACCACCCTACTGGGCAACCTACTCGACGACGACGACCGGCACGCGAGACTGACCGACCTCGCCGAACGAACCGGAGCCGCACTGCAGGCACTGGAGTCCCGGGCCGACACGCTGACCATCGGCAAACCCCGCTTCGAGGCGGCGTTGGACACGGTGTACCACGCCAAGACCTACGGCTACATCGCGTGCTACTTCGTCGGCGGCCGCACAGCCCGGATGCGGCTACTGGTCGGCCCACAGAGCCCACCCACCACGAGCGTCGGCCAGGCGAACGCGGGCTCGGACATCAACTCCTACATGGGCACCATCGTCCGCCCCGGCGAGTACTGGATGGCCGCCACCCACCGCCCCGGCATGAAGGCCGGCTTCGAGTGCATCTTCACACCACTGTTCTGACCGGACACGGCATTCAGGACTCGGTGAAGGGTTCGCCCAGAGCGGTGAACTCGGCGAGGAACGTCAGCCGTTCCGCCGCCTGCGCCACGAGGCCACCCATAGAGGCTCAAGTTCTCCAGGTTAGAAATGACCACAGGGCCAGGCCATAAGGTGTGAGTCCATCGCAGACTTTAACCGTTGCCGTACCTCGCCCTGCCCAAACCAGCCCCGTGCGCGATCGTCCCCGCACAACCACCAGACAACAAACCCGCACAGCCAGCACACCACCGGCGACTACCGACGGGACGCGATGAGACGGACGCGTGTCAGACCGGAACCCACAGCGTCACCCGGGTACCGACACCCGGCCGCGACTCGATAGTCGCCGACCCCCCAACCTCCGACATACGAGCCACGATCGACTCGCCGATACCGAAGCCGGGATCGCAGGAGTCCATGTCGAAACCCGACCCCGCGTCATGGGCGGTCACCGCGACACCGCCGTCTCGGGTCTCGACCGTCACCTCGGCCTCGCGGACGCCGCTGTGCCGGACCGTGTTGCGTAGTGCCTCACCCGTCGCCTCGCGCAGGGCGCTGCGCTGCGAAGCCGGCAGCTCGGCGTCGACGCGTGTGTCCAGTTCGCACAGCTCAAGCCGGGTGTGCAGCCCGCTCCGCTCCTGCTCCGCCACCACGCCGGCTAGATCCTCGCTCAACCGGACCGACCCCCTGCGCCGGTCCAGGTCTCGCCGTAGGCTCGCCGCGTGCTCCCTGGCCACCTTCGTGACCTCGGTGGATCCGGCCAGCAGCGCGATCGCGTCCAGGGCCGGTAGCGCGGTGTCGTGAATCCGCCGGTCCGCCCTGGCCCGCTCGATCTCACGGCCGCGCCGCAGGCCCGCGGTGAACGCCGACCACAGGCCGAAGCCGAACAGCACCGTCACGCCGCCGACGGTCGCGGCCAGGTAGGTGTTCATGCCGAGCTCACGAACCTGGTGAGCCCCGGCAGCCGGCGCCGGACGGTTCTGCCCCTCACCCAGTCCACGGAGGACTGAGCCTTGCGGCCGTCCTCGACACCGTCCGGGTGGCTCGGCAGGAGCCTGGCCAGTGCCAGGGACGCGTACCCCTTGCCGGCGGCGACCTGCCGCACGGCGTGGAGGATCTCCGCGCCGTCCGCGTCCTTGCACAGGTACCCACAGGCACCCGCGGCGATCGCGCCGAACACATCGCCCCGACCCGCGTGTGCGGACACGACGAGCACGCGGTGTCCCATGCCGGTGACCGCACGCACGGCCGCCGCACCGGACACACCACGCAGCTGGAGGTCCAGCACCACGACACCGCCGGGACGCGACCTGCGGACACGGAACTGAGCCACCGACTCGGCGACCCCGTCCAGCTCGAGGTCGAGCTGACCACCCAGCACCTGCGCGAGCGCCGCGCGGTACAGAGGGTGGTCTTCGATCACGCCGACGGGGATCGTGCCCATGCTGAGAACAGTAGGAACTCCGGCACCGCCGTGGTGACGGTCAATCACCCCTCAAAGCTCGTCCACCTCGACGAAGCCGTCCTGGATCGCGCGGGCCACCAGCGCGGCCTTGGTCGGGGCGCCTCGGCCCACGTTCGCGTACTTGATCCGCACCCGGTCGAGGTAGGAGTTCACCGTGCGGACCGACAGGTTCAGCTTCCGCGCGACCATTTCCTTGGACTCGCAGTGAAACCACTCCAGCAGCACGTCGACCTCGCGGGGGGCGAGCCGGGGGCGGTTCGCGCGGGTGTCCGTGCCGAGCGCGCCGGACAGGGCGGGCGGGGTGTACGGCTTGTTGGCCGCGGCCGCCTGGATCGCCGCGACCAGGTGGTCCTCGCCCTCCGCCTTGGTGAGGTAGGTGAACGCCCCGATGTCCAGGCAGGCCAGGGCGACGTCGCGGTCGTCGCGCATCGTGTAGACCACGACCTGGCGGCCGGCGTCGACCAGTCGCTTGAGGTTCCCGTACGCCAGACCGTCGACACCCAGCTGCAGGTCGAGCACGACCACGTCGGCGGTGTCCCCCGGCGGCAGCCATGCCACGCCGACGTCCACGCCAGACGCCACCACGGTGATCGGCGGCGTCGC
>Ga0307512_10007075_pt1 | contig 11185 bp, 7 predicted proteins | sample 14_EM_MG_FD_200267 | JGI IMG/M metagenome (GOLD analysis project Ga0307512, IMG submission 200267) | Populus trichocarpa ectomycorrhiza microbial communities from riparian zone in the Pacific Northwest, United States - 14_EM | ecosystem: Host-associated > Plants > Roots > Unclassified | place... | reverse complement strand
AAATAAAAGAAAATCTTTAGAAAATCATTTTTAAGAATCGTTTGAAACAAGCAAAAAAATCAATGAAAATCTAAGGAATTAAATTTATAAATAAATAACTTGCTTGAAACAAGAAAAACAATTCAACACATAATTTCTAAGATTACTTGAAAACAGTACTATTAGAAACGAATAGGACTAATTAGCCAACAATGATTTAAAAACACTTAGGAACGCTACTTGAAAAGAATTAGCAGGAATAATCCAGCAATAAATTGAAAAATCATTTTAAGAAACTTACGTGCAATATAATTGGCAGCAAATTGAGAGACCATTTAAGAAATTCTCTCATAGTGAAGAAAAATTAAATCAACAATAATTAAATTAGAAATAATCTATAAAAAAGACTCACGCAACAAGAAAAATCAAATCAGCAATGATTTGAGAAGTCATCATTTGAAGAAAACCAATAAAACTCAAGAATTAACACAAAAAACACATAGCCATGGAGCGACCAAACCGTATACCTTAAATAAACCAATCAAACTAGTTCTAAAGTTGTCCTCCCAGTATTCCTTCGCAAAATATTCAACAACCAACCTTGTATCTCCTTCACAAGCTCCCCTAAAGTATCACGCAACGGCATGGCTCAAGACTTTTAATATCCATAATAATATGTAAAAATTTATAAAATGGTCTATATATATATATATATATATATATATATATAAGAGAATCAAGATAGCACACGATGGCTGAGGTCAAGTGGGAAAGAAGGAGGACTCACGCCGCCAAAAAATAAGATGGGTTAAAGGGGCCGGAGAAGCTTGTCGGTGTCGTGAGGGGGTGAAAGAGGCTGATGATGACGAGGAAGGAGGAGGCTGGTCGAAAACTCAAAATTGATGGCGATGCCAATAGCCAGGTGAGAGAGAGAAACTCTTTTCTTCATTTTTTTTTTGGGGGTGGGTATAATGTACGTATTTATTCTGTGCTGGGGGTTTTAAGTAAAATATTATGGCTAATCATTATCTTTCATGAAGTGTGTATGTTGATGGATTTTTTGATTAGTTTCTTGGCTAATCTAAAAGAAAGTTTTTGTGTATTAGTCTCAGTAACCATACTTGTTTAAGTATGGATTAATAAGCATTAAGAATGCTTGATTATCTTCTAAGTTTCTGTGACGGATAACCAAAGCATCCTTAGAAAGCATGTAGAAGACTTTTTTTTTCAAATAAAAAAAAATCCAAGCTCCAATCGTTGGAACTGAACCAGGCCTTATCTAAAAGAAGAAAATTCTGCATGGTAAAAATAAAACAAAAAACCTGGCAAAGAGATTCTCTTTGCGTGGCAAAGAATCTCTCTATATCCACTTATTAATTACCGTTGAAGGGCCCCATCTTGCCGCCAAAAATGACTACCATCTTCGATCACAACCGTCGGATACAAACGATAATAAAAACGAACAATGGGCCCATGGGACCCCACACCAGTGCAATTCCAAAGAGCAAGAAAACGAAGTGTCTCCTCCTTCCCACAAGTCTTCTTCACATCATCACCATCCAGTCAGTGCCTCCTCTCCTCCTGTACTAGTCTTTTTTAATCGACTTTGAGCCACTTTAAGCGATATAATCCCAGATGGGTGGTTTTTCCTTTTTCCTTTTTCTGATTTGTTTTTCCATTTTGGCGTTAAATTATTCAACTCCTGCCATTTCTTGATGAATCCTTACCTGGGGTCATTGTTAATTGTTACTGTCTTTGTTTATTTTGTTTCTTGTCATCTTTTCTTTAGTATTTTTTAGCTTGCGGGTCTATCTTATGTTACTTGTTTTACTTTTCTTATCTCTTTGTTGATGACATTAATTGGTAAATTCTCAATCGTTGATTTAAAATTCTTGAATATATGGTGTTGTTTTAGTTTTGAGGAACTAGAGTTCCAAAAATCAAAACTTTAAGGTGGTGGAGTGAGAGATGTTTGATGCAGCTATGAATTTAACCACTACAGTTATTGGTTTTGGTATGAGTGTTACTTTTATTGTGTTTGTCTGTACAAGAATTATATGTGGGAGGCTAAGAGGGGCCGAGTCCAGGCAAATGCTTGAAATTGAGTCCAGAATCGATATTGAACAGGTAATTTTATTTCCTTGTAGCATCTTCTTGTTTGGTAAGAATTGCTTATCCGAAGATAGACATCAATGGGATTTGAGGTGATTGCTGTTGCCTTTCTTTTGATATTGTTAGGTTTTTTTTTTTATACATTGATTTTTGTTATATGTATTAAATTGCTCTAAATAGCATCTCTTCACATGGGGATTGGGATCAAAGGGTGGGCTGGCATTTTATGCAAGGCATAAGTTTTCGTGCATGGTTGATTATAACCATTCAATCACTCAAGTTTCTTAATATTTCTATGGATTTGATAGTGAAAATATTCTGTCATGACTTGGATTAGTAAAAGAAAGAATTCAAAAGATGGGGTAACGCCAATTTGGAGAATCCTCATTTGTTATCAATCTGAATGAATAGCGAATTTCATCTATTTCCTCCCTGCAAACAGGGCCGTAGCATTAGGAAATTCAGAAGACACACAGATGAAACAGCACCTTGTGAATTAGTATATGCCTACTCTACTTTTCTAAAGTAAATCACAACTCGAATGGAGTTTTGGATTTTTGACCTTATATTTTTCTGGCAGCCAGAGCATGGGATTAGTGGCCTTGAACCAGTTCTAGTTGCTGCAATCCCCACTTTACGGTTCACACGTGAGGCGTTCAGTTCTGCAGAAGATGCACAGTAAGTTTTGAAATCAATATAAAATGGTCTATCTTTGTAGAGTTTTTACTTTATTTTCCATAACAGGGAAACAATCTTTTTCTCCTGTTATTGATCAAGGAGCTTTTAGTTCTTTGTTAGCCTCGTAAGTGAATATGCCTTCCATTAAATTGTTTTTTCCTTTTCTTTATTTTCTTCGATGAATGTGAGCTTTCATTAATCAAAATCAACTAAGCAAAGAATTTCTACAAAGTCCATTACATAGTAGAAGTTCAATATTTGGTAAAACATGGTGTTCGAATCCGCGTGCAAGTCGTTCGCTCTCGGTTTTCATATTTAAGATGATAATCAACAGAATTGAGGCTCTCCACTCCCTTTTTCTTTCCTATTAGATTGAGATTCAACTATATTCAGCTTTTGGACTGGAGTACAAATAAAATGTTGTGGTCGTTGTTATCGAATTTAGTTCTGCTAGCCTATATTGATTGAAAATTTTAGATTATTATCGAAGCTGGTTTTGTGCTTTGAAACTGTCCACCAATAGAGCATTAAAGATAAAAAAAATCATTTATGTCATTGAATACTATGTGTTCTCCCCTGCCCTCTTTGCCTTCAGATTGAACTTCAATGGTTATGTGGTCATTGTTTTTGTTTCTGCTAATAGTTTTGTTTGCTTCTACTGAGCTCAGTCGAACATAAAATGAAAGTGAAGTCCTGATGCTCTTGACTTCAGTGTACCAACTGATATTATTGCTTCTTTCAACAGGTGTTCGATATGTTTAGGGGAATACCAAGAAAAGGAAGTGTTGAGGATCATGCCCAAATGTGGTCACAACTTTCACCTCTCTTGCATCGACGAATGGCTAAGAAAACACTCTACGTGCCCAGTCTGTCGGTTCCAAATACAAGACTCTTTCAAAGCAAAGCACATGAGACAGGCTGCAATTAGCATGGTCCAATCAATTGACAGTCCTGATACTCCAAGTGAACATTCTAGGCAATGGCTGCTACCCAGCTATCAGCATCAAGCGGGGAACCACAGTAATCAAAGGCATCTTGACCCTGTTCCTGGAAACTCAGAAATTACTCCTGGAGAACCCCAAACAAGCCATTCGTGAACCAAAGAAATGGTGCTTTCAAGACATTAATTTATACCTTTATTCTTCTGAGCTCTGCTTGCATGTGTGCTTTAAGCCAACTTTTACACTTCGAGGCATTGGATCACATGGCGGAGTAGGTTTATACAACTTAAGATTTTGTATATTTCATTTGTACATAGCACTTCTTCAGTCCTTTGCAGTAGAGTTACTCATACACTCAAGTCCAATTCATTGTGATAGAATTTCAATAATCTTGAAAGTTCAAAAAAGAAACTCGAACCATCCTTAGCATTTTAGAACACCATATATATATATTGACACGGATGACTTCATAAATCTGCAATTTTCTAGTGGATCTCCTCTCCAACTTTTGGCTTGATTTAGTGCAAGCTCTGGGTCCCTGAACCATCCTCAGTTAATGGTTTGACTCCAAATGTTAAAATGTTGTATTTGCTAGTTTTTTTAAATATCCAAAAAATCAAATATGTAGATCCAGGAACTTTCAAGGATTAGCATCCTAGTAGGATTTATAGGCACAAAGATTCTTTATTGAAACATCGAAACCGGCTCCAATCACTTGCAGTTATAGGCACAAAGATCCCTCACTGTCTGATTAGCAGAAACCAAGGGGAACTATTGATTAATGCAAAAGCAACCACTTTTCACTGTGCGATAACAGAGGATGTTCTTCTCTTCCCCTTCCATGTCAAAGAAGATATCTATCAGCTGGAACATTACCTCAATCCAATTTGAGATGTTGTACAATCTCTTCAATCGTAGCATAAATCTCTTCACAAGGCTTAACTCAACAAAGCATTCAAAGTAAAATCATTGCCCATTACATTTTCTTTCTTCATTATGATGCAAGTATAATACATGACAATCTACAAGCATCACAATCTGTGTGAGAACATATCGGATTCTAGTTCCAAGCTGTTGCGTTGCCGAATAAAAAGCTCCATATTGAGCGAACCTGTCAACCTGAGCGGTGTAAAGCACAGCAAGACAGTCAAATGTCAATATAATATATGTTACTATCAATTAGGACGTCCTGTTCTAATCTAGAGATGGATATACGTACTTGCCCTGGTCTAAAGGCTCCCGACCAAGTATCAACTCCAAGCATTCTTGCAAGCATCAAAACACCCATCAGGCTGTATTCTGTCAAACTGCATTTGCAAAATAGAATGAATAGAAAGATTCCGAGAAACCTCAATGTTAAGGAATACAGACATCATGATGGTCCACGACAAGGCATATCTTCTTCACGTCCAACTAAGAAACTCTTCTGCTGCACTGAGGGTCTTGGCCTGGCGGTAGGAGGGGCTTGTCTCCTCCTGCTGCTCCTGGGTTCGAGTCCTCATGTGCACGCCTGTCACCCCCGCGGTGCCTTACATGCCCACTGGGTTTGCAGGGTGTTCAGTGGACCGTGGGATTAGTCGTGGTACGCGCAAGCTGGCCCGGACACCCACGTAAATCAAAAAAAAAAAAAAAAAGAAACTCTTCTGCTGATTTCACATCACCCCATTTGCACATACAAAATTAATTTCTTTACCACTTTGAAATATTATACCAAGTTGCTTTAAATAACCTAAGATGATTTCCAGGTTCCAAATTCCCATTTCGTACAGGCCAAATTAAGCCTGCAAATAACCATTTTCTTATCAATTGTTGGAGTACGTGGCTCATGAGTGTGGAAAGCTGAAGTAGAAAACTAGGGAGGAAGATCAAATACCTCAGGTCAGATAATAGTAGTGAGTATATAAAATTACAGTTCACGAAGTTGTGTGAGTAGTATGAGATCATGATACATTTCACAGTATACAAGATACCATACCAGAACGGTGTAATGGAAAGGATGAACAGAACAATAGCTGAAAATGATTCTATAAAATGTTGAGAATTTCCAATTATTATTAAAACCATATTGATAGAAAGATCAGCTTGTTATTCAAATGTCCTTAAATTGGGAGTACACGGCATGTTGCTGTATGATTGGCCGTTTGGAACCATGGATAATTTCGAGATAATAGTATCTATATTGTATTATATTATATTAAGGAACTGCTGATTAACGTGTAAACCAGTGATAACCTGAAGATTAATTCAACACAATGATGAAACCAAAGACGTTGACTTGGTCACTTAGTTGGAATCATCGAGCCCCATGATGAAGAAAGAAAACAGATTCACTTACAAACCAGCATAAAAGCTATGGACAAGGCGTTAGAATTGTGGAGTGAGCCGGCTAGCAGGGAGACATGTCGCCTTTTTGAACCATAGGATTCCTGAGGTTAATCATAACCTTGCAGGAAGTGACTCACTAGCCAACCCTCGTGCGAATCAGGATCAACCCAAGTAACGTCATTGGCCCATTTAGCCAACTGGGTGGAACCATTTTGTAATTATTGCAAATGACAGGTGTGACTCTAAACTTGTCTCGTGGCAAAAATCCAATCACAAGGTGACAACTTCTCCCCTTCCACAGTAGCAGCCATGGAGGTTTTGGGAATCTATAGTCACCCCTTCAGATGACGATGACCATAGCCCCAATCCAAGGGTCACACGTTAGTCATCGAGGACAAAAACTTCTGTTTCCAGAATAACCCACCATGGCAATTAGAAAATTATTGGGTGATGTTAAGAATGGTACAAGCTGGTGAGGATGAGAGGGATAAAAACAGTAGAAAAGACAAAGTACGAAGGTATGGAATGGAACCCGCTAATCATTCTATTTCCAGGTGCTAAATTCCAACGGTAATTTAATTAAAAAACTAACTATCCCGCCGGATTCTTAAAATGGAGGATCCAACGTTCCAAATCGCTTCTTAATTTACAAGCTGACAAATTAGACCGCCTTTCTCTGTCAGCTTCCCTCTGTATCTTTTACTGCATCATCAAGCTAGTTAGTTGGCTCGGCTTCTTGATTAAGCCTTTTTTCTTCTTCTTCTTCTTTTTATTTTTTAGGCTTGAGTTTTAAAAATATTTTTGAAAATATTTGTATTTTTTCTATTTTAAGTTAAATTTTTATTTTTTAAAATTATTTTGACATGCTGATATTAAAAATAAATTTTAAAAAATAAAACATATACATTCTCAAATAAAAAACACTTTAAAAAATAATAGTTATTATAATATCAAACAGGCTATCGCAAAACCTCCAAGTTAAAATACAATAGGAATGAATCAATAAGTTTGATGCTGGATAACTATTATGTAAAAGATAATATAATTTTTTTGAAAAATCTATTAAAGGCAAGGGATATTTTATATTCCTGAATTAGCTCATTTTAAATCTAGTAGGGTTAGCCATGGTTTGTTTTTGAGTTTGGAACAGTATTTGAGTGCGTTTCAAATATGTATTTGACTTGAAATTAATGTTTATTTTTAACTTTTTTTATAGTTTTGATATTAAAAAAAAAAACTTTAAAAAATATTTTAATGTATTTTTAAAAAATACCTTTCACCACAATACCTAACAAACACAAAGTAATTTCAATATTTTAAAAGGTAGTGAGGAAAGAATCACCCAATCCAAGGTCTTAAGTAGGAAAGGGGATGTGGTAATTAGTTTTATGAACAGTAAAATCTCAGTTAAACTAGTGTCATTAACTCTATCATAAAGTACAAATTAAGCAGGGTAATATCAGGGAGTCCATTACCTTACTCAACTATAATTTTTATTTTACTCAACTGTATAGCCAATCAGGTGATCAAAATCTTGTTAGCATAAGACAATTGTGATATTTTCTCAAGGATTTAATTATAAATCCACCAAATGTGGACAACCAGTTCTGACCCCATGAGAACGACTCCTATACATGAAAAAATATTGTCGCATTTGAGTGGTAACTACTGATTAATTCCTTAATTAGAATGAGAATTACCCCATGATTAATTGTATAGGAAAAAGGTTTATTGGTGGATTAGTCACCAGCTAAGTCATAATTAGCTTAAGCCACTGCTAGAAGCAATGTGCGACCTGCAAAGTAGTGATTAAAGGTTAAAAAATAATGGGAAAAAAACAAACAAATAATTGAGATGGGTATATGCCTCCACTCAGAATTTAGTGGAGGCAGGGCTGCCTTCATATATATAGAGCTAAAAGGTGCCTGATACCCTATATACATTTTCCCATGCAACATATGCAATTCTTTCCTGATTACTAATCTTAAAAAAAGGCCTGATCACAGCTCAAATAAGTTTAATCTGTATGAACTTATTATAATTTGCTGTTAATGGCAGAGCCTGAAACACTGAGAAACTCACCTACTGTCACCACTACCAAGGTGCAAGCAACCAAAGGTCCTACGCTTAGAAGATTTGTTGGAGTCAGGCAAAGGCCATCAGGAAGATGGGTAGCTGAGATAAAGGATTCATCTCAACGTGTAAGGTTATGGTTAGGAACATATGATACGCCTGAGGAGGCAGCTAGAGCCTATGATGAAGCTGCTCGGGCCCTACGTGGAGAAAATGCAAGAACCAACTTTGCATCGGTTAGTCCAAACTTGAACCAATCTGGATCATCCCCTAGTTCAAACGGTGGGCTCAATATGTCAGAGTCAGATGAGAGGCACGGTCTTAGCTTCTCTTCATTAAAGGCTAAATTGAGCAAGAATCTACAAAGTATCATGGCTAGGACAACAGAGAATAAGTCAACCAAAAATAGAGTGAGTGACCACTTTACTTTTGCTAATATTTTCCACTTTAGGGGCCATCAATACCAAAACCCAGTGGATATGAAGAGCATCGAGAAAGTTGTGCAGCCAAGCATCATTGTGCCCCATGTATCAGATCATAAGCCTTCTTATTCCTGGGAAACTTCTTGTGTTTCAGATTGTAGCAATGAATGGATTGGATTCAGGCAGCATGGGTTTGATTCAGATGGATCTGATATTGGAGAAGTACTCAGCACTGTTAATGCTGATCAAATGATAGGTTGGGTTGATAGCCCAGATATCAATACTTGTTGTGGAGATCCTTGTTCAAGGAGTAAGAGGTTAAAGGTTTCGTCTTCTGTTGTGGTTCCTCCTACCTTCAATGGGTCTCCATCCTTTTGTGCTTCTCCTTCCTTTAGTGGGTCGCCATCCTTCTGTGCTTCTCCTTCCTTTAGTGGGTCTCCTTCGTTTTGTGGCTCTCCATTTCATGGTGAGAACTAATGGCATATGGCACAACGGAAGTGAATGATAATGTCTCTCGTGGAATGCGATGAAGCTTCTTCTTCAAAGAGGTTGAGAAGCTAATCACAAACAGTTGGTGTTTTCAATGATGATGACGATAAGTTATTCGTCAGCATGTACAGTGAAAGATAGAGATCAAACTTTGTAATAATAATGCCATAAAGGCTAAGCCATAGGAGTCCTTTTGTCTAATGACAGTGCCAAGTTTGGTTGCCTCTATCTGGCTTTTGTTTAGATGGAAATTAAATTCAGTAAACACGTCTCCTTCTCTGTCATTTTTGTGGTACGAAGTGATGAATGTTCTTAATTATTGTTAAAGAATATGGAAACAAAAACCATCACCAGCTAGCTGTTTATTGTAATTAAGCTCATGTTAATTTCTTGGCCAATATCCCTTCATGTTAACATGACTGGCGTCATCAATTCAACATGCAAGCTCTCCACAATCAGAAAAGAAAATTTAGTTTTAGCACATAATACTGTTGATTTTATTATGAAGGGGTGTGAATTTGCTGTGTTTAGAAGATGCAAAATGCAAGCTTTGTCCCAGAAATGAAGAAGAAATCTCAAGCCTGCAACTATTAGAAGGCACTAACTGATCTGTAAGGGAAATCCCTGTTGTCCTTCTCTATATAAAAGCATATACAGTGTTTTCTGCAGCTCAAAAAAACTCATTAATTTTAACTCTGTTGATGGGGGAAAAGGGCCATTCTTAACGAATGATAAAGCATGGGATTTAGGAATTTTACATCTGTGAATAATCAACTGTGTAAGAATTAAGCAACATCATCTTAATTTAACATTTGGGCTGTCCGAAACCAATATAATAATGACAAAGCTTGTCTCCACTCGAACGTTTCACATCATGAGCACCATCCTCATTCTTTGTTTTCCTTCTTGACGCATAGTCACTTATCAACTAATAGCAGCAAGCAAGACTTCATTGGATATCCTACCCTGATCAAAAGATGAAACAATTTTGAGGCATAAGAAGAAAAACAAACAACAGAAAGTACAACACATGATGTTTGTGTCTGCTAGCAAGAGTGTGTTCCACGCTTGATCCCTTGCTATGATAGATTTCCAGCAGTTCATCGTGCCATCAATCAAAATCATGGTTCATTGTTTTTCCTATCAATCAAAGCAGCTTGTCACTTTCTACAGACTAAAATACTAATAGAATGATCAATGATTGAGTAGATTTCTAATGGACTTTTGTGCTTTGTAATTATCTTGATAAATGTTCTGTTGCATGATCACCTGTGGTCACTACAAGGCCAAAAAGGCGTTTTTTGTAGTCTATGATCAAGTACAGAAAGCCACTCATTTTGAGATTCCGAGTATAAACCTTGCCCGTAAAAAAATAGTTGAGATCCAAATTAATTTTGATTATATATTTTTTTAACAAACCTAAAAATAATTATTTTTTCTAAGCGTGACCATAAATTTCAATGCTAAAAAAAAATAGATTTCAAATTGGTTAATTTTGGGCCCAATTATCCGCATAATGGTCAGTTTCACCTTTCGGGCTTGGGCCCCAGTTGAAACTAGATTGCTTAGAACCCACAAGACATGTTCTCTGTCCAATTAAGAGAAACCTATAAAAAGAGAGAAGATGACGCCATATTTCGACATAAACGTTGTCGTATCCTTACCATTTAGTGGCCTTAACTAACTATCCGGGGTCGGTCTTGTCTTCAATTTCTGGTTTGCAGTTCGTACAGTTACGCCGGCCAAGGGTTTCTCTTCTGTGATTCTGCCTCCCTCGCAAAGACAACAAGGCACTCTCTTGCTACCTTTCTTACTCTAATTTGAGAATTGCCTGATTCTGTATTATTATTTGTTAATATCTTCTTTTTTGGCTTGGGATGGTAAGTTTTGCTGGAGTTGACGAGGAGAATGAAGGCTATATTTTGCGGGAATCTTGATTATGACGCGCGGCAGTCTGATTTGGAGCGTCTTTTTAGAAGATATGGGAGAATTGATAGGGTGGATATGAAGTCTGGTTAGTCAATATTTCCTTCTTTTGGTTTTTTTTTTTTTTAATATGATGTTTCTGTCTCAGAACTAATCTAAAATTAAAGTTAGTGGTGCATTTTACAAGCTGTTTTTGGGGTGTTATTTACTTGCGTTAATGATCCTCTCGACTGGCCACTT
>Ga0307512_10007074_pt1 | contig 11185 bp, 5 predicted proteins | sample 14_EM_MG_FD_200267 | JGI IMG/M metagenome (GOLD analysis project Ga0307512, IMG submission 200267) | Populus trichocarpa ectomycorrhiza microbial communities from riparian zone in the Pacific Northwest, United States - 14_EM | ecosystem: Host-associated > Plants > Roots > Unclassified | place... | reverse complement strand
GAACTTTTTGCCCAATTCACAAACTGTTTGCCCCGTTCGCAAACTGGAGACAAGTTCGCGAACCGGCCATTTTTGCCGAACTCAACACATATTTCCAGTGAAATGCTTGTCTAAAAGAGCTCTCTGAGTCCTTCCCAAATCTTTTTATCGCTCACAAGCTCACTTTAAGTATTTGACTGAGGAAGAAAAAAAGTCTGCACACAAGAGCACTCTGAATGAACACTTCCAATGTGCCTGTCGAACTTTTTATCCTTCCCTCATCCTTCACTGTCACCTTTGCATTTTAAACTCTGTTACCAAACTCTTCTTCTTGTGGTCTTGGACTTCCGTTGGTGCAGATTGCTATGATATAAGTGTGGAGCAGAGTAAGCAAGAAATCAGGCTGAAATGGTTATATTACAGAGGCAGTTGTAGTTACAACTTCGATTTAATTCACCTTATACCTTAAGGAGTTCACCATATCGGCCATCCAGTTTGTAGACTGGCCACTTGTTCGCGAACCAGACTAAGTTCGCGAACCGGCATGGTTCGTCAACCGGACGGAACATATATAGTTCCATAGGCCCACTCGCACATCTCTATGAACCGACTACAGATCACTAAAGGCTGCACGTCGCGCAGGAGTCCACGGGAAGCTTGCTTTGAGCTGCGCGTGTGCGCGTAGCGCAGCCTATAGTCGATTTGCACTTTTGCCGATGCATTTGCTCTCTCTAGGTATTTTCCTATCCACATGGTGTGAAACACAGTATGAAAACAGGATGGTAATCCGATCCAAATCCTATCACGGAATGGGATGATGGACCACGAAAACCATCCAGTTACCATCCTATGGTTCTCACTACGTCCACTCGCAATGAAAACTACCTGGTGTCACCACCCAGATCCCCACCTGAATCCGTCAAATTACCCACATTCCAGACCGCCTTCCGGTTCCTGCAATTAATCAACACCCCATGTTCACCTGCTTCAAACCTCCAGTCCACCTAATGTTTCTCCTAAGTACCATCCAGAGTGACATATGTGATTGCAGTGGAATACGGCATCCACTCTACTGAGCAGGACTCGAAAGGACAAAATCGTTATCACTCCCTATGCTATTCATAGCGCACAGGCAATCATCGGGCTTGTACACTTCGCAATGGCCGGTGTATTGGCCAGACTGCACTTAGACGTACTTGTAGTACCCGAAAACCGAGTCTTTTTCCATTGTAGCCATCTGCATGTATATGCGTAGAGTGTGCAGATCCTCAGAGAACTCTCCATTGGAATCGCCGTGCTTCCATCCATTCGAACCATATCCTTACTGGCATGTCGAAAGCATCATATAATTGGCATAAAATATCCGAAAGGGTGAGTTGCTGCGAGGTCGCTACCGGTTGGAGTACATGCTGAGTGGTATCGAACCTTATAATCGAAAAGGTATTGTTGAACATCAGTGGACACACAGGTATACGAAAATGAAACCAAAGTAAAAACCGCGCACCCCTCAAAAGAGGGGAAAGCTTGGCAAACCCACGCGGTAAGGTCTATTGTCGAATGTGTGAGTGTCAGGAAAGTGTTCCGTAGTGGTCAGATGCGGTGGTGATTTCTAAAGCCACCCTTGGTATAGAGCGGCCCAGCTCAATGAGCCAGATATCTACACTAAGGAAGTTATCCAGAGTCTCTAAAGATATCTATCGCTTAGAGATGATATTCATAGATACTGCACACTATCTGACATGAAAGCTCACTTGTTGACTAGGGATTTGGCCCGGTGGCTTCCTTAGTCTTCGATGCTAGTGGACTCGGGCATAAGGCCGGTGGCTTGCCGCCCCCATCGGCCTCGCCTGCCCCCATGCTGAGGAGGAGGGCTTGGCACTGGTACTCGGCTTTGGGCTCCGGCTTTGGCAGTCGGCATGGAGTTTTCCTTCTCTCTTTCGTATATAAGTCTATAGTTTTCCCTCTCTTTGGATCGACAGACAATTCATCATCTTCTCTTCTTCTCCATCATCTTCTCGTGTCAACATCACTGATAGCGCCGGGAAAGCTCTACCTAAAGATGTATATCCCGCGCACTGGGAAATACTTCATACTACTTTTCTAGAACATGCGATAGTAGTAAAAAGGGGCTCATTACTCAGCTGCTAGTTGCCGAGCCATACAATCATACTCACCGGAATTCAGTCGATTATGCATAGATATCTGTAGTCCGGCTAGATAGATATAGATAGATATCTACCAATTGACAAACTGGCCAGATGGCCATCTGTGAGGCCGCCCTCAGCACAGATCGGCCCAGTCGAGGCACATATCTGATCGATCAGACCGCTTCGGTTCACTGGTCGGGAATGAAAGGCAGAACTCGTAGGAAGAGGCCAGCCACGCTGCTTGCAGGAGAATTGACATGACAGTAATATCCTTTGGTAGCTGTTCATACCGGAGTATACCACCAATATCTGTTCAAATGATGGCTATTCTAGTGCAATTTTGAGTAAGCATTGCTCCGAACGCAATGACCCACTTTATGATACCCGCAGCGATGCCTTGTGGACGGTGATTGTCTTCCTAGGGCGTCGTCCTGTTTTCGCTATCGCTGTGAGAAAGGTTCCAATGGCATCGCGCGGCGTACAGTAGCTAGCCTACCGAAGTGCTTCGTCGGTGTGCCTCTTTATCGATCCCTGCTACACTTTAGATCCCACTTTTTGTTATGCGATTCATCCCGATCACTGTAATAAGCACTTCTATTACCTCTTCCATCACTCGGTCTAAGCCGTTGCTCACAATTGGAATGGTTCTATGTACCACACCGCAAAACCCCTGAAGTAATCACAAGCCACCATCTCCCAAACTGGAGCTCTGAAAGTCTCCAAGAGTTGAATACCCTTGACTAGCAACACCCATGTACAAACCTCAAGCCTCAATAAACTCTCTATATTTACCCGAGCCTACCCAACACACCCCTTATTTCACAATGTTTTTATACCATTCAGTGACATCAAGACCACACTACCGCAATTCCTTTGGGTGGCATCCTATCTACCTACGTTTGTAGCAGATGGCAATAGCCGACAGTATTATGGTAGGTATTCCACACCCCAGCCCGACACCAAGCGCTATCTTATCGCTTCGACTCAATGACTTCCCAGGTTCTGCTGTGCTAGGTGATTGACCTCCCCTCGTCGTCGATATCGGGGTTTCGGTGCCTTCTTCCTGATTAACTTAATCACTGAACAATGGTAGTGCATTGAATACTTCTTTGGCCTACCGTGGGGGTTCCTTTATTTTGAGAGGTTGCATCTATAGAAGAAGTGACGATTGATAAATTGACATTTTTACACAGTGGCAAAGCCTTCTCCGAGACCGAGGAAGGATCAAATACGCCGACAGCGACACCGGCTTTAAGTCTGACCTCACCGCCTCCTCCAATCAGGAAGCAGATATTCATCATAACATTCTGAGGAGTAAGAAGCGTAAAGCAATAGCAGAGTGCCGATCCAGACGCGATTTCATCCTCACTATTCCCGCGCCGTTTGATCCCCGAAGTATCGTACATGGCAAAGGAATCCATTGTTACGTTGAAGGTTGACATTGCAGGCTCGCATTCGCCGCTGTTAGACCAGTAGTCAAACCCCTCAGCCTCGAACGAGAGTCCACATATGGGCCGGTAGTTGGCGGCGTAGTAGCTGAGCTCCCAGCTTGGAAATTGATCTGTGCCGGCCGGACCGTTGCGCACCAATTGTGTTCCAGGAGAGCTCTCGGAGAGTTGCGCAAGTCCTAGCTGCATTAATTGAAGGAGTGCAAGAAAGAGATGTACCTGCCGAAGATCATAGCACTCATTAGCCCTTATACTTTCCTCATTTGAATGGAAGGTGTGATGCATACGCGATAAAATGCCGATCCACATAGGTATCTCGTATACTGCATCTTTCAACTAGGCGGTGAAGCTTTCCTTACGTGCGGTTGAACTTATACAATAGAATGTGCCAGCGGGGGGCTGAAATCTGTTCTGACTGAGCTAGTAGTACAGGGCGCGCCGGCGAGTGCCCCGCATCAGCCCAACTATGCATATTTGCGTGATTTCTAAGTCTCAGGCACCTTGATTGGTTGGAGCGTCGGCAGCTGAGAATACCCCACACTATTGTGCCCAAAACATACTCGGGTACCAGGGTAAAAGATCGAACGTTCCTGTGTCTGGCAGGCAATCATACAAAACCGGTAAAACGTGATCGTGCTACAGACAGTTTAGCTAATTAGGTATAACATGGCTAGAATAATATTCAGGACTAGAAGAGGCTTAAAAGTGCACTAACAGCCAAATTCATTACAGAAAAGGCGCGTCCGATCTTTTATCCTTGTACCCAAGTACTCGAGTGATAAATAATTCAGTACATGTATTCTTCAGCTTCTATATACACTTTCACAAGTTTTACTTCAATAGCGGGAGCGAACCGAAGCGCGGAGGCAGGGAGGGCATCTTAGCCCAAACGCTAGGGGAAACTTATTCGCCGATATTGCCAGTATTTGTGATTGGTGACCTACCTCGGGGCCTGCTATATCGACTGACAGATCTATAGATCTACTGTCCGAAATTCTGGAAGTATTAACGGGGTGGCGACTTCTTGTTTTCGTGTAAGTCGTTACTTCATCCTATGCAACTTACCTAGCCAACTATTCGTTCCCAATTAATGAATTGCAAACTGTGCATATTCGCCTTGGCCAAGCGGTCTCAGATGTTTTGCCAACTATCGAACAGTGCCGTCATATCCACGTGGTAATGAAGCACTTAAAAACTACGGCGAAGTGACTATACTCCATAAGAAATCCTCTTGAAATCTAGCCGCACCATTGAGCAAGGAGCGACCACGAAAATGACGAGAATTTCTAGACATAAGAGCAGAAAACAATACTCTTTACCTGAAATCACAGAGGCACCCACCGTCTTATATCATCCCTTACAGCCTCTAGAAAGATGAATGGAGATTTGTGTGGATCATGTTGATGCAAGCGAGACAGATTGTCCGCTGTCCCATTCTGTTATGTGGGACGTTCCTGTTGCAAAGCCAGGGACTTTTTATCGACGGGACTAACCGATTGTAGAGTCACTTCATGTAGCATACCACGTGCAAAATTCAGAATTAAGCGAGTTGAACGGAGGGTGCCGTTATTCAGCACGGTCAATGCAAGCCTTACACCCTACAACCCCCCTCACTACCTCCGCGTTTTAGTGTTGGATCCGGATTTGAACTAGCTCAAAAGGTAACACAAGATCTGGCACTGCAGGCACAGCTGCACATCGGCCACGATCACCCCACAGAGGCTCAACCCCAAACAATATCTCGGTGATACTCTATTAGCGACCTCGCCGCCTGGTACTGCTCTCAGTGTGCGATAACACGCCAACAGAAACTAAACGTGGCCTAGTGGAGTTATTACTTGTTATCTCTGAGGATATGTAAACACCCTCCTCTTTTCCCGCAAAAATATACTTGCGCGAACTCTCAAGAGTACCCACCGCGGTAACCCTAATCTAAGTTTTACTAGTCCTGCGGAAACACACCGTTTTTCTCGCTAAATTCGTGTAACTGACATTCCAAACTTGTCGGCCGATAATACCTTCGAATTCTGCTACTAGCCATTGATGCATTTTGCATCACTCGAACAGGAAGCCGGAACCAATCGTCCCAGCTAACATCATCGATATTTACCCAGATACACGAGATCGAACCCCCATTAAAGTTAGGCAGGTATCAATCAGTGATGCTTTGCATCATGATACTAACTGAAGTGCATAGAGTGCGCTGTAACGTTGCCTCGCCCAAGCTGCTTTGGGCCATATATGGCGATGTGGACCCCAGGCTGCCCATAGTAACACATATTCTTCGCCAATGCAGCCAGCACAACATGGAGCCAACATACCGTTGTCAAACTGTAACTTTCACCGGGAGACAGCTTATAACAGCTGCACCCATCCTCTCCATCCATTGTTCATCTGGACTTTCCACGCACAATGCTTCTACCCTCGACTCTGTTTCTGCTTCTGCCAGCCATCCAGGTACTCGCCTGCACTTTACCCCGTTCATCTGCGACAGCTGAAACGGCTCATATTGAGCGCAGAGACTCCGTGGATGGAAAATGTGGGGCTGCAAATAAGGGGCAAACCTGTAGTGGTTCCAGTGTAAATAAATGTTGTTCGCAATATGGATGGTATCTTTCTCTTCTGTACTGCAGTGTCTTGTATGAAGGCTAATTATTTATGGCGAATTCGAAGGTGTGGGGATACTATTGATCATTGCGGTTGGCTATCCCCGGGTATGGAAAAATTCGATAGCTAATTCTCGCAGGTACTGGGTGTCAGTCCGCTTATGGGGTATGTTGGTCTCCAGTGTATGCGAAGCCGAGAGATAGCTGATGCCACGAGCTCAGACATGCAGCACTAGCCCTGTACCAACACTCCCCACAATCGGACCTCGACCCAAGCTCGGAATGGTTCCGTATGGTATTTATATCCGCCATATTTTGTGCCTGACTTTCATATATTCTAATATTATTACAGGCACAGACATCTATGCATGCACAAAATCAGGGACGATTGCTCTGTCTGTACCCCACCAATAACCCCTCACTCCCTCCCCCAGCTCCAGCTCCCCAAGCGCCACTGACAATTCTTCTCATCAGCACATTTGACGATGGTCCTTGGTATTACACCGCAGCCCTTCTCGACCTTCTCAAACAAAAATCTGTCAAAGCAACCTTCTTTATCACGTCCGTCCCCTTCACCGTTTGTCATATCTCACCAGAAACCCGCTAACTCGTTGCGTGCAGCGGGAATAACCTTGGCAAAGGGGGAATTGATTCAGCTTTCACCTGGAAAACGTTGGTACAACGTATCTACAATGAAGGCCACCAGGTCGCTTCACACACTTGGAGTCATGCTGATCTCGATAATGTTGGTGATGCTACTCGGAAATATGAGATGATTAGGAACGAACAGGCGTTTCTCGATATCCTGGGAAAGTATCCAACTTATATGCGGCCGCCTTATATCGCGTGTGGTCCGGCGTGTAAAAGCACGATGGGCGCCCTGGGGTACCATGTTATTATATGGGACCTAGATACCGACGATTACAACCAAGACTCACCTACCCTAATTCAGAACAGCAAGGATAGGGTTAAGAATGCGTTATCGCAGAAATGGGACGCTTATATGAGTATCGCGTAAGTTTATATTCCTTAATAATTTAGAGGGATATAGCTGACGGATACAGACATGATATCCATTACCAGACCGTTTACAATTTGACAGCATATCAGATAGACGCTGGAAAGGCGGCGGGGTATAATCGTAAGTATATTCCTTGCTTTAATGGAGAATCGGGCTAATGTGCTACGGGCGGTAGATGTGAGATTGGGGGAGTGCTTGTCGGACCCGGAGGTGAATTGGTATCGCACGGCGTTGTAGTGCGGTATAGCATCAAATCTAGCTGGTTAACTTTGTTTCGATTGTGTCAATCTCTCTCTTGAGTACAAAGCAATTAATTTTTTCTTGCCTCTTTTATTGGAATTCCCGTTATAAAATTTACTCTAATCAGAACCGCTACGTAGCCACTTAATTCACCATTGCAGAAACCTGTCTTTTAGTGCCCTTCTGAAGAGTTAAACGAATAGATTAATCCCACCATGACGACAGATTTGGTGATATAATGCTAGTCCTGACTATTCCAGCTTTATTTCGGGTGAAAACGCGAACACAGGTATTCGCAATGAATGTCGGCAGGGTGGCACTGATTCCGTTCATATGATCACACCATAGACCGATATCCTCTCAACTACGGGTTGAAGCATGTGCGCACCTTTATATCACTTCGATGTCACGGTGATTATAATGTGGGTATAAGTCCCAATGTCGTACCACATATATACTTGTGCACTCTTCTGACTTGAAGTGGTTCACAAACAATGTCACTGACCACCTAGACCTCAGTGTAAGCTTAACTACATTTCAACTACAACAGTTAGTACGAGAGTTGTCCTTACAAATTCTTTATAACCATACACATTACTTCCAGATATCTCAAAGGTCTGTCCTGTCAATACAAACCTGCCCTATACTAGACTATAATATATCCTTGTGTTGAGATGCAGACGATCATGATTAAGGTATGCTCGAAGTTGGTATTCGGGTCTGAGGGTAAAAGATCGGACGCTCTTGTTCTGTTATAATACTTTGCTGTGAGTCCAGGATATCAACAGGAGGAAATCTCAGGTGGAAATAGGTCATTCTTCAGCTTTAGCCTTTTTGGCATTATTCACATCGCCACCGCTTCGGACTCAGGCGTCAGCAAAAGGATCATTATCGTCGATCTTCACTCTATCACGTGGACTCTACTGGTCGATATCAAATGGTATCAGACAGCGCTAGCTTGATTGGATTAGATTTTTCGCCATAAAAGCAAAATGGGTCCGTGCGGGATTTCCATATCTGATCTTTAGTAACTAGATGTAGTTGGCGTTGCTAGGGTGCATCTCAGATTGGTAGTTAAAATTAGGTGACCGGAGACTTTTGATATGGACGAGTAGGTATTAATCTACGGGTTCTAAATATTCCCCTAGGGCTGGGGGAGGCTTGCTGGTGCTCTGCTCATATTCATCGTTAGGGTCCGCCGGGTACTCGGTGTTCAAGGCAGAATATCAGATGATTTCGTTAGTGTCTATTTGCTGTAGTAATCTGTCCACTTTGCAACGAAATTTGGCCTCGATCAAGTGCAGTGCTTATCTCATTTGCTATCGATTTCGGCCTTAAGGCTTTCAGCCTTCTTCTCGTCTTCACGTTGTGTCTGCAGCTCTTCCTCGTCGTGGGTGGTAATCTTTCTATATGCCGTAAGCCCGAAATGTTCACTATGATAGGATCTGGGGATATCGTTTGATCTCAGGGCGGTTTCGTCTTTATCAGAATCCTCTCCGTCTTTGATATCCTTAAAGAGGGCTACGTTTCTCTATACCCTTCATTTTCTCTGGGAGAGTTACGATCAGTTGTCTCGGTGTCTGATTGTCCTTTAGGACGTTTCTGTCTCTCCGTGGCTGGCTTCCTTCTTCGGCTCACGTACGTTGGCGACCAGCGGATTCCTGGTGGGCATTGAGGGCATTAACATTGAAGGTATTAGCAAAAAGTGCCAAATCTACTACTTTTCGCTTCGGGCGGATTTCAGTGAGACGTACCGACCAGCAATTCGAAGCCTGTTTAACTTCAATGCAATAATACCTGCCAAAAAGCGCAAGCTTTATCATCCGCTGCCACCACAACGTTAACTCTTTACTACAAACCTCACCACAATGGATGTTAAGGGAGCCTTTCCACATGTGGCGAAGGGGAACTTGATTAAAAGAATGGAAGAAATGGGGTTTGAAGCCGACCTGGTGAGGTGGGTGGAAAGCTTCATGGAAGACAGAAAAGTGATAATGTCGATGGACGGAAAGGAGGGAGACAGTCTGGATGTGGAAATGGGGGTTCCGCAGGGGTCGCCAGTGTCGCCAGTACTTTTCGTTATATACCTTTCGGGGTTGTTCGGCCAAGTTGAAGAGAAAGAAAAAGAAAGTGGAAGTGAGGGTATATCTTTTGTTGATGATGTGGCATGGGTGGTGGAAGGTGAAGATGTGGGGGCATGCACACAACGATTAGAGAGATGCGCCGCGGAAACAGCAATTTGGGCAAAAAAGAATGCCTGTCAGTTCGACATCGAAAAACCAGAAGCGATGTTGTTCACACGACGAAGAAAGAATAAGGAACCCAAGATGAATGCCCGAGTAAGGGTAGGAAGTCATGAGGTTTCATATAATGAAGAAGCGACAAGATGGTTGGGGGTATGGTTGGACGATATGCTTACCCTGAATGATCATACGAAAAAGACCTTAGCGAAAGCAAGGAGAGTGCAGAATAGGGTGAGATCCTTGATGGTGAAGAAAGGATTGTGCTCTGAAGGATGCAAACGAATTCAAGTTGCGGCGGTTCAGGCAGTGGCGTTGTATGGATCTGAACTGCGGTGGCATGGACAAGAAAGTCGAGCTCAGGAGGTGCAAAGGTTGTTGAATGAACATGGCAGAAGGGTAACTGGATGCTTTAGGACAACACCTCAAGGAGCGTTGATGAATGATGCGGGTTTACGACCGGCAAAGGCTCTTCTTAATAACTGAGTTCGGCGGTATAAGTTGAGACAGATGATGATGCCCGATGCTGAAGGTGGAGGGAGAATGTTAAAAGTACAGAGGAATGTCATACAAAGGGTGGAGGGGATTGATGAGTTGATCCCGGAGGATAAACCTTTCGAGAGGAGGAGTTACGAAAGGACGACATTACCAACGGAAAAAAGATCCCTTAAGGGGAAAGTGATAATTCAGGATGAAGAACAAGCGTTGAAAGAAGCGAAGTTAGAAAGGGATGGGCTTGTTTTTTGGACTGATGGATCAAGAAAAGAAGATGAGTGGGTGGGGTGCGCAGTGGTATGGGAAGAGGAAGGGAGGTGGAATAAGAGGAGGGTGCACTTAGGCCGACAGAAAGAGGCATTTGACGCAGAATTGTACGCAATGTCAGAAGCGATGAAAATCGCGGATGAGATGGCGGGAAAGAAAGAGGTTACCAGAGTCACGGTTTTTACAGATTCTCAGGCAACCTTAAGACGAATACAATCGGACGAGCCAGGACCAGGACAGGTGCTAGCGTTACGGACGATGAATTGGACCGATGCATTGGCCGGAAAAAATATCCAGGTGGTGTACCGATGGGTACCCGCGCATAAAGGGGTAGAAGGCAATGAAGAAGCGGATCAACAAGCAACAAAGGCGGCGCATAAGCATTGCGGAAGTTATACCGAAACGCAAAATCCGCTACCGTTTTTAGATTATGTTTCTTTCTCCCATGTTAGCCGAAGGTTGACCGAGATGAAATAGGAAGAAAGTAAGAAAGAAATGAAAGAGTTGGGGAAGAAGTCAAAGCACAGTTACCGGTATGATTTGGTGAAGAGGGGAGGTAAGAGTGCAGTGATGGGAGCCAAAAAGACGATTGCGGCGAGGTTTTATCAGCTTAAATCAGGACATGCACTGATAGCGAAATACCTATTGCGGATCGGAAAAAGAAGAGATATGAAATGCTGGTGGTGCGGGCATGAATATCAGACAAGAGACCACCTTTTTAAGTGGTGCAAAAGATGGAAAC
>Ga0307512_10007073_pt1 | contig 11186 bp, 19 predicted proteins | sample 14_EM_MG_FD_200267 | JGI IMG/M metagenome (GOLD analysis project Ga0307512, IMG submission 200267) | Populus trichocarpa ectomycorrhiza microbial communities from riparian zone in the Pacific Northwest, United States - 14_EM | ecosystem: Host-associated > Plants > Roots > Unclassified | place... | reverse complement strand
GATCGTGTCTCATCCTCTGAGCTGGCCGTCCGTCCGCGATGGTACCAGGGGTTTGGCGGTGCCTGTTGTCGTTCGTGGCCGCCGAACAGTGTTGGGCCGCGAACCGATACGGTCCGCGAGCGAAAATTGCAGCTTCCAGCCGAAGGCACCCGCTCAATTATTATTTTTTCGTTTTTTGTGTGTTAATGGGCACAAATCCCACGGCCCGTCCGTTCTTCATGAGGGGTTGCAATAGACGGATACGAGGGGAATCATCAAGAGACTAGTTTTTTTCCCACTCGTACCGAAGTTGAACTCTACGTACAGACATCATGCCCCCACCGCCGGAATGACCGGCCATTCCACCGACTGGGGGGGACAAACGGTCTCATGGCTGGCGCTCAGCAGAGATACGCTGAGCGGCGAGAGTATCGTACGTTCCTTTTTCTGGTGTGCATTGCGTGCGTGCAGCAGTGCAGACAGCGCCATCCGAAGTCGTCCTCCGTCTCTCCGCGGGCGAGAGTGACGATTGTGAGAGTATCCAGGGAGTGCCGTCGCCGCAGACTCCGCGTCGTCGATATCGCCATGAGATGGCTGGCTCGAACGGTACAGATGTAGTAACGTGATTCCAACTGTTTGCGCTGGCGAATCGCCGCACACCAAGCATCCCGGGAAGTGGGTGGAGGGTCGGATTTCCGACCAGTGATTCGTCTCCCATCGGCTGCAGCATGCTGGTGTCACGCAGTATGCAGCATCGAGAAGATCAGCATGTGAATCCCCGAAGCGGCGTCGTCCGAAGGGAAGTCGCAGCGTGTCGGCGGTTCGCCAGGCTGGTGGTTGGTGGAGGCGGGGCCAATGCGATGGAGGAATTGGTTTTTTTTTGCTTTTCGGGGGAAAGTGACAAGTTCTAATTTCGGCGTCCCTGCCTCGATCCCGACCAAACAAACACGAGAAGAAGCGACTCGGTCAGGAACAGCGCGGAGTCAGCGCGACTTCAGCCGCGAGAGGGGTGACCAATCGCACAGCCCCCCTCTCCCCCCCAAGCAATCCACGGTTGATAGGGAGCCCACGTTTGCTGAACTGGTGGACCAGGCCATTCCCCTGCTGCGTGTACGGAAAGCGGAACACGGAGCAGCATCCGGAGGACATGCTCGTTGCGAGACCTTTTGTCACTTCTTCACGCCGTGTTGTCGAGCGTGGCTTGGCGCAGCCCAGCCAAGCCATACACACATATCAACAACCTGCAGCTGTTGTGTCCCTCGGTCTTGGCCGGTGCGATCGGCGACGCCCACTCGCGGCACGGAGACAGTCGAGACAGGCGAAAATACCTCCTGCTATGTATGTACCGCACGCAGATGTCCCCCCACACCCAATTTCCCGGAATGGGCGAAAAGGGGAGGTGGTCGAGCGAAGAGCTCATCCTTCGCGGCGGGGAATAACGGAATAACACACGCACGGCAGGACGTATCTAGGCAGCAGCAGCATGCTGGTGGCCTTACAGATAGTGTACATAGCCTATATGTACACTAGTCAGCATCCGAATATGTAGTGGGCTGGGGGGAGGACACTTGCTGTGGTGTCCTCGGGTACTCGGGACTTGGGCTGATGTCCATCTATCTGTTTATCTATCTAGATAGCTGGAAGACGATTCTCGTGCCTCGCTAAGCGGAGACCCCGAGATGCCCGGGATGCGCAGCCGGGGCGGGCTCGGGCTAGCCGGGGTTCGACCAATTGTGCAGGAACAACAGCGCCAGGAACGGAGCCGGGGTGCGGTGGGGTGGACTGCAAGGAAAGGCTGTGTGGGATGAGGAAAAGGTGAAAGAGACGGTGATGCTGGACCGCTCAGCCGGTAACCTCAACTTTTCGGCACGGAAGGCACGGAAAGGGGAATCACGAAGAACGCAGGGGCGGACCGTCCCTAAAACAGGAGGCTGGATATGTCTAACGAAGAGAGGAACCGCTGCTCCCGGCAGCCAACATCATCATGCAGCCAAGGCGCCAAGGCGCCAAGGTGCCAAGTCTCTGGGTTTGGCATTCTCCGCTAACAGGCGACGGGAAGACGTCCAGCCAACGCAGAAGACACGCTGAGCGCTCAATCCTTGGTGCCTCGCTTAGCAGGATTGCTTTCGGATAGCGCGAATGCGTTCAGTCGCATTTGCTCGCTCCTTTAGAGTAGATACCTACGCGGGACAAGTCGCTGCGCACTGGTTTGCTGCCACTGGTGGCTGGTTCCGTGGGGTGGCGATCCGCGCGGGCAAGCCACACTGCGATATCGGGCACGTATGACGGGATGGAAAAAGGGGCGTGTCCAGTACGGAAAACAGAACGGATCTCGTATGTCTGCCATTCGATACGGACCAGACATTAGCGGCACTGATTGGGGTGCCTTGACCGCTAGCCCAGCCTCGTGAATTCTTTCTCGGTGGTTTTTTTTTCGTGTTTTCTTTTTTTTCTTATGTACCAGCGACAGCGTCATCTTTGCTTTTGCCACTGCTTTTCCTTTTTCCTTCCTCCGACAACACATGGCTGGTCATTATTCGTGTCTTGGATAATTAGAGTAGACTATCTACATTGTTTTTCTACGGGAAGATACCCCGATAAAAGAAAAATAAAAGAAGGGGGGAAAAATGAAAAAAGGGGGAGGAATATGAAAAAAAAAAAAAATGAGCGCAAAAGGGCATTGATTGACGGACTAGGGTGGTGCTTGCGGGCAGATCGTCGCCGAGCACTCCGAATCAGCACATTTGTCCCAATTTGCGTGGAGACGTCCAGAATCGAGAATCGGCAGAACTATTGGCTGATGTTGGCCATCGTGCCCCGATGAAGGGGATGGGCGTCCGTGAGACTTCGCGTTCTTCGCTTTCTTCGCTCAGCGGTTGGCCGTGCTGTCTGGTGCCTGCCTTCGCACTCCGCTTTCCCGCACTGCGGTGGGGGTTAGCCAGTCAGGTTGCGACTTGCAGGCTGGCGATGGCAGCATCTTTTTTTTGTTCAATATCATACCCCATCATACTCGCATTAGCCAATGTACATAAACTATGGCGGCAGCGATGCACCAGCTGGACTGAAGCGGCTTCCCGTGTCTTGGTCGGCCGGGGGGCGCGGAAGACCGACACTGCGCGTGCAGATATGCACATCTAATTTGGGATCGTCGACCGCAGTCAACGGCACTACTAGTGGTATCGTCATTCCACCACCGTATAGCGCTGACTGACGGGCGTGGGGAACCCAGTGCTGTTGACCTGGGCCAACAGCTCAGCCCAGCCAGCCAGCCAGCCAGCCAGCCAGCCGGCCGGCCGGCTCGTGATAGCGGCCATGGAACGTGTCTGAATCGGCCGTCAAGAGACCTCAAGTCGTATAAAGACCGCCCTCCGTCCCCCCAACTACGTCTTCCTTCCTCACCCCGCTCACCACCGCTAATACATCCTCCCACCTCCTCTTACGACCTCATCCACTCTAATAATCTTCTCTCCCGCCGCCTAATACCCCACACCCCCCACCAACCGCAACCATGAAGTTCACGATCGCCTCCGTCGCTGCTGCCCTCTTCGTCCTCCAGGCCGCTGCCACCGCCGTCCCCGCCGCCGAGGCCGAGGTCGTCGAGCGTGCCGCAGACTACTATGAGCCTAAGTACAAGTACAAGACCGTCACCGAGTACAAGTGGAAGTACAAGACCGCCACCGTCACCGACTACAAGTACAAGTACAAGTACTCGACCGTCTACAAGAAGTACCCCGTCACCGTCACCGACTACAAGTACAAGTACAAGTACACCACCGTCTACAAGAAGTACCCCGTCACCGTCACCGACTACAAGTACAAGTACAAGTACACCACCGTCTACAAGAAGTACCCCGTCACCGAGTACAAGACCGAGTACAAGTACAAGAAGTACCCCGTCACCGAGTACAAGACCGAGTACAAGTACAAGACCGAGTACAAGTACAAGTACGAGACCATCTACAAGACCAAGACGGTCAAGGACAGCTACCCGGTCACCGTCACCGTCACTGAGAAGGAGAAGGGAAAGTACTACTAAGCGCGCGACGAGGATGACCGCTGTTTTCCTTTTTCCTTCCATCTTCCGTTTCCGGGGCGAGGTGGGTTTTCGAAAGGCTGAGTCGACCGCATATGCATCATGTCTAGACTCTGTCTCTTGTCAGCCTTTTCCTTTCCCTCGAGTCAAGTTTCAGCGGAGGGCAGGTGGTAGGGTCAAATTCGGCGGCGGACTTCGCACTGCTATGAACCTATTTTCCTTATTCTTTTTCTTCGAATGTTAGCGCTTTATGTAACGGCAGTCGTGTTTTCTTATCTTTCTTCCCTATCCTGTTAGTATCTAATGTCTGGTGCGTCTTACGGGGAATGATGCATGTGTGCGAGGGTGTTGGCGGCGTGGGTTGCTGGGTTAGCGGCGCGGCGAGGAGGAGGATGATCCTGTCATAATTCTTGTCATCTTCTGCTTTTTTCTTCCTTTCTCTTCTGGTCTTTTTCTGTCGTTGCGGATCTTCTGCGCGCGACTTCCTAGTTGCGCTGCGGGGTTTTTCCACTGGATTGGATGGGACTTGGGGCGGAGCGTGGAGGAGATTAATGTGAGCTGCGATAATCTAATGCAATACGGGTCGTTCTTCACTACTGGCTTCCTCATCGATCGTGATAAAAACTAACCCATCTTCAGACTTCCCTTCGCACTGACTGCCTATCTTTGTTTCCGCTGACTGGCTGAGCTCAGCTGGTTTGTCGAGCGAAGCCGTGCGGTTCACCAATGATTGACGACGGGACCTGAGAATAGTGCTGACGGCGCGGCTGAAGCGATCCGTGGTCCCGTGTCGGAAAAAAAACAAAGCTCGCGATGCTAAGTATAGCCAGGTGTCCCCCGTCACGGCTGCGGTTGAGTTCTGAGTACATGCAGCCGCACTTGGCAGCCAAAACGTGCGATGTCGTCAAGCGACCAATCGCTGCGGCCAGGGAAGCCATCCCTGCTCGCCAGCCACACCAGTCACTCTGCGCCTAGCCTTCCGACAGTGTGGGGAACGCAGTGCGAGACTGCAACTGCGACTGCGATGCGTACTCGCCTCGACTCATCTCCGCGGCGGGGCAAAGGTGGACTCGGCCTCCGCCTGGGCGTTCGTCGCAGTAGAGGAATCACGTCCGGCAGGTTCGTTCCTTTTGTTATGTTGTGTTTCTATTTATTTTTGTTTCTATTTGTTTCTATTTTATTTTTTTAATTCTATGTACGTGCGGAATTCCCTCCGCTGCCCAGCTTGTGCACCTCCTTCTTTTCCGGCACTCTCCCCGGCTGAACATGGCGGGTCGCGTTTGTCCGTTGGTGGGGGCTGACTACACTTGCGCAGTGCACAATATCAGCAAAGGGCGCGCCGTTTGGGTTGCTCCGTGCCGTGGGTGCGCTTAGGACAACAGCACGTACTGGCAGAAGAAGTCACTGTTTCCTTCTTACCGTCACATCACAATCGGGAACGGGAAGAAAATGCAATTCCGTCGTGGGGCGGAATGGCCTGGGCTGGAGAAGATTGCAAGTCTGCGGGGCAACATTACCGTGCACACCGCGGTTCACAGGCAATACTGCGGGCTGACATGCCGCGCATTGCCTGGATAGGATCATGGTTGACGAGAGCTGCTAATTCTGTTCTGTTCTGCGTGCAGTTGGCGAGGCGGCCGTTAGCGGAAGAGGCAAGGTAGATAGACGCACCAGTGCTGATCCCCACCAGTTGCACACATGGCTACGTTGCATGCCCAGTCCTCCGACCAGAATAAAGACAAACGCTGCACAGCTGCCTGCCGCACTACCCATGGAGCGTCCCCGCACTCGCTCCCCCACCAGGCACTGTCCGCCCCCCTTCCGGGCTTTTTTCCATCCAGTGGTCGTGGCGTAGACGCCGCGATTCGGTGAACAATGCGTGGCAGAGCAACACATCCAGCTCGCCATCAGTTGCGAGTGTTCGTCCGCTGGGACGTGGTCGCCGAGCTCGCACTGTGGGGGTGACACTGTACGTAGCGAGTACATACTGAGCGCAGGGGGGGTGATATCGCGTCCTTGTCTTCCACTGGTCGTGGGTATCAATGCGGCGCGGCCCGGTGGTGCGATACCGATATCGATACGGACGCTTGGCATGATGCTCCCCCCAGGTAGCCCCAGACTCGGAGACGTGTGAGAGGATCGATGCGGCCAAGTCGAATGACAGCCCGCCACGTCCGCAGGCACACATCGAACCTGAAGATGTGACGATGGCGGTGCGTTGCGGACACGCCCTGCCGTCGCACACCTCCGGAGTCGCGCGGCCGCCGGCGGTGGGTCGGGGACAGAAGCTAGCGATGCAACCACGATAGCTGGGCTGCTCCCGTCGGCGGTCTTGGCTGGCGGATAGTGCTCCACGGGCACACACGCTGGTACTGCTGGCAGCCAGTTAGCTGGGCTGTGATCGTTCTGGGGGAAAGCGCTCGTAGATACCCGATCAACCGCATAGGTGGTGTGGATTCAGCCCCAAGTGCCCAGAAGCTAGGTTCCCTACAAGGGCGGCATGTCGTCCTTGGCCTAGCCTGCCGGCCGGAGCTGGACGGATGGCGATGTGTGCGAACAGCGCTTTTGTGGGGGATTCTCTCCGGAAGAAACCTAGTGTGAAGGTGTCGTATGTACCGAATACGATCCGTGCAGCCAGCCTGCCAGTCATCCAGCCGTCGATGCCTGAAGGTGGGGCGATACAAATACCTCGCGGGGGTTACGACCGACGATCCTGGTTGGTCGGCCTCCTTTGGTTGCGCCTTGGCCAGGAATCCAAGCTGAAGCTGCTAACCTGGCATCGCCAAAAATACATCCCACACATGTCACTGCCATTGTTTCCTGCCGTTCTTGCCTCCCATATTCGAATCCGGCCGGCGACAGGTCCGAAGAGACAGGCGATCGCTTAAACGGCACTTCCCACCACTCATCAGCTTGGCACACGTAATCGAACGCACTGATTATGAGAGGCATTCTCGACTACGACATCGCCGGCCTTTTTAGACCGGTGCGTAAGTGCTCCACTGCAGCTGTGGAGAGCGCATTAACTGCGGCTGGGAGTGCGGCTGCCCCGCCCGATCGCCACGGCTGCTCCCGAAGACATCTGTGATCGAACATCTTCGCCCAACCGCTATCTAGCTAGCCGGATAAGGCGGCGGTGGAGTACATAGTCGCGCCATCTGGGCTCACCTAGCGCTCCGGTTCCATCGGCGGTCTCCGTGGGCGTCGAGGGAGATAAGGTGGGAACACAGCCGAATGGAGGATACAGGAGCGTCTTGCAGGGCGAATGGGCTTTGGAAGACAGGCTGGATGGCGATTGGGGCTGCGGGCACTGCAGCTGAGCGACAACAAGCATCCGTCCGTCTGTGCGGGGTCCCCTCGACTCCCACGTTCGCTCCCTTCGCCGTCTGGACTAGCCGTCGGTTTGCATCTCGACGGAATGTTTCCGTTTTCCGTTCGTTCGTTGGGAAGTCCGTCGCTTGGTGGATGGCCACAGCGGCAACTCGTCCGGCGCTGGAGAAGCACCCCGTGCGTCATCGATGGCGGCGCGGAGGATGCGCCGACGAGTTTTCCGTATGCGATGTGTGCAGACTCCCTCTCGTGTCGACCTCGGGCGACGCATACACCTCCGGCACCGCATTTCGTCTTTGCTGGGACGAACGGTGCGGGAGTCGGTGATCGCAGAAGACTGAATGCCCTCCCGCTTCACTCGGTAGCCCCAACCCGGGTCACTCTCGGACTGCGTCGGAGAGTGCGCACAACCCGGCACGGCGCCCGTTTTGCGGTGTAAGGATGTGGGAAAAACGTGATCTCGTATGTGAGTGGCTGTAGCTGTATGATCATGGGCGGGATGGATGCCGTGACCGCCGGTTCCATCAGGATGTATCATCGAGTCGTCAGTCCCAATCGTAGAATTCTTGGTGCAACATGCCGTACCGAGCAACCCAAGCCCGCGGCCTCCCGGGCTATCGATACCGCTCCGCTTAACCCACCATATCTCAAGTAAGACCCGTCGTCCGACTGCGCGGTCAAATCGAGGCGGAAATCTCCAGGCGCTATCTCTGCAGGCATACACCCGCTACCGACCCCGAACCGTTCACTGCGAAGGTTGTCGGATGACCGACGGTGGGAAGCATCGGGGCCGCCCCCACAGCTCCGGGCCGAACGACGGACGGAGTAGGCTTTCGTGCCACCGAAGGTTTCCCTGGATGCGGGCAGTCGCGGCCGCTGGCGCCATCGCTCTCGTTTCCTGTGACGCCAGTAGCCCGACTTCGTAGACGATGAAATCCATGGTCGTCTTTTGCCCCCATTCGCACGATCGTCCGAAAGGACCATTGCTGTCCAAACCCAATAGTGCGCCCTGCCATCAGATAGCCTCCACACTGACAGCGTCCACGCCGCACACTCACTCACTCACTCTCCAAGCCCCACTCACTCATCATCCATTATTGTTCCAAGCCGTTTCATTGCTCCAAGGCTCACTCGGCGTTCCTAGCTCCTAGCGGATGTCCTGATGTCAATCGGTAAACTCGCGCGGGCACTGCGCCGAGGTCTGCCGAACTACGCCTCGAGAGACTCGTTAGGATTTGAATTGCACGTGTACTGTGAGTTCGCACGACGAGTTTCATCCCGAATGATACGGCGCATTCGAGTGATCTTTTGTGAATGGCTGCAATCTGTTGGTGGGCCGGAGAAGCAACGTTTTATTCTTCTTGACGCGGTCGCTCACCTCCACAGCGACGAGCGCTTGCAAAATGCAATTTTGTTCTTTTATTAAAAAAAACAAATGAGTGAGGGCCAGGGGGAGAGGGAGTTTTGTGCGGTGTCCAATAATGACTTGGACATCCTCAAAACATTTCCGCCTCCCCTTTCTTTCATCCAAGACCTATTTCGCTCCACGCTACAGTCCGTCGAAGGGAAGACGAGATGGCGGCGCTCGCTGGGAGAGGAAAGGTGGTAGCGGGGACGATCCGATCGTACAATAGTCTCCATCGGTGCGCCCCTCAGATGTCCCTGCCTGGTCTGAGACGGCGGTAGGTGGCGGCGTCACTAGACGTGGTGGCGTCGCCGAGGATGGTCTGGTGTGGTCACCGTCACCAATTGCCCGGGTCTCGAGAGCTCGGCCTTGGTCCCGCTGTAGAGATGCCTTCCTCGCGTACCGGTGCCTTGCCGCGCAGTGATGAGGCGCGCGGCGCTTGAAAGTCCCCATATGGGGCTAGACTGTCGCCGCCGCGAGTTCGCTGATTGGGGTTCTGCTGTTGTTCTCAACACAATGTGTGGCGAGCATCCGTCGACCGTAGGCAAAGCGAGACTGCGAGTCTGGTCTAGTGACTAGTCGTCGGGCCTGGGAACGTCCCTCCTCTCGACGGATCGACTGGGTCACATCGAGCGTCGTGCTCGCACTAAACGGTCCTTGTGTTTCGAGCTCGAGGCTAGACAGTGTTGATAGCCACGATGGGCTGCAATCCTGGGAGCTCGAAGGCTTAAGAAACACCACACGCTAAGACGGATCCGAGCACGCCCACGACCGAATCGATCGTCCGTTTACCTAAGAAGCAACGGTCGCGAGTGCTCGACAGGTGAAGCTGTTCCTGCACCCCGAACAAACCGAGGCGAAATGCGGCAGTTGGAGGGCGTTCGACATGTATCCCCGCAAAACGATCCCCGAACGGGCGATGACGCTGTGCGAACTATTCCGGTCCGAGAAGGTGAGAGGCGACTGTTGATTCCAGAGCCGTCGATGCGCGAGGGGTGCGGTGGATGGCGGCGGATGGCGGTGGATGGCGGCGTCATTACTGGGGGGCACTAGAGGTTACGCAAATGGCCGGAGGATGGCAAAGTTGGATTCTCCATTGTTTTGTAGTCCGTGGTGGCCGGAGGAAAACCGGTCATTATCCTGGGCGATCTGCCTGCGGGCGTCGTCAGCTTCTTTCTCGCGCTCTGTTTGGCTGGCGATTTAATACGAAAAATACGAAAAATAAATAAATAAATAAATAAACACGGCCTGCGAGTGGCTGCTGTTTTGGAATAGCAATGACATATAGTTACCCAAATGGGTGGTGACGACGGGGGAAAAGAAAGAGGGGAAATCGTGCTTTTCGGTGGCGAGATTGCAGGGCTAACTATCGCTAAGACACACGACGACCAATAGAGAGGAGCTCGGGATTGCGCATCGCATCGGATCGTCGCTTTCTTTTTTGTTTAATCGGTAATCGCATGCGACCTATCTACATCATAGCTTTCCACTGTCCTTAAGGCTCGTTGTGGCTCCCTGCCTATCCCAAGAATGTAGAGCACACCGAAAGAAAGGACAAAAGGAACCGCCCTTTCGGTCCTCGTTCGGCGAAGGCTTCCATTGCGGGCAATTCGTGAATGAATCTCCCGCGTCTGTGCCTGCTCTTCGTCTAGTTGATGTCCTGGCCAGTGAGACAGTGGCCAATCTCCAACTGCCAGAACCTCGAAGGGAGCCGCTTATTCGCATTGGAGGGATTGAAGTTGGCCTCTGTCGCGCCTTCCCCGCAGTACCAGTACCTCCTGTGGGTGACTTTGACGTCCGCCCACGCCAGAGTCCGTCTACGAGACATCAGTGAAGATGGACAGGACAGCCCGGAGAGCTGGGGTCCCTCCGCTTTCCGCTTAGCCGCCGCCTCATCGTCGATGGTGACGGCCGCCTGCAGCGGTGCCGCTTCAGATGGGACGACCGTCCAGAGAGACGTCCGGGTTCCAAACGTGGTGTTGGCGCCCACAAGTTCCCCGGCCTGGCCACACTCGTGGAGGCTGAGGAGCAGGAGACCGATCAAAGTGTTTCAGTTGTTGAGCTGTGCCGTACCAGCTTGGGAAGTGCATCGCCACTCCGCACCCCCGTCAGCGTAAGGAGGGACAGTGTAATCTACGAACATCACTGCGCCCGCACCCGGCTTTTCCCCGCTGGTCGATGGCGGTTCCCAGCGCCCAAATCCGGCTCACGCCGACTAAAGACCTACTCGGCATTGGATGACCGATGTGCCACCGAACACAAGGCGGCGCCATCGAAGCGCCTGTCGATGTCGCCAAGAAAGTCACAATTCCGAAGTCCCCCCATTTCTGGCACGTATAGGGGAGGTTGCTGGACTCTATCTGGGTGCGCAGATGGGGTACGGATACGTTCGGGTGCGGATCCCGTGAGCATCGAAATCAGTGCATCGGACTCTGGTGC
>Ga0307512_10007072_pt1 | contig 11186 bp, 9 predicted proteins | sample 14_EM_MG_FD_200267 | JGI IMG/M metagenome (GOLD analysis project Ga0307512, IMG submission 200267) | Populus trichocarpa ectomycorrhiza microbial communities from riparian zone in the Pacific Northwest, United States - 14_EM | ecosystem: Host-associated > Plants > Roots > Unclassified | place... | reverse complement strand
CGCCTGGGCGACGGGTAGCGTGTAATTCTCCGTCAGAGGGTACGAGGTTCCGTCAGAGCCGTCAGAGCCGTCCGGAACACCCGGGTGTTTCTGACGGAAACTAGAGTTGTTGCTGATGTGACATCTTGAGATATGCAGAGTCATATAAGAGATAAGTCGATAACCAATAATGGATATATCGGAGCCCAGTCGACCAAATGGACTTATACCAATCAACCCTTGGTTCGATCACACTTTCTTGGTCTGGGCAAATGGGATGTTGGATTCATATGTCCTCATGGAGTAGAGCTCAACAATGTTGGCTGGATCACTCGATTGTTTCCCAGTCGTACAAAGGGCACTCAATGTGTACCTGGAGATGACTGGCCCTAACCTGATCGGTACAAAGGGGGGAACATTTGGGATCCACCATAACCGACTTGGTAAAGAGAATATCCTTGCCACAGAGGCCCATAATATGGAAATCTCAGTCTTGCGCCACTGCTTGGTTGAGAACTAGATATCCTATGAAATGGAGAAAGGTGGAAGAACTGAGGAGCACCTAGAAATGATTGCTGTGACAGAGGTTAACCATACCCAGAGTGTGGATGAAAGTGATTAGTGTGTTTCGCAAATTAACCGTCTCAACCAATAGCATTTTGAAACATATTATCGAATACACTACAAGCGAATACAGAGCAATGTTGAACGCCGAACAGGCCACCTGCTTGAGCCATATTCACTGTCAGAGGGGGAGATTGACTTGCTGACATGCTCTATGAACAAGATAATGGTAAACTACTGGAGAAATGATATGTGATGTAGAATAAATCAGGCTCAGTTTAAATATATGGCAGGTAGCGGTGACTGTTGGTTCAATTAAGTCCCCTAATATCCCATCAGGTTGTCACAAAATGTCTTTCTTTACAACACCTTGAATCAATACATTTCTGCAAAGTAACAGATACCTCCATGCAATCCAACATGTTGATCATTGTTATTATCTTCAATTGGAATCCCAGGATTGTCGATAGATGCTCTCCATCGTACAGTTCATATCTGTCTTGATTATAGTAGCAATATGTTACATGATCTCCAGAAACCCAGCAACAACTATATCCGGTTTCAGGGTAAGCACAAACAGGGATATCATACATGATATGTGCATGCATTACATACAACTTCATTTAATTGGAGGCCTGCGAGTTCAGCAGAAATAGTGATTCCTTCATACTAAACTCCTTTTCAAAATGTAGTTGTTCCCCTCAGCCACTCAGAGGCCTACACATAGATATAACTTTCAATACCATCATGTCCCGATGTAAGGCCAATTTTGGTAATTGCAGTAGCACCTGATAAACAGTATACAAAGTAAATTGCAGTAATGTCAAAAGATATCTTCTCTCCTCTGCTAAAGATTTTCAGCACCTGATGTGTATGATTATTATGTGGGATATGATATATATATCCTAGTTTGTAAAGAAAACTGATTATAAGGTGACTTTTTTTTGCTCCTCCCCTATATTTGGCAGGCTGCAATCTGGCTGTGGAATCAATATACCAATCTTACTTGGCTTATATTCAACCCAATATCACTGAGACTCTAAATCACCCTTTGAAGTATCATAGAGATTTATCTGAATCAGTGCGCACCCACTATTCCACAGATATGGTTAACCTTGGCGAGATACAGCTTCCATGCTTCATGTACAAAATAATATTATTCAACAAGAACCAACTGGAGGCTAACTAACAACAATGTCAACCAATATTGATCAATCAAGGGCAATAATCCAATGGGAGTTTACCACATGCAGAATGTGATCGATCCAAGCCATTAGTGTCTGACTTCAATAGGTACACCTGAATGGCCATCTGTAATTTAGTCAAATAACCATTGACCTCTAGGCAATATACCAGTTGGAAATGCACCTGATGATGATCCCAAGAAAGGAACCATAGACCTACAGTTGCCTGATCGGACATGAACCCTTGATCCAACAAAGTTAAAGGGTTACAGAGATGTAGTCGAAATCATAAATACAGGGGCAAATCGTATTGCAAAGCAACTGGATTATTCAACATCATAAGAAATCAGGGGCATGTAATTCATGGCATCCATTTCAGTCCAGAAACAACTTTGAATAGGCTTAGTAATTTACACAGCATCCAAAATTGTAGATAGATAAAGATCTGTGATGTGTACTAGACAACTTCCAAATTGACACATTCCGTTTCTGCACATATCCTGTCCTAGCTTTACTCTGAAGGTGCGTTCAGGTTCAGCGATGACAGTCAAATTGAAGATGATTTATATATCATTGCAATATTACACTAAAGGAATATTTTCAAATGTATTCAGTTTCTTTTGATGGATCTCCAATTTCAGACACACCTTGAGTTTGAACTGGTAAACCACCCAGACTCAGAAAGTCATCAAATACTTGAAGAAATGAATATAGAAAATTGCTGGTGGGATACACAGGATCAACTTGCAGCTGGGGTAATGATTTTACCAGTACTTTGTGCATCAAAAAAGACTCATTTGACCACTATTTAGAAAAATCAGCATACCTGGCCACTATTGCTCACAATCAAAAATATTCAAAAAAATATTGGCTGCAGATGTAAAATGCACACTTGGATTCTCTTCACATTGATCCCATTGGCCCAAACAGGTGTAAAAAATACTGGGAATGCATGGTATTATACGATTGGTGCTATGCTGTCACCCATTTGAACTCTTGACATAACTGGTCCCTGCTGTAATAGGGATTGCACTGATAGATTTTGTTGACCCTCGAGTGGTTGCCTGGGTTGGGGATCATCAGGACCAAGTGATAATTGTTCAAGTTTCATATGGCTTATGCCTGATGTGTAAAATTCCAAAGGTGTGCTGATAGGGCTTTCAACTTTTCAACCACTTGGGTATACAAGTGTTCAGCACATGTAGTTGGGGAAACTCAAAGACATCAATATTGGTTCTCTGCACAATCTTGGTAATTGCCAGTCTACAACCAGTCCTGCTGATATACTCTGTGCCACTTATATCAGATTTTGAAATATAATGAATCGCATCAGCTGCTCATGGAGTTAGCTCTGAACTCATTGCGCAGGCTGCTCTTGGAGTTAGTTCCGAACTCATTGCGCAGGCTGCTCAAATTCTTGAATACTAGACATGTCATACATCAATTGAACAATCAATTTTTGTCAGTACTACCCTATCCAGGCCACCAGCACTTCTCCAAACCATTTGATGTATTGACGACTTCAGGAAACGTTTTTGCACTACCGAAACTACTGATAGCAATGGTTCCAGACCGGCTCATTGGGTCCGGGTTTGGGTCAGGACTGGATGGTTTCCACATTGGTGATTCTGGTCATCAATACACCGGAACTGTCAATTTGGGTACAGTTTGATCCAATTCTCCCAACCTGTCTTGATTGGGTGGGTTGTCTAGCGGGTTCATCTGTGCATTCATATAATGCTCTGGTGTTTGCAGTTTGATAACAGTAACTTACCAAAATCACATATTCAATGTCCAGTGATCACATTTTGCATGATTTGCAGTTTGCGATATCGATTCCTTCGGAATCTGTGTTTTTTCTTCTATAGCTTGTGTTTTTCGACATAAAGGCGGTCAGTAGTTCAGTTATGAGTTCAAATATCTGCACAATGCCATGATTACCTAATGTTCAAGACGAATAATTGGTGATGCTCAGTTGATGCTCATTTCCATGCTGGGGTAATGATTATATCACGCACTGTTTTTTTTGGAAAGATTGCCATTACGTCATATATGAATTAGAGCCACAAAGCTACACTTTGATTACCCAAGTTGCAAGACCAAATATTGTTTGTGCTCCATTGACAGTCATGTTCAGGATGGGGCAGGGAGCGTGTCGCTTTTGTTTTTGACTCCAATGGTAGCCAATACCTTATTTCTGGATGTGTGCAATGAGTCTCCACTTTGATCACCCAAGATGCAAAGCCAAATATCATTGACACTCCATTGTTGCTCATTTTCAGACTGGGGGCAGTGACCATGTCGCTTTCCCATTTGCGTATAAAGGCAGCCAATACCTTGGTTATGCATGACAGCGACCACAGCGATTTTCAATTACCTTACTTATAACACCATAATTGTTGACACTCAGTTGATGCTCATTTTCAGAATGGGGCGGTGACCATGTCGCTTTCTCATTTGCCTATAACAGCTGTCACTACGTTGGTTATGCATAATGGCGATCACATCAATTTTCGATTACGATCCTTACAAGACCATCAATCATTGACATTCCGTTGACACTCAGTGTCAGTGTGGGGCAGTTTCTGTGTTGCTTTCTATTTTGCCTATAAAGGCTGCCAATAAGTTGGTTATGCATATCAGCAAGCAAATCACCTTCCAATTTCCTTACTGACATGACCAAAAATCGTTGACACCCCGTTGATGCTCACTTTCAGCACGTGGCAGTGACTGTGTTGCTTTCTCGTCTCCCCATTCAGACTGCCAATATGTTGGTCATGCATAACAGCGAGCAAATCACTGTGCAATGACCTTACTGACAAGATCAAACACCGTTGACGCTCTGTTGACGCTCATTTAGATGGTAGTGACATCATCACATGCAATATTGACAATAAAGGCGGCCAATACTTCGATTATGGGTTAATGATGTTGCACAGCACTTGGATTATGCAAGATACAAGACCATAAATCATTGACACTTTGGTCACACTGAATTTCAGAATGCGGCACTGACTATGTCGCTTTCTGTTTGCCTGTAAAGGCTGCCAATATGTTGGTGATGCATAACTGTGAGCAAATCTCTGTCCAATTACCTTACAAGACCAAAACCGTTGACGCTCTCTTGACGCTCATTTTCAGGTTGGAGAGACGTCGTAACTAACAATATTGCCCATGCAGGCTGCCAATACTTTGATTATGGGTTAATGTTTTTGCACAGCCCTTGGATTATGCAAGATGCAAGACCATAAACCGTTGACGCTCTGTTGATGCTCATTTTCAGCATGTGGCAGTGACTGTGTCGCTTTCTCCATTGCCTATAAAGGCTGCCAATAAATAGATTATGCATAACAGCAAGCAAATCACTGTCCAATTACCGTACTTACAAGACCAAAAATCGTTCACGCTCCATTGACACTCACTTTTGGTGGTAGCGAGATTATCACTAACAATATTGCCCATGAAGGCGGCCAATACTTCTATTATGGGTTACTGCTGTTGCATAGCCCTTGGATTACCCAAGATGCAAGAACAAAAATCATTGATGGTCTGTTAATGCTCATTTCTAGGATGCGGCAACGAGCATCTCACTTTCCTGGTTACCTATAGAGGCAACCAACACATTCACTTCGGAAGAATGTGACAATGCAGCCCTTTGAATACCGAAAGTGTAAGACGGAAAATCATTGACACTCCGTTGATGCTCACCATCAACACATCCTAATAGTCGTTGTATGGTCAATAATTCTATTCAAATAATGATATAGTCATTATTGACAGCCAATGTATCATTTCTATCAATACTCAGTTGCATCCAAAAGCTGTGTGGCCTCTCAATTTAGACTCCACCGCTACACACGTTATCCAAACACTAGAGGATGTAGTGCTGTCACATTCCAGCACTTTCGGCCGGCATTTTACTACATGTAGATCCATCCACCAATTTTTGATTAATATAGCCCAACTTCCTCACCTTTTCTTATCCAGCTCCTTCTCCTTGATTTTCATGACCTACCAGATGCAATTTTCAAAATCTTGACCATGTGCACCAGGTCTGAGCACAGAGTTAAGCAGTTGGATTTATGGATAAATGCTGCATGACAGTAGTCATTCATACAGATTTGCATTACGCATTGACTGCTCCTTCTATGAGTCATATGACACCACTGACTCAAATATTGCTGTAAAATTTCTCTCTATGTTGGTTTTAACTTTCTCACTTATCTGTAACACGCAAGACAATATCAAGTTGAGCGATCGTCAATCAAATTGATTTGGAGTCTAAAACCATCATATGACCCGTATGACCCTTGCACATGCATAGATGAATTATCATGTCTCACAGTTTGATCACTGAGATCGAGAAACAGCTGATACGTAGTAATATAGGTACATCAATTGCTTTTCATGGGGATATGTCGTCAAAAATCCCAAATTGCGCACAGCATCTTCGGTTGATGAAATAGCCGGTACAATTTTTTTGTCTGAATCCGATTCATCTATGGTAATTAGCTAGAAAGGCAATTGGCAGGGGGAAAGCTCCCAGGTTCAACAGGCTTCGATTTCTTGTTTGGTGACAAATTGCGTACAGCGTCGGGTGGGAGTGATTCAATGCTGATATGAGAGGGTGGTTTTCCCAAACCTAGCCTGATAAGATGACTTCTTTTGGGAGAAGTACTTTGCGGCATTTGCGATTGTCCAGGGCAGTATCAAGTGTCTACATAACCTGTCGAAACATTTTCAACAGAGAAGTGGTTGCAAACTTATCCGTTTGTGGCTTAACGACCACCGGAACTATCAATCCGGCTGTCCCGTACTTCATATCTTCCCCATGTTACAAGACCAAAAATCGTGGACGCTCCAATGCAGTGCATTTTCAGGATGGGGCAGGGAGAATGTCTCTCTGCTTTTGATTATAAAGGCGGCCAATGCATCAAACAAAGACAATGACATACCAAAGTTAATGTTTTCCAATGAAAAGTAGGATATCTGAACGCGACCATGAATTGAAAAACCCGAAAACAGTAGTCGGAGATTGGAACTCACTAGTCTAACCAAACCCCGCACCACCCGCGGGTTGAATGGTATGGGTTCGCGTTTGTGCTGCCAGGACACAGCGGGTTGAGTTGTTGGAAGGGTCTGGAACCAAACAGAACCAGTTTCATATCAGCAACAAACCTAGTTTCCGTCAGAAACACCCAGGTGTTCCTGTCGGCCCTGATGGCTCTGACGGAACCTCGTACCCCCTGACAGACTATCCAATGCGACCCGTCGCCTAAGCGACTGGTCGCATTGTATACCTACCCTGCGGTGGCCATGATACCATATCTCTTATTCTAGCGATGCGACGCATTATATATGACCCCGTGGACGTGCACACCAAGTAAAGGTATCACCGGCCCAGCATCATGATTCCTTTACTTTGCGTCTGGAATGTGGTGACGTATACGCACCCTCAGAACAACACGTGTGTAACACTCTTCGCAGGGACTCCGGATACGCTGTAGCCATTTACCCAACACCTAGCGCTGTTTATGCATTTCTCTGGCCGAGTGGCACATTTCACCTCTCCACTCGCTATTGCTATTTATCGGATGCCGCACTCTCCCACATATGTTGAACTTTTGGATCTTGTCACTTATTACAATTGAGTCTTTGCTTCGGAAATATCTCTTGACATTGCATTTGCTTTGCCATTATCGTATTTTACAGGTCTGAAATATACTGTCCAATCGTCACACTCTCTAGTACTATGCCATCAGTCCTCCAAATTCTGCGTTGATCCATCATCGGCTTGCGATGATTCTTCCTCCTCATCCGCATCCGCATTGTCGCCATCCTCGCCTTCATACCTGTCCACATCACTGGTTCGCAGGTCAAACCTTTCGAGTTCTGTTGCGGCGTGTCCTCGCCGGCTGGCGGTGGGGGTGGCATCGCTGTCGTCAATTTCATCACCTGCATCATCGTAATCGTCGCTGCCCCATGGCATCTCGAAATGGAGTTCGTCATCCGCACAATTGTTGTCTATCGTGATATTTGGGTCAGTGCTTCCAATCCCAGGGTCCTCAAGCGCCACCTCGGAGGTCAAATTGTCAAGAAGAATAGTATAGTCAACACGGGCTGCTTCCGTGCTGATGACCTCGGCCGGTGTTGGGTTCTCTGCCTGTTGGATCTGACGCTTGACTGTTGCAGGAGTGCTGTTATACACCATCTGTTGGCAGCTCTCCGGTAGTGTGTTCCACGTATTCATCAAGAATCAATACGTGTCTGTAATGCCAGGCGAGGTTAACAACTTGTGACCCGTCGCAGCGCAGCAGGATATGTCCTGACCAGCGTCGTTCTTGTAGTTGAAGTAGTTCGAGCGATCAGGTCTGTTCGCATTCAGGTTTGACTTGGAAGCGTTCGGAGGAGCACCTTTGTTCTTTTGCCACTCCAGGAGGGAATGGCGCAATGTGGTGCAGGCAAACATGATCAGTGGCGAGGGTATATGACTGTCCTTGTTGTCAATCATGGAATTACAAAATCCTTCAGCATACTTACCACGGTTATTTGCCCAATGATAAAATTTGATGAAGATAAACCCAGGGATTGCTTCCGGCAGGAAGTAAAGTGGACGCTGGCCATTCGTCAGCAGCTTTCGACACGCTCTGCGTTGGATTTGGATAGCGTACACCACCTCCCACACTCTCTGCCACAGGAAAAAGATACTTATTGTCTGCCAGACGGGAATAAATGAATTCCAAATGCTCTGCGTCACATTCAAAGCAGTGGAGACCATATAGCTCTGCTATATTGACCCTTGCTAATTGAATAAAATGGGATATAAATTTGTCAAAGTGTGCTCGAACCTGGTACCAGTTTGAGCGTGTAATATCCAACGTGGGCCGTTGCTTCACCATACCTCATTCATGATCTTCTTTGTGTGTGCCTCAAATGCTATGGACCAAATGATGTTTTGCTGCATAGCGGTGTTCCAGTGCTTCTCCATTATCTGCCACTGTGGGGATTCAGTGAATTCTTTCCCAACGCGTAGTGTTGCATAACATACCGTCTAGAAGTCGCTTGCGCTCATAAACTGCTGTCTGTTCCACAGATCGGGCTCCATGAGGCTGCCCGTTGCAAATACAAGACGCGTCATGTCCGAGTGACCGAATCGATGGATGCTGCAACTGCTGGAGACCATTGATCGAGGTGTAGACACCGCCTGCATTTGCAATTGGCACTGCGTCTGTCTCAGATTCTTTCTCGTAGCTGGCGTTTGCAGTGGATATGTAACGACTGCGCGGGCTGCTGGATCAGATATGGGGGTAGGCAGGTTTTCAGGACCGCTGAGAGGAGTGGGAGTGCTAGCAATGCTGGATGCGAGGCTGGATACAACGCGAAGCTTTCAGTCTGCCTGTGACGTTCCACCGGGTGCTGGTGTACTATGACTGCCTGTACCCGGCGTAGTGGTTGGGGTATTCATTGACTGTCGCTGTGCAGCAAACGGGGTGGAAGTCACACGTTGAGTGATATCTGCCATGGCAGAATTGTTCAGTGATGATGAGGGGGTGGAGTTCGGATTATGGATTGTAGAGGCTACGGAACTCCCTCCTTGAGAGGTATCCCTGTCGCCAGCCAGTGCGGAAACATGTCTCGTATCGGGGGGAAGATGAGAAGTCCCCAAACGCCTACGCTCTGGTTGTTTCTGAACCATTCGTACAACTGGAGCCATGTCGAGGTGAGAGCTTGGGGAAGGCATAGTCCAATATAGAAGTTCGACAGTAAGAATGTATGAATTATTCTCTCTGCATGCATATGCAATGGCAGGCGAGGTAGACTTCTTTTTGGGCGACCAGGGAGGGATTCGAGAAACAAGGGCAGTGCAGTGTATACCGGGCTCGACTGTACATCGCTATCGCCCGTGGCAATACTCAGGAACAAGATCCTTTGAAAAGCATTCAATTATGGGGTTAACTGCCATCAGAGTAAACTCAGATTAAACTCAGCATTGATATTCACTGTTACAGCAAAGTCTGAAGGTCTATTTGCACCACTTGAAGGGTGTTTATGCCTTCTTAGTGCGATTATCATAGTATTGCACAGGTTCTTGGCACAATACTTCGAACTATCGATTGTGTATATCTTCAGCTTCCCGGTGGAAATCCTGCTTTGGCACAGCTAAAAGCATCGCGAATTGAACAATGACTTCTTCTCTATCTTATGACATCAGTTGCGTGTGCTTGTTCCACCGCTAGTCATGTTGGTAGCCATGTTAGATCGTTGCATAGTTAGGACAACCTGAGAACTACTCTGTTTGTTCCAAGATGCACGAGGTCTGAGCGGTAAAAGTGGTATGCAATGCAAAAGCAATGACCGGAATTGATAGCTGATGTCAACACGAGTACGAAATCTGGTCTCGAGGCTTGTCGTTTATGAGGTGCCTGGTGGTTATGCACGATGAAGGCTGGGCCGTTTGTGTTCGTTGACCAACAAAACGCAGGATATGAATCAAAAGTATCATATCTCACACGTTGAAGGAAGGCATCACCCGAACTCGAGTATATATATCGTTTCTTCCCGCCTACTCCTCTTTTCTCTTTTCCTCCCGTATCATACACACCTCCATAATCCTGAACAAACTCCACATCATGTGACTTGCCCAAAACAACGCCTCTCGATCCAAAACCCACCCTATGACCTACACAACTTTGTACTTTCCCTCTGGGCTTCCTTCCGCTACATGCAACTGTATCATAATGTTAACCCTTCGGATTTAGATTCATTTTTAACTCACAGCAATGGCACCAAAGGGCAGCCGCAGAGAAAAGAGGAAGGCTAGGGCAAAGATGCCGACATCGGTTATGAATCGACGTCTGGCTTTGGATCGGGACCGTATAAAGGGATTCATCTCGGAACACATCGGTGCACTCATACAGACATACAATGTTTGTGGCGCCAAGGATGGGAGGGCATGGGACCTCTTTGATGATATAATCGTTCTCGATCCAGTGATGACTCGCCACTTTTCACAATTCCAGCTGATGTGGCCGCACCACAGGAGCAGGAGTTTGCCTTTTCGGGAGTCGTGGGCAGCCTTCTGCTCATATATGGGGCAAATGTTTGACAAACCCTGCGACCAAATGAACATCTGGAGGTGGGACAATCCTCGCGCCTTCAGGGATCAAGTCAATCGCTCCAATCGGTATACAACCAGCTCGGGGAAGGTTAAATGCACTGGCGAGCGTTTCTCTTGGTACAGTAGCGATGATCTCAGGGCAATGATTAAGCCTCCAAGCTGCCGGTGGTACAGGCCAGGTGACTTTGTGGCCGTCAGACCACTGAATTGGGATGAGATAATCGATGAGAGGATGACGATGAGAACTGGGCAGAACCCGGAGCTGTCAAGGCGTTGACAATGACAATGATGACGGCGAGGGTGAGGAGCACACACAGGGCAGTGAGAAAGGAACTGGGAAA
>Ga0307512_10007071_pt1 | contig 11188 bp, 9 predicted proteins | sample 14_EM_MG_FD_200267 | JGI IMG/M metagenome (GOLD analysis project Ga0307512, IMG submission 200267) | Populus trichocarpa ectomycorrhiza microbial communities from riparian zone in the Pacific Northwest, United States - 14_EM | ecosystem: Host-associated > Plants > Roots > Unclassified | place... | reverse complement strand
ATCTTGAAATTGATTGCCGCATTCCTGGCAACAACGTGAGTAACGCCACCCACCTGCTGCTCCTATCGACTTAATCCCTAGTCAGGTATGAAGCTGGCTCAAGGCTCGCTGGTGTCATTTACATTCACCGGATTTCCGACAAGCGATTCACGGGGATCTCTGGACGCAATTTCCGGATGTTCCGCGAGCTTTGCGGCGACAAGACTCTAAAGAACGTCGTTCTCGTCACTAACATGTGGGGAGAGGTCTCCCAGGATGTCGGGGAAGCTCGTGAGCGGGAGCTTGCCACGAGCTTCTTCAAGCCAGTCCTCGACAAAGGCGCACAGCTCGTCCGTCACCACAACACCACCGAATCGGCACATGGTATCATTCGACGTATCATGGAGAATCAACCCATGGTTCTCCAGATCCAGTGCGAGCTTGTCGACGAAGGCAAGACCATCACAAATACCGCCGCCGGGGAGGTCATCAACAAAGAGCTTAATGAACAGATCCGACACCACCAGGTTGAGCTGAAGGCCGTCCAGGAAGAAATGATGCAAGCGCTCGAGAATAAGGATGAGGAGGGGAGGAAGGAGTTGGAAGAGGTGACCCGCAAGCTCAAAGGGGAAGTGGACAAGATGAGGAACGATTCGGCTGGTATGGCCTCAAACTACCAAGAAGAAAAGAGGAGGATGGAGGAGGCGATAAGGCAGATGAAAGAGGAAGCTCGCCAGGAGAAGGAAAAGGCTGAGGCTGCATATAGGGCGCAGATGGATGGTCTCAGCAAGCGTCTTGAGGAAAGTACTAGTGCCACTGCTGCCGAGAGACAAGCGATGATGGAGCGAGTCAACCATTTGCAACATCAGTGGGACAATCGTCCTCGTGAGGGAGGTGGATGCCTTATTATGTAGTGAATCGTAGTGTCCGACCCCTCTTCTTCTTTGGTTTCTCCCTATAACCTAGCGTATCACCTTGGTTCCCACTTTCGTTTGGAGATGGGCCAAAGAATCCATTTTGTTGCCGAGCGTTCGAACCGGATGCAAGTTCCGTCAAGCACACCTGATAGGGTTTCACTGTGGCCACCACCTTCCGACGTCGAACTGGGACTCAAGGTACGGTAGTGATGGAGAAATTTCCCGGGGGACTCGTCGAAAGAAAATCATTCACCACGCTGTCTGTGGTCGATCTCAGGGTTTGTTCGTTCGTTGGACGCCACTGGGCGGAACGGTCCCGCTGGCACGGGGAGAGTCCATTATCGCCAACGCCCGGTTGCCGCTTCCGAAACGGGAATTTTCGGAACACCCTCCTGTCACTCGCTTTGAACAAGGTATCAATTCCCGCCAGGGAGTTCTTTCATCCTTCCTAAATCTCGATAAACTTTCGATCGTGGTTCTGGACTGTCTCCACGATCCCCTTCGATAGCAAACGTGTCTGTCCCTGGACACAGGGCAAGTGTGATGGGAGCCCACTCGGACACGTGCGTTCCCAGGTTACCAGTTCAGTTCCGCACGCTTTATTTCTACGATACCGTGAGCATTTGGAAGGTACACCCGCCCGTGTGCGTCTGTTTGTCGACGCTCACAACCCTGGAAATTAGTGGTGGCGCCCGTCCCTTCCCCCGCAGCCACAACAAGAAACCTACGTAGCCCTGGTGCTGTCTTATTCTACGTCCGCGCAGAAATCCCGTTCAGTCACTTGACCAAGTGACCAGGTTGACGACCGGTTATGTCATCTCGCGCAATAGCGACAGGAGAAGTCACCGCTTCCTTCAATTCGGTCCCATGGAATTATTGAGGAGTTTCAGCGAGGGCGTGGCTGCGTTCTACCCCAGAACCTTATTTTTTGTAACCAAAATTCGCCCACGTTCATGGACTTGGCAGACCTACGATCGATCGAACTTGGCGAAAGTGTTCGAGCACACATTGTACATCAGAATTCAAGTCACCAAAATATAGAAACCATTCACACGATTGCCTCACAAAAAAAACCAACAGTCGAGAATAAATAGGTATCAAAATTCCGACGATAATGCTATACGACTATGCAGAAGGGATGGGTACAAATACACAGATACAGGAGGGTGAGGGACCATAAGGTGTGTAACTTAGAAAAATGCAATCTCGTAGCCAAAAACCATACGCCAAATCTTCGCGTGCGTAATCAAATCTAGGAGAACAGGGAATCGAAAGAGACCGAAAAACTGCTGGACAGGTTACAAGAAGAGAGAGGGAGAACACCATTCCATGGACCAGAATATAACGTCTTAGACGTCATTAAGAAACAGGGAAGGAAGACGTGAGGAGGGAAAGAAGGGGGTAAAGAGAAAAAAAACAGCGCACAAAAGCGCGAGTGGGTAACCGCTTCGACAACACGGCTACTCACCAAACGAAACCGTCCTGCTTAAAGTAGGAGTGCCAATCCCCGACAAAGCGACGGGCGGTGAATGTTGATTCTGGTGCAACCAGGCTTCCAGCCTCCTCCCCAACTCTCCTCCGATCCCACCACAAATATCACCTCCGGATCCAAGGTGCTTCTCCTTAGCCTTCTCCTCCTCAACGACCTTCGTCGCGAGCTTCTTCTTCCTCCCGATCCCGTGCGGTTCGAGCTTTCCGTCTGGGACTTGCCCGGTTTTCGAAGTCGCGGAGGTGGACTTTCCGTCGCTCTCACTGTCGTTTCCGTTGGGTTTGCCGTTGGTAATGCCATTGTGTCCGTCGTTGAGGGCGATCTTATAACCCATTGCATCGAGCCCGTACACGTCAGAATTAGCCACGGCGGGGCTATCCCGACTCGGTTCTTCCCATTCCTTGAACCAATCATCCTCCTGATCCTCTGGTCCAAGAATACTCTCAACAAGTCCCTCCTCCCACCCATCCCACTCGATGCATCGATGTGCCATCCTCAGCCTCGCCCCGCTCTCCTCGTAGAATAGCCACTCCTTTGCGAGCGAGGTAATATCAGTGTAGGAAGCGTGAGGGGGCGGGACGAAGTATCCTCGTTGCCGAGAGGGAGGGGTCATTGGAGGCCTGTTTGCGAGCTTCACAACCGCCTGCCGGTAGAGTCTAGAGGTGAAGGGGCTGTTGTGTAGGAAAGCGGGGGCGTGTGCGCATGCCCAGAGAGGACGAGTTGTCGTAGACTCCCAATCTATGATGCAAGTCTATACCGTAACCCCCTATCAGCATTCGTGCAAACGAAATGCATCATGGACGACTCACAATTTTTGTGTTATCCTTCTCATCCACGAAAACGTTCTCCAAGTTTAAGTCGTGACAATCCAACGAGAAAGTCTCGGTAGCCGTGGGTACACCCTCGAGCTTCTCGACACCCAACCTTTCCATAATCCTTAAGAACCTTCTCATCTCCTCTTTAACCCGGTTCTCCCTCTCGCGTAAATGCGCGATCAGGAACGTGCTTCTCTGCATCCTCCGATAATCACTGTACATCACATCTCCGGGTCCCCCGTCCCATTCTGCTTCACTCTCTTCCAAATCGTATTCGTCACTGTCATCGCTCTGGTCTCCAGGAACAGCTCGCAAGTGATGATGCCTCGAGGTTTTAATTTCGTCCGGGTCCAAATGCAATCTATGCGGGGCGGTTTTTCCCTCGTTTTCGAGGATGATGCCATTGACCTCGCGTTCGGCGCAAGAAAGGAGATAATCGTATGAACTAGCCCACGGTCCCCGGTTGATCTCTTCGGGGTGTTGCAATTCGCCCCTGTTCGAGCCAAAGAAGGGCCAAGAGATGATTTGGCCTACATGGAACTCCTGTGGAGGCCGGGGAGTCATTAACGAGCTAGGGGTGGGCGGTGTGTGGATTGATGCCAGCTCGTGGGGTGTGTAAGCTGATGGTGGTCGAGGAGTCGGGATCGCGGAATCAAGGACCGGACCTTTATAAAGGGAGCCGAGTTGTGAGAATCTAAAGCCAAAGAGAGGGATGAGCAATGCGGCAGTGTTGTCCAAGAGCTTTACGAGATTATTGTGTGACATTGAATGGTAAACCCTAGAAAGAGGAATCCCATTCGCCTATACAAAATCAAACTCGCTTTTAGATTGCACAAGGCAACCGAGAGAGCCGATGATATCATTACCTTGGACATAAGGATATACTCTCCACCGAGGCGGTTATACGGACTAGCATCGTGGTGATAAACGGTGGGAACGGGGATGTTTGTGTACTTTCGTAGCAAGTCCATGGTCGCTACCTCGGATTCGGTTTTTATCCGGGGCATGAACCTGCGAGCGACCCTTGCGACTAGTTCAAAGCCATCGACAAGGGTAACCAGATAAGCCTAGACCGAAATCAACGACGGGCTTCTCGACGACTAGGGTTTGAATATACCTTGTGGAACGTGCCTGCGATATTGATAATAACATGAGAATGGGGAACGAGTTACGTGGATCTGTGAGACACACCGGAGCTTAGAAAGGCGATGCGGGCGACATCGACTTGGAACTTTTCTTTGACAACGTCCTTGAGAACTCTTCGGTCGACGAGGAATGGCTGCGCATGATGAACGGCTCTGTCGACTTTGGCTTCCTTGGCTCTATCTTGGTGCTCGAGATCCCAGTCCCATTCGAGTTTCTTTGTAGCTGGTCGTTCTTGGTTTCGAGCTCCGCCAGACATGAGTGGTAACGGGAAAGATCCAGAGGTTGATACTGGATCAGATCGTACGCGCGCGATCGCACAGGTGCCTAAGAACTGATATCCAGTAGAGGACGAGGGTCCGTTGCAAAGGGCTGGTAGGTGCTTGGGAGTAAGGCTATACACTGCTTTTGTCCTCTCCTTTCTATCGTACTCTCTCGGGACGGATCAAATCTATGACAAACAATCCTAGCCTATTTGCGAAACCCCGCAACCCCCGACAAAGCCGGGCCGGGTTGGTCGGTCGGTAGGCCGAAATTTTGCAGAAGGCGGCGCCCATCCGCATCCAAAGTTCCGCGGAAAACGGATGATAACCACAGGCAAATCTCCAGTAACCGTCCGTCGATTTTCTTTCGATTACTTACCCACTTGGTAACACTGTAACAGGGCGCTGGACATCAAGACCTCAAATGGTAATCAAATCCCACCCTCATGCCCGTCACAATCTTACACCATCTTTACTACAAAACTCAAGTGGTATCGCGAACGACCGACTCGGAGGGAAACTAATAGATGTCAAACCCTATGGTGCCAGTGGGCACGACAGATTGTAGCAGAAACCAGTCTATTCATTGATATAAATAAACTAGCGGCACATTCCATGCCGGGGTATTTTATGCGGTGGGTATGAAAACGATGGGTGTTGCAACCGGAGGCAAAATTCTGCTATCCCGTAGCAGCGATAGTTCGAATAGTAAGGAGCGAGAGGCAAGAGGTAATAAATATAACGACTGAAGGGAGATCCGGAACGGCACAGCCGGTCATAAGCTCAAAAGTCCCAGAGAGAGCCCTTCAGAGGAAGATAAAGTCAGTCTCACATAAACGCTTGAGCAAGAACGAGGTAAACTTACGAAAGCGGGGATGCGCAACTTCTTACAACCCTCCATTAACTCCTTGTTCCCATCACAGTTTGAGGTAATGAACACAACCTCGGCGTCCCACTCCCTGTATATCGCCGCCACAAGTCGTATGATGTCGGGTCTCCCTCCCCGTTCCTTGGAGTCCCACAGGCACATGCGTTCTGGAGGGATGTTTCTGTGGATGAGGGAGGAGATGGTGGGTCCGAAGGTTTTCAGCTGATCAGAACCAATCCAGATCAAGAACCAGCCGTCATTCTGGATACAAGTTGAGAGAGCGGCGCCGAGACCAGTTCCAGTGCAGACGCGAATGCCCCGCTTGTAGATGGTAGATGTGTTTGAGACGCCAGCAAACTAGAAGCAAGCAATCGCATCAACACGCGCTGTTTGATCATTTCCATCACAAACCTTGAGTTGGCGCGTCCAGAGGTGTGTTGGTGGGTTGTTGACGAGCCCCGTGGTGAAATCGCCTTGTACCCCACAGATAAGGTAGTGATATCTGGCATGTTTGCCCTCGGAGATTGTTCCGAAGGCGTGGTATTCCAAGGTCGAAGATCGTGAAATGCGGGCCAACAAGCCCTGCTGGAGGCCTCGCTCGAAACGAATGATCGCAACTTTTGGTGACGGAATCTCGACCACGACCGGTACTTTCCTTATAGTGAACCAAGGAATGAGAATGCTATAAGGGGTACGCGTGAGGAACGGCGGACGATTAAGAGGCAAGTAGACCAAGCTTACAAGACCGTCATTCCGAAGCAGAACCAGAAATCTTGCTGCTTCAGCACCCTGATGGCATCAGGGTTCCATTGGTGCTTATCGATGTCGTAGCTGTCCCCCAACACAACGAATATCCAGGCTAAGAGATCCGATCAGACCCGCACAGTCACTCTGACCAGTAAGCACGACATACTGCAAACCAGGCCGATCCTGGGGCACAAACAAAAGGGTAAGAGCCCTGTAATCTTTCGGTGGGGAATATATGCAATATCTCACCATCCAACGAATCTATGATGTCTCTCGAAAACGCTGATTCGGACCGTAGGATTTGAATTGGTGGCTTCCCGAGATCCCGTAGAAGTTTAGAACGGACTTACTTATGGTGTGTGTTCCTGATCCATGGTAACGCACTCAAGATCGAGACGGCAACCGAAAGGGTTGTAAGTACCCCTATCGTCAGCACCACGACGTGATTGGCGCTGTGATTGACGAAGATCAAGACCATTTTGAATATCAGCCACATGAAGCCCGAGGTCGCGCATCCAGAGTGAATCCCTCCGAGATGTTGTAAAATAGATGTACAACCGAGCCTGAAGCACAATGGCGGCCACTGGTCAAAAAACAACGTCGTAAGCGTGACGAGCGGGGATGGATACCCGTCGTTGTAGACGGGTCAACTTTTGACTTTTTTCTCACGCACCTCGGCAAAACAAGTGTTGACGATGAGATACAGCAGGCGGCCAAAGAGCTCGTTTCGCATCATGATTGCTACAAGAAGATTTCCCAGAACCAGGGCGCCGGTGTACTTCCGCGGATAATGCCAGACTAGAGGCATGGTTCAGTCAGGAGTACGGGGATGGGATTCCATACGCACCATCAAGGATGGCTAGTATCAGCCCAATACCATTTATGGTGACGATGAACGTGAAGAATTTGCTGTGGAGATGGTCAAGACAGTGTTTGTGCTAACGGTCGTTAGAGCTTTACCGATAGGTGTTGAACCACAACTGAAACCTCCCCCATCTTGAAAGTCGGACTGTCTTTGGAGGTAATACTAGTTGACTGTTTTTCGGTATCAAGAACGAGCTGTAGGGAAGTCTTTTTTGGCTCTTCTCCTTCAGTGATGGGGGAAAACTGCTCTCCAGAGAATCGTCGGAGCCGGAGGAAGGGAACCACACTTGGAAGGTGCGTGGAAGGTACTGGGCTGGAACGAGTTTACCAGAGGCTACTGCAAGCTCTGGATCTGTAATGCGATTAGGGAACCCCATGTAGGGCTAGGATAAAGCAAGAGAGAAGGACGTGAGGGGTAGATTTCTGAATGATGAGGGACCTGCCCGGGCGAGGAACTTAATCAGCGTTCAACACACAGTGACCCGTTTATATGCAGACGAATTATTGTTCCTTGATATCCTACCACCGTTGACGGAACATTCCGAGGGAGATTTGGGGGATAATACCTTGAGAATAAGTAAGTTTGCTGGGATGGTGGGTTACAACATTTCGATTGAACGCGATCGGAGTTCTGATGTGCTATGAAACGGTGGTAGGAACAAAACCCAACGCATAGCAATTAAGGTACGCACCGTTGGGCAACTGGTAGCCGTTGTCAGGTCACGACCCAAGTATTCGCTGGTAGCCACGGCTAACAGTCGGCCACCCGCTGCACCCAAATATAGGTCGGTGCGTCTCCAAGATCAACGTCAAGGTCCTCGTCTCCTCAAGCAGACCACGTAGCACAGCTGACGATCACCTGTGGGGGATGTGGCGTAAGGTCCAGGTCAGCCGTGAGGTAACTGAAGTCCCCTATCACCTCACTCAAACTGATTGGAATATACGGATCGTTCCCAGTACCTCAGACGTTTCCCCCTAAAGTGAGGGATGGTGGGATGGAGTTGTCGGCAGTGAGGACTCCGGGTTGCTAACGCTTAGGCGCGATGGTCCGTTGTACGGCCGATTTTGGAGATGTAACGTTAACCAAGAGCTTCCGTATCTCGACTATCCCACACCACCCAACCGTCCGTTGTATGCTCTCAAGAAAACGCTCTAAAACCGCGTCTCCAGAGGTGGATTCATCGTCGTCAGGGTCAAGCAACAAGGCGAGATGCCGATGGATCTGTTTCCTCGGATACGATAGCTGGTGTGGCTGCGGCTGCAATTTCCGCGGCGACGTGAACTTGGGGATGTGGTAGAAGAAATGGAGGTTAGAAGCCAAAAGGACCTGGACCCCGTAGTCTCTCCTGGATGGTTGGAGGTTAACGCGCTGCAGGGGTCCAAGGTCGTCACGGAGCATCACGTTGTCTTTGGTCTCTGCGTGGGACAGAGCCCCAGCTGGAGTATGATATAAACAGGTTTGACGATGACGCGCGACGTGATATTGCAAACGTTGCCATCTTTTCCATCGGTGTTCCGACCGCCTCGGAACGCGTCCTAGCAAGTCATCTATCTATAGAAAGTTACGGGGCTGGGCGACTCTGGCATCGTCAAAGAATTTGGGAGGGCAGAAAAGCGCACAAAGTACACGAAAAAAAAAACGAACTGAATCTTCGAAACATCTCCCCAAGTCACCTTAAAGCTCATCCCAACGTGGCAAATCTGCATAACGACGTTCGGCCGGATACGTCATGGGTGCCTCCGAGGGTTCGGGAAACTCCGATCCCCATCCCACGTAAATTGGTCATTTCCTACGCCGATAATCATCTCTTTCACCCCACCATTTCTGGCGGATCCCTATTCATTTCGCTGTGCTTGGGATGGTCAATCCGTCCCAAACTGCTGCTGTATTTCACCTACTGTCGCCTCTATGGTAATCGATCACAATAGCGATCGGTCTCTGCCCATTCACCTCGTTCGAGACGTGGGCGTACTACCTAGTGTTGTGGATGGTCTCTGATACGAGTCACGATCGTCAATAAAGACTCTCCGCCAGTTATCTGATCAACTGCAATCCAATGATATTCCCGGCGGGTCCAATGCAACCAGAGGTTGTGCCATTCAGACTCCATCGCATCAGGAAAAGGGCCATCGACTTTTTTTTGACGTGCACTTTTCGCCGCTTTTCGTCGCTTATCTGGCGCTTTATTACTATTTTTGAACATCAACTTTTCTAGATTCACGACATAACTTCTAGAAGTACGTACCTTTCTCTTTCCTCCATCTTTTCTTACGAAAAGATTGAAAAAAGGCTCAGAACAGCCGTTACCGGTTATCCTGATGTTGTGGGTCTTCTGGTCAATGGACCGGGGATAAGTGATATGGCAACAGTCGTTGTGCAAGTACCGCTCGAGAAGGTCTAGGTCCCCGGTTTGGAATGCCTTGCCCCATTCTTGCACGAGCTTGACTTGTGGAGAAACGGACATTGTGATAAAGCGACTAGAGGTTAGAGGTTATCTTCCTGAAGACCCAGAGGAGGGGGATCGTCTTTTATATATCCACCAGGACGTCCGCAGCAATTGTTCGCGCGGCGCTCGGTACCCATCCGATGGCTGCACCCAATCGAGTACACGGAACCTGGAATTAGTAGCGCAGCATGAACGCAGCAAAAACAAGGCCGCAACAAGCACGAAGCCGCAGCAAGCACGAGGCCCCAGTGAGCGCATCAATTCTAAGTAGATAAATTGCCCCGACGGATGTATGCCATTGTTATTGAGTAACCTTCCATGGCTTCCGAGCTTTCTCAATCCGAATATCCCGGCTGGAAAATGGAACCGGGATCCCGGTCGTTTCCTTGGGCTCAAAGTTTCGCCGATCTGCCATGCAGATGCAAGTGATGTGGACGGGGGGGTTGTCCTACCAAAAGACGGCATAAGATAAGTAGGTGTTTGCTAGGTCTAGGCAAGTGGGATCCTACCGGCACCCGTGGACTTCACGTCCGGATCGTCTCCAAAAAGTTTACTTGTTATCATGAGCCAGTGAATGATGTGTCATGTGTACCGTATGTCCGTCATATTGTCACGCCTTTCGTGATCTGCGGTGTAACTGGTGAATAGGAGCGGACTGGACCGAGGTCATTGCGAGAAGCTAAAGCTTGGCGACCTTGGTGCATTAATGTAACATCTATTTGAGGACGAAATCAGGAATGGAGTCAAGGGCCCGGGCGGCGTGATCGCGGATAAAATTCAAAAGTTTGAAGACTTACAGCCGTTCCGGAAAACCTTGTCCTCGACCACTTTTTTTTGTTTCGAGACGTTAACGGGTGTTAATACCAGTCGTGTCAAAAGTTTCGGAGGCTAGGATCCGTCCGGTTTTCTCGAGCATGAGGCCGAAGAACTAGACCAAGGCGGGGGTTGAAAGGTCCACAGCGCATGGTCCACAAGCGAAACACCCTTTAGAATCATAAAGGGATTTATCTTCCTCTCAACGCATTTCACTCGCTCTGCTGTACGCGCACAGATAGGGACCAACGATCACCCACACCGAGGTTTGGTATGAGGTATTTAAGGCGCCGGTCGCGGTTCGCGATAAGTGAGCGAACGTGAGAATTTCGATTTTCCATCCAGGTGTGTTAAAGTTATTGTTATGAGATAAAGATTACTCGCACTCGTGCGTCCACCAGCCCATTCCATTCACTCTTTGAGAGCTACGGTTATTCTTCTGTGTACCCATGGGTACCAAACTCAACCTACCCCTCTTCTTCCGACAACGGGCCCGTCCTCCCGACACCAGCGACCTCGAGATCTCGGCACAGCGTGAGCTAGGAAGGCGGAGGGGAAGAACTTGATGATGATGACGAACCCATCGCCGAGATCATCACAAACCCTATGGCCTTGATGTATCGAGTGTCGCTGGAAGTGGCGAACTCGGCAGCGGGGCTAGAATAGCTGGGTCCCCGTCGGAGCCCCCAAAAGGTGACCAGGGCACGCAAGGCTCTGGACCCAAAAATATCACATGAATCTGTTTCCCTGCCCGACCCTTGTGCTTAGGTATCTCCGCATGATTTCAACGCTAGTTGTCGAGGCTTCCCCCCCCCCCAAGACGATCTCCTGCCGCTTCCTGCC
>Ga0307512_10007070_pt1 | contig 11189 bp, 10 predicted proteins | sample 14_EM_MG_FD_200267 | JGI IMG/M metagenome (GOLD analysis project Ga0307512, IMG submission 200267) | Populus trichocarpa ectomycorrhiza microbial communities from riparian zone in the Pacific Northwest, United States - 14_EM | ecosystem: Host-associated > Plants > Roots > Unclassified | place... | reverse complement strand
AATTGACCGGTCGGATGACCATTGCTGGCGATCGGTCGGCGCCATCATGAAAGGCTGGCGGGCGACCTGGACGATCGAGTACACGAACGCGATGCGGCATCGTGCGCGCACGACACTGGCTCGACGTGGGCCGTTGGATCCGGTCGCTGCGGTAGTGTCTGGCCAGTTCAGCGGGCCTTGGCAGGGTTGCCTGCGGAGCCTCGAATGGCGTGACCGGAGGAGTCGATGCGGCGATGACGCCACGGCGACCGATGCCCACACAGGACGACGTGCTCGGGTACTTCAGCACGCTGTCGAACTGGGGACGGTGGGGCGACGACGACGAACTCGGGACGCTGAACCACATCACCGACGACGTCCGGCTGGCGGCGGCGCGGGCCGTGCGCCACGGCAGGAGCGTGTCGTGCGCCTGGGAGGTTGCCGTACCGCAAGACATGGAGCGGTCGACGACGACGTGCCCGTGCGCAGCCGACATGCCGGGCGCCGAGAACATGCCGGTGCCCGCCTTCCACGCGGATCGGCGTTGGGGCTTTTCGTCCGAGCGGCTCGGCATCACCTTCCACGGCAACACCATCACCCACATCGACTCGCCGTGCCACATCTTCTGGGACGGCACGACGTACAACGGGCGGTCGCATTCGTTGGTCGACGCCGCAACGGGATCGGCGTGGGCGGCCGTCACGGCGGCGGCGAACGGGATCGGCACGCGTGGAGTCCTGCTGGACGTCGCGAGGGCCCGCGATGTGTCGTGGTTGGAACCCGGGCAGGGCGTGTTTCCCGACGATCTCGAGGAGGCCGAGCGTCGCCAGGGTGTGCGGGTGCGATCCGGCGATGCGGTACTCCTGCGGACCGGCTACGGCCGCGCTCGGCACGAAACCGGCGCGGCCACCGGTTTCACGCAGGCCGGCTGGCACGCGTCCTGCCTGCCGTGGCTGCAGGAACGGCAGGTTGCGCTGATCGGCGCCGACACCCCCCAGGACGTTCAACCATCGGGGTACGACGACGTGTTGATGCCGGTGCACGCGGTGAGTCTCGTCGCGATGGGTCTGTGGCTGCTCGACAACTGCGACCTGGAGGCGTGCGCGACAACCGCCGCCGAGCTCGGCCAGTGGGATTTCCACCTCGCGGTCGCGCCGATCCGCCTAGCCGGCACCTCCGGCAGCCCGGTCAACCCGATCGCCACATTCTGACCGCGGGAATAGCGGTCAGGCGTTGTTTCGTTGGCTGTCGGCGTTCCAACTGGTCAGGAGGCGGATCGCGTCGGCCTCGGGGCTGCCGGGTTGGGGGGTGTAAACGGTGAGTATCTGGCTGGAGGCGGCGTCGATGCGCAGCGTCTCGTACGGCAGGCTGATCTCGCCGATAAGCGGATGCCGGAAGGTTTTCGTCCCGGCCCGGTGAATTCGTACGTCGTTGGTAGCCCAGCGCGTCCGGAATGCTGTGCTGCGGGTCGCGAGTTGCCCGATCAGCTCGGTCAGATCAGGGTCGTCGGGATGGCGGCCGGCCTCGATGCGCAGCATCGCCACGGTGTCGGCGGTGATCCGCTCCCACTCGGGGAACAGATCCCGGGCTCTGGGCTCGTCGAGGAACAGGAAACGGGCGCAGTTCGGCTGTCCGGGCAGGTCGTAGATCGGCGCGAGGAGCGCGTACGCCGGCGGGTTGACCGCGAGGATGTCGAACCGGCCGTTGAAGACCACCGCGGGCAGGTGCTCCACCGAGTCGAGCAGCACCCGAATTCCGGGGGTGACGAGGTGTTTCGCCGCGCCGCGGTTGCGTTTGCGGGCCGTCGGGGTCAAGGCGGCGAGCAGCCGGTCGAGGTGGGCGCGTTCGTCATCGTCCAGCCGCAGGGCGTCGGCGACGGCGTTGACGACTCCGGCGGAGGGCCCGGTTGCCTGGCCGCGTTCGAGCCGCACGTAGTACTCGGGGCTGACCCCGGCGAGCAACGCGACCTCCTCCCGGCGCAGGCCTTTCACCCGACGGCGGGTGCCCTGGGGAGGCAGGCCGGCCTCGGTCGGGGTGACCCGGGCGCGGCGGGTGGTGAGGAACTCGCGGACCGCCGCCCGCGCGGCCTCCTTGTCGTCCATGAGATCGAGGGTAGGCCCGCCACACGTCCCGTAAGGGGTCTCTGCGAGTACCCCTTTCGGCAGGGCCTGTCGAGATGTGATCAACCGATGTTGGCTGTGCGTCGGCGAGATCAAGTTGACGCCTACGCCTGACGCACCGTCCTTCGATCCTTTGACAAGAAACACGGCCTCGCCCAGTGCACCGCAGCCAACCCAAAATACCTGCCCCTACCGGGCCTCTCGACGCCCGAGAACCGGCACCGCAAAGGAGAAACGCCATGTCCTCAGCTACCCCATTGACCGAGCAGAACCGGGCGATCGTCGAAGGCATGTTCGCGGCGGCGAACAGCGGCGACATCGATGGAGTCTTCTCCTACCTGTCCGAGGACGTCACCATCATCGAGCCGCTGTTCATGCCGTTCGGGAAGACATACCACGGCAAGGACGAATTCCTCGGCCTCGCCCAGATCCTGCCGAACTACCTCGACGTTTCCAAGATCACGGTGCATTACACCATCGCGGACGGCGACCGGGTCGCGGCGTGCGTCGGCATCACCGATGTCGCGACCGGAGAGCTGACCCACTTCATCGAACAATTCACCATCAAGAACGGCAAGATCGTCGAGAATCGGGTGTTCTACAACAACGCCGGCAGCCTGGTCGACCAGCCCAAGGTCGTGTAGCTAGCCGCAGCGACGTGACGCCACGGTGGTTTCCCACCGTGGCGTCTCCTGGAATCTCGCTCGGCTGCAGCGTCGCGTCGCGCAAACAACCGATGACCCGACACATCAAGAAGGCGTCGTGAGCAACACTCTCCTTCCGTTCATCCGTGAATTCGCCAAGGCGCCAACCGTTGTCGCATCGGTCATCCCGAGCGGCAAAGCACTCGCCCAGCAGATGACGGCACCGATTCCGGCAACGGGGCAACCGGTCGTCGTGGAACTTGGCTCCGGCACCGGCGCCTTCAGCCGGACCATTCAACAGCGACTCGACGGACGGGGCCGCCACGTGGCCCTCGACATCAACGAACGTTTCACCGCCCTGTTGGCCGAACGCTACGCCGGCCTCCACGCGGTCACGGCGGACGCCCGTGACGTCTCCGTCGTCCTCGCCGGGCACGGCCTCGGCCCGGCCGATGCCATCGTCAGCGGCCTGCCATGGGCGTTGTTCCGGGACGAACGTCAGCGGGAACTGCTCGACGCCGTCGTGGACGCCTTGTCGCCACAGGGCGCCTTCACAACGTTCGCCTATGTCCATGCCCGTTGGTCCATCCCGGCTCGCCGGCTCCGCCGATCCTTGGCGAACCGGTTCGAGGAAGTCGTCCTCGGCCGCACGGTGTGGACGAATCTGCCACCGGCACTGGTGTATCACTGCCGCCGACCCCGGCCACGACAGCGGCACGACGGGGAAACGTCAGATCTCGGCGATCGGTTCGTGCGTCGGAGAGGCGTGCCCTAGCACGGCGGCGCCGTCGGGGGGACTGGCCAGATTGTCGGCCGCGTCCAGGATCGGCTCCATGAGCTCGGCCGGCAGCCTGGGATTCGCGGCCGTGGTGGCTGGGCGTCAGCCGCGTCGGCGTAGCGGGCGCCGAACGCGTTGCGCGACCCTGGTGAATCGCGCCTGGCCCGGGAGATACCGCTGGATCCGGTGGCGGCGCCGAAACCGTTCCGGCTCGCGTGGCGGCTCGTAGCGAGGCGGCGGCCCGCCACGGAAAACGACCGGCCCGGGACGGCGATACTCCAGGAGCTGCGGCGTGAGAATCATCAGCACGCCCTCGATCGTGACGCGGCGACAGCTTTCGCGCCACCCGGTTATCGCGTGGGTAGGGTCGAGGTTCCCGGCTTCGGTCCCACAGCGTCCCGCTGGTGTTTGAGGACGCCGCCGGTCGGGCGGCTGGCTGACGGACTATGTGGTGCCCGGAATTACCCGGGCGACGGCCGATCAAGCAATGCCGCGAAGAACGCCGCCAGCAACGCGAGCGACGCCGACGCCAGCAACAAAGACAGCAGGATGTGAATCGAACCGGTGGTGTCAAGATAGAGGCCCGCGACGGAGGAGATCAACGCGCCGCCGCCGATTGACATTGCGGCGGACAGGCCCGCAGCGGTTCCGGCGAGATCGGCGCGTTCGGACATCACTCCCATGCTGACGGCAGGTGTCGTCAGGCCGTTGCCCAGGCCAATGAACGCACAAAAGATAAAAAATATGGGCGCGCGAATGTCGAGCGACGCCGCGACGAGCAAGCCAGTCGACAACCCCGCGCAGGTCAAGACGCGGGCAACGATCAGAATGTGGCTTCTGAAGACCCGGGAGGCAAGGATTCCGGTCAGGTAGCTGCCTATGACGAAACCGCCCGGAACCATGGCCAGGTAGAGGCCCAGCGCGACACTCGATCCGCCGAAGCTGCTGCTCATGACCAACGGCGCTCCACCCAGGAACACATAGAGCGTACCGGTGGAGCAAGCCATGCAGACGGTGTAGGCCCAGAACCGGCGTGACCCGAGCACCCGCCGAAACGAGGTGAGTAGGCTTTGCTTCGAAGGTCCCAAGTGGAGAGACGTTTCGTTGAGCTGCCGCATGGACACGACGAGCACTGTTTGCGCCGAGGATCGCGAGGACGACGAAAATCGCCCGCCACCCGAACAACTCGTCCAGAATCCCGCCCAGCGTGGGCCCGAACACGGGAGCCAGCGCCCACCCCATGCCGGCAAGGCCGATCCTTCTTATGGCCGCACGCCCGTCCGAGGTTTCTTTGATGACGACCATCGCAACCGAGAAACACGCGGCGATTGCTGCCTGGAACGTGCGGCAGACGAGGAAGATTTCGATACTGGGGGCCAGCGCGCAGCCGATCGACGCGACGATGAAGACCGGGACGGATATCAGCACGACCGGCCGGCGCCCGTACCGATCCGACAGGACGCCGGCAACGATTTCGGTTAGCGCGGTGGCGATCGCGTACCCGGCGACCGACAGATTGACCAACGCGTAGCTGGTGTCGAACGCGTTCGCAATATTCGGCAGCGCCGGGAGGTAGATGTTTACCGGAAGCACCGACATCGCCGTCAGCAGGACGAAAAACGTGGGACGCGGCGGAGCGATTGGCGTGGGTCAGCTGCGCGCCCATTTCTGGTTGGTGCCGCCGGTGCAGGTCCAGATTTCGAGCAGGGTTCCGTTGGCCGTGCCGTGGCCGGTCGCGTCGAGGCACTTGCCGGATCCGACGCCCACGACGGTGCCGTCGGCGTTGACGGTCCATTGCTGGTTGCTTCCGCCGTTGCAGTCATAGATTTGAACCGCGGTGCCGTCGGCGGTGCCGGCGCCGTTGACGTCGAGGCATTTGGTGCCGTAAACGGTGAGTTGGCGGGCCGGGTTCGCCGTCCAGATTTGGTTGCTGCCGCCGGTGCAGTCCCAGAGGGCGACCGTGGTGCCGTTGGTTTGCGTGGCGCCGGGAACGTCGACACACCGCCCGGATTCCTGACCTCGCAACACGCCGCCGATGTTGCCGTTGCCGCTGCCGTTCGCGGTGACGCTGAGGTTGTCGAATTGATCGGTCTGGTAGCCGACCACCCCGACGCCGACCTGCCCGGTGCCGAACGAGCCGTCAACGATACTGCCGAGCGTCGTGCCGTCGAGAGTGGCGGTGATCTGGGTGCCCGCGAAGGCGAGCTTGATGGTGTGCCAGCTGTTTAGGCCCAACGCCGCGTGGCTGCCGGAGGTGAGCGTGCTCAGCGCGCCGCTGGTGCTGTTCTTGGCGATGGCCCAGGCGCCGGTGTTGCTGATCCGCAGCTGGTAGGCGGCCTGGTGGCTTTGCGGGCGGTTCTGGGTGTTGGCCCGGCCGAGGAGGGTGACCGTGCCGGCCTGTTGCATGTTCACGTCCGTGCTGACCGTGTAGTTGCTCCAGGACGGGTCGCCGACCAGGGTGAAGGCGTCGCTGTCGTCCTGCCAGTTGATCGGTTGGACCGGTGCCACCTGCTGCAGGCATTTTCCGGTACGCCCGGCGGCGCAGTCGCGTACCTCGTAGGAGCCTTGCATGTCGGAGACGTACTTTGCCTGCGACCGGTTGGCGTAGCTGTCGAAGTTGTCGGCGTACGGCAGCGGCAGCGCGGCGTTCGCGGGGCTGGTTGCGGTGCCCTTGGCCTGGCCGGTAGTGGTGGTCAGCGTGTAGATCCGGTTCGGCTGCAGGGTCAGCGAGTACGACCCGTTCGCGGGGCTGATGTCGGCCTGCTTGACGAAGTAGTCGGCCGGGTTCGACGAGCCCATATCGGTGGACCACACGTGCACGGTGCCGGTGCTCAGGCCACCGGCAACAGTCACGTTCACGGTCTGCGTGGCGGTGGTGCCGCTGGTCTCGTAGATCGTGGAGTAGTCGGTGTTGTTCGGCGACTTCAGCGAAACGTAGCTACCGTTGGCTCGGTTGCCGCCCAGATAGCCGCTGGCCGAGTTGTTCAAGTATTTCCAGCCGGGCTGGGTGAACTGGGCATAGTGGGCGTTTGCCCAGAGGTTCTTGCCGACCCGGTAGGAGCCCGACCACGGCGAGCCGGCGTCCATCAATCCGACCGTGGCGTACGGCAGGTTCGGGGTGATGGCCGCGATCAGCGGCCAGTTCAGGTAGCCGCTGATTTCGGCGTCCAGGTATCCGCGGTTGACGGTGCGGATGTACGGGACCACGCCGCTGTTGTCGTCCTGCGACCCGAATTCGCTGGCCCACAACGGTTTCCCGGAGCCTCGCGCGTTCTGCGTGGTGGAGCAGGAGTCCGCCTGGGACAGGTACCCGCAGACGTAGTGGTTGCCGAGCACACCGACCGCGGTCTTCAACGTCGGGTCGGCGGCGAACTCGTCGGCCATGCTCCACCCACTGTCGTCGCCGACGATCTGCACCGAGGCGTACCCGGCCGCGTTCAACGAGGTGCGCAGGTTCTTGTACCAGCCGCTGTCGTGGCCGCGTTCGTTCCAGCCGCCCAGGTAGCTGATCGTCAGCCCGTGCCCCTTGGCGCAGTTCAGCCAGGAGATGTCGTAGTCGATCATGTCTTGGGACCAGAAGCTGTGGTTGCCGATCCAGCCCGGCGCCGTCCACGGCAACGCGACCAGCTTGATGTTCGGGTTCCGGGCGACGGCCTGCTCACCTAGCCAGAATTCGTAGCCGACGTTGCAGTTGATGTCGCCGCGGACGTGCTCGTGGCTCGGTTCCGAGCCGTCGGTGGAGTTCGCGTCCCCGCCGATCTCCAGTTTCAACAGTTGCACCGCGGCGCCGTAGTTCGGCTTGAACAGGTAGTCCAGGATCTGCGATCGCTGCGCCGCCGGATAGTCGATCAGTAGCCGGGAATTCCCGCCGCCACCGCTGATCGCACCCACACCGTCGAAGGTGCGACCGCTTACCGCACCGTCCACAGTGATCGTTGTGGTTGCGGCGCCGGCCGGAGCGGAGTCCACAACGGACACTGCCATTGCGGCCAGTGACAACGATGCGAGGGCGAGGATGCTGCGAAGTCGGTGTCCACGAGGAGCAGAGAGCATGGGCGTTCTCCTTCGATGTGGGAAACGATCGCGAGGAGGCACTTGTCGAGCCGGTCGGCGCATGCGGGCGCGCTCAGGGTGACGGGGCGGTCCACGGCCGGACTGGCGTCGCGACGCGGATCGATGCGATGTGGAATTCGCTGGCGCTAACACCCGGGGACAAACAAAGTGAGACATCGACAATCAAAGATGAACAGCCATGCCTTGTCAACGCCTTCAGTTAAGTTTGTGTAAAGTTCTAGGGGGTGGTCTGGACCGCCCGGGCCACCACCCGAGCCTCCTTCGCCACCTGGCGAAGCATCCCGCCCAGCGTGACGTCGTAGCCCATGAAGAACAGGCCCGGCCGAGCGGGTGTGCCCCCATGGGCCCGGGGCACGCCGGTCTCGTCGAACAACGACGGGTCCTCGAACAAATCATGCAGACCGGTCGCGTACCCGGTGGCTGCGATGATCGCGTCCGGCTGCACGCTCGTGCCGTCCGCCAGCAGCACCGACGTGGCGGTGAAGCCCTGCACAGCGGCGACCGGGCGGACCCGCCCGGCCATGACGTCCCGGACGATGCCGACGTCCTGCACCGGCACGTAGCGGCGGGTGCGCAGGCGGGTCTTCAAACCCTCTACCGGGCGGTCGATGCCGTACGGCCGCAGGTCTGGCGTTTCCACCCGGGCCATCGCGGCGGCCATCGCGTTGAAGACCCGTTCCGGCAAACCGCCCAGCAGTACGCCGTTCAGCTGGGCCGGCCAGCCCGCCTTCTCCCGGCGCACAATGTGCGGCGGGGTACGGATCGCGAGGCGCACCGATGCGGCGCCGCCCTCGGCGAGGTCCGTGGCGATCTCGGCGCCGCTGTTGCCGGGGCCGACCACGAGGACGTGCTGGCCGCGGAAGGGCTCCGCGTTGCGGTACTGCGCCGAGTGCATGATCGTGCCCGGCCACATCTGCAGGTCGGGCCACTGCGGCACCACCGGCGTGTGGAGATAACCGGTCGCGACGATCACCGTACGCGCCGACCGCTCGGAACCGTCCTCAAGCTGCAGGGACCACCGGTCGCCGCCGGGCTTGACCCGCTCCACGCTCGTCCCGGTCCGCACGTCGATGCCGAAACGCTCCGCATACGCTTCCAGGTAGCGCACCAGGTCATCGCGCTTGACCCAGCGGCCGTACTCCCGGGGGATGGGGAAGCCGGGCAGGCCGGACAAGCTACGGATGGTGTGTAGGTGTAGCCGGTCATACCGGCCGCGCCAGCTGGTAGCCACCCGCGGGCCGCGCTCAAGGACGACGCAGTCCACGCCACGCGCCTTGAGCTGAGCCGCCACGGCGAGACCGGCAGCACCGGCGCCGAGCACAGTCACGTTTCCCATCGCAGAAGTGTGCTCGACGGCTGTTCGCAAGTCGAGCAGGGTGCCGTGGGAACGCTCGCCCAGGATCGAGCCGATCAGCCGGGGCCGCGCCGCCCGGCAGCGGGCAGGAGCGGCTCGCGCGCATCGGCGACGGCGTTCCGTCGTTGATACCCGGTGCGACGACGAACTCTGCTGGCGGCAAGCTCCGCCGGGGCGGTGGCGGTGGTGGCCGCGACCGGAGTCTGGACGAGACATGCCGGCCCGCCGCCGGTACGTCCCTCAGGCTCGGCCGGAACCGAGCGGGTGGAGCAGGTCTACTCCACGGCTCGGGGCCGCGTCGTGGACTTCTATACGGCGGTGCCGCACGGATACGGCGACGGCCGTGGCCTTCCCGTCTGCCTGGTGCTGCACGGTGGATCGAAACGGCCAGCCGACTTCGCCGCGCTCGGCCTGGGCGGATTCCTGACCGACGCCGTAAACCGAGGCGCCGCCCCGTTCGTGCTCGCCGGTGCCACGGGCGACCGGCTCGCGTGGCAGCCCTCCGGCGCCGACGACCCGCAGCGCATGGTTCACGAGGAGTTGCCCGCCTGGTGCAGCGCCCGCGGCTTCGACGCGAGCCGCCGAGCGGCGTGGGGCTGGTCCATGGGCGGCTACGGCGCCCTGCTGCTGGCCGAGACCTTTGCCGGTTTCGTTCGCTCGGTCGCGGCGTTTTCGCCGGCCATCGAAGCCGGCGACGCCGTCTTCGCCAGCGCCGCGCGGCTGGCCGGCACCCCGATCGGGCTCTGGTGCGGGCGTGACGACGCGCTTTACCCGAGCGTCCAGGCCTTTCGAAAAGCCTTGCCCGCCGCCGCGGCCGCCGAGGGATACGATGCGGGACGGCACAATTTCGGCTACTGGAGCACCGTCGTCGCGCCCGCCTTCGACTTCATCGCAACGACGCTGCGCTGACCCCGTCGGGGCCGACTGCCAAGTGGCGTCCCCGCCATACCCGCCACAGCATGCCAGGCGCGACGAGGCTCTGCGGCGGCGCCAGGAAATTCGCCACCTTCAGGAAGGTTTCACCCACCACCGGGTCGGTCGTGGCGGCCCGGTGCAGCCGCGCCAGGTAGGCGTTGAGAACGCGAATCCGCATGGTACGCGGCCCGGCCACCTCCGGAAAGCGCAGATCGTTGCCCACGGTGATGGCCCACGGCACGTCGATGATGCGTCGCGCACCCGCGAAATAGCGCCGGGTGAGGCCGGGCAAGCCGGGCTCGAGACAGGTGCGCAGCCAGCGTGCGGTCATCGCGGCCGTGGTCATTCCTTGGCCGTACGCCGGGTTGAAGCAGCACAGCGAGTCGCCGAGCGCGATGAACCCCTCGGGCAGCCGGGAGCAGCGGTCGTATCTGCGCCGCACGCTCGGGCCGATCCGGAACCGGTTCAGGCCGGTGATCGGCTCAGCCGTGGTGATCAGCCCGTGCAACTCGTCGCCGGCCAGGCGGCCGGAGAATTCCTCAAACTCGCCCGGTACCGCGGGTGGGACATCGTCGTTCATCCCGAGCATCGTCACCAGCCAGCGATTACCGTCGATGGCGAAGGTGCCGCTCCCGAACGGGTTGGCCGGGTGATGGGAATGAATCACGCCGGTGAAGAACTGAGCGTCCGGGACCCGACGATATTCGCGGCTCACGTAGACCAGGTGGGCCTGCACGACATCTTCGGCGACGCGGGGGTAGCCGAGCGCGGTGAGCCATTCGGGTCCCCGGTTGCCGCGCCCGCTCGCGTCGACGACGAGGCGAGCCTCCAATGTGGCCTCGCCGGCCGGCCCGAGGGTGTGTACCCCGGTGATCCGGCCGCCCTCCTCGCGCAAGCCGGTCGCCTCGGTGCGGGCCAGGATCCGCACCTGCGCTAGGGCGCCGACCCGCGAACGCACGTAGGACTCCAGCAGCGGGCGGCTGACCAGCAGGACCCGCAGCACCGACGGCGCCGGCAGGACCCGGTGGTCGTCGTTGTACCAGATCACGTCCCGCTGGAGATCCTTGATGAGGGCGCCCCGCGCGACCAGGTCGGCGCCGAGGCCGGGCAGCAGCTCCTCGAAGATCTCGAAGCCCCGCGCCAGCAGCCCGTGCGTGTGTCGGCTCTGCGGTGCCCCCTTGCGGTGCACGGGCTCGACCGGCATCTCGTCCCGATCCACGATCGTGACGCGCTCGAAGGTCTCGCTGAGAATCCGGGCGGCCAACAGCCCGGCCAGGCTACCGCCGATGATCACGGCGTGGTCCCGCGGATCGGAAGAGGTGTTC
>Ga0307512_10007068_pt1 | contig 11194 bp, 11 predicted proteins | sample 14_EM_MG_FD_200267 | JGI IMG/M metagenome (GOLD analysis project Ga0307512, IMG submission 200267) | Populus trichocarpa ectomycorrhiza microbial communities from riparian zone in the Pacific Northwest, United States - 14_EM | ecosystem: Host-associated > Plants > Roots > Unclassified | place... | reverse complement strand
TCGTCGCGGGCCTGCGAGCACAAGTAGGTATACGCGACGTCGGTCTCGCCGCTCTCGAGGTGATCAAGAAAGGCGTCGGCCGCGCTCCGGGCCGGCCCGACCGCCGTGGCCGCGGATTTGAACAGCCAAAAGCCGCCCACAACCGCACCACAACAGCAAAGCGCGGCAACCACTCCGACGACGATCAGCACGATCTTTGTGGTGTTGTTCTTCTGCGGCGGGGGCGGCGGCCCTGGGTACACCATGTCCAGCACGGTAACAACCACGATCAATGATCAACTGCCCGAAACAGCATTTCCGACCCGAACGGCACAGCTCGGATAAATCGCACGCGACCATGCGGTCCGCGTTAAGGACATCGATGGTCTACGATTGCGCAACCTAACGTTGCGGCCTGCGGGCGCTGCTCTCCCTACCGCATTGGACCGCGGCTGTGGCACTACTTGGTTGGCCTGCGGCCGGCTTTCCCGGATTACCCGGCGCCGGTCCCGCGTGGGTTCGTCGAGAAGCAGAGGAGCGTTCTGACAAATGGATTCCCCCGGCGCCGCCAGCACGGCCAGATCGCCCGAAACGCCGTGGCGGCCATCCCGCCGGAGCGTGTTGCGCGCCCTCGCGGCATCCACCGCAGCCACGGCCGTGCCGTTGCTCGCCGCCGCGCCCGGTGCGGCGGCGCAGAGGGAACCGGAACTGCTGTACATCAGTGCGTGGCGGGGCACCAACCTCTACGGGCTCTAGTTCGATCCCGTTCGCGCTCTGCTGACCCCGATCGGGCCGGTGGCACAGGTCAGTTCCAATTGGACGGAAAAACACCCGACCCGCCCGATCCTCTACGTCGCGAGCGGGGAGGCCGGCGGGATCGTCTACGCCTTCCAGATCGATGGCACGACCGGCGCCCTGCAGCCGGCCGGCTCGGTAAGAATCGACAGCGGAAGCACCGGCAGCGGCGGCCTGTCGTACATCGGCGCGGACCAGCCCTCGGAGACCCTCCTGGTCGCGGATTTCGCGGCCGGCTCGGCCGCCGCCCTGCCCCTGCTGGCGGACGGCGGGCTCGGCTCGCCGGCCTCCGTCGTTGTCGACACGGGCTCCGGCCCCAACCCGCGGCAGTTGGGCCCGCATCCGCATCACGTGGTCGTGGCCCCGGGCGGCAAATTCGCCCTCGTCGCGGATTTCGGCGCCGACCGCGTCTTCATCTACCGTTTCGATCGCGCGACTCGCGTTCTGTCGGCCGATGAATCGCAAGGCCCACGCTATTATGCGACAAATCCCGGGTCGGGCCCGCGGCGCCTCGTCTTCCACCCGAACGGGCGGACCGTTTATCTGCTAAGCGAATTGTCGGCCGACCTCCAGGTCCTCGACTGGGATGCGAGCCAGGAACTGCTCACCAATCGGCAAATCCTGCCCATCGATACGCCCGATTTCCCCGGCACGAAAAGCGGCGCCGAGCTGCATATAAGCCGCGACGGCCGATTCGTGTACGCCTCCAGCCGGGGCGAAAACACCTTGGTCGTCTTCTCGGTCGAGCAATCAACCGGCCTGCTGACACTCGCCCAGCGAATCCCCTGCGGCGGGCAGACACCGTGGACCTTCGCGATTCACCACAGCGGGCAGTGGATGTTCGTCGCGAACGAAGCAAGCAGCACCGTCAACCTTTTCAGTATCGACCGATGCTCCGGAATGCTGACCGACACCGGCACGTCCACCCCCATTCCGAACCCCGCCTGCATAACGTTCTTCGCACCCCGATGACGGGCCCGCGCCGCTACGGTGTCGGTACTCCTGGGCGGCGGCGCAGCGGGGAGCTGGGCTTGGAGGCGGCCAGCGGATCCCAGTCGGGGCCGATCGGGGTGAGCTTGGCCGGGTCGGCGATCACGGCACCGGCCTTGACTTCGGCGCTGAGCGGGCGGCCCAGGATCGCCCCGGCCGTGCCGAGGCCGCTGCTGACGGCGCCGACTATGCCGTTGCCCCAGATGGTGCTGACGCCGGTGAGCCACAGCCCGCGGATCTCGGTGCGCGGGCCGGGGCGGCGTGGACCGATCTGGTCGGCCGCCATCTCGATGCCGTAGCAGGAACCGAGGCTGGAGAGCGTGAACCGCTCGTGCGTGACCGGGCTGGACGCCTCACGCCAGACGATGTGCCGCCGCAGGTCGGGGATCACGGTGGCGGCCCGGTCGATCAGCTGCTCGGTGAGGCGTTCCTTGAGCGCCACGTAGTCCGGATTCTGGCGGTACCGGTCGCCGCCGGGCCAGAAGGTGCCCTGCGGGACGAGGCACATTACTTCGAGCGTGGAATGGCCGGGCGGGGCCGCGTACACATTGCCGGGGTCCTTGGTTGTGGCCGAGGTCAGGAAGATCGGCAGCTCGCTGGGGAGCCGCCCGGCATAGGCGTCGCGGTAGAGACCCTCCACATCGGAGTGTGGATAGCACCAGTACGTGCTGTTGGGCAGCTTATCGCCGAGGGCGATGTCGAGTCCGAGATAGACACTGAACAGTGGCAGCGCCATCCGGTACTTCTGCACCCGGGCGATGGTGGCCGACGCCAGATGTTCGCGGCCGACCAGGTCGAGGTAGGTGCGCTTGAGGTCGGCGCCCGACACCACGATCGGCGCGTTGACAACCTCCCCGTCCGCAAGCTCAACGCCGACCGCGGCCCCGTCCTCAACCACGATGCGGGTGACCCGCGCCTTGGTCCGCACCCGGCCGCCATGGGTCTGAATCACGTCGATGAGCTGCGCCGGAACGACCTGGCCGCCGCCACGCGGATACCAGGCGCCGCCGGTGAGGTAGTGGTCGAGGAAACCGCCGTGCAACGCGATCGAGCTCCGCGACGGGGGCGACCCATAATCGCCGGACTCGCCGACGAGCACCGCCCGGGCCAGCGGGCTGAGCCGGCACACGGCGAACAACCAGGTCAACGGCAGCTGCCCGACGGCGGCGACGGTCGGCGCCGCGCGGGCGAACCGCAGCAGGCTACGCACGCTCCGCCCCGGCATAGCGGCGGTACGCAGTTCGGCGCCGACCCGGCGCAGCACGCCGACGCAGCGACGCAGGCCGCGCTCCTGGCCGGGGAACGCCTCGATCAGTCGAGCCAGGTAGGTGTCCCAGTCGCTGGGCACCCGGAATGTGAGGCCCGGGAACACCAGCGTGGAGTGCCCGTCGGGGTCGAGTTGGCGGAACTCGATCCGGCCGTCCAGCCCCAGGCCGCGCAGGGCTGTCGTCATGCGCCCGCCGGGGTGACACTCGCCGATGTAGTGCATGCCGACGTCGAACTCGTACCGGTTGCCCTTGCGGCGAAACACCTGGCTGCAGCCGCCGGCGACCTGATTCTGCTCGAGCACCAGGGTCCGCTTGCCGGCCGCGGTCAGGTAGGCGGCGCAGGTGAGCCCGCCCAGGCCGGAGCCGACGACGATCGCATCCCAGTCATTCATGAAGACACCTCCGAGGGCAGGCTAGCGGCGCAGCGCCACGCCCACGCCGATCCGCAGGTCCGCGAGCTCACCCGCCGAGGCCGGGACGCGCTGGGCGCAGACGAGTTCGCCGCGGCGTACGCGCAAGGGTGGAACCTGGATGCGACGGCGGCCGTGATCGCGGCCGACCCGGCCGGCCCACCCCGGTGATCGCGAAAATCGCATGCGGGAATCGGGCGCTCTCCGTAGGGTCGGCGCGTGCCGGCAGAGATCACAACCAAGCCCACCGCCCACGTCCCCGTTGCGATGGGGCCGCCGCTCGGCCCGGTCTCGCCCACCGCGATGTCCCGTTGAGCGACACGCCGCAGCTCGGTCCCTTGCCACAGCGCATCACCGTCGATTCGGAGCAGGTGCGTCAGCTCGTCGCCGACCAGTTCCCGCAGTGGGCCGGCCTTCCGGTTCGACCCGTGGCCGTTGGCGGCTGGGACAATTGGACCTTCCACCTCGGCACGGCGATGTCGGTGCGTTTACCCAGCGCCGCCGAGTACGCCTTGGCCGTCGACAAGGAACACCGGTGGCTTCCGGTGCTCGCCCCTCGGCTCCCATTGCCCGTCTCCACCCCGCTGGGCAGGGGTGAACCTGGCGCGGGGTACCCGTTCCCCTGGTCGATCTACCAATGGCTTGACGGCGAGCCGGCCAGCGCGGAGCGAGTCGCCGACCCCGTCCAGTTCGCGGGTGACCTGGCCGGGTTCCTGGCGGCCTTGCGCAGTGTGGAAACCGCCGACGGTCCCCGCCCAGGTAAGCACAACTGGTTCCGGGGCGGCACGCTGCGCACCTACGACGGGGAAGCCCAGCGCGCGCTCGCCACGCTGCAGGGCCACATCGACGTCGGCCTGGCTCGGGAAATCTGGCGCACCGCGTTGGACGCCCGCTGGGACGGCGTGCCGAGCTGGTTCCACGGTGACATCGCCCGGGGAAATCTCCTGCTCGACGGCGGGAAGCTGGCCGCGGTCATCGATTTCGGGACGTGCGGCGTCGGCGATCCGTCCTGCGACCTGGCGATCGCCTGGACGTTGCTGACCGCCGACGGCCGGCAAGCGTTCCGAGAGCGGCTGTCCCTCGGCGCCGACACCTGGGCCCGCGGGCTCGGCTGGGCCCTCTGGAAAACCCTCGTCACCTGCGCCAACACCGTGAACGACGCCGACGAGCAGGCGGTCAGCGCACGGCACGCCCTCGGCGAGATCTTCGCCGAGTACGAGACCCGCGCCGGTCGGTAGCCGTTTCGCCGGCCTACCCCAGCTGGTCGCGGCGGCGGGTCAGGTATGCGGTTTCGGCGGTGTTGCCCGCCAGCTCGATCGCTTTGTCGTACGCGGCGCGCGACTGCTGGCTGCGACCCACGCGGCGCAGCAGCTCGGCGCGGGTCGCCTGAAAGGCGTGGTAGCCGGCCAACTTGTCCTCGAGCCGGTCGACGGCGGCCAGCGCCACCTCCGGGCCGTCGAGCTCGGCGACCGCGATGGCCCGGTTGAGCGCGACGATCGGCGAAGGGTCGAGGCGGACGAGTTGGTCGTAGAGGGCGACGACCTGCGACCAGTCGGTGTCCCGGATGTCGCGGGCCGAGGTGTGCACGGCGTTGATCGCGGCGAGGATCTGGTATCGGCCCGGCGCCACCCCGGCGGCCAGCCGCTCGCGGACCAGCCGATGCCCCTCGGCGATCAGCTCCTCGTCCCAGGCGCCCCGGTCCTGCTCGCCGAGAGCGACCAACTCGCCGCTCGCCGAAACCCGGGCGGTACGGCGGGCCTCGGTGAGCAGCATCAGCGCCAGCAGCCCGGCCACCTCGCCGTCCCGCGGCAGGAGGACCCGGATCAGGCGAGTGAGCCGGATCGCCTCGGCGGTCAGGTCGTGCCGCACGGGATCGGTGTCGGGGCCGGTCGCCAGGTAACCCTCGTTGAAGACGAGGAAAAGGACCGCGAGTACGCCGGAAACGCGGGCCGGGAGATCCTCCGCGGACGGCACCCGATACGGGATGCGAGCCGCCTTGATCTTAGCCTTGGCCCGGGTGATCCGCTGCCCCATGGCGCTCTCCTGCACCAGGAAGGCGCGGGCGATCTCGGGCATGGTCAACCCGCCGACCATGCGCAGCGTCAACGCCATCCGGGTCTCCATCGCCAGCGCCGGGTGGCAGCAGGTGAAGATCAGCCGGAGCCGCTCGTCGTCGATGGCGCCGAGAGGCTCAGCCGGGTCGTCGTCGGACAACATCAGTGCCTCCCGGTGCTTGTCGTCGCGCTTGCACTCCCGCCGGATCCGGTCGATGGCCTTGCGGTTGGCGGTGGTGGTCAGCCAGGCACCGGGATTCGGGGGTACGCCGTCGACCGGCCACCGCTCGACAGCGGCCGCGAACGCGTCGGCCGCCGCTTCCTCGGCGATGTCAAGGTCACCGAAACGCCTGGCCAGGGCCGCGACCACCCGCGCCCACTCTGCCTGGTGGGCACGGGTGATCAATTCCGGTACGTCGTCGACCACGCTCACAGAAACGGCCGCACCTCGATCTTCCGATTGCAGGCCTTCGACCCCTCGGCGGCGAGCTTGAGCGCCACGTCGAGGTCGGCCGCCTCGATGATCCAGAAGCCGGCGAGATACTCCTTCGACTCCACGAAAGGCCCGTCGGTGAAGACCGCCTCACCGCTGCGGTTGTCCACGACGGTGGCCGGGTCGGGGGACCCGAGGCCGCCGGCGAAGACCCAGTGGCCCTCGGCCCGAAGCCGGTCGTTGAACTCGTCGATGGCGCCGTCCTCCTTCGGGGTGGCCGGGCCGGTGCCGTCGTCGATCACGGAAACCAAATACTGCATCTGAAGTCATCTCCTGTGTTTCGGGGCGCCCCTCTCGGCCGCTCACCCCTGCTACGAACACCGCCGCCCCGATCCGACACCGCAACCCAAAATTCTTTCCAAAACTTTCCGGTACGCCGGGCGCGAGCAATCCGACAGCGACAGTATCCCGCCCGGCGGCCCCCGGTCGGGTTCGCGGTAAGGGCCTGACGATGAATCAATTGGCTGGCTGCCTGGCCGATCCGGCGCCGTCCGGCCGGAAGGCTGGCTCGGAAAGACCAGGTTGTTGTTCGTCGGGCCTTAAGGCGCGGCAGACCCGACCGGGCCGCTGCCTGGGATCCTCTGTGGTGCAGCCGCGAGCGTTTCCGCGCCGGCGCCACCGAGCGCCGAGAACCCGCCGCTGTGGCCGGCGTGGGTCATCGAGATCGGCGGAATTGTGCTGCTGGCCGGCGCCCTGTTCGGGATGACCCCGCCGGTCCGGCGCCGGCAGAACATGACCCAGCGCGTCCTGCCGGCGGTGGGGCTCCTGCTGCTCTTCCAGGTCGTCGCCGGGTCGCCCGCCGGGCAGCTGGTGCTCGGCGGTGGCATCTTCGCGGCTGGCGCGCTTCCGCTCTTCTGGATGGGCAAGCTCCCGGTCTTCTGGATGGACAAGCTCCCGGCCGACCTGCCCTCGGCCAGGGATCCGAGCATCGGGCGGCATCCCGGCTACCTCCGGGTTGTCCGCCGGGGGCGGATCGCCGGCGCGGCCCTCGTCATCCTGGGGATCGCCTGGATCGCCACCTGGGCGGCCCTGTCCTGACCGTTATGCGGGGCCGTTGGCCGATTCTCGGCGTACTGTCGATCTGTGACTATCGTTCGGTGTAGCAATGGTGGCCTGTTCGAGACCAAGTGGATTTCGATGATCTCACTGAAATCTATTCGGCTGGGATCGCGGCGGCTTCAGCGATGCCCGGTGCACCACCGCTGGGAGCTAATTGAGAAGGTCGATCCCGCGCAATTGTCGGCCGAGGAACGCGTCAAGGCGGCCGCCTATCCGGCCGGTCGCCTTCCCTAACCCGCCCGGACCGATCGGCCATTTCGCGATCCGCTTGCCGTTCCTCGCACGCGCTTTGTCCGGTATCCGACTTCGGCGAAAACTCCCGACTCGCGGGCGACCACCGGCCTAGCGTAAGGAATGCCCAAATTCGTGTACGCGTCGGTTCGATCGGCTATCGGGATCTCGGTGGTCTTCGCGGTGACGGTCGGCCTCGTGGACTCCCCGGCAATCGCCGCGGCTGCGGTGAGCACCGGGACGTCTCAGGCCACCGATGTACGGCTTCATCAGGTGCGGCCTCATCAGGTGCCACTTAAGCGCGCCCTACTCGGCCCGGCCGATCTGCCGGGCGGGTATACCCGGCCGATCCCACCGGTCGAAGCCTGGGTCGATATTCCACAAGCCAATTTTGGCGAGTCGTGCCCCTCGATTTCCTCGGCGCGGCCGGCCGCCGTTGGCGGCCGGACTCACGTTGCGACCATCTCATTCGTCAAGTCGCCCCCATTCGTCGAGTCGCCGGAGAGCGCGACAGAAATGTACGAACTGCTGGCCGTCACCGGTGCCCGGAATGCCCAGGCCGCAGTGGCCGAGACCGCCACGGCGTCGCGGGTCTGCCCGCCCGTCCTCGTCGACGACTCCGGTTCCGTGCTGACCGCGTCGTATTTGCCGATGGCGGCGCCGCGGCTCGGTGACGCCTCGGCAGGCATTCGTTTTGTCATGCGGACCAGGGGCACCCAGCACGTCGTGTATTACCGCGACGCGATCGTGGTCGCCTGGCGGGGCGTCTACGCCACTGTCGCATCGTCTTCAACGAGCGAACCGGATCGGCGCGAACTGGAAAATATCGCCAGAACCGCCGTACAAAAACTCGGCCGGGCCCACCAGCGCGGGCTCAATACAGGTACGTGAATCTCGTTTTGCTCCTCCTGGCCGGTTTATCGCTCAGGTGGGCGCCCGAGGCCGCGTACGATCGCGGTCTCGGCCTCTTCCCAGGTCGCGGTGTGCCGCACCCAGGTCGGCGGCGGGGTGCGTTGCGGTCCGAAGAGGTACCGGTGCGCCACGACGCCGCGCAGCGCCTGGTGGACGTCGAGCTTGTCGTCGACGAAATGCGTGATGCCCAGTTCCGCGCAGTGGATGGCCTTGTCGGGCCGCTTGCGGCAGAAGCGGATGTTCTCCCGGGGAATGCCGGTCCGGGCGGCGAAACCGTGATGGTCGAGCCACTGCCGGGTGTGCCGCTGGACCCGCTCGCCACACTTGGAGACGAGCCACACCTGCTCGAAGCGCGGCACGAGGCGGGCCAGCGCATCGAGCGCCCCGGGCACGGCCGGCGTCGCCAGCATCCGGGCGGTGTCGCCGCTGAAGAACTGGGTGTCACTGCTGCCGGGGACGACACCCCCGCCGATGATGACCCGGCCGATGTCAACTCCGAGCCGGTTGTGCTGTGTGTTCATACCGACCAGCCTGGCCGCGGCAGCACTAGAACAGAACTATCGATGTCAGCGTAGCTATAGTTGCTGGTTATGGATGAGCGGGCAGTCTCCGCCGACGCGCTGGCGTCGTTCGTCGTGTTCGCCAACCACCTCAACTTCACCCACGCCGCCGCCGAACTGCACATCTCCCAACCCGCCCTGCACGTGAAGATCCGTAAGCTGACCCAGGCCCTGGGCCGTCCGCTCTATCACCGCAACGGCCGACGGCTGGTGCTCACCGCCGACGGCGAGACGGTCGCCCGATTCGCCCGCGCACACGACGAGCGGCTCACGCATTTCCTGGCCGACTTCGCCGGGGCCACGGCCCAGCGGCCGGTGATCCTCGCCGCGGGCCAGGGCGCCTACCTCTACCTGCTCGGCGATCCGATCCGGGCCCTGCTGGCCGAGGAACCAACCCGGCTACGCCTGATCAACTGCGACCACCGGCAGATGCTCGCCACCATCCGCGCCGGACAGGCCCACCTCGGCGTAGGCGTGCTCGACGTGCTGCCCGACGATCTGAGCGCCGTCGAGTTGGCAACGTACCCGCAGGTGCTGCTGCTGCCAGAAGGCCACCGGCTGGCCGCGCACCCATCGGTGAGCCTGCCCGATCTGGCCGGAACAAGCCTGGTCGTCCCACCCCAGCACCGGCCCCACCGACTGCTGCTGGAACGAGCCCTGCGGGCCGCGGGCGCGAACTGGACCGTCGCCGTGGAGGCCGAGGGCTGGCCGTTGATCACGCACTTCGTCGCCCTCGGCGTGGGCCTGGCAATCGTCAACGGCTGCGTGCCGGCCCCACCCGGCCTGGTCGCCCGGCCGGTCACCGACCTGCCCTCCGTCACCTACCACGCGGTCCACCAGCCGACGGCATTGTCCGACCCGAGGGTCGCCGGCCTGCTGGACCGCATCCGCCAGGTCCACACCGACTAGGGCCGTCGAAAGCGCACGCACGCGGCGTGACCCGACGCAGCGTCACCGAGGTCTCACATCGGCGTCAACCGCCGATGCCGTCCAGGACGCGCAGGTTGGTCCGCCGCAAGCACACTCACCCGGCGTAACCCGACACGACATCGCCGCCAACCACGGATACCGTCTAGGACGCGCAGGTTGGTCCGCCGAAAGTACACCCGCCCGGCGTAGCCCGACGCGGCATCGCCGAGGTCTTCCACCGCCGATGGCGTCCAGGTGGTCCGCCGGAAGTACACCCGCTCGCCGCGACCCGACACGGCATTCCCGAGGTCTCACGTCGCCGTCCACCGCCGATGCCGGCAGGACGTTGATCGCCGACGCACACGGCTATGGGCACGGAAGGCCTCCCAGCAGGTTCGCGCCGAAATTGTCGGGGGTGGCTGGCAGTCTCCTGCGCATGGAATTGCATTCGCGTGAAATGTGGGACGGGCAGGCGGCGACCTTCGACGACGAGGCCGACCATGGCCTACGCGACCCGCGGGTGAGCCGCGCCTGGGCCGCCCTGATGACCGCCTCCCTGCCCACCGCCCCAGCGTCGGTCGTCGATCTCGGCTGCGGCACCGGCAGCCTCTCGGTCCTCCTCGCCCAAGCGGGCCACCGAGTGCGGGGCCTCGACGTCTCGGCTCGCATGCTGGAGGTGGCCCACCAAAAGGCAGCCGCGCACGGCATCGACGCGGCATTTGTCCACGGCGACGCTTCCCATCCGCCGTTTCGGCGCGCTGCCTTCGACGTCGTTTTGGCCCGGCACGTGCTCTGGGCGCTGCCGGATCCCGGCGCCGCCCTGGCGCGCTGGGTCGCGCTGCTGCGCCCCGGGGGCCGGCTGGTCCTCATCGAGGGCCGGTGGGCGACCGGCGCCGGCCTGTCAGCTCGGGATTGCACCGCGCTCGTCCGGCAGCACCGCCGAGAGACCACCGTCGAGACGCTCAACGATCAGAGCCTGTGGGGAAGGGCAATCACCGACGAGCGGTACTTGCTACTCAGCCGCAACTGACAAGCCGATACCTCATCCGACACTCGACAGGATCGATGACCGCCACGCCGTCGTTCCCCTTCTGCACCCCGGCTCGGCGCCGCGAACGCCTACGTGATGACAGGCTCATCAGCGGCTCGGCTGGGGGCACGCCTGCGCGCCTGATCCCGTTGACGGCAGGTAGGTCGCGCGTTCGTCAGGGGTGAGATCACGGGCTAAGTCCCGGCAAATGAGGTCGATTGTCTCGGCCGGGGTCAAGCCCACGTTCGCCCAGACCCGCACCGTCTGGTCGTCGCCGGCGCTGGCCAGATGATGCCCGTCCGGGCTGTACGCCACCGATAACACCGCGCCGGTGTGGCCGATAAGGGTGCGGGATTTCCCGGTGTCTAGGTCCCAGATCCGCAAAGTCCGGTCTTTGCCGGCGCTGGCCAGGTGATGCCCGTCCGGGCTATACACAACCGCGGCCACCGCGTCGGTGTGGCCGGTAAGGGTGCGGGATTTCCCGGAGTCGAGGTCCGAGATCCG
>Ga0307512_10007067_pt1 | contig 11194 bp, 13 predicted proteins | sample 14_EM_MG_FD_200267 | JGI IMG/M metagenome (GOLD analysis project Ga0307512, IMG submission 200267) | Populus trichocarpa ectomycorrhiza microbial communities from riparian zone in the Pacific Northwest, United States - 14_EM | ecosystem: Host-associated > Plants > Roots > Unclassified | place... | reverse complement strand
AGTCTGAGAGACGTTGTGTTCAACTATCCTACAATTGACAACCACGCTCACCCATTACTCAAGCAAGAGTTTCGCCAGGGTCTCCCTTTTGAAGGGGTGATCTCGGAGGCGCAATCAGACGCGATTAAGGATGCAGTCCATTCCCTGCCAGGATATCGCGCAACCCGACAACTTGCAGAACTATATGGATTAGATCCTGATGCGGATTGGGAGGAGATAACGAGTCACAGGGATACTCTGGAATACGATCATCTGTGTAACATGAATATGCAAAAGTCAGGGATCCAATGCCTGCTCCTGGATGACGGGTTGCAGGGAGCACAAGAGATGGCGAATGACTTGAGTTGGCATGGGAGGTTTTCAAACGGCTCGGTGTACAGGCTTGTCCGAATTGAGCCAGTCGCAGAGGTGAGAGTCCGGTATTCCCGAAAGCATTGGTATGGAATTGACGGTACGACCAAAGGATATCCTGAAAACCCTCTCTCCAACAGATCCAGAAGTATTTAGCGTTTTCTCCTCCGCGCTTCACACAGCACTGCGTGATCTTGCACGCGATCCGGTTGTTGTGGGATTCAAGTCTGTGGTTTGTTATCGAACCGGCCTCAACGTCAGCGTCAACCCCGACGACTTGTCCAGTGTTGAGAGGAGTATCGTTGCCACGGTTTCTTCATGGAAGAACGCGGGAGGATCAGACGTATTGCGCTTAGCATACAAGGCACTAAATGACTTCGTGGTCTGCACGGCGTTATCCATAGCCACGGAATTCGACAAGCCAGGCGAGTGTACGTTTATCCACGCCTACACCACATCTGAACGGAGAAGTGCTTTCATCCAGTCCAATTCCACACTGGTCTCGGTGATGCGGATATCGCCCTCACGCTGTCCTCTCCAGCCCACATGCAGCCAATCATCGAGGCGTACCCAAAGGCAACATTCGTCCTTCTCCACGGCAGTTATCCCTACACCCGCGACGCGGGGTATCTCGCGTCAGTGTACAAAAACGTCTACGCTGATTTCGGGTTGGTGTTTCCAATTGTTAGTCGACACGGCCAGTGCTCTGTCGTCAGACAGTTGCTGGAAATCACGCCCATCAACAAGATTATGTGGTCGAGTAGGTCACAGTGCGTTCCCACAGGAGCCCATCTCTGATGACTTTTAGCTGACGGGCGATGGTGGCCGGAATCATTTTACCTGGCCACCGTTCAAACCCGCGAAGTTCTCCACGAGGTAGGCGATATGTAGTGTCCGAGAGTTACATATTAATCGGTTTCGCACATCAGGTGTTATCGGAGTTCGTCCAGAAAGGCGACATGAGCGAAAGACAGGCAATCGATGTGACGAAGAAAGTTCTGTTTGAGAACGCCAACCGGGTCTACAGCTTGGGTCTTGAACCGGCCTCGGGAGGGACAGTGCGAGTTTAAAGAGTCAACGGGAACGAGCAGACGATAGCAGCTGTATTAATCAGGAATGTACGTATCTTGCAGTCCGACGTCGGAGGTATGGCGGGAGGACAGGATTTGTGGTCATGGAGAGTCACCTCTGGCCATCTCGGGCATGTTCAGACCAACTCTCCTAGCGGTCGCCTCTATGCGTTCCTCTGCTGTGAGATCTATGAGAGGGTTGTAGCGTTCCAGTAACTCCTGTGTTATCCCCATTATCCCCTTCAGCACGACAGACCAGGTAACGCGTTAGAAACCACTCACTTTGTGCTTGCGCTGGTGCTTCAGAAATGCCACGGCATTCTCGACCTCGTGACTCAGGTTAGATCCGTCCCAAGATTCAAACAAAGCCCTGTAGTGACCAGCAAGTGTCTTGTTTCTTTGCGGACGAGGCGCAAGCGACTGAGGACCATGTATCAACAAACGCATTCAAGGAAGCCCTGAAGGATCGATTACTCACGGCCTTGCCAACCTCGCGGAGGAAATGTCTGTAGAGCCTTGCGACCTCAGCCATGGTTTAGGTCAAATTGAGTGTCAGTATCCGATGTGGCGCTTCTCCAAACGCGTCGACGTCCCGGCCCGTCTCTCCCATCATTCCGATCATCCCTCAATAGGCTTGTATGGCCGGAAACTCACGGTCGTAATCTCCCATACACTCAAAGCGAGACCACGGGTATTCGCCGAGGTCGGTCGTATAATGGGTGGCTCAGCGACATCCACTACCAGATCTGTCCGACCGTGAGGGCGTATCCAAGCTCACAGGGTGTGATCGATTTCACTACGAGGGCCATAATTTTCAAACGAACCCTCTGGCCAGCGAATAAGAACCAGAATGCGGGCATCGCCCTCTTTAGCCTTATCCACCCCTCCCCTTCTTCAAGACCTCAAGACAATAATCAACTCCTCAAGACCTTCACCGTGACATATATTCGCGTGCCTCCCCCCACTCCCAGTGTTTGCTCGGATGCTCCTGTTCCTGAGACTCTCCAGGAGGACCCTCCAGGCGCCGAGGATCCTAAGGCTTCTCGGACGGTCTATGCCGGTAACGTGAGTATCCATGCTTTCCCCCACAGGGCGCCGAATGCTGGCTTCATCCCAGGGTGACGGAGGTCGACTTGTGTAATCTATTCAATGGCCGGGACTACATTCGGAACATAATCATCCGTACCAGCCAGGGTTGCGGTATAGTTCCCATTCCCGGCAAAGACATGGTGTCTAGAGACCGCTGCTATGCACCTCCCGAAGTCATAGGATTGAAGCGAAGCGAGGAGATTCTGAAATGCTGTGATCCGATGAATCCTTCGGTGCTTTTCGGTCTCCCTGTCACCCTCGGGCTCAGTCCTTTTGACATGCCTGAGGTTGACGAAATCCTGAAGATGGCTGAAGAGGAGAAGACTGATAAAATCCTGAGGGCTAGAGAGAAGAAGACTAAGTATGTCAACGTTATTTGCTAGCTCGCTCGACCGTTCGCTGACGATGGATCCAGACGCGGCAAAAAGTCAAACTCGAAGAGGCGAATCGCTAGAGAGTTATTGAGGATCAACCGGGTCCGCTGGCCGGGCCTTCCAGGGGCAGCGCCAAACCGAAGCCGAGGTACAACCCTTTGGGCCATGACAGTGTTTAATCGCATCCGCCTGTAACTGTCAAAACCTTCCGCTCATTTGCGATTCCGTCTCCTTTCTCTCCCACTTGTGGCACCGTGTCAGTAGTTATTGTCGTCCACACGCTCTTTTTTGTTATACAATTTTGTGGTCTCTTATACTTCCTTTGATGAATGCGATTTGTGGTCCATGGCTGCAGATGGTTTCAGTTGATGGCTTGACGGCGCCTAATCTGCAGACCCGCCAGGGTTGGTTGTTCGCTCTCTCTCTCTCTCTCTCCCTCTCTTCGACCCCATCGTCCACCGAACGGCACAGCTCGTTCTCAACACGTCCTTACGACTTCTTCTGTATGGGAGGAGAGAGCTGATATACTAGACTTGCGGCTTCCATCGGTAAGCATGACACAAGAAGTCGCCACCCACAGTTCGTAAGTCAATGAGGCTGATGCCGCTCTTTTTAGTCTCCTTGTTTTCACTCTCTTGTTCTTAAACTATGATGAGAAGCCCTGGTCTGAATCCCTCTTCCACACCGTTTTTCCCTGGCGGGGGGACAAGTGGGAAAGACGAAGGAGGGTCTGGCTTTCCCAGACAGGCTGCTAATCGTATGGACACAGATCGCGCCTCTACAGCATCATCGTCGCTGTCCATCTCTCCTTCCGACTTCCGTTCCATTCGCTCTTCCCCAAGCCCACCTCAAGAGGATGCCAGCGGTGGCGACAAGGATTCGCCAACCATGTTCAGGCGTTCCCCCGCATTGTCCACAGAAGGCTCTCACAGATCTCCATCCATTCGCGCTTTCGAGGCCGGTCGAACCTATCCGAACGTCGAAATGAGGAACGGACGAGAACACAGTCTTGCGGTCAACTTAGAATTTGGAGGCTATTCGGAGTCCGAAGCCCCAGGTGTAGCTACCGATAGTGGTATCACAATCGGTGGTACACGTCAGGCACGCGAGTCGTTGTTCCCCGCTGGCATTCTCGCCTCTGCTCGCGAGAGACTGGCTACCCCGCCCGTCTCAGGCGACTCGGATGCTTTTAAATCAGCTATCGTCACCAACAACATTTACGCGCCCAGGGCAGCTTCCTCTCCTTCGTCCCTAGATTCTGCTGGATTATCCAATGCGGTCATGGACCAGCTCAACTTTGAGGCACAGCTCAAGTCATCGCCCTTAATTAACGACATTGTCAAGCGATTGATCCGGTATGAAAGCAACCTCGCCGAAATCCAACGCAACCTCGACGAGGTGCACCGCAAGGTTGACTCCCTTCTGGAACAACCCACCGCGAGCCGCACGCCGGAGTTCAATGATCCCTTCGCTCCTGGAAACATTGCGACCTTAAACGGGTCGAGGCCTTCCCTCGCTCTCGCCCCGAACCAGCTCCCACCCAACCCCATCACTCCCAACCAGATCCTGACCCAGAACGGTTCGGCACCTGACGAAGTTGGGCAGATTTCTCAACGTTTGAACGCCCTCACCTCGTCAGTCGGTCAACTCCTCGCTTTACAAACCCAGCAAATCCAAGCAACAAGCGCAAGCTTGCCAACCGCGCCGAGCATGTCTGGAATATCTCCTGATATCATTACCACCCAGCCAATTGGCCCCTCCTTAAGCCAGCACCTGCTCGGGAATGGCCTGCCGTCCACTCGTTTAGATCCGCGTAATTCACCTCGACATCCCCCCCAACCAATGAGGACATGGTCCGCTGGAAGTCTGGACCTCCCTCCCAGAGGCAGCGTAGATTCTTCTGCTGCCACCACCTCAAGACAGGAATCTTTGTTTCGTGACAAACGCCGTTCCACAGTTGCTTTGCTCCGTCGAGATTCCGCTGGGGTATGCCCACCTTCTTCCCGCCTGATTTAGACTAACCTCGATCATTGGTAGGCTGATAGTTTAACTGGAGCAAACGGTCGTGACAACGGGCCTGCGGTGACCAAGTGGGATCAGTTAGCGGTCCATCCGGAGCTCCTGCGGTCCTTGGTTAGGTTTGGGTATGCGGATTTCCCGGCTCGTCAAGCGTACAGCCACTGACTGCTTCGATTATTCAGCGTTGGGCCCCCAAACAAGATCCAACAGCGCGCTCTTCCATTCTTGTTGCGCGGCGCGGATATCATCGCTCAGGCACCACCCACCCAGGAGCGGATCGCCGCATATGTCATCCCCGCTATCCACATCGCCTTGACAGTTCCGATGAGCCGCATTCCGCGAGGCCCCTTGGTTATTATGATCTCAACGACTGTCGATCAAGCTACTCAAGCACAGCGCATGATTCGTGACTTGGGCGGTCCCATTGGAGTCAGGTCCGCTCTAGGTGTCGGTTCTGCCTCCAACACCAGTGACGTCGCTCAGGAGCTTAATACTCTCCGTCAGAGTATGCCACACATAATTTGTGGTACTCCCCAGAAATTGCACGCACTCTTTACATCGAGCGGTGGAATCTCCGGCTCTGAGGTCCGATTTTTGGTATTGGACGAGGTCGATCAGTTGATCGCACGTAACCTTCACGATTTCGTCTTCAATATCGTTAAGCTTCTTCCCCCACCTCGCTCCCGGCCCCTCGGCAATGGACCTTCAAACGGCAGCTCTTCCTCCTTGATACAACCGTTCGACTCCAATGGTTCACTACCTCGCAGATTCTCCAGTATCGGCGAAGCCCCAGATCCTAGTACATTGGCTTCCAACGTAATTGAGAGACAGAGCGCACTGTTCTCCAACACCGTCCCACAAGATGTATTGAACCTCGCAACTGCGATCCAGTTGAGGGAACCTGTCCGCGTTCTGGTCAGACGAGACGGAAATGTCCAACCTGACTCTGGGCAAAGCGCTAGAGGGTTACGCCAGTACTATCTGTATCTTGCATTCACCGCCGGGGGGAGATCTGACGCTCCTTCTCCCACATCTGGCTTGGGAATCATCGGCTCCGGTCGCGGTGCTTCCAGTGCTGAGACCGCCCAGGCTCGGGAGTGGAAGCTGGATGCATTGGCTGATGTGTTTAGCGACACCGAAGTCCCACAGGCAATTGTTCATGTCGGTGGAATCACTGCGCTTGATGCTGTTGTATATAAACTTGCCAGCAGAGGGTTGGAGACAATCCCTTTGGTCGGTCCTCCGAATTCCATCTCATCGTAGCAGCTAGCTAACCCTTTAATGCAGCATGGTGATATGAGCTCAAGCAACAAACTCGCTGCGTTGAACAAGTTCAGAAGCATAAGCACGAGTACCCTGAGGCCTTCGCCAACCAAAGTCCTGGTGGTGTACGATGTGCAAGTAAAGACCCCAGAAGTATCCCAGGTACCATTGGTGTTGAACTACGGTCAGGGTCCAATTCCTTTGCCACATGTACATATTAGCTCACCGATCTCTTATCTCAGATCTCCCAAAAGCTGTCGAGGAGTACGCCCATCGGTAGGTTATTCTGTATCCATTTGTGATTGATCGGGGCTGATCAGTCTTCGCAGAGTGGCACCAGCAATTGCCTCAAGCTACACTCGCGCAGGCGTCGTTATCAACTTCGTCACCGCCACGGGTGGTGATGTCGAGATGTTGCGATCCATAGAATGCTTCTACAAGTGAGTCTTCGCCTTTCTGTTACTCCATGCGAATGATAACTGACATGCGCTCTCTAGAATAAAATGCGTACGTCAAACCACAGTCCCCTCGTTTTCACCTCGTTCTTTACTGATGAAATGTCTCCACAAATAGCCTGAAGTCCCCATGAGTCTCCGTGACATCATTTAATTCTGCATTCAAGAACCTCTTTTTTTGTATCCCTACGTGCACATCTATTCCGGTCTCCCGGCCCCCCTTGTTTTCCGAAGTTTCGTTCCCCCTTTGTTTCGATCCGCCAGGTCCCTCATTCTCATCCCACCCACCCTGTGTCATATTTTTACTGGTCCTTCTCAGCTCGCAAGCTTACTGTTTCGATACCCTCCCCCCACGATCGACGAATCATTCCGCACACATCTAAGTATTGCAGATTGTTTCCGTATACTTTGGCAGCCCTCCCTTCTCACCCCATTGTATAGTACCCGAAGTTCTTCTTAGGTTATTTCCATCTCCTCTCCATGAGAGTTTTCTTCATCCTCCACCCACGCATTCGGTTTTCCTTCGAAATCACCTCGATTTTAGCCATTACACCTTTAGTAGGACATTTAGTATCCTCAATGTATGATCTTCACTACAGCTCGCGAGCTGCTTCTTGATTACACTTCCACCTCCCTCTTCCTTTGTGGTGAGCGGCCGCCAAGCTATGCGGTGGATTTGGTCAACGTGGGCGTTCCTACAGTCCTTTTAGTGGGGGATAAGGATATTGTATGGTGTGGGACTCACGATGAATCGATGGTCAACTCGAGTTCACACTCTGAAGGGTTTGTCTTCGTCGAGGAATAGATCAAAATATGTCCGTTTTCTAGCCCGATGGCGACCCTTCGTCTGTTGTGAACAGGGATTAACACACCCATCTTGACGTGGTGAGCATCGTGTGAGAACGTGTGTACCTTTGATCAAAATCGGTTGGGGAGAAGGCAACGGCAGTTGCGGCCTCCGCCGTTTTTATGACCGCGACCGAACTCCATTTCCCTTGCTGATTTTTCCATATCTTCACCTATTCATTCTATTAGACTCGGATACTCCCCCGAGGTTACCTGTGACACCCACCGTTTTATCGCGTGAAGCCGTGGAAAAAACGTCACCTTCGGCAGACCAGGCGCAATCCCAGATAATCCTTGTGTGGGACTTATCCGCTGCGACGAGCGCGTAATTTGGATCTAGGAGATGGGGGGAGGGGTGTGAAATCAAATTTATCGTCACTCTTTTGTATGATAAGAGATCATCTCGTTACCTGTTTTATCCCCCCGCCTCTCGTACAACCTCCACGACCGATCCCTCGAAACGCTCAAGACGTATTTATCATCCGGCGGACTGAAAGCCACCCTCGTCACCGTCAAAGAATGCCCATCTAACGGAGTCCCCACAGATCGGTAATTGCCCTGTACAGAATTGATACGAACAACGGCATGCGTCGGAGATGTAGATTTGCAAGTGGAAGCAAACATGGTCTTCGACGTCGACGCAGCGATCGAAATGGACTGGAACAGAAAAAAAAAAGGGGGGGGAGATGTCGACGACTTCCACGAAGTGTTGTAGGTGAAGGAGCCCATACCTCGTAGCCGTGTCCAAAGACCTTCTCCACCTCCGGCCAAAGGGTCATAGAAGCCAATTCTCCCTCGAATGGTGGACGGGTGGTGATCGCTGACTGCAGCCCTATAGTCTGTGCGATTACCTCGCTGACGGCCTTATTGGATAGACCCAACGGCGGAACCGTCGCTCCAATTGGTCTCGCGTCCTGAAGACCCGGTTAAGCCACAAACAATGGAAGGGAAGGGAAGAAATAACTTCGTCAGCATCGATCCCCGCCACTTGAAGGTTCTTTGTGAGTTGAACAAATGCCTTAGGGGCCTCGAAAACCCTAGCCACCTTCTCGTCCGCTATGCTGACAAATTTCAAAGCATCCAAGAACTGTACTCCCACGAGGTCGTAGCCATGAACCTGGGGGCGGGCGATCTCACGCCAGATGTTTGTAGGTAGAGGTCCGTGAATCCTTGTGGTTTGGTCCAGGCTTGGAGAGCACCAGGTCAGATCTTCTCCCCTCATACTTGGAACGGTCTAGACAGACCTTGTTGACACTAAGAACTCACCCCGCGGACTCCAACAGATGTCCTTCACGACGTTATTATGTCCGGTGACCGCATTCGCCTCGGTCCAAGCTTGAACTGCGTCTTCCTCGACATTCACGTTGCGCTTCCATCGTCGCCATCCACCATTCCACCCCCATGCAAAGATTTCTTCCCCGTTCGTGTTCCATAGACCTCCGACAAAACCTCCAAGCCTTTGTCCGCCTATGTCACCGAAACGATTCCGGTTGACCCACAGAGAATCAAAAGGAGACCACAGGATCAGGGAGGAATCTGTGGAGGTAGACAGCAGAACAGGCGAGCTAGTTGTTGGATTAACGGGCCCCCAAGCCAGAGAAGTTACTCCAGATTCATGACCGACAAGAAGAGCGTCGAACGTGATCGAGTACTTCTGGATGGTATCACTTGGCAATGCTGAATCCTTGACAGACACGATGTGGCGCTTCAGGGAAATCTGCCTTCCCCCTTCTTCTCCTTCGCCCAAATCCCCCAACGATGCTTCGAAGGCATCGAGAAGATCGTCGCCTCCTCCGGTTGCCGAGTCGACCTTAAGAGGTTCGATGTCCCACAACCGAATTGCAGCGTCTTGAGAGCCAGATGCCAGTATGAGAGGATCACCCTCTGCACGCGGAGGTTGGAACGCAAGACATTTGATCCAATCCTCGTGTCCGGGCAAAGATGCCGCGGGGAGGAACTAAGTCCGTACGACATTTAGCCTTGCCCCCACTTTATTGGAGAGAATGATCCTACCGATCCTTCCGAGCAGGTATAGATTTTAACCTCCGTGAAGGTCCCACTGACGGCGAGCACAAGGACTAGCCAAAATTCAGAGATTGTTTGGTGCACAGTGCATCGAAATCCGACACGAACCGTTGGATCGCGGAAGGCGCGTTATCTGCACAGCGAGTGGGTACCTCGCGCCCAATGTTATTGTCTGTTTCTCGAGGACCCTATCTTGTAATCTGTTCAGCAAACAGGGGTTGCGATAAGGATACGATTAGCATGCCTGCACTATCTTTTGGATCCACAGTCCAGACCTTTACAGTTGAGTCCGACGAGCCTGTGATGAGGTAACCGTCGAAGTAGCTCATGCAGGATATTGGCTGGGCGTGCGCTTGTATCTTTTTTCTTGTAGACCACTAGGAAGGGAGAGGCGAATAAGCCAACGCCAAAGAGTTCGCAATGAGATCGTTTAGTGTTACCTGAGAACCAGACTTCTCCCAGCAGCGGAGGACACCTTTATCGTCGCCTGAAACAAAGAAGCTTTCGTTCACAAAGCGAACGCAGGTGATAACACCCTCGTGTCCAGGAAGTGTAGCGTGGATATGTTCATCGGGGAGGTTCCATAGCGAAACAAATTTGTGGGACCCAAAGGCGATGAGAGACCCGGGGGAGATGTCTGCGGCGTACGGAAACCTATTTGCCACAGCAGCGATATATGCTACCGTTGCAGATGCCTGTACCATCCCGGCTCGGGATTTTCTGGAGGGCGGATGAAAAAGAGATCGAGTCGCGGCAAATGATCATCTTGACTCGCGAAAGCCATCATCACCCTTCTGCTCAGGCTCAATCATCCGCTCAGTACTGTTGTTGCCCGATGTCGGGTTAACCAGATCACATATACAAAAGGGTAGTAAACCTCCGGAAATCGTGATACATTTCTGTTTAATCGTCGTACGGCCTGATATATGATATCGCGACCTTGGGTTGTAACGGCTACACTATAGCGACTTGAGCACAGCTCTCTTCTTCTTTGACTAAGCGGACTACAAGAAGCGGTCTGTCAGCTCTTCGAGAACCACGTACATGGTTCAGATAATTTACCTTCTTCAACGAGTCTTGCGAGTATTTCGCGTTTGTTCGCTTTCTGCATACCAAAATGTTTCTCGACGATTCCCATCGCCCTCCCCATCCTCTTTGTTTGCTCCTTCCCGCTCTCATTCTTCTTCATCCTCTTTCTTTCTGCCTTGGTACGTGGGTCGAGGCTACCCGCAGCTCGTTTCTTCGGGACGAGCTTCTTCGGGGGAATCAGGATCCCGAGCAACGCTCCCGCTGGTCAGACGGCGGATCAGATGTTTACCATATAGGTGAGCGGGTGACAACTTGCCTTTTCGTAACAGATCATATTGTGATGTTTCTTCTCCGAAGAAGTCTCTTAAAGCCTTCCAATATTCTTCTTCTTTCTTTCTTCTCTCGCGTTGGCGGTGTTTGTCTTGCGTTTGCTGATGTGCAGAAGAGCATATTAGGAACGATCTGAGGCAAGACAGTGCCTGCGCAATGCTGTACCTTCACGGTTCTGGATTCTGGGTTTTGTGTGAGGGGGGAGGAGGGGGGGAGAGACTGTTGGTGTCAAGATATTTCGATCGAAAAGTGGGTCGCGCTCTTACCAACTGTGAGTGGTTGATCCATTTCGGCGGGTTCGATGGGGTGGTCTTGATGCTGAAAAAAAAGTCCAGGGGACTCG
>Ga0307512_10007066_pt1 | contig 11194 bp, 18 predicted proteins | sample 14_EM_MG_FD_200267 | JGI IMG/M metagenome (GOLD analysis project Ga0307512, IMG submission 200267) | Populus trichocarpa ectomycorrhiza microbial communities from riparian zone in the Pacific Northwest, United States - 14_EM | ecosystem: Host-associated > Plants > Roots > Unclassified | place... | reverse complement strand
TGGAATCGATTCCTCTGCGAGGTATATTGACCATAGCTTGCCAGATGAGTCCCCGTAATTGTCTTCTGTTCCGGGGTGAGTATATGACCTTGCTCAAAAATGAAAGATCTACATGCCAGCCTGAGCATGCCGAAGTTCCGGGGCCTCTGGGTCGAGAGCCGGGTTAGTCGAGTCCATCTGTAGGGACAAAAGAAGAGGCGGCCAAGGAGAGGAGAACTACGCGGCGTAGGCGGATGCCAGTTCAAGTTGTACGGTGATACTATCGTATACAGTAACGCAACGAAAGCGGAGTTCCAGTTCAAGTGGAACTGTGCAACGACCCTAGCAACGACTTGGCGCACAGACTGGGTTCACAACCTGAATCCGCGCACTTCTCTCTCTCCGTTTGCTGAATGGTCGTTTCCAAGACCTATCTCTTAAATACCGGAAAATCGCTCTTACTAAAAAGCCAGTCCTGTCTCATATCAGGAAAACCCCACAAAACTTATCAACTTATAACCACTTATAATCACTTATTTTTTCAGTATAAGACTGATAAAGTGTGCCAAGTCCGGTATAAGTTGCTATAACTTGAAGTGGGTCATAAGCCCAGTAAGTTCTGTGGGGTCTTCCTGATGCCATGCTCAGTTAAATCCCTTACTCTGATCGCAGAGATTTTATCATAAACCCATACAATAAGCTGTGCAGCATCAGGTTGAGTGATTGAATGGTCGAAAAGTGCATCTATTTGCGTATCTCCTCCGCTTTCAATGGGGCACCCACTGGTGCTCGGGGTGAGTATCTCATGCTGTAGAGCATAAATGATGTTTGAGGCAGTTTGACGGCATGCGGCCACCCAAACCTCCAATGGCTTCCACTGGCATAATTGTGGCGCTGAGTATATCAGACAAGCATTCCAGCGCCTACTTGAATCCGTACGGCCACGCCAGTTTACGAGGCATGAGACCTCAATACTGAGTTGACGGGACATTAGATGTTTAAAGCTATCATCACATGGGGAAGGGTGAATCTTAAGACGATAATTATGGTCGCCCGTACCTTGGTACTGTATGTGAAGGGGGCCATAGCAAGTCACGACATGTGTGGGGAACTTGAGAACATGAGGCGGGTGTCAAGTGCTCATCGTGCTCAGGCTATGCGCTCCCGGGCATATCATGAACACGGTGGCTGACCCCCCTCAAATTGAGGAGAAAACCTAGCTGAAAGATGCCTAAGCTTCTGGTGCGTCCACTGGCACGCACCCGCAACCGAAAAGTCTGAGTTGATATTTATCATTATAGCCGACTCACACGCATGTCAAGATGGTGATGAGCGTTTGAAAGTCTTTCGGAAAAACGGCCGTTGCATAACGCCCTGGTTCGAAGGGAAAGGAATTAGAAGAGAACAACCCGCGCTACTGACGCAGGTTGGGGATAGTGATAGGGAGAACCTTGCAGGCTTCAGATTCACGATGTATACAAGGCCATGGTAAGGACACACTTGATCCGAGAGGTAAATTACAGGACTTCTAGAACAAGATACATCATACAACTCCAAAGAGTCCCCCTACAGCCAAGAGGGATAAAGCTCACCACCAGGGCGCGCTTTGCCTTCGCTCCTCAAATGACCCCTCCAATCTCCACTTCAGCTAAGCCACTTCGTCCGGGTCAGGTGCATCTGCGAGCTCGGAAGACCTCAGATGCCTCTAAATTTGCGCCACAAGAGACGGCAGCAGGCCCGCGGTAGTGTTCGTGATTGTTTGCTGATGCTCCGTCTCGAGGTGGCGACCAGCTCTCGGACTATCCGAAGTGCGCCCCCGTAGCAGGTTGTATCAGGCAGGGTGTTGATTTCTCCTGAGATGGAGGTGGGTGTTAGATTCGACGCTGATTACTAGTGACCAAAACGATCTATTACCTCATCTGCGGAGTATGAATAATCGTTGGATAAACAAGACTCGCCAAAATGAAGACCTCCACGATTATGGGCTTCGAAGGCAGATAAATGTTTGATCTGGAGACTATCTGTGGCCATTGATACGACGCAACGTTCTATCACGCGCGCCGCGAGGTCCTGTTAGTTCTGCGTCCGTTGGGTCATGTCGGGGCTAGTAAAGACATGGGCATAGTATTGTAAGGTTGCTGAAATCCCAAGTCGATTGTGTGTCCTTCTGTTCTACCAAAAAACTCTCTAGGCATGTGCGCAACCGGTTTATGCGGGTTTCGTCGATAAGAGTCGGTGTGGTGTGCCCATGGATTGAGTCATGAAGATGGCATGAGGGTACGATCGGGTATCATTGGTCCGATGGAAGAAGGGAATGGATCCGTGGAAGGCACTGCCGGAACAGCGCGAGAGTAAGAGATTCCAGGCGTATGTCTGACATAATCTTCAATTGCTGGTCTTGATCGAGAGCTGAAAGGGTATGAAAGAGCGGACTGATATATACCATCCACTGTGTCGCAATAAAACACAACTAAACCCTCCGCCGCACGCCATCTGTGGACCGATTTGCTGCCTCCGGATTTGGCCCCGATAGCGTTGATCCATCAACGTGGCAAGAGCACGAGGATGCTCTGCTGCGGGCAGAAAGGCCTGATTCCAAATCGACGACAGAACGTCATGAATGTGTCTCCAACTTGTCCAACGACAATAAGGACGATGACCCCGAGAATCTGGGATACGCGCCAGGGGAACCGTGGCAGGGAATCGTGGCGTGCTTCATAAGGGTACAGACTCGGCAGCGCCGTGCATGCCAAACATACAAAAGGGAGCGCAGGAATGGATCCGAGGACACAGAAAGCGACCGTTTTGTTGATGGATAGGAGGAAGTCGATGAGACCCGCTATGAAGAGGAAAACGGAGAGGAAAATGGGAATGTGTAACGCGGTCTCAACGGCCCGGGCTGGGGGCGGTCTGGACACCGATATGGACGCGTATTTGTGCGGCGCCCCATGTCGTTCGGGGATTTCCGAAAAATGCTGCTGGAGCTGTGGTGCCAGCGCCGCGGAAAGACCGGTAGCGAGGATGAGAACCAAACTGAGGAACCAGAGCACGTTGATCCTGATGGGGAACACCAAGGGTTTGAATGGCGCATTTCCGGCGACGTTTTCCCAGTGGCGTGGCGTCACGTTGGACGCATTGACGGGTCGCTGAGATAGAGATAGTATGTGGGTGGATAATGGTATGAACTCGTTGCGGAAGTCGAGTGATGACATGTCGTAGCTTTCTACGGCGAAAGCAGCAACTGTGACTGAGAAAAGACAGGCCTTCACAGGGCGCTCGAGGTGGGAAATACAAAAAAAGGATGAGATGCCAGGACTCACAGACACGGCGATGGTAAACGTGTTTTCCTCTCTACGCTCCCCTATCACCTTATCCCGCTTTTCGACTCCGGTATGGTTCATAGACCACGACTTGACAGTGGGATCTCCATAACTTTCCCCTACTACATGAATGAGGATCAGCCTTTGTCACAAACCTCGTATTGACTTACCAGCGCGCTGAGTGCTCATGAGCCCCATACGCCGAGGCTCAGGGACACTCGCACGTGGGCGCTCATGGATAAGTTCATCTCGGCACGGAGCGTCGACACTGATGTCCATGATTGAGGGACTTGAGTTGAGAATATCCATGTCCAACGAATTGAGGTGAAGTGCCGCAAGGTGCGGTATGCCAAACCGGAAGGTAGAGGTTATAAGTGAGCGATGACATTGTGAAATATCATCCTGGCTTTGAGATTGGGCGGTAAGTTGAAACCAAAGAGGGGATCATTACTGCGTCGTCTTCTGGGTTCTATCCATAAAACCTGTCAAAACCTGTCAGGCTACCGCGCCAGTCCCGCGACCACATTTCACCCGATTTGGGAAATGGGATGTCTCTCCAATGGAATATACCGTGCACATTAAAAGGGCGCCCAGGCCGCGTGGTGTATCCGGGGGTTTCGGCTTCTCACGTGTATCGGGGTCAATATGGTTCACGTGCACGTGCCACCTACAACACAAGGACCCCACTTGGTTTTCGATGGGATGTGAAAGCGATTGATCGCCCTGCCTGCAGTCGAGGTCCTTTCTTCCATTCACAGCAAAGTCGCCGTTTCAGATTGCTTTACAATAATAGCTTGGGGTGGGCCAGTCACCCCGGACAGCACAAGGTTGCTAGTGCGTGGTAACTTTAGACTGCAACGTGTACATTGCCTCGCCATTACCTGTCATACCCATCAGATAAGAGCGATGCCGGAGTAAATCACCATTTAACGCCGTAATGACAGTGACAGGCATACTCGCAAAAATCGGACTTGGAAGATTCGCGCGTCCGGATAGGAGTAATAGTATCGTTGGACAGCACGCCTGATGGAATACCAAAGGAGGCACTTCATTTTAGTGGGTCATGTAGTTGCCATACTAATCCTTCTACGTTCGAATCGAGCTGTCGAAATGCGTACTGCAGAGTAGTCGATCTCTGCGTATGTCAGGAAAACGATAGTTCAAAATAGATGGCCGCACATGTGTCAAGAATGAAAAGATAGGCACACCAGCTGCGTATCTATTATTCGAAAACGTCCATTGATGTGTGCAATAATGTCTTGGGTAAGTTTCTCTGTGACCAGCGAACCAAAATAGTGTCCGATTTCATAAGGATCGATGAATCTCCAGCTCAGCTCAGAGTCTTCAAATGCTCGCAACATGAACTCCTGTATGACTCGAAGGGTTGAGTTAACAGATATGAGACTCTCCGGAAAGTCACGGAAGCGTTATACGAGGATAGGACATCAACTGATTTGGTGGAATCCATGAAATTTTGAATTGCTGACCCCGTATCGAGGACAGTCTTAAGAGCCAGAAAACTGACCATGCCTACTTCAAAATCCTAATATCCTCGTCTTCGCTCAGAGTTGTGGAGGTCCTGTAAATTCGTTCACTTAACTATCCATGGTGTCCTGGTGGTGCTTAGGTCGATACGGTTCCGTGAGTCACCGGAAGGGCCATCTTCGGCGCATTCGGATTACTCTCTTCGAAGGTCTTCTGCCACTTGCCTAGATGTGAACATTCGATTTCACCAACAGTATTTTGTGGATAAGCCATCGATTCCCAGGATACAAGTAGAAAATGCGACCTGAAACTTTGGGACGCCCCCAGGTGAACTCAGGCAACTGTGGACGACAAGGGTATATGGGTATGTCCTCGGTAACCCCACCAATATGGCATAAGTCAGGGAACCAGCACAGCGCAGCGATGATCTTGTTAACACGGACGAAAAAACGACGAGACTCGTGGAGGTGACGAAAGGGGATATGTGAAGGAACACAGACACGGTTTTCATGGCACGGCTGAAGCAGTCCCAACACACCAACACGACAGAACAAGTGGGGGACTGTGCAGCGCCATGGGCAGCAGGCAAATAAGAACAACAAATATATTTGGGGGCCACATCATGCTAACCCACATACTAGCAGAGAAGGTCGGTCTGGGACATCGCTCTGTACCATCCTGCACGGTCTTCCAACGAGTTATTGAGTTAGCTGGACGAGGCAATGGTCGCAGCACCCGAGTTTGATAGTGGCCATTTGTAGTCTTCGATGACAAAGGCAGCAACGAGAGAAAAGATCAGTCGTCGAAAGCCTGAATGCCTCTGAGGTCAATACTAGAAATAGAATGGCGCAGTAGCACTCACAGAGACCAAAGTTCCACCTACGTCTACCTGCCAAGTACTGTATTGGTTATCGCCTCGTTCAATTTTCTCGGCCTCGACAAAACATTTCAACCGTAGCCCGCCAGAGCGACCCGCACGGTCACCCATATGGCACTTGCTAGGTAATGGAAAAGTGATATGTCAGGACTCCAAGTCGAAGTGATGTCCTGGCAGCACGCTGAACCCTCATTATGATCAGTACAATACTCTCTACCTCAGCAGCATTGTCACATTGAGGGCGGGTAGGATTTAGGGCCGAAGGCTTGGAAACATCTCGGAGCTGAGTAGGATCCGAATCCGAAGTGGGGCCTACAGAGGAAAGTTCTGAGCATCAATGAGCGCGTGATAGGGAAAGAATCGACCCCGACCCCCTAAATACCGTATCACCGGGAGGTGGGTGTATCCAATTTGTCCAATTCCGGGACATCCTTCCATTGCACCGACAATCAAGGAACAAGGAAGGCTGCCAGGCCAATCGCCAATCACGTAAAGTTGATGATCACAGGTAACGAAATTTGTCCTGCACGGGCCGTCAAATGCTGTAGGGAATGATCGAAAGTTTTCCAGCGTCTACATCCCAGCTGAGAAAACTTGCATGCCAGTGTGCAGTACCCCGCAGCTGGGTGTAGTGATTCATGCCTCCTGGGATAGGGTGTGGCGTGCGTGGGAGTCCACGTGTCCCTACAATTAATGCCCAAAAGGAGAATCCCGAGATATGTGGAAGGGGCGCTGTAGGGGTACGTAAACTGAGTGACAGTGAGTGTTGACTTATTGTCCGCTAAGCTCACTGTACTAGACCCAGACCATCGACCCATGTGCAACTCAATTCAAATTCCGACGAGGCTCAAGTTGGCACTGGATTTGAACTTTGGGAATTCCCTGCGTGAAAAACCTTCATTAGGCAACCATACGTAATTGTCACGTGTGCGTAGGGTGTCAGGGGTACTGAATTGTTAAAGTGTGAGGGTTGACATGACAAAAAAAGTGGGAGAGGGGATCAATGTGGAGTGCCGGAAGAGCCTGATTAGTTCCCATTGTTGAGTGTTCTGTGTTCCGATAGTTGGAAGCAATACCGAGATGGGCTGAATAGAAGCATGATCGTCGAAAACTAATATTCATACAAACGACAGTTCTGCGAGCGACCATGACCACATTCTCCCAGAGCGGGGTCCCCGGCGACTCCCCGCGCATAGCAAGCACTTGTGCTAAATGGTAGTCGGTAGTCATGGTATCCCTTCTCCGTGTCCAGTGAATGCATCGTCTCAATTTATTCTGCAACATCTCAGCTCCTCCGTGGGGAATGAGTGATTCAGACACGAGGCAGCGCCGAGAAGACCTGTAGAAGTATCTCAACACGGATGCTCCAGCGTGGTTGCGGCATTGCGAGTCGGAGTCGAAGAAATCGAGGCCTACGCCAGCATCGGGGTTTGTACTAGTGTGGGAGTGACAGTGATGTGGATCTCGACCCCGAACGTCTCCTCGTATCTATAGACAAAGACATTTGTGCAGTGAAATGTTATCCTCGCGTTTTCTGAAACACGATTTCGGCTTCGCCTTGTTACCCGTCTTGCACTAGTATGCAAGCGGAGCTGAGGAGGGGGGGAAGGGAAAATCTGACCAGGGTCCTTCTCGAAAGAGGAGCCTGCAATCATACGAAATCCGACGCCCCCGACGCACCCTCATATCACGGAAATCTCCCTGTTGGGGTCAGGGCTGGTCGAAGATCACACTTGGCCTAGCCTCCATCATCTTTTCTTCCACACACTCAACTCGAGGACCAAGCTCCCCGTCTAGGACCGAAAGCAACGTCTCTCCTAGTCACCTCCGAGTCCGTCAGCTCAAAGGAATAGAAAAACGACAATGTTATCCCTTCATTGTGTCCAAACCGTCCCAGCGCCAAACCCTTACCCCCCCTCTTCGCCTCCTATCCTCTTCGATTCCATTACATCCCTGCCACACCTCTTCGTACCCTCCGGCACGCAACATGTCTTCAACCCAGGGCTCACGCAGAAGGGCACCAAAAAACACAAGATGGCTCGGCCACATGTAACGATAGGGGGGATCAACTGAGGACGGGAACGTAGAGTCGACAAGCAGAGGGAACTGCGTTGAAAGAAATTCCGCGGGATCCGCGAAGAATACGTCGGTCTCGTCGTGGTACGTAGACAGGTCCTCTCCACTATGGTACGAAGGTCAGTGGCTGCAGCACGGGCATGGACGTTTCCTGGACTTACTGTAATGGCGGCTCGCAGCTCAGGCGCCAGACGGGAATACGACGATGTAGGTGAGATTGTGCAGGAGTTGAATGACAGGGCATCAAGAATCCAACGCTGCGCAGTTCCGTGTCTGGGAGACCACGTAGATGCGAAAGTACCCCGATCTGCGCGGAGGAATGCCAGCGCATTACGTAGAGGGAAGGTGCTACGGACAGTAGCGTTAACAGTACAATATGGGTGCGTTTCATGCCGAGTCCCGTGTTGCGGCTGCTATGACCGGGACTAGAGCGGTCATATAATGAGATGAGCGATCGCGCCGCGAGAAGGTGCAGGACGGGTACGAGAGGGTGCAGGAAACGCCATTCCTTGTGTCCGGCGAATGAGAATATCGCGATCGTCCACGTCGCGGTATAAAGCAACAACCTAAGATTTTGCGGGCCTTGGAAGAAAGCAAGATAGGCTCCATGCAGAACGAAGGGCAGAGCTGGCCCTGCTAGCAATGGGAGGGCCTGACTGAGATAGTAATGCCATGGTGCTGAGCCATAGAAGAGTGAGACGGACGAGGCATTGACACGGAGAAAGGTGAGAGGGGTGAGTGTTGGTGCCCTGTTGTACACACTGTCGAGTGTGAAGAGCAGAAAACACGCTCCACATCTGAAACATAACATGCGTGAATTGGGTGTCGAGTAGACGCTCATAATAAACATACGCTGTGGAAATGGTATCTGTGATGAACGCGCGCAGTAGGGGGGGATTCCGGCGGAGTTGCGACAAAAGGAGTGGGAATAGAAATACCCATGTTATGGCGCTAGTGATGCGGACTGAGCAGGCGAGGGCGACGAACAGTAAGAATCGACGGAGCTGTGATCTATGTGGTTCATCATTTCCTCCCAGAACCTAGGGTCAGCGTATCCAGCATACCTGGAAGGGAGAACCGAAGCTCCCCAAGGGTAGTAGCACAGCGCAATAGTGGTAAGTGTGGTTTCCAAGGAGTTAGACATGGAGCGAGATAAAGATAGGGCGTGAAAAAATGATGTTAAGGAAAGAAAGAACTGTAGAACGTTGAACACTAAATACAACAAGGGGAATACAGGGCTTGCTTACAGTCGCAGGTAGATATCTCTCTCCAAGGGCCCTCCGTGAAAGTTCAAGGACCCATATATCAGTCCCAGCAGCTATCAGACCATGTAGAAACTTTGGCGCCATAATCTTCTCCCCGTAGGTGGTTTTAGAGCTGTGATGTAGAAATTGTGGGGACAAAACGCACCAGAAGAGAAGTACCGTCCAAGTGTAAGATTTTGAGTAGCCAATAAATTGGGACGTTCAATGCAGGATAGAAAATGCTGCGTATGGGAGGCTTTGAGGTCCATTCCCAAGTCAAATCGCCGTATCCGAAGACAAGAAAATGGGCTGGTTCCAATGCCTGGAAATATTCATCTGGTTGGAAAAATGTGCGGGTAGCCAACGCAATGGCGACTCGGGTCACGAGAGCGACTTGTGTAGTGTACTGCATCAAAATCACCAGCGAAAATGATGGTAGCAAGGTTGATCATCTCGGCCCGTATCACCCGAAACGGCCCGTCAATCCCACGTTTTCTGTAATTATGTCACCATAGTCTTGTACTATTTTATTCTTCCGCAGGGGATCTTTGTTTTTTTTTTTTGAATTGGTATTTATTGTACCTGCTTGCGCCACAAGACATCAGATGCATCAGATCTGCATCAGACCCCGCCTAAAGTAAAGTACTACAACAGCTGTGCTTACTTAACTAGACTGTACCTAATGCCCAGGCAGGGATCAAGTTATGATTCGTTTTTAGGGCAGATGTTTGAGTTAGAGGGAACACATATGCTCATCTGCGTGATACATGGTCGCGTGTTGTACAAAAATTGAAGTAGGACTGAACTATCCAACTGGCGTTACAAATACGGGATCAAAAGGAAAACATCAACTGGAATCCATACAGCACGGAAGTGAACTGATCGGATCTCAGTATCCCCGATCAATGCAGAAATGTACGAAACTAGTGGCGTGTGTAAGAGACTTGCGGCGCAGGGGCACACTTTCCTGCGATGCTGCCGCGCTACGGAGTACGGATGCCTCAGTATACCGTATAGAGGAACCGGAGAAGTACTGTAATAGATCCTGTGTGTTTCTCATCCGAGCACTTTGGAGCCCACGAGCGTGCGCGTTCCATTCTGAGCTTACATCCGACTGTTATAACGCTCTTTCTCCATTCATCCAGGATCAATGGAAATATTGGGTAAGAGTGGTCATCTGGCCCTCGACGGACCCACACTCCGAAAATTTCGATCGAGGGGGTACATCCTGGCTCGCATGACCTTTCAATTCCTGCATAGGACAGAGCACCTTGCTTGTCCAAGTTCATCTTAACGGATGGGTGTTGTCCGATGAAGTGTCCCCACTGCGAGGTGGATTCGGAGTCTGCCGTGACGCCAACAACGCAGTTCTCCGAAACTGGACTGAACTGCGTTCTCGTCGTTACTCGTTACTTCTGTAACCTGACCTAACTATTCTTGGACCAGTTGACGTTCTCAACATCACCATCATGATTGGCTCCATGCTGTATTGGAAGGCTGCTAGAGCTCGAGCTGACAGTTCACGGCGCCTGAAGGTTTTCATCATGATCATGATCGTGGTCGTCGGCGGAGCGGGTCTTACCACGAACTGCCCCTTATTCTCGGTGCCAATACTCGCGTCGGCGGCATACTGCGGAGATAGACGATGTGTGTCAGTGACAGAGAACATGGAAAACACTACTACTGTAGTAGTTCTGATCCCTGGTCTCTGGGGACAGATCAAACGCCCTGGGGTATGATGACTTGAAACGGTTTGAGTTTCGGCTAATGTACTTCTTTGGTTCAAGTTAGCTTTCTTCTGAAGGAAGTGCCCTGAGCGAGAATTCACTACAGTAGGTCGATCGATTTTTTCACAAAGCGGCGACTTGTGCTGGGTAATTTGCATTACGAGACCTGCAACCATTTATATTGCGCTCACTTACCATACTAATGGAGCCCAACCCGGGGGGTCCTGGTCTCTGGGACACCTACACGTTCACCGATAGCACCATGGCCACGGACAACACTACCACTGATCACCCAGTCCTCGACATTTCAAGCGACGATGGAGTTGCATCTGATATCTCAAAAGTTACTACGAGTCATGGCGAGCCGATCGTGACCCGGTCCGAACTGTGGAGTTACTATTGTAAGCGCCGATTTGATTCCTCGCGATCCCTACAGTAATACTCTATTCCCAGTGTACTTCTACGGTGGTGCTGTGCGTTCCCTCT
>Ga0307512_10007065_pt1 | contig 11195 bp, 14 predicted proteins | sample 14_EM_MG_FD_200267 | JGI IMG/M metagenome (GOLD analysis project Ga0307512, IMG submission 200267) | Populus trichocarpa ectomycorrhiza microbial communities from riparian zone in the Pacific Northwest, United States - 14_EM | ecosystem: Host-associated > Plants > Roots > Unclassified | place... | reverse complement strand
TTTGGACTCGGCTTCCATCGTCAAAACTCGAGGTAGCTGGGAGAGAATTGTGCGACGTGAAAGCTGTGAGGAAAGCACCAAACCCTAATAGGGATGAGCGGCCATTTCGTCATGACGCGCCTCGTGCAAACAGGCCAATTTGGTGAAGACACCGACGGACGCGGCGTGTGATCGACCGATCGCCCAGAATCTTTCCAGCTTGCCCCCGCCTCTTGTCCAAGATGCCCTGAGCCTTGAAGAAATGCTATATTCGCTGGTACAACACCGTGTCTTTCTTTTGACTTGATCTTGCCGCTTGCTTCGTCTGAGGCACATGCTTGAAACACCTGTTTGCCACGTCCTCCACTTACTCCCCCTCCCCCTCAGATCATCAATCCTGTAAGGCGCTGCCTTGAAGGGTGGATTGATGGCCGTGTGAAATTAAAGTGCCGAACCCGCCAGCCACGGACAGAGCGAAGGAGTGAAGCGAGATTATATCGTCTCCATGAGCCGACTTCTCCTTGTTGTCAAAGTCGGTTCAAAGTACCCCACGTTGCGAGTGAATAGGAGTCGCAAAAATCAAACGCCAATCGCGACCAACTCTTTGGCTGAACTGACATTGGTCGTCGGCCTGCAACGATCAGGTTTGGGCTCGGAAAGAATAAGTTTGTCCCGTTGTGCGGTTCAGCCGCTCCCAGATTTCAAACGATGATTCCTTCGCTTACAGAATCCCCTTTTGGTCGAGGCGCACTTGCTGGTTATAATAGGAACACCAACGTTTGAGCCATCTCCCCGTTCCACCCGGAGCGTTGGGGCACAAGTAACGAGTTATTTGTTCTCCATGTGGTCACCTACCGAGTAAAATGACGGTGTGAGCTCGGAAACGCATTCAGGTCCAGAAGTGTGGCCATCCGAGAGCCGCAATCGCGACTCTCCGAAGTTGGACTTGAAGCTTGAGGCCTTACGTTGGAACCCATTGGTGTCAACTATCCGGGGGACTCATCCGAGCCTGTAGGGCCATGACTGACTGCACGGAAGAATAGGCCACAGTGGCGTTTGCCAAATCGGCCGTGAGGTAATTTCTAATGGCTAGTTTGGATTTTAAATCCCGGTGTTGGTGAGTATGCATTCTAATCCTTTATCTTTGTATTTACGAGAAAAAAAATTACACAAAATTCAGTTTTCCTTCGTATGGGTTCCGGGTGAGGAATGAAAGTGGTTGTTTCCTAGGAATCGACTGTTTGGTAGTTTATGTGATGACGGTGGGCTTGTCCCTTCCGAGGTATTCAGTCAGCTTGCTGAGATCAAGAGCGACCTCAATCAACCCCTTGAGTCCATCTTGAGCATCCCTCATCAATTCCTTCTCGTCTGCTTCCGCCGCAAGGTATCGTTCGATGTACATCCTGACGGTGGCACCTTGACTTCCGGTACCAGACAACCTCCAGACGACGCGAGATCCATCCTCGAAAGTGACGACCTGTCCTTGTTTCTTGCTGACGCTTCCATCTATCGGGTCGGTGTAGTCGAAGTTGTAGGTTTTGGCAACCTTGAAGCTTGCGCCAGTAGACTTGGACTTGTGTTCAGTGCCAACGAGCGAACCGGTGCTGATCGCCTTTTCGAGCTCGTCGACGAGTTTCTGAGCAGCGGCGGACTCGACTTCCTCGTAGTCGTAGCGGGAGAAGAAGGAACGACCGTAGATCTTGTAGTGTCTCAGGAGGAGATCGTTAATACCGATCAATTTGTTGGGAGATGCCTTGTTGGCAGCGGCGAGGATGTTGAGCCAGGCTGATGTCAAATGTCAGCGAGGTGAGAGGACGAATATCAGCTGAGCATACCAATCACTGCCCAGATTCCGTCTTTCTCGCGGATGTGGTCCGAACCGGTTCCGAAAGATTCCTCACCGCAAATGGAAAGGCGACCAGCATCCATCAAGTTACCGAAGAATTTCCAACCTAAATGACGATTCAGCAATCTGTAACCGACCTCGTAGACAGGGGGTCTTACCAGTAGGGACCTCAAAGTACTCGAAACCCTTCTTCTTGGCAACAAGATCGATAGCGGCGCTGGTTGGCATACTCCTTGCCAAACCCTTGACGCCACCCTTCTTGAAGTAAGGAATCGAATCGGCCCAATCCGCAATGATGGCAACGGAATCGCTCGGGGTGACAAACGCACCCTTTCCGTAGATCATATTACGATCACCGTCACCATCAGAAGCTGCACCAAAGGCGATGTTGTGTTCTTCGACAGCCTCGACCAAGGTGTGGGCATATGTCAAGTTTGGGTCGGGGTGTCCTCCACCGAAGTTGGGAGATGGGATACAGTTCTGTGTGGAAGACTCGAGGAGACCGAGCTCATCTATGAGGATAGCGCGGGCGTAGGGGCCGGTAACACCGTGCAGACCATCGAAAAGAACCCCGAACTCCTCAGTGTGGGTGAGGAAGTTCTTGATCAGGTCAAAGTCAAAAATCGATTTGAGGAGTTGGACGTAATCGGTGACGGAATCAATGATCTGAATCTTCAAAGGACCATAAGTGGTTTCTCCAATCTTCGAGAGATTGACCTAGAGACAGAAACTCAGTCGAGGTACGGCTAGAGTTACACATGAAGAAGAACGTACGGGTTCAAGCTTGATAACCTTGTACTCGGAGATGGTTTTGGTCTTCTCAAAGATTTTGTCGGTAACGTTCTCAGGAGCGGGGCCGCCGTTAGATACGTTGTACTTGATACCGAAGTCGTTGTCTGGTCCGCCAGGATTGTGAGAGGCAGTGAGGAGGATACCACCATCGGCCTTGTACTTCCGGATGATGTTAGACGCGGCGGGAGTCGAGAGAATCCCGTTGGCGCCGATGATAAGCTTGGTCACATCGTTCGCGGCAGCGATCTCGATAATGATCTGGACGGCCTCTGGAGAGAAATAACGACCATCGCCACCAATCACGAGCGTGAATCCCTTTGGTTGGATAGAGTCGAAGATGGCCTGTACGAAGTTCTCCGTGTAGTGCTATCGAGTTCAGGTGGGCATTAAAGAGGGTCCGTCAGCCAGAAATCCGTCGACCGCAAGGGAGAAACAGATAGCTACATCTTGCTGAAAAACTTTGACACTGATCAAGACGGATCGTCAGATATCGGGCCTAGATGAACGGAGCCAACGGTCTCACCGTTTCCTAAGACCAGAGGTACCTGGCTTCTGGCCATCGAAAGGTTTTGTGGCGATGGTTTTTGCCTGGAAGGACATAGTGGACGTCAAGGATCAAGAGATGAGAGAGACTTAGTCCGAGGGACGTTTTACTCCGGCAGGTGACGTGAGTTCTTCGAATCACTGTACGTCACCTTGGGGAACGGGTACGCACGCCTTTATCACGACGGGGATGATCATCGACAACGGTCCTCTTTCTTTCGACTTATCTACCGAGGAAGATCCTGCCTAGACATCTCTCTGGGTTTCTTATGGATTGCAAGATCTTCCTGGAGAATGATTAATGATTCTCCGGAACGTTTGTGGATCTATTGGGAAAGTTTGGGCGGTGGGGCTATTCACTGAAGTCATCACTCCTACTTCCTCGACGTGCCATAGAACGAGCACCCTCAGATTTCCATGGATTTCTTCCTTGAGCTCCAAAATTTTGAGCTAAGATACGGATTCGGAGTCCAGGCTGGCCTTAGATGTGTCAGCGGTGGGGCTGCCAGTCGTGGTATAACCCCGAGGCCTGATGAACGTGGGCGTATCGGCTCTTTCGCAGAGTATTCAGAACTAGTGATGCAGTTTGCGGATTACCGTTTCACGCTTGGGCCCGAAGCCCCCGATATCTATCGTACAGTCGCGTCAGAGGTGTGCGCCGAAGGGATCATCCAGTTCGTGCCCGTAAGTCAGACAATAATGCCAACGGGCTCTAAGTTGGACGGTGGTAGGTCCTCAAGGCCGCAAGCTCACCATGCAAATCGACAGGACAATATTTATAGATATAAATCACATTACACCTCTGTCGTCCAGGCTAGATGGCGATTGATATATCGGATAGTTTTCTGCGTCTATGGATGTACCTCACTCGGCCTTCTTGACTCGAACCCACAATCCTCCCTAGGGACAAATTCAAAAATGAAAAACACCGAACGAAACGGCCGCAAAACATACCTTGACGTATAATACAATATTGTTACCAGGCCAAATCTTCTCCAAAGCCTTTCTCTTTGAGCCCGGCCAACCAGGTCCAAACATCCCACGCTTCGAGGGGTCAGTTGGCGGTGAGTTTTTTTTCCAAGGAGGGGGTAGCTGTTTATCTTCTGCGAGAGTAAAGTTTTCGAACCGTTGAAGGAGCCGAATCATGAACAACGAGGCCTCGTTATGAGCATAGTTCTGACCAAGGCACTGTGCGCGCGATATCTCAGCTCGACTCGAATCAAGAAAAGGTACCGGATCCACTCACGTTCCTAGGACCAGCGCCAAATGGGATGAAAATCGCTGGGTTGTTTGTGACTCTCTGCAACCTCTCGTCCAACCACCGATCGGGATCGTAAATGTGCGCGTCGGGCCCCCACAGCGCCTCGTTCCTCTGGGTTAAGAGAGTAAGGGTGTATAAAGGAGAGTTGGGCGGCAAATACATCGGTCCCCTCTTGTAAGTCGCATCGGAAGGTGGTAAAATGACCCCGTGATCACGGGATTGACGAATGCTCCCGTGGAGAGGGCAGAACAGGCGGAGGGTCTCGTTGAGTACGGCCCGGACTGAAGTGCAGTCAGTTCAATGATCGTTCCATTTGGTTCTCTCAAATTAACAGCGTACGATATTTCAGCTTGCGAATATCTTCAAGAGTAGGTGTACCGTCTGGACCGAGTGTTTCTATCACTTCTTCCCTGACACGAGCGAGGATCTCGGGGTGTTGGGTGAACATATAGACAGTGTAGGTCAGAAGCGCTGATGTCTGCCCGCTGTCATTAGTGCATGTTCCGCGGCGGCAGAGGAAGGTGAACGGACGGTGTCCCTGGCAGCCAACAACAGATTAATGAGTTGGTCCCGAATGATAGTAACATCTGGGGAGGGGTAAACAAAAGTATGGCACCAGGACTGCGAATTACCATCAAAACTGTATGCAAGGTACTCCAAGAACGTGCTCTGGTCGTTCTGGATTCGCTCTCCTTGCTTGGACATCTTGCGCTTGTGTTCCAGTGCATCCTCAACCAGAGGAGTAACCCATTCTTTGATAATATCCCCGTACTTCTTGGTTCTATCACCGAAAGGTTCAAAGAGAGGCCAGAGTCCGCCCTGAAGGCTCCTTTCGAGAGAAATCTCTTGGATTTTCGTAAACGCGTCCATAAAACCATCGAAACCATCGGCACGATAAGACAAAGTGTCAAGGTTGCGTCCGAAGAGGAACTCGGATGCGGTATCGATTGTGAAGCGAGCGGCTAGGTCTTCGAAGTCGATAGGTTGGTCGGATTCGAGGTTAGAGATGTGGTTGAGAGTCCTATTGATGTATTTGTCGAAGAGCCCGAGGTCGGACGTCCTGTCGTTAGCAAAGAATGGACGCGTAGTCACACGGTGCTACGAGATGATCAGAAACATGAGGGGGAGAGGGGCGATTTGGGGCTCGCTGCTTACCGCCTTCCACATTTCGTCGTCCCGGTTCAAGATTCCTGTCCCGAGGAAGGTTTCCCTGCCTCGCTTCACTATGTTGTCGTGAGAGAGGGTTGAGATATGCTCACAGTAGCTCCTTCTGGGTATCTCCGCGGGAGAAATTTGTGTGGCCAGTCACTAGCAAGAACTTGAGGTGTTCGGAGTCCATAGTGACAAACTGCACATGCTATAAGAGAGCCACCCGTGTCGGAAAGTAAAGAGCCTCGAGTGAACCGACCTTATCGATGCCAAACAATCGGAGGTTTATTGTCGTAGACTGGTACTCTTCGAACCACTCCAGGAGGGTATCGTGGACATATCCACTCTTTTGGTTTGCAAATGCACGGATAATGAGGTCGATGTTTCCTGGCAGCTTTCCCTTCACCCTAGTGTGTAACGTTTCAATGAGCTGGCATGGCACGAATTGACGTGGCGGTGCAACTTACACCGGAATGGACCCTACCGGACCCTTGTCTCCAGCTAAGCGTTTGGCATCCCTCTCCAGTCGAAAGCTGCGGTATAACCCCTGGAGATACGAGCCAAGGAAGATACACAACCCATAACATGGAATGGTGTAGTAACCGAGTTGGACCTCAGTCGCCTTCACCAACGACGTCAAGATCACAGCAGGCACGACAATGGCCCTGCTGAGGTCACCAAGTGCTCGAAGCCGAGCACTTTCGAAGGAGAAGTCTTCACGGGCCATGGAGGTCGGACTCTAAGTCATGAAGTACCCAATTGGAACTCGTGTCAGTATCGTTTATCACCGTTCGTCGTCTTGGCGATTTACTGTATGTTGTGCTGTTGAGCATCGGACAGGGCGCTCTGGGTCGCACGTCATGGTCTGTAATGGGGAAGAAGTGCTTGTATTACATGATCTCGAGTTTGGCAATCTCTCTACGCTAACGATTCACGAAAGTCTCGCGTTTGATGCACCGACCAATCAGGAGCTTCTATTTCATATACCCCGCAACCGGAACAGTCAGACTCGAGGCTAAAGTTGTAATAAGCTGTGCGGCCTGGGTTGGGAGGTATAGGAGCATGCGTCCACCAAGAGGGGGGGGGCCTCTCGGTGTACGCAGCACTGTGCGCCGACGTATCTACGACGGCCAGCAATTGAAGAGAACTCCGGTGCTCTAAGGGAAACCCCATATCTGGCCCGCTCAGTGGGTGCGTTGCTTTTCTACTTCAACAGTGATGGGAAGAGGACAGGGAAAGCGAAAAACGTCTCGCGGCGGTGGTAAGTCAAAATTACTTTGAGCGATCGGGCATGCGACCCGCCTGCCAGGTGCCCTCCATGTGTCCGTTTTCCGAATACGGCACTAGTCTACAGGCGCCGCGAACACGGGAGTTCGAAGCATCCCAATTCAGCTGAATTCCCTGCCCTGTCAGCCATTTGAATTTGCGGTCATGAATTCCGAGCGGCTTACCGCACGCGCGTCGCTGGTAATTGATCCAAATATAACACTCACCTCTGAGAAGTGGGTCTCTTCCCAATCCCCTTCTTACCGCCATGTCGAACGACCGCGAGAACGGCAAAGGTGGTGAGTATCCCTTCATTGGATGCGATCCAGGGAATCCCACACTGATCATCGCGATTGCCTTCAGACTCACCAAGTGGTCGCTCGTCTGCCCACGATGAATCGGAGACGAAGGAAGCAACCCTCCAGACCAAGACCGCGAAGGAGATATTCCCGAATGTTGACGAGAGTAAAGTCATGAGGAAGATAGACACCCACGTGGTGCCCGTTCTGTGTCTGTTGTACCTTCTTGCATTCTTAGATCGGTGAGTGAATTTGACGTCTTTCTGTGCTTTTGCCTTACACGAATGAATCAGGGTGAACATCGCAAATGCGGCTATTTTTGGTCTGCAGGGAGAACTCGGCCTAGTGGGGAATCAGTACAACATTGCTCTGGTCATTTTGTTCGTGCGATTCCTTCGGTGCGCTTTACCGCGGACTCATCCTTCCACCAGTTTCGTTCCGTACATCATCTTCGAGATCCCCGGAAATGCTTTGCTCAAAAAGTTCAAACCGCATGTTTGGTGTAAGTTATGGCCCTCCGTCGCACGGATCGGTTCTTTCATCTTCACTTACTGGATCAATGCAGTGTCCGGTTGCATGTTCCTGTTCGGAGCTATTTCGATCGCGCAAGGGACTGTGCGAAATTACTCCGGGCTGCTGGCTACACGTTTCCTACTGGGGCTGTGCGAAAGCAATGTCTTCCCAGGTTCTTTTTATCTAATTGCCATGTGAGTCCTCACCTGGTCACCGTCGCAAATCCCACGCCTGACTGTTCCATGACAGGTGGTACAAGCGAAGTGAGGCACAAAAGCGCTACTCGTTCTTCTTTTCGTCCACCAGTCTGGCCGGCGCCTTTGGGGGGTTACTCGCGACTGCAATTGGGAAGATGGGTGGTGTTGGTGGCTATAGCAGCTGGAGATGGGTGTTCATTATTGGTGAGTAACCCATGCAGGTTTATTTTCTCATATATGGCTAACTTCTGGTGCAGAGGGTCTCATCACTGTTGTTGCATCAGCTCTCCTCTATTTCATCATTTCTGATTTCCCTGAGGATGTAAAATGGCTAACTGTGGAAGAGAAAGCCTTCATCAAGGAGAGGCTTAGTGAGGATGTGGGTGATTCTGGCCATCATGTGAAGCATGGTATTCGAGATATACTGGGTGTTTTCAAAGATCGTGAGTGTTGAGCTTCAGCTGTAATCTACACCATGCTTACCTCAGCTTTTTCAGCCAAAATTGTCATTGGTGGGTTCATGTACTTGGGGCAGATTGTTCCTGCTTGTGAGTGTGAATATATTCCTTCTCAAGGTTAACATCCCAAATCATCTATCCTGTACAGATGGGTATGCATACTTTGCCCCCACCATTATCAGGTCATTGGGTTACAGCCCAATTAAAACCCAGTTGTATTCAGTCCCCCCCTGGGTTGTCTCATTTGGCATGAGCATGATCATTGCAACATTCTCTGACTGGCTCAGAATGCGATACATATTTGTTATGATCCCATTGGCCATGACAGTGGCTGGATATGCCATACTCTTTTCAGTTCACCATAATATAAATGCAATGTATGCAGCATTATTCTTAGCTGCAGCTGGGAACTATTCTGCTATGCCTGTGATTGTTTGTTGGTTCAATAGCAACTGTAAGTTGTCACTTTGAATCTTGGGGGTAGAGGTGGATGTCTGACCACAATTAATGGGTTGTTTAACCAGTGAGTGGCCATTTGAGGCGAAGTGTTGGCACAGCATGGCAGATTGGTTTTGGAAACAGTGAGTTGGACTTTATATTTCATGTACTTATTTAAATCTCTTTTTTATAGTTGGGGGCATTATTGCTCCATTTGTGTTTCTTGCCAAGGATGCACCAGAGTACCATACTGGGTACTCTGTCTGTCTCTCCTTCCTCTGCATTTCAGCCCTTGCCAACGCTGTCTACTTCATTGCATGCATTATGGAGAATCAACAAAGGGTTAAGGGATTGAGTAATCATAATGGAAAGACTGCTGATGAGAAGACACTTCTGGGAGACCTTCATCCTGATTATCGGTATATGCTGTAGTTGATTGTCTCAGACTCTCTGGCACCCTAGATACAATGAAAATATTAAAAGTGCACACCATTACCATTTCATTGGTTAGTTGTTTTTAATTTGCCATTTCTCTGGTCAGCCAAGAATAGACCATGGATGGACTTAAAGCACAACTGACACAGAATGGGTCTAGAGCTTACAGGGTTATTCTATAGCAGACCAAGGTGGATTTACAGATAACATATATAAAACCTGTAGGTGAGGTATTTTAGTCATAACCCTTCGCTTCTCCGACCTCTCTGATACCCACTCCAGCCTCCATAAGTCCTCTCGCTTCTCTAACTTTGCATTCCACTTTCTCCAATATATTTGATGGGTCAGATGAAGGTGATTCAGCCCCGAGTGTGGGTCGATCCGTGAAAGGTATGCAGGATAGACGTGCTTGTTTACAAGTGACGCCTGATGGGGATCAGTCGAGAAGCGGCGGCTGATCACGTGTTGCGTTGTTCAAACTTCATCGGACGCGACGGTGACGCGACTAGCCACACGTTCAGGACCGATAACTCCGCTACGATGGCTGGGCTTATGCTCGAGACTCCTTCCCGCTTACTGAGGCGCATAGATGCCCTCGACGACGACGATATGCCTTCGCTACCTCCCGTACCTGACTTTGAAGACGATTCCGGCATCCTCTCTTCTTCCCAGATCTCGCACCCGGCCAATCCCAGGGAAGTCTCTCACAAAAGTGGAAGCTCAGATGTTCTCCACGCAAGCGATGAATCTTTACCATACCAATCAACGCCCACCGTCTCTTATTTGCAGAAGACAGTTTCTACGATCCGGCCACCTCCAAGCGCCAGGAGCTCTGCTCGCTTCGCCCAGTCATTGGCTTCCTCACGTTCACGGTCAACAAGATCTGCAGTTTCACAGTCGGGAAATGGGAGTGGGAAACAGTTCAGGGACGATACGTTTGATGTCAGCGAGATCAAACCTGTCCCGCCGGATGTTAGTACCGATAGTGACGATGACTACGTCGGTGCAATGAGCTTGGAACTTGCGAACAGCAGAGCTAGCATCCCTGTCAATTACCAACCACAGACTCACTCGCTGGAGGAAGAAGAACTCGACCTGACCGAGGCCATGGAAGACATCGGTCGGAGCCACCCACCGTTCGAACCTGAGGGTCGCAGTGTGGACGTTTCTTCGAGGAAGGGAGGAGGGGGGTATTACGACTATGAAGCCAGCCTAAAGTCAGAGACTCGGGTAAGTTTTCGCCCAGTGATGTCTGTCGGTGGACTGAAGTTAGAATGTTCACGATAGACGGCTGCCCCAAAGACACCTCGACATGGTCTTGACAACACTACGTACCGAATACCGCTCGAAAGGACTCGTACACCTTCATTAACCCGCACAACTACATCACTGGCATCCTCTGTCTCGTCAGATAATGATACCCCGCTACAAGCTGGCACATCAAGTCACGTCGAACGTCCCAGAACTTCCTCACCCATGTCAGCCGGTTCTCTGTCACTCCCTCGCAGCTTCGTGGCTTCTCCCAACTCCACTCCTCGGCCTGCGTCCGCTCCCCCCGTATCATACGCACCTGACCAATCCACGCGTTCCGATGATTTTCACTCCAGCGACGCTTTGCCTCCTTCGGATGCTAGCGATGCTCAAAGCGACTACCGACACGAAGTCAGTACCATTCAGGAGGTTCAGGAGGAAGATTTGGTCTCCGAAGACGATAGGCCGTCTTACATCTATGAATCGCAGCAGACCGTGTTAGGGGCTGACCCCCGTGAATCTACTCGTGGCTCCGAAGCGACACCCAGGCAGACCTATGGAGGCGATAGGACGATTCCTGTTCCAGAGTCGTCTCCCGTTCCTTCTGGCATATTTACTCCCACTCCCGCTTTCCAACCTCGTCCGAGAGCTAGGTTCCAAGTCCCCATTCCAACCTTCACCTCGAAACAACCCATGAGCACGACACCCCCGGATCGTGAGGTTACCGATGAAGAGGATGCGATCAATAACCACACGCCTCCCAGAGAG
>Ga0307512_10007064_pt1 | contig 11196 bp, 6 predicted proteins | sample 14_EM_MG_FD_200267 | JGI IMG/M metagenome (GOLD analysis project Ga0307512, IMG submission 200267) | Populus trichocarpa ectomycorrhiza microbial communities from riparian zone in the Pacific Northwest, United States - 14_EM | ecosystem: Host-associated > Plants > Roots > Unclassified | place... | reverse complement strand
CACCGTCCTGCTCGAAGCCCAGCAGCTCGTGGCCGTAACGCACCGCGTGGCCCAGCTCGGCCAGCCGGTCCCGCAGCACGCGCTCGGTCAGGAACTGCGGCACCAGCAACGCGATCTGGTACGGCTCCGCCGGCGTCGGCGGGTCCAGTTCGACGACCGGACGGTCCACCGGCCCATCCTCGGTGTAGTACCGCTGCGGCGGGTACTCACCGCCGGCCGCCACGATCCGGTCGATCACCCCCAGGTCCTCGAACACCTCCTGGCTTCTCGGCTGGATCCCCTTGCCCCGCGACCCGACGAACGGGTGCGGCGCCTTGTCGACCAGCACGAACGGCACCCCCCTGCGTGCGAGGTCGATCCCCAACGTCAACCCGGCCGCGCCGGCACCGCTGACGAGCACCCCGGTCTCCACAACGTCCGCCATGACTCTCTCCTTCATTTATGTGCTTGTTGCACACATTAAACAGCGTAGTTCTTCGGTGTCAACAGGTCTATCGCGTGATTGCGTCGACAGATGAGTGTCTGTTACACATATCGCATGCTCATCATCGATGCCCAGAGCCATCTGTGGCCGGGTGCGGGCTCGTCACCGAGACACGGGTCGGCGCCGTTCCTCGCATCGGACGCGTCGGCCGAGCTGGACCGGTTCGCCGCCTACGCGACGCTGGTCATGGGCCGGGCGTATGCCAACTGGCACGGCTGGTGGCCGCGATGACGCGACCCGCCATGGTCAACAGGCGCCGGCAGACCGCGATGCGGCAGGTGCACCGCTCGGCCGTCGACCTCATCGCGTTCATGAACATGCCCCAACTCGACGACCTGCTCCTCTCCGAGGCCGGCGTCACGCTCGACCGCGCGCTGTTCCCCCTCCTGGTCGGCATCGAACGGTTCGGCCCGATCGGCGTCGTCGGGCTCGCCGACGGAACCGGCCGCGACCACACGACCGTGAGCCGGCAGGTCGCGAAGCTCGCCGAGCACGGCCTCATCGACCGCCATCCGAGCCCGTCCGACCGCCGCGTCAACGAAGCCGTCATCACCGCAGAGGGCCGCCAGGTCATCGACGCACTCGACGCCGCACGGCACCGCCTCAACACACCGGTGTTCAGCGAATGGAGCGACCGCGACCTCCTCGAACTCGTGCGGTTGCTCCGCAGATATGTCGACGACCTCCAGAACAGGGCAACGACCGCGCCCAATAGGACGCGTTAATCGGTGTCGCCGGAGAGATCTGGCCGGTACGAAGTTCACGTGCCCTTTCTCGCGCTCTTCGCCGCCGTCCTCCTGCTCGGCATCGCGGACTCGATGGTCAGCTCCTACATCGTCCTGTTCGGCGCCGATGTGGTCGGGCTGACGCCGTTGCAGATCGGCGTGTGGTCCTCGGTGTTCGCCATCGCCGGGATCACCATCGGCTGGTGGCTGGGACGGCTGTTCGACCGCCGCCCCGCGCGAACCTACGCGATCACCGTGATCCTCCTGAGCTCAGCCGGTTATCTGCTGCTGCCCCGGGTTTCGAGCTTCCTGCTGCTACTCCTGATGGCGGCGACGGTTCTCGGGGCGATGGGCGCGGCCTTTCCACAGTTGTTCGCCCTGGCCCGCTCCGTGCTCGGCGAAGGCGCCGCCGGGCAACGTTCCGCGCCGCTGCTGCGCACAGCCTGGTCCCTGGCCTGGGCCGGCGGGCCGTTGCTCGGCGCGCTCATACTGTCCCGAGGCGGCTACACCTGGCTGATGTCGCTGGCCGCCGCGGTGTTCCTCGCGTCCGCGCTGACCGTTTTCGCCGTGCCACAACCCAAGTCCGTCGCGGTCACGAACTCCTTTCCGGGCCGCACCCCGGTCCTGCTCACCGTGAGCGTCACCCTGTTCTTCACCGCGATGTTCGCCGGCGGTCTGGCGGTGCCGTTGTTCGTCACCCGTGCCCTGCACCAGCAGCCCGCGTCGGTCGGCGTGCTCTTCAGCGTCTGCGCCGCGGTCGAGGTGGTGGTCACGCTGGGGCTGGCCGCCGTCCCTGCCCGGGTCAGCCAGCGCGCCCTGATCCTGGGCGGCTTCGGCTCCTTCGTCGCCTACTACGCCCTGACAGTCGTGTCATCAAGCATGCTGATGCTCGTGATCACACAGGCCTTCCGCGGCGTGGCGATCGCGATCGTCGGGGCGGCCGGCATCCGCTACTTCCAGGACCTCCTCGCCCCCGCGACCGGCCGCGCCACCACGCTCTTCGCCAACGCGACCACAGCCGGCCTGCTGGCCTCCGGAATCCTGTCCGGCATGGCGATCGAGCACCTCGGCTACCAAACCACGCTCCTCCTCTGCGGCGCGGTAGCCACGTTGGGCGGGATCGCTTTCACCCTGGGCTCCCGCCGCCATGCTGGTAGCCAGCACACGCAGAAGGCGCACGGCAGCGTGTGACCTCAGTGGTCCGGCTGCCGCGGGCCCGGCTCGCCGCGATCTCAGTTTTCAACGCGGTTTCAGTGCGCTTTCAGCCTGCCTTGACACCCTCTCGCTGGGGCCGGACGGGTACGCACCGTGCGGAGGGGAATGGCGATGGCTTTGACACCCAGGGCCGGTCTGTTCGAGGCAGTCGACCGGGTCTTCGACAAGTTCGTCAAGGACAAGAAGTGGCGGCTGGCCTTCAACGACGACCCCCGCCTGGACCACCCTGAGCACCGGCACGCCGCCAGCTTCGTCCGCCGCAGGGCGGAGGCGCTGCTCCGCGCGAACCCGACGTGGCAGGACGAGGACACGGGCAAGGAACCCTTCACGAGCGTCACCGGCCGGCTCAACACAGAACTGGCCGAGATAGACCGGTACCTCGTCGCCAAGCTGGGTGACAAGACCCACCGCGGTCCGCTGTCCGGGGGAACGGACCCCGTCACCCCGAACCACCTCGACCTGGCGGACGTGGCTCAGCGCAAGACCAACGAGCCCAGCACGACGCTGGCCGCCGCCCTGGCCGACGGGAAGAGCGGCACCCAGCATCGCGTGCGTGCCTACCTGAGGCTGCGGAGAACCCGGGTGACGTCCATCGTCTGGCGGGCGGTGGCGCTGCACCCGGTCCTGTGGTCCGAGTCCGCCGACCACAAGACCGGCACGCTCAACAGGATCGCGATGGACGAGGTCCTCGACCGCCGCCTCCGTGTGCTGGAACGGATGAACCTCACCATCTCCGACCTCGGGCCGCTGGGTGGCGTCTCCAAGCGAACTCTGCAGGGGCCGACCGGTCCGTGGCTGGACGGTTTCCGGATCCGCATGTTCGAGTACCCCCGCGTCCTCGACAACACCGATTACCGGCAGGTCCTGGCCGGGAAGATCGCGCCGAACAACACCCTTCAGTTCCGGTTCACGTCAGATTTCGACTGGGTACCGGACCACGGCAAGCCAGCCAAGCTGCACTACAACCGCCCGCCGAACCCGGGCATCCACTTCTTCAACGACAACGCCCACCCGCCGACCGGTCTGCGTACCAGCTTCGTCCAGGACAGCGACCCGGACACGACCATACCGGCCGGCTTCCGGTTGCGCATCGTGCCGGCGGCCGGCCTCACCGTCGCGAACGTGATCGACCAGGTGTTCACGCCCAGCACCAACGTCTGGGAGCGGTCCTGGCTCTTCTGCGACCACGTGATCGCCGCGCTGCACATCGAGGCGCTGCTGTTCGCCATGCGGCGGCGCTTCCCCAACGCCCCCAACGGCACCCAGCGGTTCAACGACATCGCGGCGGCGCACCCGGCGGGTTTCTTCTCGTTCGACGCCCTTTTCGCCGATGATCCCGACAATCCCACCGGCGACCCGACCGAGTTCGGCGACGATCCGAGCAAAAACGCGGACCATTCGCTCATCGAGAACGTCTTCGTCGACCAGGACGACCTGCAGCCGGGCGACCACATCGTCTTCTGGAACAACCAGATCTACACCGTTCTCAGCAGCGGTGACTGGAAGCTGGAGAACTCCCTGGTGATGAATGTGGACAGCGACCCGGCGACCGGTGGTGTCACAGTCACGAGACTTCGCCTCCAGGGACACGGCACAGCCGAGAAGAGCTACGCCGACTTCCAGAAAGAAATCTCAGACCATCTCACGAAACCGCTGGCGGACGCCATCAAAGCGGTGAAGAACCGGCCGCGCGGCGCGACGGAGGTGCCGTTCGGGAAAACCAGGTTGGTGTCCTGGACCCCGTACGACTCCTTCCAGGCCCCTGGCGCCTGGTGGATAGAGGTCATAGTCGACAAGGACCATTTTCACGACAACGTCGCCCTCGCCCTCGCCTCGATTCCGAAGTCGCTGGCCATCGACCCGAACCCGCTGCCCGGCTACACGCCGCCACCCACGCCACCCGGTAAGAAGGCCGTCTACTTTCCGCTGTTCGAGCCGCAGGTGACGTTCAGGAAGACGACAGGGTGGACCGCGTACTTCCTCCGCCGGGGGGACGCCGATTTCCGGCCTATCCGCCAACTGAAAGAGGTCAAGCCCGACAGAACCCTCCTGCCCGGGTTGGACCCGCCCAGCGCAAAGGACATACCGGGGTCGCCCAGCAAGATCATCGAGGTCATCCGCCCGGCGGTGATCCTGTGACCGCGCCCGACATCCCGGTGTCGCCCGACTCGCTCGCCGCGCTGGCGCGGTTGCTGGTCCGCGGGCTCGACCCGCTGGCCTCGGCCCTGGAAGCCAGGGATCCGGAGATCATCGGGTTCGTCGAGCAGCTCGGTTGGACGCTGCCGCGGGTAACGCCGTCGCTGCGGGCGCTCCAGCAGTCGGTGGGGGCCGCGGCCACCGATGTCGACCTGCTCGAGACGGCTCTGCGGGACCAGGCTTCCGGGGACGCGGACGACGACGCGGTGCTCGCCGCCGCGGCGCAGCTCGTCCTGGACGTTGCCCTGCTGCTGACGGCGATCCGGCAGCTCCCCGCCCAGCTGCGCGCGGAGCTGCCGGCGGACTTCGTGGCCCGCACCGGCCTGCCGGACAAGTTCGAGCGGCGGCTGCTCGACTTCGCCGTCAACACGACGGTGGCCGAGGCGGCGCCCCTGACGTACCAGATCCTGCTGGCGCTGGGTATCCTGGAGGCCTCCGAACAGCCCGAGGACACCTCGGTCGACCAGCCGCAGTTCGTGCTGTACGGCTCCCGCCCGGACCGGATCGGCCAGTTCCTCCGCGACCCGCGCGGCGTGCTGGCCGACGTGTACGGCTGGGGCACCCCGGTGATCGACCCGGACCGGTTGTTCGACACGGTCATGGCCATCACGCCGTTCCTGCTGGTGCCGGCCGAGGTGACGTACCCGGACGACGACATGGTCGCGGGCCTCGCACCGGGCGTGGTGGTCGCCGAGGACGTCGGTCCCGGCGCTCAGCTCGTGGTTCCGTTGCTGCGCACCGAGAACGTCGAGCTGGACGTGGCCATGTACCCGGTGCCGACCGCGGCGCCGGACCAGCCGCAGGGGCTGGCGCTGAGCCTGGCCGCCACCGGCGACGTCAGCGTCACCATTCCGCTGGGCGGCCCGTTCTCGCTCGTCGTCGCCGCCGCGGTCGGCCTGGAGAGCGGCTTCGCGATCGTGATCCACCCGGACGGCCCGCCGCGGGCCGTCACCAACGCCCTGTCCGGCGGCACACCGGTGGCGGTGGACGGCACGGTCGGCATCCGGTTGACGCACGCGCACGAGGACGGGACCCCGACGCGGCTGCTGACGCTGTCGGGCGGATCCCTGCTCGAGGCAGGCGAGCTGCACGTCGGCGGGGGCGCGGAACTGTCGTCCACCGGCGACGCGAACGCGTTCCTGGAGGCCGGCGTCGAGCGCGGCCGGCTGGTCATCGGCACCGGCGACGCCGACGGCTTCCTGGCGCAGGTCCTGCCGGCGGACGGCATCACCGCGGACTTCGCGGTGACCGTGCAGTGGTCCTCGGCGCACGGGATCCGGTTGAAGGGCAGCGGCGGCCTCACGACCACCCTGCCGGTGCAACGCCAGCTCGGCCCGTTGCGGGTCGACACGGTCACCCTGGAGGTCGCCGTCTCCGACGCCGGGCTGACCCTGGGCGCCTCGGCGGCCGGCGGGTTCAGCCTGGGCCCGGTCAGTGCGACCATCAGCGGGATCGGCGCTACCGCCGCGCTCCGGTTCAGCCCCGGCAACCTGGGGCCGGTGGACCTCGGGTTCGCGTTCAAGCCGCCGACCGGCCTCGGCCTGTCGATCGACGCCGGCTCGGTCACCGGCAGCGGCTTCCTCATCTTCGACCCGGAACACGCCACCTACGCGGGCGGCATGCACCTGCGGTTCGAACAGCTCACCCTCAACGCGATCGGCCTGCTCACCACCCGGTTGCCGGACGGCTCGGACGGGTTCTCGCTGCTGGTGCTGGTGCAGGCGTCCGGTTTCACGCCGGTGCCACTCGGCTTCGGCATCAACCTCATCGGCGTGGGCGGCCTGCTGGGCATCAACCGGTCGGTGGCGGTGGACGCGCTGCGCGACGGCGTGCGCAGCCACGCGCTCGACTCGATCATGTTCATGCGTGACGACCCGACGCCGCGCGCCGCCCAGATCGTCAGCACCCTCCAGACGATCTTCCCGCCGGCCAGGGACCGGTTCGTCTTCGGCCCGATGGTGCAGCTCAGCTGGGGCACGGCAAGCCTGGTCACCGCCGAGATCGCGCTGGTGCTTGAGCTCAGCGCGCCGCTGCGGCTGATCGTGCTCGGCAGGCTGCGCGCCACCCTGCCCGACCCCGACCACGCCATCGTGCGGCTGCAGCTGGACTCTGTGGGCGTCGTCGACTTCGCCCGCCGTGAGGCGTCGGTCGACGCGACGCTCTTCGACTCCGTGGTCGGCCCGTTCGCGCTGTCCGGCGACATGGCGCTGCGAGCGTCCTGGGGCGACCGGGCGGACTTCGCGTTGTCGCTGGGCGGTTTCCACCCCGGCTTCACGCCGCCGGCCAACTTCCCGGCGCTGCGCAGGCTGACGCTGGCGCTCGCCAGCGGGGACGACCCGCGGCTGCGCGCCGAGGCGTACCTGGCGATCACCGCCAACACGGTGCAGGTCGGCGCGGACCTGGAGCTGCGGGTCGGCGCGCACGGCTTCTTCGTAGAGGGCGGCCTGGGCTTCGACGCGCTGGTGACCCTGGAGCCCTTCGGGTTCGAGGCCGACATCAGCGCGCACCTGGCGCTCAAGCGCGGCTCGCACACGCTGATGGGCATCGACCTGCGCGTGCACCTGACCGGGCCGAACCCGTGGCACGTGCACGGCAGGATCAGCTTCCGCATCCTGTTCTTCAGGGTGAGCTTCAGCGTCGACGCCAGCTTCGGGGACTCCGACGAGCTGCCACCCGCCCAGGCGGTGGCGGTCTGGCCGCTGCTGCGGGACGCGCTGACGGCCGCCGCCAACTGGTCGGCCGAGCTGCCGCCGGACACCGGCATGCTGGCCGTGCTGCGACCGCCGCCACCCGGCGCCGACACCGCGCTGGTGCACCCGTTCGGCGCGGCGCGGGTCTCGCAGCGGGTCGTCCCGCTCGACCGGGACATCGCGCACTTCGGCGCCGCCCCACCCGCCGACTTCACCCGGTTCAGCATCACGTCGGTGGACGGCGCCCAGCTCGACAGCCCCCTGTACGACAGCTTCGCGCCAGGCCAGTTCCTCGATCTGTCCGACGCGCAGAAGCTCAGCGCACCGGGCTTCGAGCGGATGCCAGCCGGTGCCCGGCTGACCGCGCCGCCGGGAGCGCAGGCCGTCGGCCCGACCGCCGACTGCCCGCTGGCGTTCGAGACGATCACGATCGGCGGCCCGGCGACCGGCGCGTCCTTCACACCGGACACCGGCATCCTCGCCCAGCAGGCCCAGCAGGGGCCGGCCGCCGTCGCCGCCACCCGCACCACCGGACGGCAGGCCTACGCCGGCCCCGAGCCGGCGCCGCGCGTCACCACGCCGGCCTTCCACGCCGCCACCGTGACCGACCTCAGCCACGCCGGCGCCGCCACCGACGGCACCTACAGCGCCGCCGTCGCGACCGTCCGCGGCAGGCGCGACCTCCAGATCGTCCGGCAGGAGGAACTCGTCCCGTGACCGCCTACCACTTCCTGTCCTGGGCCAGGCAGGGTCTCGCCGCCGGGATCCCGTCCGGTGCCACCGGCGGCGACGCCGGCCATGCGGCCGTGCCCGTCACGCTGCACGTCGGCACGAACGGAGCGGCGCAGACCGCGGCCGTCGACCTGCGCCTGTACGGGCCGGGCGACGTCATCGGCATCGACCCCCGCCAGGTCATCCGCACCGACCCGGCACCCGGCACCAGCGAGTTCGAGCCGAACTACTTCCCGGCCGTCGAGTTCGACGCGCCGGAGTACCCGTGGCTGTTCACCCCGTCGGGCAGCACCGACCAGCTGCGGCCCTGGCTCGTCCTGATCGCGGTGCGGCGCGACCTCGCCACCGTCCGGGTGGACCCGAACCGGCCGCTGCCGTGGCTGGACATGGACCCCGACGCGGCCACCGGTGAGCTGCCCGACCTGGCCGAGTCGTGGGCGTGGGCGCACGCGCAGCTCGTGGGGACCGACGCCGACCCGGCGGGTGCGCTCGGCGGCCCACCGGAGCGCACGCTGTCCCGGCTGCTGTGCCCGCGCCGGCTGGAGCCAGGCACGGCGTACCTGGCCTGTGTCGTACCGGCGTTCCTGGCCGGCAGGCAGGCCGGGCTCGGGCAGCCGGTCACCGCCGGCGGCGAGCCGGCATGGCCGCCGATGGCGGTGACGGGCGGCCGCTTCGAACTGCCCGTCTACCACCAGTGGGAGTTCTCCACCGGACCGGCCGGCGACTTCGAGAGCCTGGTCCGCCGGCTGGTGCCGCGGGCGCTCGGCCCGGAGGTCGGCTCCCGCCCGATGGACCTGTCCACGGTGGGTTCGCAGGTGCCCGTGCCCGCGCCTGGCGAGCCCGGTTCGACGCTGGGCATGGAAGGCGCGCTGATGTCGCCCGTCGCCGTGCCAACCGACTGGCCGGACGCGGCCCGCACGGCGTTCCAGGACCGGCTGAGCCAGCTCCTGCGGTCCGGTGTGGACGCCACGAACGTGATCAGGCCGCCGCTGTACGGCTCCCGCGAGGTCGCCGCCCCGCCGCCCACCCCGGACGCGGGTTGGCTGTGGGGCCTCAACCTCGATCCCCGCTACCGCGCGGCGGCCGGCCTGGGTGCACAGGTCGTCGCCGCCCAGCAGGAACAGCTGGTGGCCGCGGCCTGGGACCGGGCAGGCGACGTCGGCCAGGCCAACACGCTGCTGCGGCGCGGCCAGCTCGCCCGCGCGGTCGGCGCGTCGGTCCAGCGCACCCGGCTGGCCGCGCTGCCCGCTGACGCCGTCCTGCGGGTGACCCAGCCGGTGCACAGCAGGCTGCGGGTCGGCGGCGACGGCAGCCACGGTCAGCACGTGCCGACCACCCTGCTGGGCAGCCTGCGCGCCAGTGTGTTCCCACCGGCGGCGGTGTCGGCCCCGTTTCGCCGGGCCGTCCGGCCAGCCGGACGGGTCGGGCGGCGGCTGCCACGCCAGGACGGCGGCGCGGTCGGCGCGCTGATCCGGGACCTGAGTGACGCGCGCGTCTCCGTGCCGCTCAAGCCGGTCAAGGGCGGCACCGCGTTCGACCGGGTCGATCCCGCCCCGGACGCGCCGCGGCTGGCCACGGCGAAGGCCGTCGTGCCTGGCGCGCCAGGCTGGGCCAGGGTTTTCGACGGCGACAACCCGGTGTACCCGGCCACCACGCCGGCCACCGCCGAAGCGACGGTGGCGATCCCCCTGCTGCCGGACGAGCCACTGCGGCGCATCCAACGGCTGAGCGGCATCAACCAGCGTTTCCGCGACGCGTCCAGGGCCCTCTTCGAGGGCATCCCGCAGGTCTCCGGTGCGCAGGCCGCCGCGGCGGCCGGCCCGACCCTCGGTCTGACGGCCGTCGCCGGCACCCTGGCCGATCCGGCCGGTCCGCTCGCCCCGGAACGCACCGTGCCCACCCAGGTGCTACCCCTGCTGCCGGACACCGGCCTGGTCGCGGCCCCGCCGGGCGGCCCGCAGCCAGTCGATCCGCTCGCCGCCGTGGCCGCCGTGCCCAGCTTCGGCCAGGCCATGTCCGAGCCGCTGCGGGCCCTGTCGCCGGACGCCCTGCTGCCGGGCGCCGAGCTCATCGAGCCGGACACCGCGGGGCTGCTGGTGGGCAACGCGCGCTTCATCGAGGCGTACATGGTGGGGCTCAACGACGCGCTGTCCGGCGAGCTGTTCTGGCGCGGGCTGCCCACCGACCACGGCGCCACCTACTTCCGCCAGTTCTGGGAGACCCGAGGCGCGGGCGACGCCGGCAGTCCCGACATCGACCCGATCGCCGACTGGACACCGTCGAAACCGTTGGGCGACAACGCGACCAGGGTCGGCGGGCGCGGCATGATCGTGCTGCTGGTCCGCGGCGAGCTGTTCCGCCGCTACCCGCACACGATCGTCTACGCGGTGCGTGCCGACACGCTCGACGCGACGCCGGACGTGCGGTACCCGGAGTTCCGCGGCCGGATCGCCCCCGACCTGACCTACCTGGGCTTCGGCCTCGGCCTCGACGAGGCACGCGGCGCCGACGGCGGGCCTGGCTGGTACTTCGTGCTCCAGGAGCAGCCGACCGCGCCCCGGTTCGGGCTGGACGCGCTGCCTCCGGACGGCGGTGACAGCCGGTTCGGCGGCGCCCCGACCGCCTGGGACGGCCTGCACTGGGGAATGCTCGCCGCGACCTCCGACGACTTCGCCAGGCTGCGGTTCGCGCCGGCCGGCGGGCGGCTGGCCGGACGGCGCCTGCCACTCGGCTCCGGCTCCCCGACACCGGCCGCGACCTGGGGTGTCGACGCGGCGCAGACCGCCGCCATCACCTTCCAGCGCCCGGTTCGGGTGGCGATCCACGCCGCCGCCATGCTCGCCGAGGCTGGCCAGGACCCCGCGCTGCGGGTGACCGCCGTACGGCGCCACGGCGGGGAGGTCACCGCACTGTCCGGCACGGGTCCGGACGGCACGCCGTGGCAGCTCACCCACGACGAGGTGGTCGACGCGATCGCCCGCGGCGCCGAGGGCTTCGTCGTGGAGACGGCGGCCGGCGCGCGGCCGCGGCTGTCGCTGCGCACGACGACCAGGAAGACGACGCTCGTCACCGCCCTGGACCAGGCCGCGGGCCACCTCGACCACCTGCCGGAGCTGGGAGACTGACCATGGCCGTGCCCTCCATCACCTCAGTC
>Ga0307512_10007063_pt1 | contig 11196 bp, 15 predicted proteins | sample 14_EM_MG_FD_200267 | JGI IMG/M metagenome (GOLD analysis project Ga0307512, IMG submission 200267) | Populus trichocarpa ectomycorrhiza microbial communities from riparian zone in the Pacific Northwest, United States - 14_EM | ecosystem: Host-associated > Plants > Roots > Unclassified | place... | reverse complement strand
GCCCTTCAGGACGCTGAACGACCTGAAGGTGCCCTTCAGGACATCGCCAGCGGCAGGAAAGTTCCCTTCACGGCGGGCGCTGCGCGCCCGGCCCGCGCAGCGGGCCAAACCCACCGCACGCACCGAATCAGCGACACCGGCGGCATGATCATCGGTGGATTGAGGCTCAATGATCGAGTGCCACCACTCCCGTGTGCTCCTCCGTGTTTCGCCGCGTCTTGGTCCAGCCGTTGCGTTTCCGCACCAGCCGGTAAAGCGCGCGCCACGACGTGATGTAGAACGTGTAGATATAGAGCGCGTACGCGAAGCCGTAGCCAACTCCGCGAACGACGCTCACCGACGGTTCGCATTTCGCCCGGTAAATGGGTCCCCACACGAGGAACGGCAGCAACCCGAACGACCCGTACACCGCGAACAGCAACCAGGCCCCGCCGGAGAACCACGCCCACACCTCGGCCGGGTCGCTCGCCGCGCGGAAACCCAGCAACAGGAACGGGATCGGGTACACGAGCGTGCCCAGCAGCTGTAGCCACGGCTGTGCCAGGTAGTACAGCATCTCCGCGGCTCCCAGCGTCGTGAGGTACGGCGAGTCCCAGATCCGCCGCACGTACCGCGCGCACTGCATCGTCCCCTGGCCCCATCGCGTGCGCTGCCACAGGAAACGCCGCAGGCTGTACAGACCCTCCTGCGCCACATGGGTGTCGCGGGTGAAGCCGGTGCGCCAGCCTGCCGTCAGCAGGTGCACGCCAAGCTCGAAGTCCTCCAGCAGGGCGCCCCGCCACGGCCCGGACGTGTCGGCGATCGACTTCAGCGCCGCGAGCCGGGTGAACTGGCCGTTGCCGCCCATGGAGATCGTCCCGGTGACCCCGCGGGACGTCTGGATCGCGGCGATCGCTGTGCGGAACTCCAGGTCCTGCATGCGCACCAGGCCCGCGCCGAACCGGCTTCCGTTCGCCGGCAGGACACCGCGGTTGCTCATCCACACGTCGATCTGCACGGCGCCAATCGCCTCGTCGCCGAACAGGTGGTCGGCCGCGCACGCGGCGAGACAGTTCGGCGCCGGCCGGCCGTCGGCGTCCACTACAACCGCGATCGTCCGCATGAGGTCGGTGGGCTCTGTCGCCATCAGCGCGCGGTAGGCGGCGTTGAGGGCTTCTCCTTTGCCGGTGCGGGCTTCCGGCAGGACGCGGCGTACCAGGTGGACACGGGCGTCGGCGAACGACGAGATCACGGCGGCGGTCCCGTCGGTCGACGCGTCGTCGATCACCCACACCCGTGCCGACGGGAACGTCGACAGCAGGTACCGGATCGTGTCGCCGATGACCGTCTCCTCGTCGCGGCACGGCACGAGGAAATGCCAGTCGAACGCCGACTCGTCGCCTGGCGTGGCTGGCCGGTGCCGCAGGTACGGCACGACGATCAGGCACACGTACGTCAGGAACGCGACGCTCATCGTCAGCGCGAGTGCCTGTGTGAGGCCGAGGATGACCGGAAGACTCATGCGGGATCTTTCTGGGGAGACCGGGTGGCAAGCCAGACGAACAACACGAGCGCCGCGGCGCCGCCGAACACGCTGATCAGGGACCCGAACATGGTGTGCCCGAGGTAGTAGCCGCGGTCGGTGCCCAGCCAGTTGATCAAACCGACCAGCATCAGCAGCCGCAGCTGGTTGACCAGGATCAGGACCACGAGCGCGATGCCGAGCGCGCCGAGCACCTGCCGGGTGATGTGCGGGCGCAGCACGATCATCACCGCGCCGACCAACAGCAGCGGCAGCAGCAGGAACGCCGACGTGCACTCCGGCGACATCCGCAGCCCGAACGGCCGGTCGCCACCGAGTCCGAAGTAGACGGACTGGCGCTGCGCGGCGACGTAGACGCCGTCGGACGTGAACAGTCGGATGAGCCCGCCGGCGAGCATCATCTCGACGGTCCGGTACGCGCGCTGGAACACGATCAACGCGGCGGCCAGGAGCAGTAGCACCACGGCAAGTGCCCGGTGCCACCGAATCGGCTGGGAAAGTGCGACCGTCACGGTGATCCTCCTGACACGCGGGTCAGCCCGATCTTCCGGCCAGAGACCGGGTTTCGGATATCGCTGGATCAGGTGACTGTGGACAGTCCGTGGTCGCGCAGCGTTGATCATCCGCAGGCGGAGTTGAACCCGAACGTGAATCCTGACCTCTTTACGGTCAAGGTGAGAAAAGTTTGTTTACCCCGAGGCCTTCTTTTTCGATAAGCAGTCGCACGGCGCTGCCGTGCCGACATAACACAATCGGAGGAACTCATATGCGCATACGATTTGTGCGTCGCGGCGGCGCCATTGGCGCCGTCGTCGCGGCGGCACTCGTACTCGGCGCCATGCCCGCGTCGGCCGCGCCGGGGGATGGCTCGGCGTACGCGGCCAAGGTGGCCGTGACGTTGCTCGGCGCACCCGCCGTGAACGTCGGCCCGCTCGCGCCGTCCAACACCAACGGACCCACGACAGCCAACCTGGCGAGCATCAACGCGGGTGGGCTCGTGACCGCGGGTGTGGTGACCAGTTCAGCGACCCTGAACCAGGACACCGGCGTCGTCCACGCGCAGGCGGACATCGCCAACGTCGGCATCGGCCTCGCCGCGCTGAAGGGCACGATCGGCGCCGTCAACGCGACCTGCGACGCCACGCAGGCCGGCTTCACGGGCACGAGCACGCTCGCGAACGTGCAGATCCCCGGTGTCTCGGTCGGGGCGAACCCCGGACCGAACACCACCATCAACCTCCCGCTCGTGAAGATCGTCTTCAACGAGCAGATCACCGACGGGACCGGCCTGACCGTCAACGCGGTCCACATCTACCTCAACGCATTGGTCGGCACGGGCGACATCATCCTGGCCCAGGCCAAGTGCGGACCGGCCGCGCCGCCGGTGCCGCTGGCCTCCGGCGCTGGTCTCTGGCTCGGACTCGGCCTGCTCGCCATGGTCGCGATCCCGGCCGGCGCCGTCGTCATCCGCAAGCGCCGCACCACCGCCTGAGAAGGAGAGGCTCGTGTACCGAGCACCGACCGGAGGTGCCATCGGCGGCGCCGGTGGGCTCGCGATGACCGGTAGCGACATCAGCTGGTGGATCGCGCTCGGAGTTGTGCTGACCATCTCCGGCCTGCTGCTGATGCATTCCACCCGACGCAGGCGGCACACGTCCGCCGACGCCGACTAGCGAACACCCTTTGCGGCGGCCCCGGCCCGTCCGGGGCCGCCGCCCACTTCCCAGGGACATGAATGGAAGAAGTCCTGCTGCTCGTCGGCACCCGGCCGGAGGCGGTCAAGGCCGCACCGGTCGCACTGTGCCTCGCCGAGCACCCGCGCCTCTCGCCCGCGATAGTCCACAGCGGACAACACGCCACGATGGTCGAGCAGGCCCTCGCCCCGTTCGGCCTACAACCCGACGAGTCGCTGACCTACCAACGAGAAACCGGCGGCCAGGCCGAACTGTTCGCACACCTGCTACCAGCACTCGACACCGTCCTGGCCAAACGCCGCCCGGCCGCGGTCCTGGTCCAGGGCGACACGGCAACGGCGCTGGCCGGCGCACTGACCGCGTTCTGGCGGCGGATCCCGGTGGTACACCTGGAAGCCGGCCTGCGGACAGGCGATCTCACCGCGCCGTTCCCCGAGGAGGCCAACCGGCAGCTGGTCGCACGCGTGGCCGCGCTACACCTGGCCCCAACTCCAGCCGCCGCGACCGCACTGGCCAAGGAGGCCCTGTCCGGCGGCCCGGTCGTGGTCACCGGCAACACAGTCGTGGACGCGGCCCTACGGATCGCCGCACTGGAAACACCCGCGGTCAACCAGGACCTCATTGCCGTCGAACAGGACCTCGAGACCCACGGCGGCCGTCTTGTGCTGGTCACCGCACACCGCCGCGAGTCGTGGGGCCCACCGCTCGACGAGGTCCTCGGCGCGGTCGCCACCCTCGCCGAGCGGCACCCGGATGTTCATGTCCTGCTGCCGATGCACCCCAACCCGGCGGTCCGCGCGCAGGTCGTCGCCGCACTCGGCGGCAACCCGCAGGTGACGCTGACCGAACCGCTGGTCTACCCGGACCTGGTGCGGGTCCTGCGCAGGGCCGCACTGGTGCTCACCGACTCGGGCGGCATCCAGGAGGAGGCCCCCAGCTTCGGCGTGCCAGTCCTGGTACTGCGCGAGGTCACCGAGCGAATGGAAGCCGTACATGCCGGCTGCGCGTGGCTGGTCGGCACCGACCGTGCCCGGATTCTGGTGGCAGCAGACGAGATGCTGCACACCCGCCTGAGAATCCCGGTCAACAACAACCCGTTCGGCGACGGCCACGCGGCAACCCGAGTGTGTGCCGCCATCGCGGATCTGCTCGCGGAGACGAGAACGGAGACGGTGCTGGCGTCCTGACCCCAACCTCGAAACGCGACCACCACCGACTCGGCCGCAGGGACTCAGCTGACGCGGGGCGTGCCCGTCAGCGCGACTCCTGCCGCCGCCAGTTCGGTCAGTGCCTTGTCCGCGGTGGACTGTGCGACGGCTGCGGTCAGGTCGAGCAGAACCCGTGTGGTGAAACCGTTCGCGGCCGCGTCGATGGCGGTTGCCCGCACACAGTGGTCCGTCGCGATGCCCACGACGTCCACTTCGGACACATCGTGCGCGCGCAACCAGTCGGCAAGAGAAACCCCTGACGGGTCAACGCCTTCGAAACCCGAGTACGCCGCCGCGTGCGCGCCCTTCGAGAACACCGCCTCGATGCCGCCGACATCCAGCGCGGGATGGAACGACGCGCCAGGCGTGCCGGCGCGGCAGTGCGCGGGCCACGTGTCGACGAAGTCCGGGGCGTCGGAGAAGTGCGCACCAGGATCGATGTGGTAGTCGCGAGTGGCGACCACGTGCGAGTACGAGTCGTACAAGGACGAGATCGCCGCCGCGACCGCGGCGCCGCCCGCCACCGGCAGCGAACCGCCTTCACAGAAGTCGTTCTGCACGTCCACCACGATGAGTGCGGTCATCTCACTTCTCCACGTTGACGGTAGGAATCGCCGACTCGCCCTGCGACAGTTTCAGCCCCTCCCACGGCAGGCTGACCAGCCCTTCACGAACGCGCTGACGACTGGCCTCCAGGGTGGGCAGGTCGTCGACCGGTTGTCCACCCCGCATCAGCGGCACGTGCAGCTGCCGGTCGTCCGGTCCCTCGGACACCGCGGCGCCGTGCACGTACACAACCTCCTCCAGCGCCGTCCCCGTCGGCTTGTGCCGGCGCAGCGCCGCCTTCCGCCCGGCCCTGGACTCCTTGTGGGAGCTGCGTTTCGCCACCGGCCGCCCATCCACCTCGACCAGCTTGTACACCATCCCGGCGGTAGGCGACCCGGACCCGGTGACGAGCGACGTGCCGACCCCGTACGCGTCCACCGGCTCGGCCCGCAGCGCCGCGATCGCGTACTCGTCCAGGTCCCCCGACACCACGATCCGCGTGTTCCGCGCTCCGAGGGAGTCCAGCTGCGCACGGGCCTGCCGCGCCAGCACGCCGACGTCACCGGAGTCGATGCGGATCGCGCCCAGGTCAGGCCCGGCCACCTCGATGGCCGTCTGGATACCGGCCGTGATGTCGTAGGTGTCCACCAGCAACGTGGTGTCCGCACCCAACGCGTTGACCTGCGCGGTGAACGCCGCGTGCTCGCTGTCGTGCAGCAGGGTGAACGCGTGCGCGCACGTGCCGGCGGTGGGAATCCCGTACCGGCGGCCGGCCTCCAGGTTCGACGTCGTCGCGAAGCCGGCCAGGTACGCGGCCCGCGCGGACGCCACCGCGGCCTCCTCGTGCGTGCGCCGGCCACCCATCTCGATGATCGGCCTGCCGTTCGCGGCACTCACCATCCGTGCGCCCGCGGACACGATCGCGCTGTCGTGGTTGAGGATCGACAACACCAGCGTCTCCAGCACGACCGCCTCGGCGAACGTGCCGCGCACGGTGAACAGCGGCGACCCGGGAAAGTACAGCTCACCCTCGGCGTAGCCGTCGACGTCGCCGGTGAACCGGTAATTGGCCAACCACTCGATGGTGGCGGGATCCAGCACCCCGGACAGTCGAGCCAGCTCGTCGTCACCGAACGTGAACCTGGTGATGGCCTCGATCACTCGGCCGGTGCCGCCGACGATGCCGTAACGCCGTCCGTTGGGCAGCCGCCTGGCGAACGTCTCGAACACGCACCGTCGCCGCGCGGTGCCGTCGGCGAGGGCCGCGGCGACCATCGTCAGCTCGTAGTGGTCCGTGAGCAGCGCGGTGCTGGTACCGGTCATGAGCGCTGAGCCTAGACATGCCACCATGGATTTATGTCGGGCTCCATATCGACACCAGCCATGTCGACACCCGTCGAGCGGGTCGAACCGGTCACGGCGGAGTTCACGGCTGAGGACAAACCGTGGCAGACCATCGTGTGGAACGACCCCGTGAACCTGATGTCGTACGTGACCTACGTGTTCCAGAAGCTGTTCGGATACTCCCGTGAGCAGGCCACGAAGCTCATGCTCGACGTGCACCACAAGGGTAGGGCGATCGTGTCTTCCGGTTCCAAGGAGAAAGTGGAGGGTGACGTCGCGAAACTGCACGCGGCCGGCCTCTGGGCGACCATGCAGCACGAGTCGTGATCCCCTGGGAGCGGGCGGGCGAGACCGTCATGACCAAGGTCGACCGGCAGGAGTCCGCGGTGCTGCGCGGCTTGGTCCAGCAGATGGACGAGATGCTGAGGTCCCGGATCGACGAGGCGCCGCAGGACGAGCTGGCGACCCTGACCGGTATGCGCACCGGTCCGTCGACCGCGCCGGAGGACCCGATCCTGTCGCGGCTGCTGCCGGACTTCCACCGGCTGGACGACGAGGACACCTCCAAGCAGGACCGGGACTCCGCCGCCGCGCTGCGGTCGCTGCACGAGCCTGAGCTGCTGGACCTCAAGACCGGGGTGGCCGGGGTGCTGCTCGACACCTGCCCGCCTGGCGGCGGCCTGGTGAAGCTGTCGCTGGAGCAGGCGGACGCCTGGCTGTCGGCGCTCAACGACGTGCGGCTCGCGCTGGGCACGACGCTCAGCGTGGCCGAGGACATGCCGGACGAGCTGCCGGACGACGACCCGCGTGCCCCGCACCTCGGCGTGTACCACTGGCTGACCTGGATGCAGGAGAGCCTGGTCACGGCGCTGGCCGGCGGTGAGTAACGCCATCACCGACGTGGCGGGGGTCCTCGTCGGGCACCACCAGCGTGCGGGCGACGGCTGGGCCACCGGCACCACCGTCGTGCTCCTGCCTCCCGGGTCGACCGGCGCGGTCGACGGCCGGGGTGGCGCGCCGGGCACCCGCGAGACCGACCTGCTCGTGCCGGAGAACCTGGTCCAGCAGGTGGACGCGATCTGCCTGTCCGGCGGGTCCGCGTACGGGCTCGCGGCCGCCGACGGCGTGATGCGCTGGCTGTCGGAGCGGAACCGCGGGATGCGGATCGGCGCCGGGGAGCACGAGGTCGTGCCGATCGTGCCGGGTGCGGTGATCTTCGACCTGCCGCGCGGCGACTGGGGCAACCGGCCGGACTCCTCGTTCGGGTACGCGGCCTGCTCGAACGCCGGCGTCGACGTCGCCATGGGCTGTGCCGGCGCGGGGACCGGCGCCAAGGTCGGCCGGCTCAAGGGCGGTGTCGGGACCGCGTCCACCCAGGTCGACGGCTTCACGGTCGGCGCGCTGGCCGTCGTGAACGCCGCTGGTGATGCGGTCGACGCGGCCACGGGCGTGCCGTACGCGGCGGACCACGAAGTCGACGGCGAGTTCGAGACTGACTGGCCCAGAGAACCGGGACAGTTCCCACCGGCCGCGCCGACCGACCTGAACACGACCATCGGCGTCGTGGCCGTCGACGCAGACCTCACGAAGACCGAGTGCCGCAGGCTCGCCGTCGCCGCCCAGGACGGCCTGGCCAGGGCGATCCGGCCCGCGCACACGATGTTCGACGGGGACACGGTCTTCGCCGTCGCCACCAGGGCTCGCCCGATGGCGGCCGCGGACGGCCCGTTCGGCCCGGTCATGCGTGCCGGGGCACTGGACCGGCTGTGCACGGCCGCCGCCGAGGTGTTCGCGCGGGCCATCGTGCACGGCGTGTTGTCCGCGTCGAGCCTCGCCGGACTGCCCGCCTACTCCGACGTGTGGCCTGTCTCAACCAGTGGGCACAACCCGCCCAGCCAGTAAGATCGGGGCGTGCTTCGGATACGCCGTGACCTGGTGGACGCGATCGTCGCGCATGCTCGCCGGGACCACCCCGACGAGGCGTGCGGCGTCATCGCGGGCCCCGACGGCTCGGACCGGCCGGAGCGGTTCATCCCGATGCTGAACGCGGCCCGCTCGCCGACGTTCTACGAGTTCGACTCGGCCGACCTGCTCAAGCTGTACCGCGAGATGGACGCGAACGACGAGGTCCCCGTCGTGATCTACCACTCGCACACGGCGACCGAGGCGTACCCGTCGCGCACCGACGTGTCCTACGCCTCGGAGCCCGACGCCCACTACGTGCTGGTCTCAACCCGCGAACCGGACGCCGACGAGCTGCGCTCGTACCGGATCGTCGAGGGCGAGATCAGCGAGGAGCCGGTCGAGGTCGTGCCGGAATACGAGCCAGCGGCACGCGTGTTGCCCGAATAGCAGTCCCTTTAGCCAGCGGAGGTTTTCATGGCGGTCACCGTCTCCATCCCGACCATTCTGCGCACCCACACGGGTGGCGAGAAGACGGTCGAGGCGGCCGGCAGCACCGTGGCCGAGGTGATCGACAACCTCGACGCCAACCACGGCGGCATCAAGGCGCGCCTGGTCAAGGAGGGCTCGCTGCACCGCTTCGTGAACGTGTACGTCAACGACGAGGACGTGCGGTTCGCCGGCGGCCTCGAGGCGGCCGTGTCCGACGGCGACAACGTCACGATCCTGCCGGCGGTGGCTGGCGGCTGATGGCCCGCTACGACTCGCTGCTCGACGCGCTCGGCGACACGCCGCTCGTCGGGCTGCCACGCCTGTCTCCCTCGGCTGACGTCCGGCTGTGGGCCAAGCTCGAGGACCGCAACCCGACCGGCTCGGTCAAGGACCGCGTCGCGCTGCGGATGATCGAGAAGGCCGAGGAGGACGGGACACTGCGCCCCGGCGCCACGATCCTCGAGCCGACGTCCGGCAACACCGGCATCTCGCTGGCCATGGCCGCGAAGCTCAAGGGCTACGGCCTGGTGTGCGTGATGCCGGAGAACACGTCGGAGGAGCGGCGGCAGCTGCTGCAGGCGTACGGCGCGCGCATCGTCAACTCCCCGGCGGCCGGCGGCTCGAACGAGGCCGTGCGGCGGGCGAAGGAGCTGGCGAAGCAGAACCCGGACTGGATCATGCTGTACCAGTACGGGAACCCGAACAACGCTGGCGCGCACTACCACGGCACCGGCCCGGAAATCCTGCGTGACCTGCCGTCCGTGACGCACTTCGTGGCCGGTCTCGGCACCACGGGCACGCTGGTGGGCGCGGGCCGGTACCTGCGTGAGCACAAGCCGGACGTGCAGGTCATCGCGGCGGAGCCCCGTTACGGCGAGCTGGTGTACGGCCTGCGCAACCTCGACGAGGGGTTCGTGCCGGAGCTGTACGACCCCGACGTGCTGACGGCTCGCTACTCGGTCGGCTCCTACGACGCGCTGCGCCGCACCCGCGACCTGCTGGAGACCGAAGGCATCTTCGCCGGCATCTCGACCGGCGCCATCCTGCACGCGGCCCTCGCGGCGGCGGACAAGGCGGTGCGCGCGGGGCAGAAGGCCGACGTGGTCTTCATCGTCGCGGACGGCGGCTGGAAGTACCTGTCCACGGGCGCCTACAGCGGCTCGGTTGACGAGGCCGCGGCACGCCTGGACGGGCATCTCTGGGCATAGGCTGACCCGCATGATTGAGGTCATGCGGGAAGCACGCCTCCCGGCTGGGGTTGACCAGGTCTGGGCCATCGTCTCCGACCCCGCGCGGGCGCACGACTGGTTCGCCTTCTCCGACCGCACCGAGGTGCTCGACGGCGAGGGTGTCGGGCAGAAACGCACCCAGCACGGGCGCTGGGGCAGCAAGAAGTCCGAGGTGGACCAGGAGATCATCGCCTGGGAGCCTGGCACGCTGCTCGCCTGGAAGCACCTGGCAGAGCGCCTCGACGGCAAGCCGGCGCCCAAGTTCGCCGCGTCGACCGAGTTCCGCATCGAGCTGTCCGGCGACGACAACGCCACCACCGTCCGGTTGAGGTCGCTCCAGCAACCGGCTGGCGCGGTGAAGGGCTGGCTCATGAAACGCCTTGGCACCAAGGACATCGAGCGGAGCCTCGACCGTTCCCTCGAGCAGCTGAGGGCGCTGCTGTGAAGGTCATCGGCCTGCTCGGCGGGATGAGCTGGGAGTCCTCGAACGAGTACTACAAGATCGTGAACGAGCGCGTCCGCGAACGGCTCGGTGGGCTGCACTCGGCGCACTGCGTGTTGTACTCGGTCGACTTCGCGGAGCTCGAGCCACTGATGGCCGCCGGTCGCTGGGCGGAGGTCGGCGCCGTGCTCGCCGAGGCCACCGCCGCGTTGACGCGGGCGGGCGCCGAGTTCCTCGTGCTGTGCACCAACACCATGCACAAGCTCGCCGACCAGCTCACCGGCCTGCCGCTGCTGCACATCTGCGACGCCACCGCGGCCGTCGTGAAGCAGGCCGGCCTCCGCACGGTCGGACTCCTCGGCACGGCCTTCACGATGGAGCAGGACTTCTACACCGACCGCCTCGCCGGGCACGGGCTCGAGGTGCTGGTGCCCGATGCCGCCGACCGCGCGGAGGTCCACCGCGTCATCTTCGAGGAACTCGTCGTCGGCGTGGTCCGCGAGGAGTCGCGGCAGGCGTACCGGTCGGTCATCGAACGGCTCGTCGACCGTGGGGCGGCGGGCGTCATCCTCGGCTGCACCGAGATCGAGCTGCTCATCGGCGCCGCCGACAGCCCGGTGCCGGTCTACCCGACCACCCGCCTGCACGCGGAGTTGGCCGCCGACCACGCACTGGGCCTGGCGGACATGCCAGGGACTTCTCAGGGTTTTACCGGACGCGGATCCGCCGAAAGCCACGTACCGTCGATTACGTGAGCACTCTGCCAGCACCAACGGAGAAGAAGCCGGCCAACAGGATCCTGCCGCCGAACCCGGTG
>Ga0307512_10007060_pt1 | contig 11197 bp, 9 predicted proteins | sample 14_EM_MG_FD_200267 | JGI IMG/M metagenome (GOLD analysis project Ga0307512, IMG submission 200267) | Populus trichocarpa ectomycorrhiza microbial communities from riparian zone in the Pacific Northwest, United States - 14_EM | ecosystem: Host-associated > Plants > Roots > Unclassified | place... | reverse complement strand
CCTCGCGCAACGCCATCTCGAAGGGTGGGAGCGTCACGTCCGCGAACTCGCGGATGCCCGCCCGGACGGGTGCGAGGTTGCGGGCGCCCGCCGAGGAGGCGTACCCGGCGAAGTGCTTGAGCGTGGCGACGATCCCGGCGGACTCCAGCCCGCGGACGTAGGCCGTCCCGATGGTGCCCACCAGGTACGGATCCTCACCGATGGTCTCCTCGACCCGTCCCCAGCGGGGATCCCGTACGACGTCCAGGACCGGGGCGAGGCCCTGGTGGACGCCCGCCGAGCGGAGGTCGTCACCGATGCTGCGGGCCATGTCCTCGACGAGGGGCGGATCGAAAGTGGCCCCCCAGGCCAGCGGGACGGGGTAGGCGGTCGCGCCCCAGGCGGTGAAGCCGGCCAGGCACTCCTCGTGGGCGACCGCCGGGATGCCGAAGCGGCCGGCCCGGACGATACGGCGCTGCGCGCGGGCCAGTGCCTGCGCGCCCAGCGCCGGGTCCACGGGGGCGGTGCCGTAGGAGCGGGTGAGCTGGCCCAGGCCGTGGGCGATCAGCTCGGCCCAGTCGTACTCGGCGGTCATCTCGCTCTGCAGGGGGGCGACTCCGTCGCCGTCCGTGGCGGCCCCCACCCACACGCCGTACAGCTGGGCGGTCTTCTCTTCGGGGGTCATCCGGGACAGGAGATCGTCGACGCGGGCGGTGGCGGGCAGGGCGGGGTCACGCCAGGGGGCGGTGGTCATGAATCTCCTGCTCTGGTCGAGTGGGTGGTGGCCCTCTCAGGAACGCTGGTGGCGAATGTTTCGAAATATAAGTCGAATGTTCCGGGAACCTAGGGTGGTCGCAAGGGTTCGTCAAGAGGTCGCGCAGGGATACGATCGCCGCCATGACACCCTCGGAGCCCGTTGAAACCCGGACGGCAACCCCGACGACAGGCAGGACCGCGCGGACCGCGACCCTCGCCGAGATCGCCCGAGAGGCCGGAGTGTCCGCGCCGACTGTTTCGAAGGTCCTCAACGGCCGCGCGGACGTCGCCCCGGCCACCCGCAGCCGCGTCGAGGACCTGCTGCGCGCCCACGGCTACCGGCGCCGACGCGCCGAGGCGAGCCGCTCGCCCCTGATCGACCTGGTCTTCCACGAGCTGGAGAGCGCGTGGGCGATGGAGGTCATCAGAGGCGTGGAGAACGTGGCCCGGGACGCCGGGCTGAGCGTGGTGCTGAGCGAGAGCGCCGGGCGGCTGACCCCCGGCCGTACCTGGGCCGACCAGGTCGCCGCCCGCCGCCCGCACGGCGTGATCCTCGTCCTCTCCGGCCTCGACGAGTCCCAGCGTGCCCTGCTGACCAGCCGCTCCATCCCGTTCGTGGTGATGGACCCGGCCGGCGACCCCGGCGTCGACGTGCCGTCGATCGGCGCGACCAACTGGCAGGGCGGCCTGGCCGCCACCCGGCACCTGATCGAACTCGGCCACACCCGTATCGGCGCCATCACCGGCCCGTCCCGCATGATGTGCAGCCGCGCCCGCGTCGACGGCTACCGCGCCGCCCTGGAGACCGCCGGCCTGCCGGTCGACCCGGCACTGATCGCGACCGGCGACTTCCATCACGAGGCCGGCTACCGCCAGGGCCTGGAGCTGCTGCGCCGCCCGGACCGGCCCACCGCGGTCTTCGCCCTCAACGACCTCCAGGCGCTCGGCCTGTACGAGGCCGCGCGCGAACTGGGTCTGCGCATCCCCGAGGACCTGAGCGTGGTCGGGTTCGACGATCTGCCGGTCACGCGCTGGGTGGGGCCGCCGCTGACCTCCGTACGGCAGCCGCTGACGGAGATGGCCGAGGCGGCGGCCAGGCTGGTGCTCGATCTGGGGCGGGCGGACCAGGCGCCGGTGGCGACCCGGGTGGAGCTGGCGACGAGTCTGGTGGTGCGCAGCAGCACGGGGGCGCCTCCGGCGGTTTAGCGGGGGGAGGCGTGTTGCCGTATTGACGGGTGTTCCGCCGCGCCCCACACTCCTCCGAAGTCAATCGGTTGTACTGCCGAAACTTTCGGAGGCACCCGCAATGAGATCTCTGGGAACAGGCTTATCCCTGGCGGCACTTGTCACCGGCGTCGCGATGCTGTTCACGGCACCCGCGGCACACGCCGCCGACACCCCGCTGCGCGACCTCGCCGCCGCCCAGGGCAAGGTCATCGGTACCGCGGTCACCGGCTCCAAGCTGACCGGCACCTACGGCGACCTCTCCGGGGCACAGTTCAACTCGCTGACCCCCGGTAACGCCATGAAGTGGGGCTCGGTCGAGCCGACGCAGTCCACCTTCAACTGGGCCGAGGCCGACCAGATCGTCGCCTTCGCGCAGGCCCACCACCAGCAGGTGCGCGGCCACACTCTGGTCTGGCACAGCCAGAACCCCAGCTGGCTGACCAACGGCAGCTGGACCTCCGCCCAGCTCGGCAGTCTGCTGCAGAACCACATCAGCACCGAGGTCGGCCGCTACAAAGGCAGGATCGCCGCCTGGGACGTGGTCAACGAGCCCTTCAACGAGGACGGCACCTACCGCTCCACCCTCTGGTACAACGGCCTCGGCGCCGACTACATCGCCAGCGCCCTGACCTGGGCGCGGGCCGCCGATCCGGACGCCAAGCTGTACATCAACGACTACAACGTCGAGGGCGTGGGCGCGAAGAGCACGGCCCTCTACAACCTGGTGAAGTCGCTCAAGGACCGCGGCGTCCCGATCGACGGCGTCGGCCTCCAGGCCCACCTGATCCTCGGCCAGGTGCCCGCCACCCTCCAGCAGAACATCCAGCGCTTCGCCGACCTCGGCGTCGATGTGTCGATCACCGAGCTGGACGTGCGCATGGCGCTTCCGTCCGACAGTACGAAGCTCGCCCGGCAGGCCGCCGACTACCAGGCGGTGCTCAACGCCTGCGTGGCCGTCACACGCTGCGCGGGAGTCACCGTCTGGGGCTTCACCGACTCCGACTCCTGGGTGCCGGGCACGTTCCCGGGCTACGGGGCGGCGACGCCGTACGACGAGAACTACGCGCCGAAACCGGCCTACTACGCGATCGCGGAGGCACTGGGCGGCACCCGGTCCACCGAGGCGAACGCCTCGCACAACGGCTCGGTGGCCGACGGCGGTTCGGTGACGTTCGGCTTCAACGGCTCGTGGAGCGGGAGCAACCCCGTGCCCACCGTGACGCTGGGCTGATCCGGGCCGACCCGAGCCGACCCGAGGCGATACGGGTAGATACGGGTAGATACGGGACTGGTGAACGTGAGATTTTCCGAAGAAAACCGTCTCACACCATCGTCACTAACAATCCCCTAATAATTCGGACTTACGTTCCTGCCTGTGACGGGACACGACGAGAACGGCGACGCGGGCAGACCAAGGGGCCGGCGGTCGGGAGTGCTGAAGATCGCCGGCCTCACCATGGCGGGGCTGCTGGTGCTCGGGGCGGGTGCGGCGGGCTGGGCGTACTGGCACCTCGACAACAACATCAAGAGCGTCGACATCAACAACGCACTCGGCGACGACCGCCCGGCGAAGGGCGTGACGACCCCGTCCGCCAGTGCCTCGGCCGCCGTCTCCCCGCTCCCGACCGGCTCCCTGAACATCCTGGTCCTGGGCTCGGACTCGCGCAGCGGCAAGGAGAACAAGGCGCTCGGCGGGGGCAGCAGTTCCGGCGCCCGTTCCGACACGGCGATGGTGGTGCACATCGACGCGGGCCGTACCGGGGCCACCGTCGTCAGCATCCCGCGCGACACCCTCGTCACGCGTCCGTCATGCCCGCTGGAGTCCGGTGGTTCGACGGCGGTGGCGTACAACGCGATGTTCAACAGCGCGTACTCGGTGGGCGGGGCGGTGTGCGCGGTCAAGACGGCCGAGTCGATCACGAACGTCCGCATGGACCACTACATCGAGATCGACTTCTCGGGCTTCGCGAAGCTGGTGAACGCGCTGGGCGGTGTCACCGTGACGATCGACGAGGACATCGACGACAACGACAGCCACCTGCATCTGAAGGCGGGCACCCGCACGCTCGACGGCAAGCAGGCCCTGGCCCTCGCCCGCACCCGGCACGGCATAGGCGACGGCAGCGACCTGGGCCGCATCGGCCTGCAGCAGAAGCTGGTGAAAGCCCTGCTGGAGCGGATCTCCTCGACGAACCTGTTCACCGACCCCGCCAAGCTGTACACGGTGGCCGAGGCGGTGACCAGCAGCCTGACCACCGACACCGGCCTCGACTCGCTGAGCGAACTCGTGGACCTCGGCCGGAGTCTGGAGGGCCTGTCCGCGCAGAGCGTGAAGACGGTGATGATGCCGGTGCTGCCGGCCCCCTCGGACCACAACCGGGTGGTGGCGAAGGAACCGGCCGCGAGCGAACTGTGGGAGTCCCTGCGCTGAGCACGCCGCGGGGCACCGCCAGTCCAATCCCGTTGGCGCGTTGGCGCGTTGGCCCGTTGTGCCTACAACCCCATTCCCGGGTCGGGAGTCTTGTGCGGTGAGAATGTCGCCGTACCGAGGGGGTTCCCCTGTGTTCTCCGTTTCTTTGTCAGGCCGTTGGGCGATCCCCGTCGTGGCGGGGCTCGTTGCGCTGGGCGTGGCCCCGCCGCAGGACCTGAGCCGGGCGGAGGCCGCGACCCGGGCCCCGGTCCGCGAGGACTTCAACGGTGACGGTTACGGCGACCTTGCGGTGGGCGCTCCGGGGGCCACCGTCGGCGGGCAGAGCAAGGCGGGGTACGTGACCGTGATGTACGGCGGCCCGCATGGACTGTCCGCCGCCCGACGGACCGTCATCACCCGTTCCACGAACGGCATTCCGGGCAGTGCGACGACGGGCGAGGGCTTCGGGACGCAGCTCTCCAGGGGCGACCTCGACGGTGACGGCTACGCGGACCTGGTCGTCGGGAACAAGGCCGGGCAGACCGACGCGGTGATCGTCCGGGGCGGCCCGCACGGTCTGACCGGCGCCGCGGCGAGGACGGTCCCGGCCACCAACACCCAGACCGGCGACTTCAACGGCGACGGCAAGCTGGACCTGGCCCTGTTCCGCACCCGCCCCGCTGCCGGTGACGACCCGAACGGCAGCACGGCGACGGTCTGGAACGGCCCCTTCACCCGCGCCGGCAAGCACGGTGCGGAGGCCTCCCTCGACGCCGACCACCTCAAGTACTACGACGTCCGGGACGGGGCCACGGGTGACGTGAACGGCGACGGCCGGGACGATCTCGCGCTCAGCGTCTACTGCGGCGACGGCGTGTACTGCACGCGCTTCTACCCCGGCTCCGCGTCAGGCCCGACCGTCGTGTCGACCGACGCGCTCCCCGAGGGCGACGGCGGCATCGCCTTCGGCGACCTCGACGGCGACGGCCACGACGACATCGCGGTCGGCGGCACGGACTTCGCGCACTTCACGGTGGTGTACGGGTCGGGCTCCGGCCTGCGCCCCCGCAACACGTGGAAGCAGTTCAGCGAGGACACACCGGGAGTGCCGGGCGCCTACGACGAGGTCGACGGGTTCGGCGCCTCGCTCTCCGCCGCCGACATCACCGGCGACGGCATCGACGACCTCGCCATCGGCATCCCCGGCAAGGAACTCGGCTACGACGACTACGCGGGCAGCATGGCCGTCCTGCGCGGGAGCAAGGCGGGCCTGACGGGCAAGGGTGCGCAGGTCTTCAGCCAGGACAGCCCCGGAGTGCCGGGCACGGCCGAACTGAACGACCACTTCGGCTCGGCGGTCGAGCTCCTCGACATCAACGGCAACGGGTACGCCGACCTCGCGGCAGCGGCGGTGGGGGAGGACGGGAACGGGGCCGTCTGGGAGCTGCGGGGGCGCCCGACGGGGATCGTGACGGACGCGGCACTGCTGTTCGGGCCGAAGGCCGTCGGGGCGCCGTACGCGGGGGCGGCGTTCGGGTCCGAGCTCGACTAGAAGCACTACCGCACGGCTCCCAGAACCGACTGACCTGCGGAAATGCGCTCCGAAAAAATCTCGGAAAAAATCTTCGAGAAATTCCGGTCCGGCTGTCGATCCCACCGCCGCCCGTTCGACGCAGGGGTGAGAGGCGGAAAGAAGACCCCGCCCCCGTCCGAAGGAGTCACCATGCCCCGCTACCTGTCCCTCGTGAAGATCGACGAGAAATCCGCACCCCCGGAGGGCCCGAGCGCCGAGCTGATGCAGCGCATGGGCGAGCTGATCGAGGAGATCACCAAGGCCGGCGTCATGCTCGACACCGCCGGACTGACCCCGTCCGCACAGGGCACCCGCGTGCACTGGGAGGGCGGGCAGATCTCCGTCACCGACGGGCCCTTCACCGAGTCCAAGGAGGTCGTCGGCGGCTACGCGATCATGCAGTGCAAGGACGACGCCGAGGCGCTGGAGTGGACCAAGCGGTTCCTGAAGGTGCACGAGGAGTTCTGGACGGTGACCTGCGAGGTGCGGGAGATCGCCGAGGGCTGAGCATTCCTTGGCCCCAGGGCGCCGGGGGTGTTGCATGGTGGGCTGTGGAACCACAGCCCACCGTCCCGCATGCCACCGCCGGTCCTCACGACGCCGCCGCGGGCCCCCGCCGCGCCATCGAGACCGTCTTCCGCCTCGAGTCCCCCCGCATCATCGCGGCCGTCGCCCGCACGGTCCGCGACGTCGGCATCGCCGAGGAGCTCGCCCAGGACGCCCTGGTCGCCGCCCTGGAGCAGTGGCCGCGGGACGGAGTCCCCGACAACCCGGGCGCCTGGCTCATGGCCACCGCCCGGCACCGCGCCGTCGACCTGATCCGGCGCCGGGAGAACTACGCCCGCAAGCTGGCGGAGATCGGCCGGGACCTGGAGACGACGGCCCCGCCCGAGGAGCCCGCCGACCCCGACGACATCGACGACGACCTGCTCCGCCTGGTCTTCACCGCCTGCCACCCGGTCCTCTCCGCCGAGGCCCGCATCGCCCTGACCCTGCGCCTGCTCGGCGGCCTGACGACGGCCGAGATCGCCCGCGCGTTCCTCACCCCGGAGCCGACGGTCGCCCAGCGCATCGTCCGCGCGAAGAAGACCCTCGCCACGAAGAACGTCGCCTTCGAGGTGCCGTACGGGCCCGAGCGCGAGGCCCGGCTCGGGTCCGTGCTCGACGTCATCTACCTGATCTTCAACGAGGGTTACGCCGCCACGGCCGGCGACGACTGGCTGCGCCCCGCGCTCTGCGAGGACGCGCTGCGGCTGGCCCGCGTGCTGTCCGGGCTGATGCCCAAGGAGCCCGAGGTGCACGCCCTGACCTCCCTCCTGGAGTTCCAGGCGTCCCGCGCCGCCGCCCGCACCGGCCCGAACGGCGAACCCGTCCTGCTCAGCGACCAGAACCGGCGCCGCTGGAACCGCATGCTGATCGCCCGCGGCATCACCGCCCTCCACCACGCCGACGCCACCGCCACCGGCGCCCCGGGCCCGTACGCCCTCCAGGCCGCCATCGCCGCCTGCCACGCGCACGCGTACACGTACGAGGAGACCGACTGGGCGACCATCGCCACGCTGTACGGCCTGCTCGCCGTCCGGGCGCCCTCCCCGGTCGTCGAACTCAACCGCGCCGTCGCCGTGTCGATGGCCCGGGGACCGGCCGAGGGACTAGCCGTCGTCGACGCCCTCGCCGCCGAACCCGCCCTGCGCGACTACCACCTGCTGCCCAGCGTGCGCGGCGATCTGCTGGCCCGCCTCGGGCGCAGTGCCGAGGCGCGCGAGGAGTTCCTGCGGGCCGCGGAACTCGCGCGCAACGAACGGGAGCGGGAGCTGCTGCGCGGCAAACTCCGTTCACTCGGTGCCTAGGCGGGACCGCCGATCAGCATGGTCGGTGCCCCCGCGACCCGGGTCAGGAAGACGGTCGCCGAGTTCGGCCCCTGCGGCTTGACCTTCCTCCGCAGCTCCTCCGGCTCCACCGCCGACCCCCGCTTCTTCACGGTCAGCGTCCCGACCCCCCGCTCCCGCAGCAGCGCCTTCAACTTCTTGAGATTGAAGGGGAGTTGGTCGGTGATCTCGTAGGCGGTGGCGTACGGGGTCACATGCCGTTCGTCCGCGGTGATGTAGGCGATGGTGGGGTCGATCAGCCCGCCGTCCAGGTCCTCGGCCACCTCGGCGACCAGATGGGCCCGGATGACGGCGCCGTCCGGCTCGTACAAGTACCGCCCGACGGGCCGGACTTCGGGGTCGGGCAGCATCGTGGCGGGCGAGGCCCACACACCGGCCAGCGCGGGCAGCAGCATCGCCCGCCGCGCGCCCGGCGTCACTTGAGGGCCGAACCACAGCACGGCCTCCTTGACATCACCACGGTCCGAGATCCACTCGGCCTCGGCGTCCTCGGGGATCGCCTCGTGAGGGATGCCCGGCGCGATCTTCAGAGCGGCGCGCGGCGCCTTGCGGGCGGCCTCGACGGCCCAGGACAACGGCGGCGAGTAGGCCTCCGGATCGAAGATCCGGCCCCGACCGCCGCGCCGGGCCGGGTCGACGAAGAGGGCGTCGTAGGGGGAGGTGTCGACATCCGCGACATCCGCCTCCCGTACCTCGATGAGCTCGGCGAGCCCCAGCGCCTCGGCGTTCGCCCGTGCCACCGATGCCGTCAGCGGATCCCGATCCACCGCGAGCACCGAGATCCCGGCGCGCGCGAGCGCGATCGCGTCCCCGCCGATGCCGCAGCACAGATCGGCGACGGACCGCACCCCCTGAGCCCGGAAGCACTCCGCCCGATACGCGGCGACACTCGCCCGCGTCGACTGCTCCACCCCGTTCGGCGTGAAGAACATCCGCTCCGCGTCCTCGGCACCGAACTTGGCCGCAGCCCGCTGCCGCAGCCGCGCCTGCCCGATCGCCGCCGACACCAGCTCGGCGGGATGCTCGCGGCGCAGCCGGGTGGCGACGGCGAGTTCGTCGGCCGCGGCTGTGCCGCGCACCTCGTCGAGGAGGGCGCGGCCTTCGGGGGTGAGGAGGGGTGCGAGGTCGGTCACCGGCTCATTGTGGGCCAGTCGGTGGACGGTGTGCCTCCGGTCGCGGTGTCGGGCCGGGATCCGGCTGGTGACCTGCGAGGATCCCGCCCCATGCGAGCAGTCGTACAAAATTACAAAAATCGCGCATATGGGGTGACGTGGATCCGCGGCGGAATCGCCGTGCTCGCCGTCGCGGCCATCACTTCTGGCTGTGCGTTCGGCGGTTCGGAGGTACGCCCGGCCCCCGGCCAGCAGCCCCTGCAGGCGCCCCCCGCCCGTGCCCTCGACTCATACGCCATGAGGCTGCACACGGCGTACGCCGCCCGGGCCGCCGCGGCGAGGCGCTGGGGTCTGGCGAAGGTCCCGCTGACGGCTCCGCCGCCGCCCGCGGAGAAGCCGAGGATCACGGCCCGCAAGGGTTTCGAGGTGGACGACCAGGAGGAACTGAACCTCCCGCCCGTCTTCACGACGATCCCCACCCGGCAGAAGGTCGTCTTCCTGACCATCGACGACGGGGCCGAGAAGGACCCGGCGTTCCTGCGGATGATGAGCGAGCTGAGGATCCCGTACACCGCCTTCCTCAGCGGCTTCCTGATCAAGGACGACTACGCCTACTTCAAGAAGATGCAGGACCAGGGGATCGTCCTGAACAACCACACCCTCAACCACCCCTACCTGCCCGCCCTGTCCTACCGGCAGCAGAAGCACGAGATCTGCGGCATGCAGGACGTGCTCGAGAAGCACTACGGCAAGCGCCCCACCGTCTTCCGCCCGCCCTTCGGCAACTACAACCAGGACACCCTGCGCGCCGCCAGGTCCTGCGGCATCAGGTACGCCCCCATCTGGGACGAGGAGGTCTTCGTCGACCACTGGGAGTACCGCGAGGACGACCAGGACCTGCACCCCGGCGACATCGTGCTCACCCACTTCCGCGGCCGTGACGAGTGGAACGGCACGATGGTCGACGACATGCGCCGGTTCCTGAAGAAGGTCACGTCCGAGGGCTACGCGGTGGCCCGCCTGGAGGACTACCTGTGAGGCTGCGGGCCCTGGCCGCCGGCGGGCTGGCTCTCGCCCTGCTCACCGGCTGCGCCCAGTCCGTGGACCCCATCGAACGGCTGGGCGCGAAGGCGGCCCAGCGGGTACGGACGCACGGTCCCGCCGGCACGGCCCAGCGGCCGTACCGCCGCTGGGGTCTCGCGGCCCCGCTGCTCCCCGCCCCGAAGCCGTCTCGTGCCTCGCGGGCCAACACGGCGGGTCAGGGGCTTCCGCCGGTCGTGTCCCGCGTCCCGACCCGCGACAAGGTCGTCTTCCTGACCTACGACGACGGGGCCGAGAAGGATCCACGGTTCGTCGACATGGTCCGTGAACTGCGGCTGCCCGTCAGCATGTTCCTCACGGACAGCGTCGTCGGGCCGGGCTACGGGCACTTCGCCCGCCTGCAGTCGGTCGGGGCGAGCGTCCAGAACCACACCCTCGACCACCCCGCCCTGCGCGGCCTGCCCTACGCCGGCCAGCGCGCCCAGATCTGCGGCCAGCAGGACAGACTCAGATCCCGCTTCGGCGGGCACCCCCGGCTCTTCCGCCCGCCCTACGGCGCCTACGACACCGCCACCCTCCGGGCGGCCGCCGACTGCGGCATCTCGGCACTCGTCCTGTGGCGCGCGTCGATCACGGGAGGCGGTGACCTGACGTACCTGCGCGGCGGCCACCGGCTGCGCCCCGGCGACATCGTGGCGGTGGACCCGGACGAGGGCTCGGGCCTGACCCTGAGGGAGCGGACGGTGCGGTTGCTGCGCCGGGTGCAGCAGGCAGGCCTGACGGTAGGCCGCCTGGAGGACTACGTCTGACTCCGAGACGCCGGCCAGTGCTTCTCGGATGCCGGTCGGCATCCTCCAGCCCGTCTGGGGGGGGTACCCCCTCTGGGGGAGTTTGAGGACGAGGCCGTTCAGGCCGAAGCGGGGGCCCGGGGGCGGCAGCCCCCAGTGGACGCTCACCCCACTGCAGGGCGCTGCACGGACCCGGCGTTCACCAAGAACGACGGCCGACGCGCCGCCGGCATTGGCACTCCGCTTGACCGAGTGCTAATCACGGTCATAGTCTCGGCTCTGGCACTCCCCACTGGAGAGTGCCAACTACGCGACGGGCAGGTCCGGCACCCGCGACGACGGATCCACCTGGTCGCCACCTCAGACAGTTAACCCCGTGAGATCTCCGAAGGGGGAGGTCGGATCGTGACGACCACCAGCTC
>Ga0307512_10007059_pt1 | contig 11198 bp, 11 predicted proteins | sample 14_EM_MG_FD_200267 | JGI IMG/M metagenome (GOLD analysis project Ga0307512, IMG submission 200267) | Populus trichocarpa ectomycorrhiza microbial communities from riparian zone in the Pacific Northwest, United States - 14_EM | ecosystem: Host-associated > Plants > Roots > Unclassified | place... | reverse complement strand
GACGAGACGTCAAGCTGGCCCGGCCCGGGCGGCGCGGTCGTGGAGTCCGATCAGTCCCGCTTCGAGCAGTTCAAGCCCGAGGCCGAGACGCCCGCAAAACCGGAGACGACGCACGTACGCATGCTGCCGATCTTGTTTTGGGTGATCCTCGGCGCCGCGCTGGTGGTCGGTGTCTCGATGGGCGTCGTGTGGCTGATCGCCCGCGGCTCCGACAACGGCTTCAGCGCGAGCGCCGGTGACTGCGTCAAGCGCTCGGGCAGCGATGCGGTCAAGGCGGCCTGTAGCGACGCGGACACTTTCACCGTCGTCTCCGCGGTCGACACCAAGGAGCAGTGCCCCGACCCGGGCCAGCCGTACGTCCTGAACCCGACCAGCAACGGCAAGACGCAGGTGCTCTGCCTCAAGCCCAACTCCTGATGACCGGTTCGACCCACGGCCCGCGGGTGCGGGCGCCCGAGTTCCGCGCCCGCGGCTGGCTCAACACAGGCGCCAAAAACCTAACCCTGGCCGACGTACGCGGCAAAGTCGTCATTTTGGATTTTTGGTCTTTTTGTTGCATTAACTGTCTGCATGTGCTGGACGAATTGCGGCCGCTCGAGCAGAAGTACGGCGACGTGCTGGTCGTCATCGGCGTGCATTCGCCGAAGTTCGAGCACGAGCGCGATCCCGAGGCCCTGCGCGCGGCCGTGGAGCGGTACGGCGTGCACCATCCCGTCCTCGACGACGCCGACATGGTCATGTGGCAGCAGTACGCGGCCAAGGCCTGGCCCACCCTCGCAGTGGTCGACCCGACCGGCTACCTCGTCGCGTCGATGGCCGGCGAGGGTCACGCCGAGGGCCTGGCCCGCCTGCTCGACGAGCTGATCGCCCAGCACGAGGCGAACGGCACCCTGCACCGCGGCGACGGCCCGTATGTGCCGAGCGCCGAGCCCGGGACGGTACTGCGCTTCCCCGGCAAGGCGATCGAGCTACCGGGCGGCAACCTGCTGGTCTCCGACTCGGCCCGGCATTCCCTGGTGGAGTTGCTGCCGGACGGCGAGACCGTGGTGCGCCGGATCGGCACCGGCGACCGCGGCCGGGCGGACGGCCGCGCGCCAAGCTTCGCCGAGCCGCAGGGCCTGTGCCTGCTGCCGGACCGCATCGCCGAGTTGGCCGGCTACGACGTGGTGGTCGCGGACACGGTCAACCACCTGCTGCGCGGCCTGGTCCTGGCCACGGGCGAGGTCCGCACGATCGCCGGCACCGGTCGCCCCTGGCGTTCCACGGTGGACAGCCACGCGCATGACGCCCTGGCCGCAGATCTGTCGTCGCCGTGGGACCTGGCCTGGTACGACGATCGGCTGATCATCGCCATGGCCGGCATCCACCAACTCTGGTGGTTCGATCCCGCCCGGCGCACGACGGGCGTCTACGCGGGGACGACGGTCGAGGCCCTGCGCGACGGCCCGATCCCCGACGTGTGGCTGGCCCAGCCGTCCGGCCTCGCGGTCGACGGCGACCGGCTGTGGATCGCCGACAGCGAGACCTCGGCGCTGCGCTGGATCGAGGCGGGCGTGCTGCACACGGCCGTCGGCCAGGGACTCTTCGACTTCGGTCACGTGGACGGCCCGGCGGCGACGGCGTTGCTGCAACACCCGCTGGGGGTCGGCGTGCTGCCGGACGGTTCGGCCTTGGTGGCCGACACTTACAACGGCGCGGTACGCCGCTACGACCCGACGACAAACGCGGTGTCCACGGTCGCGGAGCACCTGGCGGAGCCCAGCGACATCCTGGTGACCGCGAGCGGCGACGTGATCGTGGTCGAGTCGGCGGCTCACCGTCTGACTCGCCTGGCTCCGGGCGTGGTTTCGATGATCGCGGGCGAACGCCACCGGGTCGAGCGCCCACCGTCCCGGTTGTCCGTGGGCGAGGTCACGCTCGACATCGTCTTCACGCCGCCGCCGGGACAGAAGCTGGACGAGACCTTCGGCCCGTCGACCCGCCTCGAGGTCTCCGCCTCCCCCGCCGAGCTGCTGCTGGATGGCGCGGGAACGGGCACGGAGCTGTCCCGCCGGCTGCGGATCAACCCGGCCGTCTCGGCGGGTGTCCTGCAAGTGGTGGCCCAGGCGGCCACCTGCGACACCGGCGTCGAGCACGCCGCATGCCACCTGAGCAGGCAAGACTGGGGCGTACCGGTGGTTGTCGAGCAGGGCGCACCGACCCGCCTGGCCCTGGTCCTGCGCGGTCTCGACCCGGGCTAGTCGAGCACGGTCAATCATTGCGCTCTTCACCGTCGCGAAACTCGAGTAGCAGCGCCAATACGCCATTCGGTCGTACGCTCAACAGGCCAATCTTGCCGAAGGGTGCCCTGGATGCGACGTGAGCGGCTTCACTACCGGCCAGTAACCTACGGTGTCGTAACCTTGATCCCGTGACGACCTCAGTTCCGTTCCGGATGCGACCGGCCGACCTCGGAAAACCGCGACTCCGCGGCCGGCTCCACCAGTACGCGTTCTTCGTCGCGCTCGTCTGCGGCATAGTGCTCTGCTCGATCGCCGCGAGCCGGCCGGGCATCAGCCCGTTCCTGAGCTGCCTCGTCTACAGCCTGACGGTCTGCGGCCTGTTCGGCATCAGCGCGCTCTACCACCGGCGCGTCTGGTCCGAGCGCGGCTACCAGATCATGAAACGCCTGGACCACTCGATGATCTTCATCTTCATCGCGGGTACCTACACGCCGTTCTGTGTGCTGCTGCTCAGCGCGGGCAAGGCGACGCTGTTCCTGAGCCTGATCTGGGCCGGCGCCGTGGGCGGGGTCGCCCTGAAGACGATCTGGCCGCATCTGCCCCGCTGGATCGGCGCGCCCCTCTACCTGGCCCTGGGCTGGGGCGCCGTGGCGATGCTGCCCGAGGTGCTGGACCACGGCGGGGTGGCCGCCCTGGTGCTGATCGCCGCCGGCGGGGTCATCTACAGCGTCGGTGCGATCTTCTACGCGCTGCGCCGGCCGAACCCATGGCCGACCGTCTTCGGCCACCACGAGTTCTTCCACGCCTGCACGCTGGTGGCCGCGCTCTGCCACCACATAGCGATCTACTTCGCCCTCTACGCCTGATCGAGGCTCAGTAACCGAGGCTCAGTATCCGGGCGGCGGGGGCGGCGGCAGGTCGTCCCGCCGGGTCTCGCGGTACTCGTTCACATAGGTTCCGTCGCTGCGCATGACAGGCCGTTGCGTGCTGCTGCTCACCGTGGTGCCGCGCCGGCGGCTATTCCAGAACCAGAGGGTGATGATCAGACCGGCCAGGCCGGCCAGCATGAGCACGTAGCCAACGATGTTGATGTCGATCCCGCTGATGCTCGCGTTGACCGCGAACGCCAGGATCGCCCCCAGCGCGAGGAGAAAAATACTTCCGCCGATGCCCATCGGGGCCCTCCTTGGGTTGTCGCCGCGGTAAAGGTCCACGGCGATACGTCGATAGGCGTGTTACCCCGGCGACCGATACCTCAATCAGGCAAGCTGAACGCATGACTGCACGGACCCTCGTTCTGCTGCGCCACGCCAGGGCCGAGACGCCCGGCGAGCTGCCCGACTTCGAGCGGCGGCTGACCATTGTGGGCGAAAGCGACGCGGACGCCGCGGGATCCTGGCTGGCCGACGAGGGGTTACGGCCGGGCCTGGTGATCTGCTCACCGGCGGCCCGGACCAGGCAGACCTGGCACGGCGTGGCGGTGGCGCTGGCCCAGGCCAATCCCGTCGCCGGTGCGCCCGAGGTGCATTACGAGGGCGGCCTCTACGACGGCGGCCGGACGGAGGTCATCGACCTGCTGCGGGCGGTGCCCGACGAGACAAAGGTCGTCCTGGTCGTGGGGCACAATCCCACAATGTCCGACGTGTCGATCCTGCTCCGCCCGTACGACGCGGGCGCCAACTACGAGACGTTGAAGACGTCGGGTCTGGCTGTGCATCGCGCCGAGGGCTCGTGGTCGCAGGTCGAGCCGGGCTGGATGCCGCTGATCGAGCGGCACACCGCCCGCGGCTGAAGACGGTAAAGGCCGGCGGACAACCTTGTCCGCCGACCTTCGCCGTTCAGGGGGGTGTAAAGCTTTTAGAACGCGTCCTCGGACAGGTCCATGATGTCGAGGGTCGTGTTCTCGATGATCCGGCGGTCGGCGCCGATCCGGGGCAGCACCTCGCGGACGAAGAACCGGGCCGCCGCGATCTTGCCCTCGTAGAAGTTCTGGTCGGCCGGGGTGAGCTCGCGGCCGAGCGCCTTGAGGGCCACGTCAGCCTGGCGCAGCAGCAGCCACCCGAGGATCACATCGCCGAGCGCCAGCAGCACGCGGCGGGAGGTCAGGCCCACCTTGTACAGCTCGCGCGTCTCGCCGGCCTGCACGGCCTGCAGCCAGCCCATCTCGATGCCGAGGATCGCCTGCAACTCGCCGAGCGCCTTGCCGAGCGACGCCCGCTCCACCTTGAGCTGACCGTTGCCGGCCTCGCTCTCGATGAATTCCTGCATCTCGCCCGCCACGGTGGCAAGCGCCCGGCCCTGGTCCTTCACGATCTTGCGGAAGATCAGGTCAAGGCTCTGGATCGCGGTGGTGCCCTCGTACAGAGTGTCGATCTTGGCGTCCCGGACGTACTGCTCCAGCGGGTAGTCCTGCAGGAAGCCGGAGCCGCCGAAGGTCTGCAACGACTCGTGCCCGAGCATCTCGTACGCCCGCTCCGAGCCGACGCCCTTGACCAGCGGGAGCAGCAGGTCGTTGACCCGGCTGGCCGCCTGCTCCGCCTCGGTGTCGCCGGCTGCCTGGGCGATGTACACCTTGTCCTGGTAGGTCCCGGTGTAGATCACCAGCGCCCGGAGGGCCTCGGCGTACGACTTCTGCAGCATCAGCGAGCGACGTACGTCGGGGTGGTGGGTGATCGTGACGCGGGGCGCGGCCTTGTCCGAATTCTGCACCAGGTCGGCGCCCTGGACGCGGTTCTTCGCGTACTCCAGCGCGTTCAGGTAGCCGGTCGACAGGGTCGCGATCGCCTTCGTGCCGACCATCATCCGGGCGTACTCAATGATCATGAACATTTGCCGGATGCCCTGGTGCACCTCGCCGAGCAGCCAGCCCTTGGCCGGGGTGCCGTGCTCGCCGAAGGTCATCTCGCAGGTGTTGGAGACCTTGATGCCCATTTTGTGCTCGACGTTGGTGGCGTAGACACCGTTGCGCTCGCCCAGTTCGCCGGTTTCCTCGTCGAAGTGATACTTCGGCACGATGAACAGCGACAGGCCCTTGGTGCCCGGGCCACCGACGCCCTCGACGCCGGCCGGGCGCGCGAGCACGTAGTGAATGATGTTGTCGGTCAGGTCGTGCTCGCCGCCGGTGATGAACCGCTTGACGCCCTCGATGTGCCACGAGCCGTCGGCCTGCGGGATCGCCCGGGTCCGGCTGGCGCCCACGTCCGAGCCCGCGTCGGGCTCGGTGAGCACCATCGTGGCGCCCCACTGCTTGTCGACGAAGAGCTCGGCCCACTTCTGCTGCCGCTCGGTGCCCTCCATCTTCAGCACGTGCGCGAAGGAGGGGCCGTTCGAGTACATCCAGATTGGGGCGTTGGCACCGAGCACCTGCTCCGCGATGGCCCACCAGAGCGCCCGCGGCGCCAGCGTCCCGCCGAGCGAGCTGGGCAGGTCAAGCCGCCAGAACTCGGACGCCATGAACTGGGCGTACGACTTCTTGAAGGCCTCTGGCAGCGGAGCGGTGTTGGTCGCCGGGTCGAACTTCGGCGGATTGCGGTCGGACTCGACGTAGCTCGCCGCAAGATCCTCGCGGGCCATGCGGTTGACCTCGGCGAGAACGTCGCGGGCGGTGTCCACGTCGATCTCGTCGAACGGCGCCTGGCCGAACGCACGCTCGGCCCCGAACACCTCGAAGAGGTTGAACTCGAGGTCGCGCAGGTTGCTCTTGTAATGAGTCATGGTGCTTGGCCCCTTGCTCTCCCGGGCAGACAGTCTCCGGACGCGAGTTACCCGTCAGTAACACCCACTGTATTACCCGCCGGTAGAGCGCGACAAGCCGTCAGTCGATCTGTGACCAAAGCCCGAGCTGAGGGGTCAGTACGTCTGATCTCCGCTCAAGCGACTCCGTTTGGGTAGGAACGTGCACACCCGTTCGGTCATTTGCAAGTTCCCACGCCGTACCTGTCGTATCGACGGCCCTGCCGCCTCGTTGCTCCCGATGTACGGCCCGACAGCAAGCTTGCCGAGACCGGGGAGGTCACCATGTTCGCGACGATCAAGGGCTTGATTCCGGAACCACGCCAGGCAGACCAGCCACGTCACTACGTCGGCCGGCACCGGCAGCCGGAGACGATCACCGCGCGGGCGAAAGTGACCGTGATCCCGGGCCCACTCGAGACCCGGGCCGAGCCCGAGATCGAGCTGCCCGTGGTCGGCTAGCTGCCCGCCGCCCCGACTTCCCAGCTCGGCACGGCCACCGACGTGCCCTCGTCGGGCCCGGCGTACTCGAGCAGCACCAGCGCGATGTCGTCGTCGAGCTGCCCGTGCACCCAGTCGACCAGGGCGGTCTCGAGGGACGCCAGGCCGTCACCGACGGTGCCGTGGCCGAGCAACCGCCACGCCCGATCGGCCGTCGGGAAGAACTCGCCCTCGCGTCGAGCCTCGCCCAGCCCGTCGGTGAACAGCAGCAGCCGATCGCCCGGCTCCAGCCGCTCGACGCGCGGCCGGGCAACCGGCATGAACCCCAACGGAGGTGCCGGGGCCGGCGGTTCAAGGGTGATCACCTGGCCGCGCCGCAGCAACAGCGGCGCGGGATGTCCACAGTTGACGATGGTCAGGGTGCCGCCGCGCTCCTCGACCAGGGCCGCGGTCACGAAATCCTCGTCACCGACGCTGCGCGCCACCGCGCGGTCCAGGTCGGCCACGATCGCCCGCAGGTCGGCCCGCTCGAACGCGACATGCCGGTAGGAGCCGAGCACGATGCTGGCCAGGCGGACCGCGTCAAGGCCCTTGCCGCGCACGTCGCCGATGATGATCCGCACGCCGTACGGCGTGTCCAGAGCTTCGTAGAGGTCGCCGCCGATGTCGGCGGCCACCGATGCGGAGATGTACCGACCCGCCACCGCAAGCGACCCCACCTGCGGCCCGATCGGGCGCAGCACGGCCTGCTGGGCGACCGCCGCGAGGCGCAGCAGCTCGGAAATCCGGTCGTTCTGCCGCTGCCGCACGCGCGCCACGGTCACGGCGATGCCGGTAGCCGCGATGATGCCGAGCACGTTGACCAGGCCGACCACGCCGAGATGCCCGCCGAGGCTGGCGAAGGTCAGCCCGACGCCCGCGGCCACCACGCCGGCCACCAGCACCGTCCGCCAATACGCGAAGACCGCGGCCAGGAACGGCACCGTCGTGAACAGCCCGACGTAGTTGGCAGTTTTGTTGTCCGAGAACTCGACGGCCGACACGGCGGCGAGCAGCACAAGAGCCGCGCCGAGGCCGGCGCGGGATCCGGGGCTGAGCGAGCGACGGCCCGCCGGGAGAATGGGCATGGGTACCGCGAATAGCATGCCTGATCGACGCGAACGACTGCATCAACTTGACCCGTAGTCTGAGCAGGTTCTGACCGCGCGGCACAACTGGGGAACCGGTCGGCGACGGCGGCGCAACGAGCCGGTGACAGGATGTCGATGTGGCTTGCGACCTGCGTGATCGCCTACTCAACGGCTTCCGGTGGACGGATCCGGGCCCGGGCAGTGACTTCGTCGTCAGTGACCGTTCGGGGTGGTGGCGCGACGCGTCGGTGATTAGGGACATAGGTCGGGCCCTGGGCGAATTGTTTGCCGAGACGTCACCGACCGTCGTCGTCTCGCCGGAGGTGACGGGGTTCCTGCTTGGACCGCTCGTGGCGGCCGCGCTCGGCGTCGGCTTCGTGGAGGCCTACCGCGAGGGCGCGCGGCGGCCCATCGCCGAGGCGATGACCTGGGCCGACGTGCCGGCCGACCACCGTGGCGACCGGCAGCGCCTGGGCGTACGCACCCGCCTGCTAGGCCCCGCCGATCGGGTGCTGGTGGTCGACGACTGGGTGGCGACCGGGGCCCAGGCCCGCGCGCTGCACGCCCTGATCAGGACGCGAGGCGCCACGCCGGTCGGCACCGCCGTGATCGTCGACGACGGCCCGGCCGAGGTCGCCGCCGAGTTGACCATCCGGGGCCTGCTGAGCGGCGCAGATCTGAGTGAGTTGCCGGTCGCCACTGAGTAGCGCTACTCAGTGGCCCGGGCCGTCGTATCACAACGATGGTCGCTATGACGAAGTTCTTCTGCGGCAACTGGGTGACGCGGACATACCTGCTGGCAGTAGTGGTGATGAGCGCGGGCACCATGCTCGGAGGCAGGCCCGCCTGCATCGTGCTGGTCGCCCTGACATCGCCGGTCGCGGTGATCTTCGCACCGATCTTCCTGCTCGGCGACGGCTGGCTGACCATTCCGATGCTCTGGCTCAGCGTGCTGGCCGGGCTGCTCCTCAACACCCTGCTGATCAACACGATCGTCGGCGCGGCGGGAAGCCGTTCGACACCGCACGGGCGGCGCGAAAAGGTGTGGCGTGCGTAACTTCTCAGCTGGCGCTGCTCTTCCAGTCCGCCAAAACCCCGCGGGTCGGTTTCCAGCCCGTCGCCTGGTAGGACGCGAGCCCCTGCTTGACATAGGGATCACCGGCGATCAGCTCAAGCGCCGCCGCCTCGGTGTCCACGGCGAAAAGAATCACCCCACCGTTCGGCGGATCCTGCCGCCCCGCGGAGACGACGAGCCCGCGCTCCTCAAGCTCGGCCAGAAAAGCCAAGTGCTCATCCCGGGCGCCGTCAACCTCGTCAAGCGGCCGCAGATACGTAGAGATCATCAGATACACGGTGTGTTTCCTCTCACGGACCGGTGGGACCTCACGATCGTACGATCACGTTGTGGACGAATTCGGGCGCTACGGGGTATGGATTCCGGCCGCTCTCTGGCCAACTTCTCCCTCCGAGATAGCTTCGGCGGCCGCCGAGTTGGAGTCACTCGGCTACGGCTCGGTCTGGCTGGGCGGCAGCCCACCCGACGACCTAGCCCTACCCGAGGCGATCCTGGCGGCGACATCCCGCCTGGTCGTCGGCACCAGCATCATCGACATCTGGGTTAGCGACCCGGTCGCGCTGGCCGCCAGCGATGCTCGCGTGCGCGCCGCCCACCCGGGCCGGTTCTACCTGGGCCTCGGCTCGGGCCACGCCCCCAGGGTCGAGGCGATGGGCCAGCGGTACGTCCGCCCGTTGTCGAAACTCCGCGGCGTCCTGGAATCGCTCACCGACGTGCCGACAGACGAACGCATGATCGCCGCCCTCGGCCCCAAGGCCCTCGAAGCCGCCCGCGACCTGACCGCGGGCGCCCTGCCCTACCTGGTGCCGCCCGCGCACACCGCCGACGCGCGCGCGATCCTCGGCCCCGGCAAGCTGCTGATCCCCGAGCAAAAGGTGGTGCTGTCCACCAACGAGACGGCCGCCCGCACGGCCGGCCGCAAACGCACCGCCATCTACCTAAAACTCCCCAATTACCTCAACAACTTGCGCCGCTACGGCCTGACGGACGAAGACTTCGCGGGCGACGGCAGCGACCGCTGGGTCGACACCCTGGTGGTCTGGGGGGACGGGCAAAAGGTGAAGGAAGGCGTAGATGCCCACTTCACAGCGGGAGCCGACCACGTCGCAATCCAAGTCCTTACCGAAACCGACAAACCGGGCCTACCGCGCGAAGAGTGGCGCGCCATCGCCAAGATCCTCATGAGCTAACCGTCCGTTGCGCTAAAGTCGTCAGCCACAGCGGATCACCTACCGCCCGGGAATGAAGGAGCACTCATGGCTATGTCGTCGGCTGGAGCTCCCCTTCGCCCCTTGGTGACCGCAGCAGCAGGCTTCTGACGCCGCTCGTGTAGCGCAATCAGCACGCATCCCGGTCGCCGGGGCGAGGTGACACATGTCACCGGCCCATGGCGCTTTTGGGCGTCTTTCTTCGCCTTTCCGGGAGTCCCGCTGTGTCCGCTTTTTATGATTTTGTGCTGCATCGTGCACGTACCCTGTTCAACCGACCGTCGATATCGCCTCCGGCTGCGCTAACCCCCGCTGACGAGACCGTCAGCGTCAACATCCGCCTGCTGAGCTGGTTCAACTTCCTCGGCGACTTCCGCATGTACGGGCCGATTCAGGTCATCTACTTCGCGCAGGTCACCAACTCGTACACGGCTGCCGCCAGCCTCCTGGCGATCAAAATGCTGTCCTCGGCAGCGTTCGAAGTCCCCACCGGTGTCCTCTCCGACCGGCTCGGCCGGCGCGGCACGATGATCGCCGGTGCGGTCGTCATGGTGGCCGCCCATCTCGGGTACGCCAGCGCTTCGGGCTACGCCCTCCTTCTGGTGGCCGTGATTCTGGAGGGGTTGGCAAGTTCACTGTGGAGCGGCAACAACGACGCTCTCCTGTACGACACCCTGCTCGAAGCCGGGCGGCAGGAAGAGTTTCCTCGCCACTCGGGCCGGGTGAACTCGATGTTCCAGATCGCGCTCGCATTGTCGGCGGCGCTAGGTGGCTGGATCGCCGGCGCCTGGTCACTACGAGCGGTGGTCGTCTTGTCGGTCGTGCCGCAAGTTCTGTGCGTGCTCGTCGCCTGGTGGGTCCGGGAACCACGGGTGCATGGCCCACTGGAATCCAACGTACTGGCGCATCTCGGATCGGCCCTGCGCGGCATCCGCGACAACTCGGTGCTCCGGCGGATGACCCTCGTGTCGGCGCTGCGTTTCAGCGGCGAGAGCGCGGCCCAATTGTCGCCCGTGTTCGTGGCGGGACTTTGGCCGTTGTGGGCGCTGGGCCTGTGGCGCACCTTCGGCCACGGCATGTCCTTCGTCGGCTTCCGCGTGAGCGGCTGGGTGATCGCCCGGCTAGGCCCGGCCCGCACCCTGCTATTCGGTGAGCTCTACGACAACGCCGTAAACATCGTCGCTCTGCTCAAGCCGACAGTGATATCGCCGCTGCTGCTCGGTTCACCGGCCTACGGCATGTCAACGATCGCCCAGCAGACGTTGCTGCAACAAGAGTTCACCGACCGGGAACGCGCAACGATGGGCTCGCTCGGTTCACTACTCGGCAGCGTGCTGTACGCGCTCGCCGCAGTGGGAGCGGGCCTGACGGCAGACCGCTGGGGCATCGT
>Ga0307512_10007058_pt1 | contig 11200 bp, 17 predicted proteins | sample 14_EM_MG_FD_200267 | JGI IMG/M metagenome (GOLD analysis project Ga0307512, IMG submission 200267) | Populus trichocarpa ectomycorrhiza microbial communities from riparian zone in the Pacific Northwest, United States - 14_EM | ecosystem: Host-associated > Plants > Roots > Unclassified | place... | reverse complement strand
CGGAGGGTGGCACGCGAGACTATAGGATGAAACCCGTGGGATGTTCACCCGGTGCGGTGTGTCGGAGAATTTGGGGTAACTTTTGAGCGGCAAGGATTTTGCTTCTGATGGCCGGCCTCTACCGTGTCCCGTGGGTCCTTTTTGATCAGTGAGATCGAGCGCCTGATGATCGTCAACGTTAACGTTTGCCACATCATCCCCCCGGTTGATAGAATACGCGCAAATAATTCAGATCTGGGAAGGCTCGGAGCTTGGGAATACCAGGAGCGGTGTTTCAAAAAAAAGGGTACCGATTCGCTTACTATTACAAATGTAATGTGTATGTACACTGCGATATCTAAATATGCATGGGATCGTGTGGGAGGGATTTGTGCTAGCGCGCTGAATTTTCCATCCGAAAGCGACGAACAAAAAGCAAAACATTTTGACAAGGGGATGAATGTGTGGGACGAGGTATTACGGTTGGTGGGGGACAGCAGCCGATAGGAAGTAAAGGTTATGGTGGTGAAACCGTGGAGGAGCGGCGATCTCGTGCACGCGAGAATAAGACTTCATGGGATTTTGTCGACAACAGCGACCCAGTCATCACCGCAGCTACCGTGTCCGAACGCCACGAGAGCAATCTTATCCAATGGCAATGGAATTTTGTTGGTGGTGATGTAGTGCTGGATGTTGTCCGCGACGCTCTTGCCGAGGGCTTGGACGGTAAAGCGGAGTAATCTACCCTTGACCGCAACACAATACCGAGCTGAAGGGTATCCGTCCCACTGGTTATAGTGTTAGATGTGTGGATGAAGGTGAACGTGGAGATTACTGACGGCAATGTGCATGAGACTAGTGCTTCCGGAGGGCGAGTTCAGGAGACTGTCACAGTAATCGATTTGCCTTGTCCCAGCGAGTAAGGAATCGAGGGGTATTCCATGCCGCGACTGATAGCGGAAGTGGATGACCTCGTTCGCGGGCGAAAGCTTGCAGGATTGGGAAATCCGGACGGAACCGGGTGGTGGGGGGTCTATACGACCAGAGAAGGGAGGAGATAGCCTATCTTTGTTTCCCCATGGCCGTGACAAGTCCTCATCGAGTGCAGAACTCAGGGAGGAAGTGCTTGAGCCGAGAGTCTGCACACATGTCAGCTACTGAGACCGAGCCAAACAGAGTTTGAGTACTTGCCTGATTTGGTGAAAATCCGTTATGCATTCGGGTGGGTGAACCACTGCCGGATGCCTGATGGTGAGAAAAAATGATGAGGACACGTCAGGTGCGATAGAGGGAGATCGGGGCGCACCCAAGGCTCTGGGGGGGAGTAGTGCTGCCACTCGGAGTGGGGATATGGGGACGGAGAGCTGGACAGGGGCGACCTGTTCGCGAGGAGGACGTTAGCGGGCATGAGGGAATGAATGGTGGTGGTGGGGAAGACATGGGAGATTTATATAGGAGGAGGGGATATGAAATAAGGTGGGAAAGAAGAATTCAGCGTGACAAGCAGATCAAACACGAGGCGTGAGTTAGCAGAGAGAGGAAGGGGACTTACACGGGAGGAGGGCGGGGTGTGGCGAGCGGAAGGATATGAGGAATAGACGGGAGATGACTTGCTTATATACGAGTGTTACCATGATCAAAAATGTTTATTGTGTAGCACACGGACGAAGAAAAGGCGAACATGAGGTCTGTCCCCCCTCCACTCCGGTCAAGATGATAAACGGACAATGACCGGTTACTCAATTCCGTGATCGTCCAATCATAAAATTCGCCGTCCTCGGTCAACCGCCTCTTACCGGCGTTTATAATCCTGTTCCCTTTCTTCGGTTCCTTCATTTCAACACTTTGCCCTTCAAAGTTGGTCCCCGGTAACAAGGCCACTAGTAAAAAGCCGCAACTCCGCTTACAGTTCTCATCACCCAGGCTCCCGACCTCTATCTATCTCACTCCTTCGTCATTTATTGCTCCAAACAGGAACACAAATTCAATCAGCCGAGAACATAAACAAAATTTGCAACACAGCCGAACTACACACCAACTGACAGCCCGGCTAGATGGATCAAGAAGAAAAGAAAAGAAAAGCGGAGACCGACTCCCAAGACGCACTTGCCGCCCCAGCACGATTTCCCTCTCACACTGCACCATCATCCCGTACAAGGAAAGATGGGTGTAACAGTCCGTTTACAAAACGAGGCAGGACCCCTTGTTGCCCTTCTTGCTACCCTTGCTCCTGGTAAGGAGGGCAGCGCGAGTCGCATACTGGAAAACCTCTCGAACACCCTCCCCAGTCCGAGCGGAGCACTCGAGGTATTGCTTGGCGCCAATCTTTTGTGCCACGGCCATACCCTGTGCATAATTCGGTCAGAACTCTGTCCTCGCTCGGGCACTGCAGTCACATACCTCCTCAGGAGTCACTGGCCTCTGGTTCGTCTTCCTCAGCTCATCGATCACCCTTGGATCACGTCGGAGATCCTTCTTGCAGGCGACTAGGATTATCGGAAGGCCAGGACAGAAATGCATAACCTCCGAGATCCACTGTACAACTACGTTAGCCAACAAAGCCTTGGAGTCTGGCGCGCCACACCCACCTTCTCCTGAACGTTGTCCAGCGAGTCGGGGGAGTCAATGGCGAAGCAGATCAAGATGACATGCGAGTCGGGGTAACTGAGCGGGCGGAGACGATCATAGTCCTCCTGTCCAGCCGTATCCCACAAGGCAAGCTCAACATGCTTTCCATCGACCTCGACATCGGCTACGTAGTTCTCGAACACGGTGGGGACATAAACCTAGCCGGTGGAACGTCAGATAATGATACCGACACTCCATTACTGCATGCGGTCTCTACAGAAAGCGCGACGTGTGCACTCTCTGAGAGCCCACCTGGATTAAACTAGGACGTACCTCAGGGAAAGTTCCTTTCGAGAAGACGATCAACAAGCAAGTCTACGTTCCGGCGCAACACCAAGGTATCGTCAGCATATCCATCCTGACACACAAGGGCGCACGACTGTGCCTATTCCGGGTCGATACAGGGACCAACACTGACCTTTCCACAAGCACCGTCTCCAACAATGACCAACTTCCTGCGGATTTCAGACATAATATATAGATTAAGGGGGGAAAGATATCCTTCGTGTGTGACAAAAAGGCGTTAGCGGAGAAAAGGTGCTCGTTAGACGACGTTGGTGAGCAAGGTGGACGACGACGAATTGTGAAGCCAAACTCTGAGTGGTCGTGAGGTTGGTGAAACGTGGTCCCGGTGACCATAGGGAAGTATCATCGGAGTCTGAAATCATTCTATCGGAGCTTAAACTTCCCAGCATAGCCCCCCCATAATCAGGTGGATCATAGGGGATGCTTGCGTCCGCTACTACTAACCATTCGTATCCTGGCTGAGCTCGAGAAAATCCACCTTTGCCTTGGCTTTTGCCTCTCGGTGGACTAGAACGCATTATCTAGCTGGTCAACCTTCTCCGTGAACAGGCCATGGTTCTCCACCCGATCACACATGGTGGTGATCCGCGACAAGCTAAGGCTCCTTATCTCCTCTTCCTTTGTTTGGTCGACATGGTCCTTGAAATCCCAGGTCCTTTCCCACCGCCACAACCGGTCCTTTACCCAGCGACTTGGACTTATAAAGGCTTCGGCGAGACCGCCTGCTTCTCCTCCCTCCTCTCTTCATCCTCTGAAACCGTATATCATCGATTTCTATTATGTCTACCAGGAAATCCAGAAGTCCTAGAGATCTCCCTAAAGAATCCTCGGTAGATAAATCCACCGATGTTCAATTGATCATTCAACGCCACCTCATCAAGTTTGTAAGTATCATTTTTTCTCATTGATTCCAGCTACTTATTCGACTGCTCATCATAGATGGGGCGTCGCTTTCCGGAATTCTGCATTCTAAGAGCCGCTTGCAGGGTCAGCGTCAAGGCCTCGTCATCTGCCACGGGAGACAATAGAGTTGCCTCGTATCAAGCAGCCATTGACGCCGTCGCCGCGCGACATTATGCGGATTGGCCGTTCATGGTGGAGGTCCTCAACAAGTGGCTCGAGATGAACAAAGATTTTGTCCGAGATCCAATTGGTTACGTTGCTTCCAACTCCACGCCTGGCCCAGCATCTCCTACTATCAAGGACCACTCGCCCGCTATTCCGACGATTCGTGGCACTCCTAGCCAAACTGCTACCTCTGCTGCAATGACCCCCGGCCACCGACTCACCCAAAGTCCACCTACTGCGACTGGCAACGTACCTTTCCCTCTTTCAAGCGATACTGGGGCTTTCGAACACGTCGCTGGTTCGTCTCCAGCCGCTTCGAAGACCAGAACGGAAACGAATGACCCGAGTGGCCCCCCTTCACCCTTGAATAGTGAACGTGACGTTCTCATGCCAACTCAGAAACTCTTGCCGCTCTCCTGGATCGGAGCTCTTCGTTTCCTTCCACCCCTCGGGAGTCTTGGAGCCGGTCCCTTAACCTCCAGAAACGTGTCCAGTTCCTCCCGTAGCTGGCTGACCGTACCAGTACCATCCACTTACCAAACGTCCAACTCGCCCAAAACCTGTTGGTTGGGACTCTCCTCTCTGGCCGGTTTATACAAGGGATGGTGGGATGTCCTCAAGAAATTCGCATTCAGGAGCGGATGACACCATAATTCAAGCAAAACAACGGACATTTTTAACTTCGTGTGTGTACCATCCCCCTTTATTCTTTGTAGCCCTAGCCCATCGACCTGTATTTTATTGCCCTCGCCCATGTATACCACGCTCTTCGTGTTCAAATTTAAGAGCATTCACAATCGACCGAGTGGAAAGGAGGTTATCACGTGGCTGTTTCTGTTACGGCCAATGTGATTGGTCGGCGCGATCCCGGAAGGCCGGGTGCCCCGGTGCGGGAAAACGTCTCCTCGCATCCTCCTCCCATAATCTTGAGAAACCGGAACGATGTCGACTTCACTCTTGTTGCGTTCGACTTTACCACGGCACATCGCGAGGCAGCCGGCTTTTGCTGGTGCCGTGTGGCTTCGTAAGGCTCAGGCGAGCACGACGGCTACCCCTCAGGAGGAAGGAGAGTTCAAGTATGTTCCCGGTGGTCGTGAGTTCCTCTCTCTTCCCCCTCTCCTTCGGAACCTATTTTTCTTGTGAATGCACTGGAGTGAATTACTAACGCTTTTCCATGCGGCTGTTTACGCTTTCTTGGTGATGCTCGCCTGGTTTTGGGATCGTACAGCTATCTACAAAGGAACCGTGAACGATCCTACGACTTTCCCTCCGCCAAACAAGAGCCAAGGATCGCACCATTGGGCATTCGAGAGGCTCCTTGCTGCCTCTCTCCTTCCTATCACCGGCGCCGCGTTTGTTACCAGTGGTTCAGCCTACCCCGTCTTGGACGGTATCTTGGGTGTTTCCTTGGTCATGCATAGTCACATTGGCGTATGTCCTTCCTTCGCAGGCTCAGCGGACCATAAGCTGACGAAACCTGCTCTTCTTCTCACCATTGGCCGTGACACCGCACTCGGGATTTCATCGTTCTCTTGGGGAACCGTTTGACGAAACAAGTTTGACAACCTCCTGTTGGACTACACACATCCACGCAAGTTCCCTAAACTCGGCCCAACTCTCACCTGGGCTTTAAGGGCCACGACTGTTGGTGTGCTGATTGGCGTTTACCAATTCAATACCGAAGATATTGGTCAGTACCTTCCTTCCTATCCCCCTACAACGGGTCCCTAATCTGAACTCGTTCGGATTTTAGGTCTTACGGAGCTGGTGGCCAAAGCATGGCACGCTTAACGTGTGTCGCGCTCGGTTTATCGACTTAGCTGTAGTCTGGGTCACTTGCATTATTCATACACACGTCCAAGCAATAAAAACGACAAAAACGGAGCATTCCTGCACTTCACTAAGGGCGCAAACAGCACAGCGTAGGATAGTGTAATCTCATACCTCGTACAATCCAAATCGACAAGCCAAAATCCGTCCATTGTTAACTTCAATCATCCGCTCCGATGGTTAGATCCATATCTCCACCCAGGTCTACGAACCAATTGTTCGCATCCACGTCCCTCTCCAGCAGTGCAATAGCATCGCCGACGTTCTTATCCACGTCGAACTGCGAATTAAACTTAAATAAGCCCAAAGAGCTCCCCGTTCCCTTCCTACTCAATGTTCGTCCGCCACCACCTCCCCCAGAACCGTCTCCCTCTGGTCCGTTCTGCGTGCTCGTGAAGAGGGGGGCGAAGGCTTCCGGGTTCATTGTGAAGTTGGGATTAGTGCGATTAAGGACAAGGAGGGAAGGAGAGCCAGGTGACTGCGGTCCTTTCTTCCTCGATGCAGAAGTTGAGGAAGTCGAAGAAGCCGGCGAAGAGAAAAACGCCTTTGGTGATCCATGTGGTATAGGTTCTTCGTCGTCATCATCAGCCTCGAGAACCTCACGATGAGGTGCCCGAGATTGTTTCAGAGGTGAAGGCTTCCTCGAAGGTGGTCGTGGCCGAGGCATAACTTTATGGCTAGAGGCCAAAAGTGGCGTCAGGCTCCGTTCTCTCCGCTTGGGGGAGACACGACCCACGACCTCCACATCTTCCACATCCTCAAACCCCTCAGCGGCACCGAGGGGCCTTACTGGGTTTCCCTTTGTCCTGGTTGTTGGAAGGTCAGATCCAAAGACACCCCGTTTCTTCGTTGGGGTGACAACGTTTCTGGGAACACCTCGCGCGAGTGGGGGTGGTGAGGCGGGTCGTGTTATGGGAAGAGCTGAGTTTGAGGTCTTTTGTCTTTTGGCAGAAGGAAGAGCATTATTATCTGTCAGACCAGCAGGCTCATCCCCAGTTGTTGGCGGTGAGAGCGGTCGGAATCGTTTCCTAGCCGCAGCTCGTTGCGCTTCTTGGGATTCCGGGGTTGTCAACCCAAGTGGGGGCATCCTATTTGGGCCAGCCTTGAGCGGTGAGAAAGGGGGTAGACCATCTAACGAAATGGACGGATCATCCGGCGCCCCAGGTTGTTTCTTGGGAGTGGAAGTGATTGCTTGCGAGAGTGATGAAAAAATCGGTACCTAGTGCGGTCCAACGGTTTAATCACCTGTACGCTGTGGCTCAGATACAAGTGTAATCTCACCGGCTTGGACGCGTCTCGCTTCCGTCCTGATGAGGGCTTCCGATTCGGATCAGGGGTGGAAGTAGGTTGGACGTCGACAGCGGGAGATCTGCGTCCGTCAAGATCGGTGTGTCGCGGAAGATCGGGATTAGAGATGGGCTTGGAAGGTTTCTGCTTCGATTTGCCTTTCGCCTTGTCACTCTTATGAGTGTTTAGGGTGGAAGGTTTGACAACTGGAAAATCAAGGGGGGAAGCACGTTTCTTCGTTGAGGATGGCTGCGAGCCCCTTGTGGTGGCTGGGTTCGATGATTTGGGTTCATGGATGATACTTTCGTCTTCGTGGAACGACCTGTCAACTTGCGCCTTCCAGCTGGTGACCTTATCCCGTAGATTAATCCTTTTGGACGAGGAACCAGAAGCAGAAGGATGACCCTGTTGGTCTACAACCTCTGTGTCTGTTCTCCTGAGTCGAGATTTAACCTTCTCTCGAGTCTTTTCCCATTCTGCCCACTCCTCTTCTGTTTCTGCAAGAATCCAGGGGACACCCTCCTCCGGATCTTTGCGTTCAATCCGCGTGGCGGACTTTTTAAACCTGGAACGTGTACAAGTCATGTCTACCAGCCGGTAAACTTGAGTCCAACCACCGTGAGAGGTCTGACCGCCGACTGCGTTATAGGCGGCGCGAATGTTATCGTACACGGCCTGACGACGCGAGTTGAAACCTGGAGATGACGGACGAGAAGGGGGAGCTAGTTCGGCAGGGATTGAAGCGAGCGCGAGGTGGAGGTGAGAGAGGGACTTGGTGAGGGGGTTTGATTTTCCTGCGGTGGGAAAAACTGGGGTGTATAGGGTCTGACCGTGGTGATTGTACATGATAGTGACTGCTTGGGCCGTGGTCAGTGGGTGGGCATTAGGGAGATAGGAAGGGTGACTAGAATGAGACCACGCGAGAATAGAGGGCACGTGGTTCGTACCGAGAATCTCAACATCCCCCTTAGCCGGAGGTCAAACTCACCCATTGACGACGAGCGAGCCAAGCGACACGCGCACCGCAGGCCACGGAACAATGAGCAGGAGGGAATCGCGTGTCTCCATCAACATACGACAGAACGACGCTCTCCTCGAGTTTGAGAACTGTGAGCTTATGAAACCTGCTGGCCTCAACACACCCAACTGACCCACCTCCCCACTCAGTCAAGAAGCGATTCCTCCTCGCCAACAAACATATCACAAAGTACCTTTTGAAATCTCTCCCCGCCACTCCAAACGTCTGATTAGAACCTTTCTCCCAGACTAAATTCCACCCTCAGTGTGAAAATCGAAGAGCTCAATGCCCACATCTCCGCACTTAATGTTGAGAATCTCCGCCTCCGCTCATCAGAGATCGCCCTTTCTCTCCAGCTCAGAAGGGAAAAGGACAAGTCTAGGTCAATAATGGCCGATGCTGAAGCTGCCGTATGTTCTTCCGTTCTCACCCACACTCATCTCCTCGTGCCCGCATCAACTTTCCGCCGGCCATACTCAATTCAATCATCCGTTATCGATCCACACAGGTCATGACGCTCATGAGCCAGTTGGGCTCCCTGCGTGAATCCCATAAGGTCCCTGCTGGCAAACATGGCCCTAGATCTTTCCCCGTCCCGACCGTACGGTCCCGCCCACAACCCAACAACTCGTCCCCGACCTTTCCTCGTATCGCTCGTCCACCTGGTTTCCCCGAGATCGCCGAAGAGGGTGAGGTTGAGGTTGACCCTCCGACCTTATCCGCCCGGAGAAAGTCTTCGTCACGGCTGCCAATTCCTGCGAGATCGAATGCGCCCTCTGCGCCAGTCGAGGTCGAAGAACCTCAACCGAAGCAAAAGAAGAAGTCTGTTTCTCGACGACAGAGCGGTCTGATAGCTTCTGGAAAGCCTGTTGAAGCACCGCTCAGCCCCCCTCCTGAGCTGGCTGTTGCACAGGAACCTGTGCCCTTGGTTGAGGACGATGTCGTCTTTCCAGTATTGAACGAGCAGGAGGAGGAACTAGAAGCAGGATCGGAGGTACCCAGGAAAAGGAAGAGGTCGAAAAGGAAAGAAAGGGAGGATAGTGTGCTGCTAGTTTTGGAAGGTACCACATCTCGTCTTAAAGATGTCACGAATTCCCCGCAGAAGACAAACACCTTACCTCCGTTGGACACTACCGGCATGTTCTTCCTATTCTGACTCCATGTGCATGCAAGTGAGACTGACGATTACCGTGTGTATAGATGTAGACCGCCCCGACTATCTAGATTCGGCGTCTGAAGTCCCAACTTCTGCGACTTCGTTGAAGACAAACTCCACAAAGGCGTTCCTGTCTACGGCAGTTACTACACCCTGTCCTTCTACGCCTGCCACCGGATACCTGCCTACTCCTCGAGTGTCAAGCTCACCGCCTCCTGAGGCTGATGCCATCGCTGGGGAGTCTGATCCGGTCAGTCACGTAACAAGCCGCACCGGAAGGGTGAGGAAGAGCGTAAATTACGCGGAGCCGAAGCTTAATACGTGAGCATGCACGCTGCCCTCTCCTCACGCATTGTACCTGAATTTGTTTGATTTCAGCAAGATGAGAAAGCCAGATCCCCCCACGCTTAAGCGGGCATCGGGTTCTGTCCGCGAGCGTGAAGATTCTCCCCCTGAATCCCGTCCGCCGTCATCCTCCTCCTCTAATCCGAGCGAACCGTCGTCTGGCATACGCAAGGTGAAACGGAAAGCGGTGACTCTACTTCCTGATGATCCGGAGGTCCTTGACATCGCATCGGACGATGATGACGGCATGCAAGCTGACGCGGAGTTTGGTGGACTCCGCGGTGGCACGCCTTGGGCCAGCACCGCTGAGAAGAGGCGTCGAAGTGCAATGGTGGCCAAGAGCCGCGGCAGTATTGAGGAGGCTAGGAGACACAGTATGGTCTCGTAGCCCAACAAGGTTGAGCCTTGTGCCAAGCAAGTTAGATTTCAATTCTAAACTTCATGCCTTCTATGATATCCTTTCGCCCTTTTTTTATCCAGGATTCTTTACGACAGAGATTACGACGAATTACGACGCGCACCTTACTGTCTCTTATTGTAATCGGCTGTCTTTCTTGCTTTCCGACACTACGTTATTGACTGCGTCGGTATATATGACACATATACATAGTTCTGCGTAGAGTGTAAAATAGTTAGCAAACAAAAAGACGAGGAATGGTATCCCGTACTTTGCTGAGGTGGGAAAGTGGGACCAATCGTGCGAAAATGGAGAGTGGAGAAACGGTGACTGCGATACTTCGTCTAAAAGGAATCGCTTGGTGGGCTGTCCATCGAAGGTGACGCTGTACGTACCGTACGCTCGTATCCCCCTCGAGGAGACGGAGGCCGGACTAGTCCACTCGCATCTGTCATGATTCTGCCCCACAGAGTACGCTTCATGTCATCCAAACCCCTTTTATACCGTAACTGTAATCGACCCTATCCTCCATCTCCCTCCAATAACCCCTTCAGCACACATGCCATCCCGTACTCGTGCTCTCTTCGCAAATATCAAGCAAGATCTCTGTGGTGCCCTCCTCGAGTTCATCGGCACCTTCTTCTTCCTCACACTCGCTTATGGAGGAGTGCAGGCGACAACGGCCGCAGGAGGCGTAGATCAACCCGCCCCTAATGCGCTCAACGTCTTCATAGCTTCCGTCAATTTCGGGTTTAGTCTCCTGGTGTCTGCGTGGTTGTTTTACCGCGTTACTGGCGGTCTGTTCAATCCGAACGTCAGTTTGGCGTTGTTCATTACAGGAGTCATCGGTCCTGTGAGGTTTGTGCTGTACTGCATCGCTCAGCTCGCCGGGTCGATCGCCGCTGCTGCGGTCATTCTAGCACTCTCGCCTGGCCCGTGTAGCTACAAGTGAGTGGCTGTTTCGTCTGACTCATGGGTGGTAGTGACAATTGCATGTGTTGGTAGCACTCGTTTACAAGAGGGAATCAACCCCGCTCAAGGCGTATTCATCGAAATGTTTGTCACGTCCTATTTGGTTCTTGCAGTCCTCATGCTTGCCGTCGAAAAACACCATGTGACCCCGTTCGCCCCGGTAAGCTTGTGTCACCAAGGGGAGGCTATTTTGATCACTGATGACGCTTTCCCC
>Ga0307512_10007057_pt1 | contig 11201 bp, 11 predicted proteins | sample 14_EM_MG_FD_200267 | JGI IMG/M metagenome (GOLD analysis project Ga0307512, IMG submission 200267) | Populus trichocarpa ectomycorrhiza microbial communities from riparian zone in the Pacific Northwest, United States - 14_EM | ecosystem: Host-associated > Plants > Roots > Unclassified | place... | reverse complement strand
CCAGATTTTCCTGCTGATTTAAAAGACTCTTGTTTCGGTCGTGATCTCTCAAAGATCCCTCTATCCTTCTCCCCCTCCAACCGCTGAGCGTAACCTACAACATACGCAGTACCCTGGATATTCGTTCACTCTGCGCTTAGTTCGCGCACCTCACTGTCCTTCTTTTTCGTTCTCGCTCCACCACGTGCATCGATGCAAAAATCCCGTCTGAACTCGCAATGCGGGCAGTTCCACACCAAAGGTCCTATTCTCGTTCGCGGTGGCCCTGGGACCGCGATCACCACCGTCGCCACTCTGCATTTCAATGTCGTCGGCCGAGTGTGCATCGGTTTCCTCGCTGGGAGGGTGCCGCTTCCCACAACCGTAAGGCGCCTCTCTCAATCATCAAACGAGTGGGGACTACAGGCGAATATGCCACCGATTGAAGATCTGGGCCTGTTGGAGAACGAATCCATCGTTCCCATCTCAGTTCAAGTTCATTTCCGCGATAAGTTCCTCGACACGCTGCACTGTGGTGACTTTCATTATACCCGTCCAGGTACAGTCCAGCGCTTACATTCAGGGTAGCTGATTTCTAACGCTAGAGGTTTGTAGATAAGTCGGGCTCTCAGTCGGAGGTAGACTCCGTTGAGCCACACCTCGCTCCTTCTGATACGGATACCAAACCGGGGACCCCTCGTGTTGATCGAACGGTCTCTGGATCATCATCACACGGCCGCCGCCGTGGAAGGAAAGCTCGCACCCAAGGGATGACCCGTCATAATTCCTACACCCTACTTCGGGTCCCTAGGTCCCCCAGTGACCATGAACCGGAGGGATCGCCCTTGAACCTGGGGTTCACCAGCGCCTTGCAGACCTTGCGCGAGAACTGGTCCGAGGAAGAGCTCGAAATCGGACGGCGACTCGCCAAGTTCACCACGGTTCGGGAAGGCAACAACTTTATACTCTCTTGCGAGGTCATTCGCCAAGAAGCATACGATCCCGAAGACGTTGTCATCTCCTGCATTTACTATAAAGGAACGGACGAGTACTACGTGACCTCCGTCGATATCCTCTACTTGTTCGAGAACGTGGCAGACGAAGCCCTCGGTACTTCGGAGAAGACGAGACTGCGGAGGAACATTCAATCATTCCTCCCGACCCGAGTAGAGAAGGCTGATCGGGAGTATGGGGAACTTTATACCCAAATAATGAAGTTCCCTCCACCCAAACCGAGGACGATCGAGAAGAAGATCAAGGTGTTTAGATGGGTGCTGCTTGAGGATATTTTGAGCAAGATCGCTTCGAAATACGTGAGTACGATAGGCTTATCTGAGCCCTAGCGTCGCCACATACTGATGGTTCAAACTTCTAGCACATCCTGCCTTCTGGCTTGACAAGCAGACCACAGTCACCGAGACTATACCGTTCGCCGTCACCATCGGACGTCATTACTAGGTCAACAAGTCTGTCATCGGATTTGGACCTCCAGGAAGGCGTTTCATCTGATATCCTAATTTCCAAATCCTCCCCCCCTTACGCAAACGCCTTGCTGCAGATGGACGGGGTTGTCCCAATCTTATCGTCTTATTCCTTATCGCCTCCCCCGACCTCCTATTCGCCCCCATACGATGTGTCAAGGTACACATTTTTCGATTCCTATGGGCACGCTCTTGAGGCAACCTCCTATCCTCCTGCCCCCGCCGATCCCGTCTATCCGCAACTTAATTATGGATACCATCCGTACGCGGCGCCGTTCTAATTCTATTGTTTTCATGCACAATCCCACCTAATCGATAATCGTAATCATCCGCCCTCTCCTATATTGTTTTCGTTCGATCGCTCCGCCCTTTTCCCCTATAGGGTGTTTCCCCCCCTACCCATTCGATTTGCTGATGCTCTACATCTCGTGCAGTGTGATCCTTGCTTATCCATCTGTTCGCCACTTTCGACTTGACCGTACCCCGCGTCACATTCTAATTCATTCGAGCTATCCTTCATACATAATTCTGTCGTCCGTTTTCGTTAGTCGCCGTATGCGCACCGTATGTTCGGACCTTCCGTTTCGCACATAGACCAGCCTTGTAATTGTACCATACTACCCGCCTTGTAAATAACACCATGGCTAGCCTACCGCCCGTAATATTAATATCAGCTATCTGTTATCTCGTGAAGCCCCTGTTTCACTGGCTACTCTTAGCATTACGTCCATCGTTGTTGAGTCCCCTTTGTTCTCCATTCCCAACGGGGGTTTTGAATTCGCATCACATGCGATGACCAAAGTCTGGAGAATGGAGAGAATGGAAGATCCTCTCCACATAAGCCGATAACGATGGACGGCCCAGGATTGAAGACAAGTGGTGATTATAGGAGTATTACAGTAGCTACGTATGGGTGGGTGGATATCAACCTCTAAGGGGAGCCGTGCTTCTGGAATGTACCTGCACTATGCCTTGGCCTCTTGGGGTTGTCCAGCATGAAGCTCCGCAATTGCTTGCACACGCCCCAGCACCGGGCCTGCTCCTTCCTGTTTCACACGAGAGAGCCATCCATTGAGATTGTTGAGCATGTCCTCTCGAGATAGCTCTGATGTCACGCTGGACAGGATGGTTAGCACAGGTCTGATAAGAGACAACGACTATGACTTACAATCCCCTCTCATCAAGAGCTTCCTGTAGCTCTGGAAGTGTGAGACGCTGACCAAAACCTTCTTGCTCTAGGAGAGCATCGTCTTGACTGATCCGCCGTAGGTGGCGCGTCACTCTGGACCGCCGAACGGGAGGGGGGCCGAAGGTGGATAAGTTGAGAACACTGCGGCGATTTGAGCTAAGATCGAAGGGATCGCCGTGCAAGAAGCTTACCCGCACACAGCCAAGAGTTCCACCCGAGACAAAGATCTCAGTGATGAGGGAACTTGAAGGGATGCGCGTTCAACAATCTTCTGGAAGTCTTCCTTCATAGAAGCGGCATAAAGAGCAATACTTTTCCTTTGTTTGGATAGGATTCGTTCACGTTGGGAAGGAAGGATACATGTCGAAGGCAACATAAAAGGAGCGTAGAGAACCATTAAGGGTATGAGTTCTTCGAGCGTGACCAACACCAAGACGAATGGAACCAATCTGTTTGTAAGGTAAGTCAAGGTCCGAGTCTAACAAAGGGGTCGAACGGACTTGCGGATATCAGCACGGTAGGTCTCGATGAACCGGGTCTCCCATCGGGAAAGCGGTTCCCCGCCGGCCTTGACCCTGGCGAATATATCGTTTACCCGATTTCGGTGGGTGTTGACGAGCTTCAAGCCCCTGAGATAAAATTTCTAGAAAGGCGTTGAGTGTCGGGATGTTGAACGATCGATTTACTGGAACATACAAAGTATTCCTTGGCCTGGTGCCACAACTTTCCTATCTTTGAAGCGTCCGCAGGAGGTGGTGCAAGGATTCCGTGTCTCGAGGCTTCGCCGTAGTCTATCTTCGCTGATTCGACGATACCGGGTTGGGTAACGGGGTCACTAGCGGCCTTTGCATCCTTCTCGACATCAGCAGGACTGGGAGCCGCTAGAGTGGAGGTCGTAGTTTGGTTCACAGATGCAGCCTTTATGGGCCCCGGACGACGTTCAATCTTCTGTTTCCGTGGTAGGGCAGGCTGTAGCTGGGGCAGGTCTGGACCGGTGGCTTTCGATGTAGGGTCGGTCGCAGGTGTTGTTAAAAACCGATACGAGTGAACTGGTATAAGTTCATAGCGTAATCTTGAAAAGTTTGGGGGGGTAACCAGCAAGTGTCGTCGAGCTACGGATCTGTCAGGCGAGATGGGTTAGCCTCCATGCGACCCAGGTGACAGAACCGCGCGCAGACCTTTGCGCGATTCCATGGGCGTTCAAGGAGCGAATCATCCGCGAACCACGGGCACTGTTGGGAGTTGGTGGTGGTTTGAGGAAGGACAGCAGCTCTGGTGAACGTAATATACGTTCTGCACGCTGACGATGTCCTTCGGCAGTGGTCTCTGACTTTTCCCACGCTTGCACCCTCCCTCCTACTGAGGGCCTAAGGCGTGGATGCCTTGCAGCTTTGCACTAAACACCCTACTGACTCATACTTTAAGCGTACTATTGGGTCGGATTTCCGTACTCTAAAAACACCGTATCGTTGGTCACAGGGGTAACAATAAATTTGTACATCGCAATCTGCCGTCGGGGAGCCCCTTGTCCTCTGACTGATCTTGGCTGTCACTCCCTCGACATTCCAGCCGGATCAGCACTAACCCGCTGAGTTGCGAACTTCACCTTGTCACTTGGCGCCAGAGATGACCCTGTAGTCGGCTGGTTGCCATGTCACTGCATGGACTTCCGTACTCACTACTTCCCGGTGTGAGAACAGTGATTGTATGCGTGGGCAGAATCTGTCCTCCGAGCGCTCGACGAACGTGCAACCGACACTATCTCCCCAGAATCCCCACCTCAAGCCGGGACATCTGGCGCCTTTTTGCGGTGTGGGCCGTCAACCTATGGGATGACGTGAAACGATTCTTGGTCGAAGATAAGCGGTGGAATGATTCTTCCGCTTCCTGACTGATGGTGGGAGATGAGCTGCCCTCCCAGTCTAGATTGGCTTCCAGTGAAGGATACGCGAGAGTAGGCTCTCGGACATTGTGTCGCAGGTGCATGAGGGTGTTTCCTACCAGTCCTTACGTAGAAAGTGTACAGGTGATCCACCGGAGTTTATTCCATCGCTGATGCTGCTGATCAGGGACCGGATGAAGTAACACGAGGTGGTGTATGCGGTAGTTGCTATATCTCCTCCAACCCGTTTTCGCTGACGATGTACTCGTCTTGAATCCGCTCGAGCTCACCCTCATACCGCAGACCCAATTTTTCCATCTCATTTCGGCCTCTGATCTATTGTTCCTCCCCTTCCGTCGCTCCGACACTGTCCCGCAGTTTCTGCGGTCCCTCAAGGCCTCAACTTGAAAACCCATGACAAACCTCCCCGCCAGCGGAAAGAGAGGTGTATGGGAACCCCTCCCACTCATTGTCTATGGCTACGCAGTTCATCCGCTTTCTCAATCCCGTCGCGACACCCATTACTCGAATCGGACACGAATATCAGCATTCACCGACATTTCTGGAACGACAGATGACCCTCTTATCCATCGGGATATCGTTTCCTTGGAAGTTGGAGATGAGATCTATGCCTTCGAAAAATATACGCCAAGGGCCAAAGAGGTGGAGGGGATATGGTATCGAGGGTACGCGTACCCATTCTGCGAGCTAGAATACCGTGCTTACATTTAATAGTTATGTTGTCTGCACCTCTCGGAGACCTCCAATAAACTGGACAACCGATCCATCGACCTCAAAAGCTGCCACAAAGACTGAGGAGCTGCAGCAGGTTTTCATCGGAATCTTCCCTGCTTCTCACATCTATGTTCGGGACGAATTGGCCGACCCACAAGGGCGACTCGCTGAAGTTGCAACGCGTCTCAATGATACTTCAACGACTTTCAGCACACAAACTCCCCCACAAGACCCACCAACCAAGGAGGAGGACCCAGAACTATGGTCTATGGCTCGTAAATCCTTCAAGGTCGGCCCTCGCCCAGACCAGGCCAACGCTTCCCGGAGTGCCCTTCCAGTATATCCAGCAAGTATTAGGTCTGCCTCTCCCACCGAATCTCATATGATGAAACCCCTCCCCCCGAGGTTCTCTCTCAAATCTGGGGATGACACCGCATCTGGCGCCGTCCAACCGATAATAGATGAAATCGCCTCTGCGTTGCGAGAATGGCATGCCCTCATGTTCCACTATCTCGCTTGCCGTGATTACAAACTTTTTCATCTCGTACGCGAGCACATCGAAGCGCTCCATTTCGGGAGACGCCAATTACTAGTGCAAACACTCAGCTCGGAGGAAACAACTAGTCTCCGAAGAGAATGCGTTGTGCGATTGGTTGGAGGGAATCTCGTCCAAGGTTTGGATGTTATCGTGCGACACCCGACCTGGGGGGCTTTGGTTACGGTCGATGTCGAAGGCGAGGTAGATCCCAGGAGCTGGGTCAGTCCTGTACGCATGTACGCAATGCAGGCCGCTTTGGCGTATATGAACCCGCTTTCATCTCCGAGTCTCTCAAAAGCCTCTCTAACTACCGCATTCGACATCCCCACCCCATTCGGCTCCCTTCCTTCACCCCTCACCCCAAACCCTTCAGACTCAACCCGATTAAGAGGCACTCCCCGTGGTCACGGGTCATTCAGTATACCCACTCCGACACCCTCGGGCAAGGCTCGCTTCTATCACGTCTATCTCGACGTTCGTGCATTCGTTGCCTCTCCTTGTTCGCCTGGGGAATTTGCGGAACTCTATTTCTCCCTATACAACAAAGTTGACGGCAAATTCCTTACCGAAGAGTTCTGCGTACATCTTAACCATAATGGCGTGTTGGCGCGAGATCCCACGGCTCGCATCAAGACCTTGTTCACTGACCTGGTACAATCGGACGTACAGGACCCGATTTACCTCGTTTGTCGGATTGTCCGGAACGGTGCCATGAAGATGAATGCGAGTCCAGGTTCAGACTTTGGGAATGGACGACGTGGTTCGGATGCTTCGTTCCGGGACGGACCTGACCGTAACTCAGCCTCTTGGGATCCTTCGATGAGTACCCTCACGCTGACAACCACCGGAGGGCGGTCCCCAATCGGGGAAACCAACACTTACCGAAGACCTTTTGGCTGCGCCGTTCTGGAACTCTCTCAACTCACACACATTGCCCAAGAAAATCTGGATATCTCGGCTACTCGAGAACACAGCATGCCAATTTATGCCCCCACGAATGAGACCATTTTCTCTGTACTTCACCAGGATATCATCATGAGTAACAGTAAAGAGTACGAGAAGTCATCGAGGTACAGTAGGCGTTCCGTCCACATCTCACCCCCGCTTGATACTGTTATTAGGGCAGAAATGATAGCTGTGTCAATCAAGGTTTTCCGCGGTCAGGCTGAAACGATCATCCGAGAGAACTCCTCCTTGTTACAAGATGCATCCATCACCTTACGCCTCAGCTTCCCTGACGTGGTCTTCCCAGGAGATCTGAGGAACGAAATGTACATCAAACTATGGAGTGGAGATTTCTCACCTTCAGGGAACAGCCAAGCGCGCAGGAGTGTAGCAAACTTTGCTCGCGGTGCTGTGAGCAGTACGCACGGCAATATTCAGGTCACAATGGAAGTTCGCGACCAGGACGGCAAATCTGTCCCTCCCATCCTCTCCTCTGGAAGCGGAGAGCCTCCTACCACCCACTTCCACTCCATGGTCTTTCAACGGAACAACCAACCAACTTTCGGGGAACTTATCAAACTCTCCCTCCCGCTGGGTGGCATCACAAAGTGGCACGTATTCTTCACCTTCCGCAACCGTGGACGAGACAAGCATCCCCGAGGAAGTAACGACTCTTCTGATCGGCCGTTCGCGTTTGCATTCGTGCCTCTCTTCCCCGATGGACGCGCGGCTCTCGAAGATGGCCCCCATACCCTCCTGCTTTATCGTGCCGATCGACTCAGCCAGATCACACCAGATTTATATCTAGGAGCACCGTCATGGGTCCCTTCCGGTCAGAAACCCGATCAGATCTTCATCCCCCCGGAACTACAGAGAATCGCTCCCGTCATGAAGGACACCCTGACGATACGGAACTCCCTTTGCTCGACAAAGTACACACAAAACCCCGTGTTGCTAAGCTTACTTTACTGGGAGCAAATAACCGATGAAGAGGAATTGAAAACTGTCCTTAGCAAGTTCACATTCGTGGGCGAAGTGGAGATCGTCAAGTTCCTTGGAGATATCTTCAACTCGTTGTTCGGTATCATAGTCTCCAAGCATAACCAGTCAGGGGAGATTGACCTTCTCGTTTTCAACGCACTCGTGACGGTACTACGGATCGTTCAGGATCGAAGGTTCAACAACTTCCAACCGGTGCTGGATGTCTATATCGAGAACCATTTCAACTGCCCTCTTGCGTCCAGCCATATGATGCGTTCGATGAACCTCCTGTTGGCCAACCCCACTTCCCCGGATACCGCTTCTTCCCTTCGAGCTGCCCTGACGGTGTGGGACTATGTGTTCAAGTTCATCACTAGGTCACGCGAGTTGCAGAAGGTCAAGGAACTCGGTATTGCCGGAGGAGTCACCGCCGAACACTTGGAGTCCACCTTCAGACGGGAACTGCGTGCTCATCTCGGAGAGATCAACAGGATGCTGTCCACCACGACACCTGCTTCCATCATCGGAACCCAGACGATGGCCCTACAAAACTTCACCTCGATCCTCCCAGAGCTCGCCAAGGTCTTCCCCATCACAGAACTCGTCTCCCACGTCCGCACTTTCGCCAACGCAATCGTGATTGGCAAGGGAAAGATCGTTGTGTGGAAGTTAATCATGTTCCTCCAGGTCGTCAGGGGATTCTTGTTCGATACTCCGAACTCGCGTTCGCTTCTATTAGAGGCGGTCGTGATATGGATCAAGCCTCACTTTGGCCGCTTCGACGAATATGTCCAGACAAACCCCGGGGACTCAGAAGCAACTAAAGACTCTGCGCGGATAAACTGGCTGGAGAACATTAGGTTATGCGTAACTATCATCGCTGTGATGTTGGACAAGCTCTGCACGTCTCTCGTGCAGCCCACAACCCTTGCAGACAAAGGTCTTTTAAGGAAGGAGCAGGACAACGTGGATTATCTGCTCTCGCTGCTTCCCAGGTTTGTTATCAATATTTTCTCCTGCCGGACATTTACTTACGCGTGTCTGCAGGTTGGTCGAATCCTACCACGAATACCAGAGCCCCGCTTCACAACATGCGATGGAACAAGTGCGATCAACGAGTACAACGCCCTCAAATATCCCCGTCACATTCCCTGAATCCTACCCCTTCTCCCTTATATCACACCTCCCAAAATGGCCATCCAATGGGCCGTCAAGCGCTGATATCTCGTCTATGTTCTACCCCGGTCTCGGTGAAACCGCCATGATTTTCCTGGTTCTGTTATCCGTGACATCGAAGAAGCAGCTACTGGACTTCCTTGAGTCGAGCTTCGAAATCGAAGGACGGGAGAACTTCTCCAAGATGCTCATCTCGATATTCAAAGTCGCTTCCTCAATATTGGACAACGAAGCGTTCCCGGGAAGTTGGCTCAACGTGAATATCCTCGCTCACAAGGTCCTGATCAGATTCTGGGATCCCGTCACGACGATCTTAGAGCGAGAGTTTATTCCTGGACCTGACAGTGGTTTCGAGTTCGACAAGACTCTGTGGACAGAGGGGTTCCATATGCTGCTGAAGTTATTATCGTCTGAGCAGCTCGTGATCGAGGACTTCAGCCCACAGGTAATCAGCTTTCATGTCGCGGGTTCGCTTTGCTGAACATGTTCTCTAGAAACGTCGTGCAGTTTGGCGCTTGGTTGGTGATATTCGAGGTGAAGGTGCCGCGATACTGCTCCGACTATGGGATGCCTTGGGGTGGCCGGAGGACATGTCACTCAGCAATGGAGCTATCTCTCGTTACGGAGTATGTCTCCCCACCTCGTCCCTCGATGTCTGCCCTTACTCCACTCTTAGGGATACCAAGTTGCCCTCAGCTCTCTTGTGGGACAGGTCGTCAATCTGTGTCTCAGTCACCATGACCTACTACGAAACAACGCTGTCCAGATCCTTTACAGCATGATCGTTTCCGAGTATCACGTTTCACAGCATTTCGATCACATCGAGAACGAGCTCGTCAGCAAGCTCGATCAGTTGTTCATGTCTGATAGTAAAGGGGACGACATCTCCCGTGCATTCTTTATTGGGCACCTCCGGCACTTGTTCGAAACCTCTTCGGTTGATGAACAGCTGCGCGAAGGCGTTGCGAACTTCTTGGATTCCGTCGATCTGTTCTTGGAATTGCTGCTAAGCGTCAAGGCACTTCCTGATGGCGAAGAGTTCTCAGATGACCGTGTTATTGCTACGGTATGGCCTTTCTGGTTGTTTTGACAACCCTTTGTTGACGGTTTACCCATAGCTTCGTCTCATGAACTTCATTCGGAGAATCGGACGAGACGAGATGTATATCAAATACGTTCATCAGTTGGTCAATGTAAGAACTTTCTCTTGTGACGTGGCAGTGTCTGAAACTATCCTCCAGATGCATCTCCAATCCCAAAACTATGTCGAAGCTGCGCTCACACTCAAACTCCACGCCGAAATGCACGAGTGGGATTTCACTTCGTTCGTCGAGCCGATGGAAGATCTTGGGTTACCCCAGCAGTCACAATTCCATCGAAAGGAGACGCTGTATCTCCTCATCCTTGATTACCTGGGCAAGGGAAAGGCTTGGGAAAGCGCCATCGAGATCTGCAAGGAACTCGCATACCAACATGCGGAGATCACGTTCAACTAGTAAGATTTGCTCTCCCCCCTTTCAATCTCTAGTGTGCTCATCTACTTGAAGCGCTCGACTGGCCGAGATCCTCCGCCATCAAGCGACACTTCTGGAACACATTGTGATGGACGAACGTTACTACGCCGAGTACTTCAGGGTCGCGTTCTATGGAAATTTCCCCGTGGCCCTGCGGAATAAACAGTTTATTGTGTGTATTGAGATTTCTCCTGGCCCTAGGTTTATTTTAACATCTGACCTGTCCACTAGTACCGCGGCTTTGAATGGGAGAAATTTGGCGCATTCTGCGAACGGATGCTCAACAAGCACCCCGGAGCACAGTTGCTCAGGACTGCAGGTGATCCTCCTGTCGATATCCGTTTCGGAACGGATCAATACATCCAATGTACTTCCGTGTCTCCTGAACCGGACCGCACCCTACCGATATTCTCTAACCTGGACGTGCCGCTCGCTGTACGGTCCTACTACGAACACAGGTCTATCTTATCGTTTCGTATTGGGTCGACCATGCATATTGACGTGTTGCTTTGATCAACAGTGCTATCAACCTGTTCAGTAGCTCAAGGCCTGTCACCAAGGGGCGGGATGGTGCGGAGGAGTCCTGGATGGAAAAGACCTACTTCACGACGGAAGAAGCGTTCCCTACCGTCCTGCGCAGGTCGGAGATCATTGCGGTCGAGGTGGTGGAGATCTCACCTATCGAGCGGGTACTCAACGACGTCGAGCAACGGACAAAGGAGTTGGTCGGCTTGTACTCGAGGTACTCGACTGCCGTCAAGACGGGACAAGCGGTGTCCAC
>Ga0307512_10007056_pt1 | contig 11202 bp, 15 predicted proteins | sample 14_EM_MG_FD_200267 | JGI IMG/M metagenome (GOLD analysis project Ga0307512, IMG submission 200267) | Populus trichocarpa ectomycorrhiza microbial communities from riparian zone in the Pacific Northwest, United States - 14_EM | ecosystem: Host-associated > Plants > Roots > Unclassified | place... | reverse complement strand
TTGTAGTTCCTGCGCTGGTTCTGGACTGGGACTGGACATGTCGCTGTCCTGTAGTTCCTGTACTGGCTCTGGCGTCGCTGTATGCTGGCTCCATAGTATGGGCAGCGTAGGGATTCTAGGCGTGGGTAGTACTGATGGTGGTGGTGGGTCGACAATGATGGTTGGCGGGAGAATAGGTGATGGTGGTAATGCTGTGAAGGGGAGTGAAAATTTGGGTGGATTGTAACAGAAATGCACCCCAGCCTTTTCCCACCTCGCAGTGGGCATCTCAGCATGGCAATACCTGGAGCACCTTTGTGTTGCAAATGGCGCATGCGAGCAGATCAATAAGATATGGACATCACCCTACATTCCTTAGTCTGACAGTTGTTTGCTAGCACACTTGTTTAGCTTGCACCCCAGAACCTTATTTACTTGTTTATATACAGTAGAGTAGTTGACTTTTGTGTCCTCAGTTCTTGTGTCTGACACATGTGCTCTGAGGCCTGATGCATGCCCAGAACTCCACCTTTAGCACTCTTTGCTTTCTACACTTTGGGCATAGGCTGTAGGGGAACTTGTTGTAGGTACCTACTACATATTCACTTTGCTTTCAGGTGAGGCTGTAGTTATCAACATAGATTACATTGTCATGTAGTTTTTCTTAGTCTACCAAAATAAAACTAATGAATTCAAAAAAAAAAAAAAAAAAGATGCAAAAGTCAGGGTATGTACAAAAAACATCCATGCATGCTGTCTATGCCAGTCACTAGTGTGATGTGCACTGTACTTAGTGTTGCCAGGGATCTGCATGGGTTGACCCATGGAAACCCATGGGCATTCTAACAAGCCCAGGATTATCAAAATTGGCCCAGAAATGACTGAGATATGATCAAAACAATGTTTTAACCATATCTCAGTCATTTCTGGGCCAATTTTGATGATCCTGGGCTTGTTAGAACACCCACGGGTTTCTGTGGGTCAACCCATGCAGATCCCTAAGTGTTGCTGATGGCTAAGCCGACCTTTTTGAGAAATCTGCAATAACAAATGTAAAGAAAATACGGAAAAATCTGAAAATAATCATGTGAATAGATTGGGTCGAAAGCTGAGGGGTCACTTAAGACAACTTAGCAATCTGACCAGCCATTCAAGCTTGGCTCGCACTGGCTCAATTTGTAAAAAAAATTACAAAATCAAGCTGGTGCAAGCTGAGCTCAAATGGCTGGTCAGATCGCTAAGTCGTCTTAAGTGACCCCTTGGCTTTCGACATAATCTATTCACATGATTATTTTCAGATTTTTCCATATTTCGTTACATTTGTTATTGCAGATTAGGGCTGAGCACCATGATCATATATATGGTTATACAGGCACCTGTGATACGGGTCCATGTCTGTACTGTCTGGTGTTTGAAGGGGACATGTGATGGGACAGTTATGGGACAGTTACCCCCTGTATCATACCATCAAAATACGGTCATATATGGCATTATATGGTCATATGACAGGCTCGAAAGTGAGATACTACAGATAAGACAAGATAAAACAATATGATCAGATCATGTGTCATGTCCATGACATTCATGCCTTGTGTTTTGTTTTTGTCTTTGTCATCCATGCCTCCACTCATTTCACTTGCATCTCCACTACCTCCTTATCGACCTCTTCGATTCGACCCTTGTTGCTACATGATCGGCACCATCCCTCTACCAGAATAAAACTCTCTTGTCATTGTGCCTCGATCCTCATGGCCAAAGACTTGCAGATCACTCAAGATTGTCCGACATCATCAGCCAAAGTCTTGCAGGTCACTCAGATCGTTGGCCACTATCTGGAGCATATCCCTTCTTGAAAAGACTGCTGCTCCACATAGCATGCACATTGCTCACGGCCCCTTGCAAATCAGGCCTTGGTCTAGACCTCGTCACTGTTGGGGAGGAACTTCACTGTATATAGGTTCATTCAGGTCATCCTTGGTGCATTTTCTATCTCCTTTTGCTTTAGATGACATGCCCTCCATTCTGCACTTTCCTATTTCAACTTTAGCTTTACCAACAGGCATTACTGTGCCACCCCTCACCCTCATCATCCATGTGCCCAAGGCTGCACGTGCCCTATGGCTATTCAGTAAAAAAAAACAATTTGGACACCACTGCCAGTGCCCCTTGTCTATGACTGTGTGCATGTCTTGCACCACTATACAAAACCACTTGACGCCATGTGTTCATCCACTGCATTCAGCCTTCAGCCGCCATCAACATATCAGTCATCACTTGCCTTGTCCTTGTCATCTCGCCGCCTCTCCATTCCCCATCTTTTCCCAATTTCCTCTCTACATTGCCGCTCTCAAGGCCTGCTCAAAAACCTCCAATTTGCTACCATCCACTTTCAATTCACTCACCTTTGCTGGCCATCGCAACAAACACACACCATCTTTGATCTTTTCACTTCGTGCCAACTCGTCATGCTTATCCATGTGTAAGTCAGACCCCTGTTCAGGACCACGCCCTGGAGGAGACAGTCATCACTAGATATAGGGTTATTTTCACTCATCTTTGTATGTTTCATCATCACTATTTTGTCTTAGACCTTCTGCCCCTTTGCAGCCTTTCCCTTTTGATGTTGCACCCACTATCACACCTTGAAACTCCTTGTTCACCATCTCTATCAGAACACCGTCTTCTTCTTGCTTATGATGCCATGTGGTCTGTTGCCAGGAGGACTTGTACTTCACTTGCCTCTGTCTCTTTTCCCCCTTTCTTGCTCACTTTCACTTGTAGCCTACAACTGTAACTATTGACCCGAAAACCATATAAATATCATTGCCCAGCCTTGCTGAACAGCAGGCAACTGCGGCCCACTTCCCCCTTCTCTTTTGCATGCTACCAAGGCAACTACGGCCCACCTTTCCCCACTTTGCGTTGTGTGCACGCATGAGGCATTCACACACACACTCTCTCTATGCACTGCATTCCGACTCTTCAAGGCCACTCAATTCTCCAGCGGTTGAGCAGTCTAACTCCCACCATTCTGCTTCATCTATCTGCTCTATTGTACATTCTCGGATTCAAACAGCACTTGTTCTATTGAGCCCCATCATACCTTCCTCACTTGAATTCATGTGCGGACATTCATCCTCATTAAATTTTGTTATAGAAAAATACAATCTATCTAAGGCCAAACTGTATGATCCCATTTACGGCTATATACGCCCCCATCCCATACCATCAAGGCCTGTTGGAACTATTATATGGATATGGATACAGGTATACTGTGACCGTATAATGGCCTGGGGTATACAGCCATATACCATATATAGGACAGTGCTCACCCCTATTGCAGATTTCTCAAAAAGGTCGGCTTAGCCATCAGCAACACTAACTGTACTCTATTCATTGACCATATGGCCTGACCACTGCTTCTGTGACACTTCCTGTCACTTTGTATGCGGTCCAGGGGACATGGTGAAGTGCTTCTCCTTGGCAGAAAGTAGGGGCATGGGTGTGTTGGCCACTATGTGAACTGTGGCATGGGAACTGGGTGGTTTGACTTCTTGATGACCTAGTGGGTCTGGGGGGTGGTATTGATGATTATATGTGAATGTGATTGTGAGGTCATTGTGTGAGAATATAGGAGTGAGGGCCTTGGGGTTGTCAGAGGTGACTGGGATGTGGCTGCAAGGGCGTGATGCCTCCTTGCTGTTATGTGTCATTACATCATGCCTGCTCCTGATGGTGGGGGACAAGCAGTTTCCTGCCCTTCAAGAATGGGGGTGTGGTGCTGCTGTCAATAGGGAATACATGCCTGGACATGGCATGCTGATGTATGGCCATGATGCCATTTGTGTCTGCAAAGGTGGTGGCTGGGCATATTGGCAATGCAGCCCAGGTAAGTGTGTTGATGGCCTTGCAATGAGGCACATTGCATGTGATGTCATACTCTGCTGCACTTGTGGGTGCCAGGTCTGTAAGGGGGTGGACCTGATGGCCCACTGAGATGGGAAATAATTTGGAAATAGCAAGCTGGTGGCAAGGGAGGGTGGCATTGATATGCACCAGCTGGGGCAGATGGATGGTGTGTCCTCTGTAGTCTGACTGGTCAGGGTCATCGATGTCGATGCTGCCTGTGAGTGTTTGTGCAGCTGCGTGCACCTTGTGTGTGATGGGCTTCAGGGTGAGCTCCTCCCAGGGTGCCTGGTCATGGCTGTGCTTTGCCTCCACAAGCATGCAAGGGCCAGGTGTGACTGTGTCTGTAGTCTTGGCCACAAATATCAATGCTGTGCCATTGGGGTCTGTGAGTGGTGGCAACACACCATTCTTCACCATCAGCACCCCCCCTGAGTCTCCTAGGTCTTCTACAAAAGCTCCAGGGTATTCAGGGATGTGTGCAAGGTGAGTCATTGGTGTCTGAGTGGGCCAATCTGTCACCACCAGGCTGAGGGTCAGGGTCAAACCTGATTTTGACTGCAGTGGTGTGGATGCAGGCTTCTCCTGAGTGTTCTTCACCGATTCAGCTGGTGAAGGTGAACTGTCCAGCTCTGGGGCTGGCTTGGATGAAGAGGGTGTGGCCTCAGAAGACTAGGTGGGCGATGTAAGGGCATTGGAAGTCAAGGGAGTGCCTAGCACAGCAGCCAGCTTGCTGCTCACTGCTGGTACCTAGAATTCCTCCCCCTCAAGCTGAGCTGCTGATGCCAAGTGGACATCCTGCTCTTTGGGGACAGTGCTAGGCCCAGGCCAAGGTGCTTGGTAGGCCTACATGTTGGCATTGAAGCCAGGGGTCTGACCCTTGTGCATGCAGATAACAGGCTTAGGGTTGTTGAGGTGTGCAGGCTCCAGTGAGCACACAATGTTGTGGAGGCAGTGCACATGGCATGTGATGTCTGTGACCTGCTCTCCATACAAGGAGGTAGTCTGGCAGCATCCATCTCCAATATGGGGCATGTACCCCTCTTCATCCAGTGCCCAATGTGGCACCAGGTTGTTGCTAGTGGCGGGCGTATGCAGCATGTGTGGGGAGCGGGTTGGGACTCACTTTGAGGGGTATCCTCCTTCTTGCAGTCTAGTGCATTGATGATTGGGGATGGGCACATAATTCACCATTTGGCTGAACAGATATGCACTTGACCATAATCAGTGCATTTGATGCCACATTTCCTTATTTGGACAAGTCATTTTTTTTCATAATGTGGTTGGGGGCTGGACTAACTAACTAACCTTGGGTCCAGGATTTCCAGTCTGAGAGCCCCTTGGCTCAATCATCCATCAAAGAGAAATATTAGAGAGGGCATATTCTGCTGTGTCTAGTGCTGATCCTCTACCAATGTCTGCCCTCCATCAATTTTAGCATATGAAGAAAACCCGATTTTGATGAAATGTACCAGAATGACATCCAGCAAACCAAACCTCCTTCACATCCATTTTGAATAACTTGTCCATCTTAGCCTTAGGCTCAGTGACTCCCAACTCAACTGTTCTCTCAGGGGAGGTTGTATAACACAAGCTGGGACAGAAGTTGGCATGATGCTATCAAGGAAGGAATGGTTAGCAACAGTGACTGAGATTGGTTGAGGGCAAATCATGTGACATCAATCACAATTCACATACCTCATCAGGAGAGAGAGCTTGTCTGAATACCTGAATTGTTGGACTCATGTCCACAAAAGGCAAAGATTGGCCCATGATAATTCCTGTGCTTGGAACTGTGTCCCTGTGGATCAATCATTCAAATCAGCCTCCATTTTTACCCAAACTTGACAGCTCAGCCCACCAAATACCAACAAAGTCAATGGGCACAATGTGACAGAATGTGTCCTTGAACCCCTAAGTGATGGTTTCATTACTTTTACCCAAGGACTTGTAAATATTGTATGCAAGGAGAATTTGCCCCATGTTATCTTTTGAGAGAAGGCCAATCTTTATGCCCAACTGAGTTGGTGATGTGAATAGATCATGGGGCATAGAGTCAGGAACCATACCTTGTGTAACACTCCTGAGAGCACTCAGGCAGTATATACACTGTAATGATGGTGTACATGCTGACCTTGGAAACAAGTCCTGTGACCAGAAATGCCCTATCTCTAAGCACAGATCCACCTTTGTGCTGTGCATGGAAGTCTTGTGTGTGTGCTGACAAATCCACATAACACCACTGCCTTAACAAGTCAAACACAACCAACCTTGCTATTGCATGCCTTGTCCCTCACTCCTCCCCTCACCTCCTTTGTCTTACAAATCACCCCAGATCTCTTTGTCCTTTCCAAATCCTGCTGTATCTTGCCTCAAATCTTACCACCATCAACACTTGGATTGCCCAAACTGCCAGCACAACACTTGTGCACTGCCTCAAGGATGGTGAACTGGGTCCAAGCACTGCTGGTGCAACACCTTACCAGTCAAACACTTGTTCAGCAACTTTGCCTTGTTGGATAGGATTATTGTTGATGGGATTTCCATGCTCTTTTGTACATTTCTACTGCCTTGTTTTCTCTTCAGAATTTCCACTCTCCTTTCTCTCTATCCCCTTTCCTTTATTTGACCTCATACCCACTGTTGCACCCTTGAAACCATTCACTTGTTTACTTGCAAATCTGGATATCAAACATCACCATGCAGGTTTGTCACTGGCCAGACTGACCTTACAACACTTTCTTTCAACTTCCCTTTTTCCTCCTTCTATGATCTCTTACACTTATAGCATACTTGTTGTACTCCCCTGGCCCAAATCATATAAATATGGGCCTACCTGGCTTTGTAAGAGGCAGGCAAGTTAGCCCCCCTTTTCTCTTCTCTTTCTCTCTATGTGTGTCTCTCCACCTGACCAGTTGACAACTACTCAAGCCAACAAGCCGTCAAGTTGTCCATCTGTCTTGCAAAAGGCATATGTATTTCCCCTTTTTGAATCTCTCTTACCTTGTAAAATTGTGTTGTGTTTGTTGTGACATATATTCCTTATGCACATTCTTGGACCTTTAGGAACATGGCCTTGGTACCTCTATCTCTTCTGTGATTGAACTCACAGGTAGACCTACCATCTACCTTTCAGCACCATGAGAGAAGCCTATTGATGAAATACTCCATATGAGCTGCTTACTAGGGGGGTAATGTGGACCAGATGAACCAAATATGCAGACTTTGTCTCTAACACTATAATTCTGCATAAGGAATTTGTATCCCCCAATCACATGATCATAGAGATACCATGCAATAGCTTTGTCCAGAATCTTAGCCACATCAGGAAAACCCCTTATTTGCCCTATGCTACTTTTAATGCTTTTATTGTTTTTTTTTGTGTAAAAAAAAGTAAAAATTTGGAAAGTACAGACTACTTGTGAAAAGCCAACCCCTTCACTTTCCATATTAGGGAGCAGTGGCCCTCAATGATTGCAATGCTTCAATGTAGATCTTTTAGTGCCTCCTTTGCCTCCACAGCAATAAGGGGCAGTGCCTTCATATGAGGAAAGCTCTCTTTAGATCTTGCTGACATTTGTTGAATGACAAACACAATGAATGCACATAAATGTCCATGGGACAGGGATTCCCTCTATGTTTGTAGCTGAAATAGAACAGAGGGGTCCACAAGTGTGATGTGATATGTGAAGGGAGACTTGAAGGTATGACATTTCAAGGCACCCAAGGTGTGATATGAAAAGATAAGACTGCTATTTGGGTGTAAGTCAAGCTTAGGGCTTGATGTCACAGGAACAGGGCCCTTATATACTGCTCTGGGCCATACAAGTATAATCAATGGTCAATACTGGATGACATCACCAGGACAGCTGTATCGTAACAAGTAAAGGTAGCAAACAGCTATCCAAAAGACATAAGAGATATGGTTTGCATAATCAAAGTAGCTGTCTTGTAATTTAGAAGGTCACAATTACAAACCATCAGACATCAGTCTGTAACATTCCATGTACTTTATTACTACTGCTCTACTTTTTTACACAGCTCTACATTTTTACATGCAATATAACTGAGACTACTTCCATTTTATCACTATTTGTCATTTTTTTGGCTGTACTTTTATTGATATACATGTACTTTTGTCACCTAGAATACTTCTGAAAGCAATATACTTTTTTGACTGCCTTGGAAAGCACTCTGGCAAGTCTCCAGACTTGGCTTTTTTGTGCTTTTTCATGCTTTTTCAATATTTTTCATGAAAAGCATTAAAAAAGTAGAAAAAGTACCAAAAAGCAAACAAGGGGTTTTCCTGATGCAGCTGTCCAAATAGTAGTGAAAAGATGCCTGGCACAAAGACTGTTCCTATGCATACCTTACAGTGATGTCAGACATTAGCAACAAGAAAATGAGGAACTCACTTGGTAGTAGCATAGCTGGTGGTCCTCCTGATCTTTCCTCAAGATCGAATACAACTTGGCCACATTTGTATTCTATATGATAGTACAGTGGCACAAGGGTTATATCTCCAAATAGGGGGAAGGAAGGGAAAGATACCCACAGTGGCATTGTATTCATTGCTTGTGCCATTGAAACACAATATAAGTATGCAAGGCTTATTTTTATGAGGAACCTAAATTGAGGGAGCATGAAAGTCAAGTTATGAACAGTATCACCAGCAGAATTCTCACAATATTGAATAAGGGCCCAGGCTTCTCTTGTGGCAATTTGTCAGATGAATCTAATGAAGTGTGTCAAGCTGCAGAAAGTAACAATGTACTTGCTTCTAAAGCTATAAATTATGTCCTGTGTGCAGGCCATTTTACACTGGGCAGACTCAAGAGGGGGCATTGGGATGGGAATGGAATGGTTGATGAGTGGCCAGTAGAAAGTGTGACAGGCTCTGGGGGACTCCACATAGAGTTAGTCAACACAAGCTGCACTGTAAGCAGGAATGAACCATATATAACACTTTGAGTGCCTGTTTAGACATCATTGCTACTTTCAATACTTTGCCAGTGTTGAAAGAACTGGAGTTTGAACTGTCTCCACTCAAAAATAGGTCATTTTCAAGGTCATCTTTTTCACATATTCTGATGATCAGAACCTATGAAAATATGTCACATACTCACAACTTGAGCAGTGTGTCTGTGGCAGAGAGCTTTGGAGATAAGCCATAAATTTGTCTGGCTGGAGGGACTCAAGTTTGTCTGGCTGGAGGGATTCAAGTGTCTGCAGCTATTGAGGGAATGGTATATTCATAAATGAACAAGACATACAGGTTCGTTGATGCATTCCAGGTCATTATCATAAACAAGAAGCATATTGCATTCTTGTTCCTTCTACACAATTACTGTTATATCCAATATCAATCATGCACAAGCAAATACACTGCTCACCTCAGCAATATACCTCAACAGAACATAAAGGGGATCCTGATGCTTTGCAATATCAGTGGACAGTCAGAACTACCAAGGGATGCTACACTGTTAGGTGTGAGAACTGATATAAGTTGTTTGTCTGACCCAGGATTATCTGGGCCTGAATATGGGCCTGGAGCAGATTCTGCAGCCCCTTGGAGTTTGGGGAAAAAATGCAGGAAATGTATGGCATGGTACCCCTGCACAAAAATACATTGGTTCACACAAAGATCCCAAAACAACTGAGGTCAGGCTATATCTGGTTTGGATCATACATGACCAAATGGACATATATCTCCACTAGGGCCAACTTTTATCACCATTCCAGGGAGGCTTTTATGTAAGTCCATCCAACAGATATTTGATTCAATACTCCCAACTTTAACACTGATTGATACTTCTGCATCACACTTGGTCTCCAAGAATACAACATGGGCCCAAGATCAGGTACAGTGAAGCCCAGTCACCAGAATGATGTCCTCTGTGTTTTCAACACCAAACCCATGCTAATCATTGATGAAATGAAACCAACTATCGATATGCTTCAATATGAATTTGGAAAAGTATCCTTTGGCAATAGTATCTTTGGTCTGGGCTCTGAGTGGAAGGGACATTATTGCACCATAAGCCTTTACACATTTGAATAAAGCTTCAGCAAAACCCCCTGACCTAAATATATCTCAGAGATAAAAACAAAAAGAGGACATCTTAGCTCACCTATGTGTATCTGCACCCAATCCAACTGACCCCTGGGTGACTTGGACAGCCCCCAAACAGAAGTGGTTGGGCATGAGCATGCCTTCACCTCTAACATTAGGTGAGAGGGAGAGGGGTACATGACCCTCCAGGATACCAAGATAGTTGTATCTTGCATGATTGTTGGGAAGTAGCACATTAAATACAGGATGAAATTTGCCATTGCAGATGAAACTGACATTGCCAATATCCACAGGATGTTCAAACATCTTGCCCTTGCCTGGATCTGGTTCCTACATGGCATGTCCCAATTCATAATAATTGAGAGCCATCTCTTTGCAGAAAGTGTGGAAGTCAGCCATGGGGTTTTAAAACTGTTAATAGGTCAGAAGAAAACCTGGATGGCTCAAGGATGGGCAATACAGTCAGGAGTGGGGAAAGAAAAAGAACCAGATAAGACAGGCTTGAATCTTAGTGTTGCCACAACTTGACCAGCCACAAGCTGACTTGGAAGTGGCAGCTTTTTTCAGATATAGCTAGCTTCACTGACTGTGACTTTTCACCTTGTAGCTGGAAGTTGGGTGGTTTCAGCAGAATGAGTCATGCCCCAAAAAAGGAAACACCCCAGTAGTTTGGTAGCACTGTCAGATAACTGTTATAATTTTGTACTTAGCAAGATAAAACAATCTTGGAACATTTGATATAAGCAAAACAAACAAAAAACATGTGTCACTAAGGCATGCTGTTGCTAAAGTCAAGTGGGGGAGGCCTGGGGGCCAAACAGGCATAGGGAGGCATTCCTGGGCACTATTTCAGCCCAGAAAGTGTTTTTTGGGGAAGTCCCCACATGTGCAAGCCCTGAACCAGCAGAGGAAGGGGGTGCAAACACAGGCCCAGAGGAAGTAGCTGAAAATTGCAAAAGTGCAGGTACAGGTGCAGTGCTTGAGGGGGGATATGCATCTGGGATCACTGTGGATGGATTTGTGCAAGCAGAAGAAAGTGCAGTAGGGCTGGGCACTGCAGCAGAAGGGGACATGTAAGTGGGGGCAAGCACAGCAGAGTGAATATGCACACTGCCAGGTGCCAGGTGGTGCCCAGCCCTTCCACCTTCTCAATGAGAAATTGACTTGTACAATATTTTGTGTCTGCATCCCAACAATTGGACCATTTCATGCCACTTCTTTTATTAATTCTTGTGGCTAATGCT
>Ga0307512_10007054_pt1 | contig 11202 bp, 12 predicted proteins | sample 14_EM_MG_FD_200267 | JGI IMG/M metagenome (GOLD analysis project Ga0307512, IMG submission 200267) | Populus trichocarpa ectomycorrhiza microbial communities from riparian zone in the Pacific Northwest, United States - 14_EM | ecosystem: Host-associated > Plants > Roots > Unclassified | place... | reverse complement strand
CAGAAGCAAGGGCAACGCCGGCCGCCCACTCGCCGAGGTCACGCCGGGCGAGGCCAGGGTCTGTCGAGCACAAGCACCACGATCGCTGCCGCCCGCTCACCCTGGTCACGCTTGGTGGAATCAGGCCCGCCGGCACAAGCACAACCGCAAGCCGCCCACGCCACGCCAGGCGAGGTCGGGCCGCCGAGCACAACCGCGATCGCGGCCGCCCCCTCGTGCTTGCCACGCGACGGGGATCAGACCCGCCAACACAAACGCAACGGCAACGCCGGCCAGCCGCTCGCCGAGATCGCGCCAGGTAAGGTCCGGTCCGCCGAGCACAAGCACTATCACGATGGCGGTCGGCCGCTTGCCCAGGTCACGCTAGGTGGGATCAGGTCCGTCGAGCACAAGCGCGACGGCGATTGCGGCCAGTCCCTCGCCCCGGCCGGTCAGTCCGAGCCCGTCGGTGGTCGTGCCCGAGACGGTGACCGGGGCGCCGACGGCCGCGGAGAGCGCCCGTTGCGCCTCGTCCCGGCGGGTGCCGATCTTGGGTCGGGTGCCGATGACCTGAATCGAGACATTTACCACGGCGAGATTCTGCTGGCGCAGGCGCTTGGCGGTCTCGGCGAGCAGCACGACGCCGGGCGCGCCAGCCCACTCAGGCCGGTCGGTGCCGAAGTTGCTGCCGAGATCACCGAGGCCGGCGGCGCTGAACATCGCATCGCAGGCGGCATGTGCGGCGACGTCGCCGTCGGAGTGCCCGGCCAACCCCGGCCCGTCCGCCCAGAGCAGCCCGGCCACCCAGCACGGCTGCCCCGCCTCGAAGGCATGCACATCGGTACCGACACCAACCCGCGGAACGATCACGCCGTCAGGCTACGCGGAGCAGCGCCTCGGCCAGGATCAGGTCGAGCGGGCGGGTGATCTTCATAGCCAGCTCGGACCCCGGCACACAGGTCACCGGCACCCCGGCCTTCTCCACCATCCCGGCATCGTCGGTGTGCGAGACCTGACCCGTAGCATCCCGGGCGGCTCCCGCGACGGCGCCCGCGGCATCCGGCGCAGCACCCGCGGCCTGACCGAGAACGCCAGCGTGCGGTGCAACGCTTGCGGTCTGCGGCTCGAGGCCCGTGTTGTGTACGGCGGCGAGGATGTTGTGGCGGAAGCCCTGCGGGGTCTGCACGCTGCGCAGCACCGACCGGTCAACGGTGCCGAGCACGATCTCGTCCGGCCCGACCTCTTTTACCGTGTCGATCACGGGCAGCACCGGGATCACCGCGGGCAGCCCGCCGCGGACCGCCGCCGCCACGTCCTCGACCAGGGTGGCCGGCGTCAGCGCTCGGGCCGCGTCGTGCACCAGCACGATTTCGATCTCTGCTGGCACGGCTGCCAGCGCCGCCGCGACCGACTGCTGGCGCTCGGCGCCCCCGGCCACGACGGTCACGGGCGCGACCGGGGCGAGCAGTCGGCGGACGGCCTCGAGGTCGCCTGCCGGCGCGGCGACCACGATCAGGCGGACCGACTCCGCCGCGGCGATCCGGCGCACCGCATGCACTAGCAGCGGCTCGCCGGCCAGCAGGCGCAGCGCCTTCGGGCCCCCCGGCCCGAGTCGCACGCCCGCTCCCGCCGCCGGAACGAGGACCGCGACGTCACCGCGCGGGTTTAGCTGCGCGGTCACGTCGCGGTCCTGCTCTCGGGTGGTGCTGAGGGATGGTGGTGGGACGCCGTCAGGCCTCGGTGAGGACCTTGTCGAGGAGCACCTCGGCCTCGTCCTTGGTGCTCTTTTCGGCGAGGGCCACCTCACCGACAAGGATGTCGCGGGCCTTGGCGAGCATGCGCTTCTCCCCTGCCGAGAGACCACGCTCGCGCTCGCGACGCCAGAGGTCACGAACAACCTCGGCAACCTTGAGCGGGTTGCCGGAGGCAAGCTTCTCGAGGTTGGCCTTGTAACGCCGCGACCAGTTGGTCGGCTCCTCGGTGTGCGGTGCGCGGAGGACGTCGAAGACCTTGCCCAGGCCTTCCTCGCCAACCACCTCACGCACGCCGACGATCTCGGCGTTCTCAGCGGGCACTCGAACCGTCAGGTCGCCCTGGGCGACGCGAAGAACGAGATATTGTTTCGGCTCGCCCTTGATGACCCTAGTCTCGATTGCCTCGATGAGTGCGGCCCCGTGGTGGGGGTAAACAACGGTCTCGCCGACACTGAAAACCATAGGTTCGAAACCCCTTTCGCTGTGTCTAGGGTAACACGCTCAGGCAGCGTTGTCTCACCCAGGCCGTGACTGTTAGTGCAGCTCAGGGGCTGTGTGAGAGGGCTTTCTACCGCTTGACAGGCGGCCGAAGAGCTGCCTCTGTAACGCAGAGTGATGAGGTTGTCACCGCACAAACCAGCGAGTCCGAAATTCCGGATCTGAAGCCTTTGTGAGGTCAAGCTTATCGCTAGGGTCCGGAACCGCCCGCTACTGGCGGTCGGGCCCGGCGTGGGGGAAGGTAGGGATAGGTCCCCGATCGACGCGATTCCGGTCGGCATGGGGGGAGGGTGAAGCGTGGGCAGCAGAAGCGATAACGGCGGCGGGTGGCCGTCCGATGGCGGCTCCCCTGACGATCTCCCCGACCTGCCAGAGGAGTGGGGCGTCATCGTCATCCCCGATGACCTCTCCGAGCTGGCCGACGAGGTCGCCGCCGTGCAGGCTGAGCTGCATCTCGCCCAGTCCCGCAGCCGTTGGCGGCGGTTCGCCGGCAAGTCCTCGGTGCGCCGGATCGCGGCCGCCGGCGTGCGCGCCCCTGTCCTGATCATCTCGATGGCCATCCTGGTGACCGTCGCCAGCCTCTTCGCCTCCGCCTGGCCCGGGCCCAACCGCTCGCCCGCGACCGAGCGCACCGCAAGCACGACCGACGACACCGGCGAGAGCCTGCCCGCGCTCGAGCTGCTCGGCCTCGACGGCGCGCACGTGCCGCTGCGAGCCCAGCGGCCGGCGGTCATCTTGCTTACGGACGGTTGCGACTGCGCCAAGCTGATAGCCGACACCACCACGGCTGTTCGGCCCGAAATCGCGGTGGTCACCGTCACTTCGGGCACGGCACCGTCCGCCGGCGGCACCCCGCCCACGGGTGCCACGCCGCAGGCGCAGGGCAAAACGGTGCGCGTGCTCCGCGACCCGACCGACTCGCTGCGCACCAGCCTGCACCTCGAGGCACCCGACGGCACGGCGGCGGCGGTGCTGGTCAACCGCCTCGGCGAGATCGTTCGTACGGTAAAACGCACCGCGACAGTCGAGGACCTACGCCCTGACCTAGCCCGGCTGTAACCGCCCAACCAGCCCGGCTCTAGCCACAGCCCACCGGTCCGAACTCGGCGAACACCGCACGACAACCAGCACCAGCGCTAGAAGGTCGTCGTCGGCGTCAGGCGCCAGCGGAACACGGCGGCCTCGGACTCGGCGGCCATGGACAGGTGGAACTCGGTGCCCAGCCAGACGGTCAACATGACCGGCTGCGGCTCGTCGGCGCACGGAACCGGCCGGCCGGTGTCGTTGCCGGTGGAGCTCAGCCGGACCCGCACCTGGCCCACCCCCGCGCAGATCATCGCCAACGTGAACGAACCGGCCGACACCGATGCGGCCGCCTCGGTGTCGGCGCTGCGGCCCAGCACGACCGTGTCGGCCTCGATCTGCGGCTGCACGTCGGGCAGGTCGCGGGTCACCGTCGCCCGCCACGCCTTCACCCGCCGGTCCTCGCCCAGGTACGGCGCGGACCCGAAGAACCACACACCGCCGCCGACCAGCACGAGAGCCGCCAGCACGTACGGCTGGAGGTTGCGGAGCCGCTCCGGTATCACCCCTGGACTGTAGGTGCCTGGAGCAGCGCCACATAGAGCGTCAAGCCGGGCCCGAAGGCCAGCAGGACCACGTTGCGCGGCGGCACCGGGCGACGACGGAGCGCGTCCAGGACCAGCAGCACGGTCGGTGAGGAGCAATTTCCGTACGCGGAAAGCACGCCCCTCGACGCAGCCAGGTCGTCCGCGCCCAAGCCGAGATGCTCCTGCACCACGTCGAGGATCTTGGGGCCGCCGGGGTGCACCGCCCAGCCGTCCACGTCGCCGACCGTCAGGCCGTGCCGGGCCAGCAGGTCGTCGACCAGCGTCCGGACGTGCAGGGCGAGCACCTGCGGCACCCGCGGGGACAGCCCCATCCGGAAGCCGAGGTCGGTGACGTCCCAGGTCATGTGGTCGGCCGTGGTGGTGTCCGTGACCGCGGCGACCTCCGTCACGGCGTACCCGGGTCGATCGGCACCCGGAACGAGCACGACGGCGGCCGCGCCGTCCGAGAAGAGCGCGTGCGAGACGATCTGCTGGATGTCTGTGCGGGCCCGGGGCGGCTGAATGTGCAGGCTGGTCAGCTCCGCGCAGAGCAGCAACGCGGGGCGGCCCCGGGCGACCGCGAAGTCGGCGGCGGCGCTGAGCCCCGGCAGCGCGGCGTAGCAGCCCATGTGGCCCACGAAGAGGCGCTGGACGTTCCGCGACATGCCCATGTCCCGGGCCAGCAGGATGTCCAGGCCCGGGGTGGCATAGCCGGTGCACGAGCAGACCGCGAACAGCCCCAACTCGTCGGCGGCGAGCCCGGCGTCGGTCAGCGCCCGGCCGACCGCCTCCTTGCCCAGCGGGACCGCCTCGACCTGGTAGCGGCGCATCCGGCGCTCGGTTGACCAATCGGAGACGTCCTCGAGCAGCGGGCTGACCGCGGCCTGCCGGGTGCGCACTCCCGAGTTGGCGAAGATCCGCTGGGCCAGCCCGCGCTTGCCGCCCGCGTAGTGCTGCGCGAAGTAGCCCTCCCAGAGCTCGTCCTGCACCGCCGATGGCGGTAGCGCGGTGCCGAGCCCCGCGATGGTTGCGATCCGATGCACTTGTGCCTCCCCAGGCCTACCCCGCCGCAAAGTGGACATCCGCTACCAGCGGGGCGCAGACCCGTCCGTGTCCGGGTCGCCGCCGATCGCCTCGACACCGAGCCAGTCCGCACACACATCGGAGGTGGCGGGTTGCAACGAGCCCGCCCGGGCGTCGCGATAGATCCGTTCCAGCGGGTGGCCGCGGCGCATCGCGGAGGTACCGGCCGCCTCGAGCATCGACGCCGCGACCTCGGCCGCGGTCGTGCCGGCGACCAGCTTGGCCCGCCACACCCAGCGGTTTGTCTCGGCGTCGCCGGGCGACTCGTCGACCCGCCGGGCCGCCTCCATGACCGTCAGATACGCCGCCGCGACCGCCGCGTCGGCCCGGCCGACCCGGGCCCGGATGGCCGGCAGGTGGCCGAGCTTGCGGGCGTTCACGTGCTCGATCGCGGCGTCGATCGCCGCCCGGGCCACCCCCACGTAGACCGCCGCGTAGCTGGCGACCATCCAGTGCGGGGCCAGCTGGGCCACCACTAGCGCCAGGCCCTCCAGCCCGCCGAGCAGCGCGCCGGTCGGCACCTCGACGTCGATGTGCAGGTCGTGCGAGGCGGTGGCGCGCATGCCGAGGGCGTCCCAGGTCTCGTGGACCAGCAGGCCCTCGCCCTTGGGCACCAGGAACTGCGACACCTGGGACTGGTCGGCCTCGCTGCGGGCCGCGATCAGGTAGGCGTCCGCGTGGCCCGCGCCGGAGCAGAACGTCTTGGCGCCCCGGATGCGGTAACCGCCGGCCGTCTTCTCATAGCTAGTCGTCAGCTGGGAGAGCCGGGAGCCGGCGCTGCGCTCGCTCATCGCCACCGCGTACCAGGCGCCGTTCGCGGCCGCGCGCAGATACGCGTCCCGGGCCCGGATGGCCTCCGCCGGCAGGCCCAGCGAGTCGGCCAGCTCGTCGGTGACGCCGCTCAGGGCGCCGGTGACCGAGGCGTGCATGTTGAAGATCAACGCGGTCGCTCCGCTGCCACGGGCCAGCTCGTACGCGATCTGCGCGTAGTCGGCGAAGCCCGCGCCGGCCCCGCCCAGCTTCTCGGGCACCATCAGGGCGAAAAATCCCGACTGCCGCAGGTCAGCGAAGTCGTCCGCCGGAAACGTGCCGTCCCGGTCGTAGCCGGCCGCCCGGGCCGCGAACCTGGGCGCCAACCGTTTCGCCTCGTCAACCGACATCTACCGCCTCCGTTTCCGGCCCCACCCCTGATAGAGCACTGCCGTCGAGCGTGTGGGGACGATCCGGCCCAATGGGCGGCCGGCCGTGGTTTCGCCGTGCCGCACGAGCCAGCGGATCAGCCCGGCGGCGGTCGGGCGGACCCCGCGGACCTGCAACTGGACGCCGTGCCGGGCGAACTCGGCGGTCAGCGCGGACGGGCTCACGAACAGCTCCGGGTCGTGCAGGCCGATCGGCGCGATGCCCAGCCGCTCGCCGGCCGTGACGGTGATGAACCGGCCGAGCGCCGTGTCGTTCACCGTGTCCAGCACCACGTGGCCGCCCAGGCGCAACACCCGGCACAGCTCGGCGACCGTGCCGGGCAGGTCGCGTACGTGCTCCAGGATCTCGCCGGCCACCACCACGTCGGCGCACCCGGTGGCCAGCGGCAACGCCGTCACGTCCCCGATCAGCGGAAGGATGCCGCGCTCGGCCGACTGCTCCAGGCCCGCGCGGCGCAGATCCACGCCGATGTGCCGATAACCGAGCCCGCGTACGTGCGGGGCGAGCAGGCCGCCACCGCAGCCAGCGTCGACTAGCACCGCGCCGCGGCGGATCGGCCGGGGCACCAGCGCGGCGCGCGCCTCGGCCAGCCAGTGCAGGATCTCGAAGCCACCACCGGGACGCCACCACTCGTCGACCAGCTCGTCGTACTGACGCGGGTCGTTGCGCTCCAGTGCTCGCATGTGGTCGAGCGTGGCATGCCTACGTCACAACCACCACACTGCTTTCATGTCTCGCGCGTTGGCTCTGCTCAGGTCCGCCCATCCCGAACCAGGCGGGGCGGTCACGCTGGCCATGACGCTGCTCGCGGTCGGTGCCGGGCACCGCGGGTGGGCCATCGTGGGCGTGGCGGCGGCGGTCGGGGCCACCCAGCTCTCGGTGGGATGGGTGAACGATTGGCTGGACGCGGACCGGGATCGGCTCGCTGGCCGAGGGGACAAGCCCGTCGCGGTTGGGGCGGTGTCCCGGCGTACTGTCGGAATCGCGGGGTTGATCGCTTCTTTGGCGATCCCGTTGCTCGGGTTGCCGTTCGGGCCGGCCGCGACCGGCTGCATCACGCTGGTCGGGATCTTCGCGCTGCTCTACGACTGGCCGCTCAAGTCGACCTTGCTTTCGGTGCTGCCCTATCTGGTGGCGTTCGGGCTGCTGCCGGCGTTCGTGGTGATCTCGCTGCCGGGGCATCCGTGGCCGCCGGCCTGGCTGGTCGCGGCGGGCAGCCTGCTCGGCGGCGGCGCGCACTTCGCGAATGTGCTGCCCGACCTCGCCGACGACGCCGCCACCGGGGTGCACGGCCTGCCGCACCGGATCGGCGCGACCGGCTCGACGATCGCCGCCGCGGGACTGCTGCTCGCTGCGACGCTCACCCTGGTCTTCGGACCCGCCGGGCCGCCGTCGTGGGCCGGCATCGCCGCGGCCGCGGCCGCCGTCGTGGTCCTTCCGCTTGGCTGGTACGCAGCTCAGCGCGCTAGTGGCCGGCCGGTCGCGATGTTCCGGGCGGTGATCGTGGTGGCCCTGATCGACATCCTGTTGCTGGTCTTCAGCGGCCCGGTGGTGTGAATGGACGGGTCGCCGCACGAGCTGGATCACGGGCCTCTAGGCTGAGCCTCACGCCTTGGCAGCTGATTTTGGAGGACTGTGATGCGCTCGCTGGGAACCCGCCGCGTCGCCCTGCTCGCGGGTGCCGCAACGGTCGCCGTCGTGGCGCTGGCCGGCTGCAGCGCGGGCCAGGTCGCCGAGACCTCCCTGAAGAGGCCGTCCAGCCAGGGCGTGAACGCGCAGAACACGACCGGCAGCGTGCTGATCCGTAACCTCGCGGTGTCGTACAACGGCCCGGCCGGCTATCAGCCGGGCGCCAACGCGCCGATCGAGGTCAACCTCTACAACCAGACGACGAACGCGATCACCGTCGAGGTGACCAGCGGCCCGCCGGCGAGCGGGGCGCCGGCCACGGGCGTGCTGACCGCCAAGGAGATCGGGGTGCTCGGCGGCACGCCGTCGGCCGCCGATTCCCCGTCACCCACGCCGTCCGATTCCGCCTCCGCCACGCCGACCGAGCCCGCGGCGCAGCCCGCCCGGATCACGATCGGGCCGCTGGGCAGCGTGACGTTCCTGCCGGGCGACACCGAGACGCTCGAGGCGATCGGCCTGAACGGCAAGCTCGTCCCGGGCAACCAGCTGAGCCTGATCTTCAAGTTCAGCGACGGCTCGGCGGATCTGCCGGTGCTGGCCTCGGTCGCGACCCCGCTGTCGCCGGCCCCGCGCGCCTCGGGCCTGTCGGACGAGAACACCGAGGAATGATCCGCGGGAATGTCAGACCTCCCCGCTAGCTTGGCGGGGTGACCACGTCCCGTACGGCGGCCAAGGCCGCCCGACCCGCCTACGTCTGCGACGCCTGCGGGCATCAGCCGCCCAAGTGGCTCGGCCGCTGCCCGGAGTGCAACGAGTGGGGCTCGATCATCGAGTCCACGGTGACCGGTCCGATTGTCTCGGGCCGGGTGGTCAGCTCCCGCATCCCGACCGAGCCGGCCCGGCCGATCGCCACGATCAGCGCGGCCCCGGCCAAGGCCGTGCCCACCGGCGTCAGCGAGCTCGACCGGGTGCTCGGCGGCGGCCTGGTCCCCGGCGCGGTGGTGCTGCTCGCGGGCGAGCCCGGCGTCGGCAAGTCCACCCTGCTGCTCGATGTGGCCCAGCAGTGGGCGGTCGGCGCGGGCACACCGTCCCTCGTGGTCAGCGGTGAGGAGTCGGTGAGCCAGGTGCGGCTGCGGGCCGAGCGGCTCGGCGCCCTGCACGAGCGGCTCTACCTGGCCGCCGAGAGCGATCTCGGCGCGGTGCTCGGCCATCTCGACGCGGTCAAGCCCGGCCTGCTGGTGCTCGACTCGGTGCAGACCATCTCGACCCCGGGCACCGAGGGCGTGCCGGGCGGCGTCACCCAGGTCCGCGCGGTCACCTCGGCGCTGGTCGGCATTGCCAAGGAGCGCGGCATCGCCACGGTCCTGGTCGGCCACGTGACCAAGGACGGGCAGGTCGCCGGCCCGCGGGTGCTCGAGCACCTGGTCGACGTCGTGCTGCACTTCGAGGGCGACAAGCACTCCTCGCTCCGGCTCGTCCGCGGGGTGAAAAACCGGTTCGGCGCGGCCGACGAGGTGGGCTGCTTCGAGATGCACGAGGGCGGCATCACCAGCCTGGCCGACCCGTCCGGGCTGTTCCTCACCCGCTATCAGGAGCCGGTGCCGGGCACCTGTGTCACGGTCGCGATGGAGGGCCGGCGGGCGCTGGTCACCGAGGTGCAGGCCCTGATCGGGGCCGAGGTGCAGGGATCGCCGCGGCGCACGGTGTCGGGGCTCGACAGCGCACGGCTCGCGATGGTGCTGGCCGTGCTGGAGCGGCGGACCAAGCAGCTGCGGCTCTACAACAAAGAGGTCTTCGCGGCCACCGTGGGCGGCATCCGGCTGGTCGAGCCGTCCGCCGACCTGGCGATGGCGCTCGCCGTCGCGTCCGGCGGGCTCGATCTGGCGATGGCGCCGCACCTGGTGGCGATCGGCGAGGTCGGCCTGACCGGCGAGATCCGCCGGGTCGGTGCGGTCGGCCGGCGGCTGGCCGAGGCGGCCCGGCTGGGCTTCAATTTCGCCCTGGTGCCGCCCGGCTGCGGCCCCGACGCCACCGGCGGCGTGCCCAAGGGCATGCAGGTGGTCGAGGTCGGGGATCTGCGGTCGGCGCTGCAGTGGGCGGCCAAGGCGTCAGCATCGTCGGACGGTCACAAACGGTGACCAATCATCACGCTACGGAGCACAAAGCGAACCGCGACTCGTTGCGCTGGATGACAGTCCGTAGAATGTACAGGTGCCGCTCGACCGCGATGTGCCCAAGCCCGCCGCCGCCAACTCGCCGCTGCGTAATGGCGTCAACGGTTCGGCGGCTCGTTCGGTGACTCCAACCCAGGCCGGCCTGACCGGCGGTGGCGTGAGCGGCGACCCGCTGCGCGCCAATCTCGCGCTGATGGCTCCCGGCACGGCGCTGCGTGACGGCCTCGAGCGGATCCTGCGCGGCCGCACCGGCGCGCTGATCGTGCTCGGCCACGACCCGACCGTCGAGTCGATCTGCACCGGCGGCTTCCAGCTGGACGTCGAGTTCTCGGCCACCCGGCTGCGCGAGTTGTGCAAGATGGACGGCGCGGTCGTGCTCTCCAGCGACGGCACCCGCATTGTCCGCGCCGCCGTGCACCTGATGCCCGACCCGTCGATCCCGTCCGAGGAGTCCGGCACCCGGCATCGCACGGCCGAGCGCGTCGCCAAGCAGTCCGGATTCCCGGTGATCTCGGTGAGCCAGTCGATGCACATCATCGGCCTGTATGTGAACGGTCAGCGGCACGTCCTGGACGACTCGGCCGCCATCCTTTCCCGTGCCAACCAGGCATTGGCCACACTCGAGCGCTACAAGCTGCGCCTCGACGAGGTCTCCGGCACCCTGTCGGCCCTGGAGATCGAGGATCTGGTCACGGTTCGCGACGCGGTCGCCGTGGTGCAGCGCCTCGAGATGGTCCGCCGCATCGCCGACGAGATCTCCGGCTACGTGGTCGAGCTGGGCACCGACGGCCGGCTGCTGGCGCTGCAGCTCGACGAGCTGATGGCCGGCGTCGACGCCGACCGCACGCTGGTGATCCGCGACTATCTGCCGACCGGCCGCAAGGCGCGCAACCTGGACGAGGCCCTGATCGAGCTGGACCTGCTCTCCGCCACCGAGATGATCGACCTGGTCGCGGTGGCCAAGGCGATCGGATACGCGGGCGCGTCCGACGCGCTCGACGCCGCGGTGAGCCCGCGCGGCTTCCGGCTGCTCGCCAAGGTGCCGCGCCTGCCCACCCAGATCGTCGACCGGCTCGTCGACCACTTCGGCAGCCTGCAGCGCCTGCTCGGCGCCACGGTCGAGGACCTGCAGGCCGTCGAGGGCGTGGGCGACGCCCGGGCCCGGGGCGTCCGCGAGGGCCTGTCCCGCCTGGCCGAGGCGTCGATCCTCGAACGGTACGTGTAGGCCGCGCAAGGCCGGGGCTGGCTGCCCCGGCCTTGCTTCCGTTAGGCCTG
>Ga0307512_10007053_pt1 | contig 11203 bp, 10 predicted proteins | sample 14_EM_MG_FD_200267 | JGI IMG/M metagenome (GOLD analysis project Ga0307512, IMG submission 200267) | Populus trichocarpa ectomycorrhiza microbial communities from riparian zone in the Pacific Northwest, United States - 14_EM | ecosystem: Host-associated > Plants > Roots > Unclassified | place... | reverse complement strand
CCGACGAGAGCATCGCGGACGAGATGCTCCATCTTGCTGCTGCTATGCAATTCTGTGGATTCCGTAGCGTCGTTGGGACGATGTGGGCCATGGCAGATAAAGATGGGCGGGACTTGGCCAAGTACTTTTACAAGTCAGTTTTCTCAGACGAGACACGAGGAGAACGCTACTACGAGAGAACAGCAGTGGCGCTTCGAGATGCTGTGGTAAAACTTCGGAGAAAGGGAGGGATAAGCTTGGAGCGTTGGGTGAATTTCGTGCATTATGGCGCGTGATTCGCAGTTTGTAGGTTAGCAGTCAAACTTTGTATACTAACTACTAAGCTTGTAGCACTGTGACCCGAGGAGCTATTGCTGTCAGACAATCTGGGACTGAATATCGCTGGCCCGGAGAGATGAAGGGCAAGTAACTACTAGACTAGGTATTGCTTTTCCTTATGTATCTACCTTCAAGGTTGAATGATAACTAGCTATCTACCAACGAAGGCAAAGGCTACGAAGCTACCACTGAGCAGGCTCGCAGCGACTCACGGAATGGCGTCTCCCTGGCCATTTCCCAGCAAAATCTAGAAGTGAAAATGTTTGTGTCAGACTCAGTCGGGAGGAAAGAGCGATGCAAATGAAATGACAACTCATGAATTTCAAGGAGATGGACCACAATGCGTGCTCGCCCTTTGACAGGAGATAATTTATGAGTGTAGCTACTATTTATCGATATTTATCCGCCATGCACTGTAAGCATATGCAATGGTTGGCGCGGCCAAATGTACTATAATAGTGACACGCGCGCACCGCTTACAAAGGCGAAGGCAACAGACACGGTTGCTTTTTGTTGATTTGGCTTTGTGTGAATACAGGACGACTATCAGCTGAGACGACGACGATTCTTATCCCAACTACAATGAAACACAATGCCGCGGGCGACCAGATGATGGCTCGAGATTTCATCCTGCTTGGCACTTGTCATACGCATCGACGAGAAGGATTCTGAGATGGATGCTTCATTAATCTTTTCGGACCAAATATACAGATATACAGTGCCATATCGATAAGCTAGCTGCGGTAGTGAGAAATATGCAAGACTCAGAAAGCAGGGTAAACGTCTCAATGCGATGAATGATCATGATGTTACGTAAGTTTTTAGTCCATGTGAGGGTATGTGTCAAATCCATGTGCGACTTCGTTACTTTCGAAATGGGTTTTTGCTCCCCGTTCCCGCGGGGACAACAGAGTATCCGCCACCACTACCGCCCACACCGAGTTCGATATCGTTGTCCCTCTCCTCAAACGACTTGACGTACCGCTGCGCCTCAGAGATCGACCTCGAACTGCTGATCGTCGTTCCCGAATACCCCCACGAATCAGAGTTCCGCTCCACGTTGCGCGTGTTCACAGGTTGACGTGGTATCGGTGCGCGCGGCGGGAGACCCGTCACCTGCGAATAAAACGAATCTGTTTCGCCGACGCCCGTATTCGCAGCCGAGAGTCGCCTCGAGCCCGCATATTGCGAAGGCGCGTTGCTTCCTGATGTTCCGCCCAACTTGCCAATCGCAGCCATGTGTCGCTCCTCTTCGAGATTCCGCAGCTGAGCGACGCGCAGCGCGACTTTGTCCTCCTTCGAGATCCGCGGCCCACGTGAAAACAGCGAGGCGAGCTTGCCGCGCCACCCAACACCACGGTCATCGATGTTCTTCGATGCTGCAAATTCGGCCGTGCGCTTGGCACGCTTCGCCCGCATCCGTCGGCGGAATAGCGCGAGGACGTAAATGAAGATGAAGACGCATCCGAGCGTCATTAGCAATATCTGCCACCATGTCAGACGTCGGGAGCCACCGTTGATCACGGCCGGCGAGTCGATTCCAGTGATTGAGGGAAGTGGGACGGGAACCGATGTCCCTGACACCCGCGGAACGGAGACGAGCCGTCAATACCCAGGTGACGACTCTCTACTCAGCAAAGGCGACACCTACTGCCGCGCTGGCACGCCTGAGAGATCATCGGTTCGCCTGTATTGCCTGTCATGGAATACTCGAGCCAGGGGAAGCCATTCGAGGCTTCGTTCAGGTTTCATGGAGGGAAGCATCTCCGGTTGCTTGACGTTGCACGCTCTCAACTCGCCAGCGTCGAATTTGCCTTCCTTTCCGCTTGTCACTCGGCGGAGCTCACGGACGAGAGTACTGCGAACGAGGTGCTCCATCTTGCTGCGGCTATGCAATTCTGCGGATTCCGGAGTGTGGTTGGGACGATGTGGGGAATGGCCGATACGGATGGGTGGGACCTTGCCAGGAACTTTTACCACGCGGTGTTCTCGGCCGCGGCGGATGTGTGCAAGGCATTAACCATCACGAGAGAACGGCAGGTGCGCTTCGAGATGCTGTGGTCAAACTGCGGAGAAAGAGCGGGATGACATTGGAACGTTGGGTGAATTACGTTCACTACGGTGCATAATATGCAGTTGTTGATTCGTCATGGTGATCAAGTTTTTCTGAGCGGAGTCTTCGGCACTAACTAAGGTAAGGTAGGGCTCACAAGGTTTCATCCAACGTCACGTGATAAAAGTGACAAAATGCGTGACAAACAGAAATCTTTGAATAACTTTCCAACGACACCATTTATAAAAAAACGGCTCGCGCGCAAATATATATTCGTACATTTAAGTAATTTGTGCAAGAGCATATTTTTAATAAATTTAGTATTGGAAGAGTTATTCAAAACTTTTGCATCTGTGGGTGGTGTGCCGGGTGGATCCACTTGAAATTCGAGTTCCGACGGCATGGCATTGCGCCACTTCAGACTTCCATTCATATCACATGACGTGTGGGTGATGAAAAAAACAATTCCACCACGCGGAATCGAACCGACAGACCCACGCTGCTCACTGATGTAAGCAAAACATTTTAACCACTAAACTATCTGGCTCCATCATTGTTATTCCCTTTAATGATACTTGACCAACTACATGGATGACAGGCGAAATTTTACAATGCAGTGGAACTATCTTGGTGTCAAGATCAATGATTGGAGGTACTCAACCACAGGCAACATAACTGGGTCACCAACAAGGTTCAGCCACCCTGCGGACATTGAAATTGATTGGCCAGGTGTCGTGTAACAGAGTGTCACACTCACGTGACGTTGGATGAAACCTTGTGAGCCCTACCTTACGAGCCCACAGCATGTCGCATCAATAGGGATGTTGCTATGGGACATTTGGTTGCAGTATTCGATCTATCTTTTTGACTAATGACTATCTTGGCTCATTTCCATCGACTTGTGCGCGTAGCATGTAGTAGTTCGTTGTTGGAATATATTACCATATAGTGCAACTGTTAGTGAAAATTGCGGAGACAATTCAGGTGAGGACTGATCTGAACCCCGATATATTATCCTTTAACATGAAACGGCACATGACGTCTCGTATTACATGTCAATATACTCGGCGCTGGGAACTAGACAATCGAGACGACAGTACTACAGTAGTGGATCTACAAGTGGACTGCGATGCATACTCCATTGACAGAACGCAAGCGCTGCTTGTTACACAACGCTCAAGGCGACGGGGACGTGAAGTAAAATACCTGTGTGGCTTATAAAGTCATGGAAACTGGCAATATTTTTGTTGTTTTGGTTTGTGAAGAGTAGTACGAGTGACAAACCTGAAGAAAGGTCACAAACAATCATGATGGCCATAAGGTGGCCCCAGAAGACGCCTGATATTTTTTCCATTCGTCACGCGGATCGACACAAGGACTATTCTAAAAGGCGGTGCGCGCTCCATTAGGTCAGTCGGACTAACAAATACAGTATAATATTGATGAATGTGGAGGGATGCAGGACAGAAAACGGGGTGTTTCAATGCGATAGATCATAACGACGATGTCATGAGTCCATGTGAGGGCACGTATCAAACTCACGCGCGACTCAATTCCCTACTTTCGAAAAGGGTATTTACTGGTCCCCATTCCCGCGGGAGCGACAGAGTTCCCGCCACCCATACCCAACTCGAGATCCTCTCGCTCCTCAAACGACTTGATACACCGCTGCGCCTCGGTCATCGACCTGGACCCGCTGATCAAGTGATCGTTCTGTCCGAAACATCCACAACGTGGAGTTGCGCTGATGGCGCGCGCATTTCTAAGTTGACGCAGGACTGGGGCACCCAGCGGGAGACCTGTCCTGCGAAGGGAACGAATCTGTTTCGCTAATCCCGTACTCGTAGCCGAGAATCGCTAGGGGACATACAGTAATCCAACGGGTGCCACGGTGTTGCTTATGTCATGCCAAATTGCCACGCGCAGCCATGCCTTGCCTTCTCTTCAAGACTCCGCAGCCGCTTGACGCGCAGCACGACTTGCTCCTCTTTCGGAATTGGTGGCCCATGCGAGAACAGCGAGGTAAGCTTTTCATGCCACACCATAACCCACGCGTCGTCGTCACGTCGACCGGAAAGGGGGTCAATGAGTTATCGCACGCCGGCGAGGTGGGAAGGGCTGGAGATGGAAAAGATGCGGCTTTCTAGAGTTGAAGTCCACTGAAGGGAGACTGCCGAAAATCTCGTAAGAAGCTGGTGAAGGATTGGTCGTCGATGTGTATTGACCAGGAACGAGAATGATGCAGGACGGTGAATCAGGAAGAGGTAATACGATGCCGATGTGCATGGATGTCAGTAAGAACAGTAGCCGAGGCAGGAAGCTCCGCATGTACCGCTTCCGAGGCGTTCACGTGTTGATACACGTGTTGGAGATATGGACTCCTCAGGCCTCAAGCTTCAAGCCCTGTTGCCCTCATCCCATACAGTATCCCAAGTCGTCATCTGGGGATCCGTGCTTCATCTCTTGTATTAGGCTATGGGTAGCCGACAATGTAAGTTTGGGACCCAATCCAGGCCGTCCGGTAGCCGGCCATTGTCTTATTATCTTCGATTTTTTAGGCCATCTCCATGAACTTGACAACAACATTTATTGGTTTCAAACCCTCCTGGTGTCGTCGCCTAAATCCGATCCTTGGCGTGCCCTCAAGGTCTACGGTCTGGCCCTTTTAAAATTTGATCGATACCAGTTGTCAAGGCAACAGGACGACCTCGACCAATCCCTCCTTCACTTCACAGAAGCAATATTCCTCCCACTCCCCTGGAGTTCATGCCCACTAACCATTGCTATATTCTATTCCCTCACGCTCGCTATTTTTTCTCGCGCCAATGCGTATAGGCAGCACAGGGATGTCAAGTGCTGTATTGCGTACCTTCGCTATATGCGTGGACAAGGCCTTATTCCTATGACCGAAATTCTTGTCTCTGCATTGGCTGTCCAGGCGAAGTTGAACCTTGGAGATGTGGATCAGGACATCGAAGAGATGGCGGACCTCTGTGGCGAGCTCCTCAACTCTCAAACCACAATACCGACTGGCCATATTGCGAACTTTGCCTTAGCTGTTTGTGGTCGTATTCAAGACCTCTTTGTAGGGCGAGTTCCTTCAGAGAACGTTTTAGGTTGCCTACGAAAGGCAATTATCCGCTTCCCAGATTTGCACGAAGTCTCCTTCGCACTTGCCAAATCTCTCCTTGTTCGCTTTAATACAACTCCCTCGGAAGACGATTACAAGGAGGGAATGGCTATGCTGGACAATGTAACCAACTTTCGTGGCTGGGGAGATAGGGCGAGTCCATATCCTGAATTTTCGTTGGAAATCGCTGCCCTGTTTGCCAAAGTCCATTTTGATGCGTTTGGGAAGCCGGAGAATTTGGAGGAGGCGATCTACCGCTCGCGTACCGCGCTCGATGGGTTATCTCTTGAAAATCCTGATCGACCTCTGATCATGGAAAACCTTTTACACCTTCAGGGACTTCGCTTCGATGGCTCTAGCGTCGCAGCAAGTGTTCGAGAGGTGTCCATTCCTTCCGATTCGGCAAAATTTCTATCATTCCGGGATCTGACCGCCTCTCTCCATGAATTGAACGACACCAGGATTCCGGAGGTGACAAGAGTTGGGAAGCACTTTGACGCACTTGGCCTTACCTTTATCCAACGCCTCACTGATATGGCAGACATCGAAGACGCTATCCAGTATTGTCGAGAATTGATGACTTCCCACCCCCATAGTCCACTTGCTCCCGTCGCCCTTGTATCCTTAAGCAACCTCTTCGGTCATGCCTTCGCGTGCACCAGTCAAATCGGCTACCTCAATGAGGCCGTTTCAGCCGCTCGTGGTTGTGTGAACATCGCACCGTCACAGCCAACTCGGCTTGCCTCACTTCTCTCGCTTATTTCACTTCTATCAACCCGACTCATGCTGCTCCATTGCAGAGAAGACGTGAATGAACTCATGCAAGCCTTCGCACAGGTAACCACGTCTGATCGTTTGCGGCTATCATTTTCATTCGTATGGGCATCGATTGCACGCAGTTTTGGACATCCCTCTACCCTAACTGCGTACGACCGCGCCTTGTCATCGATGGAAGCCACTCTTACATTCTCTCCGACCCTTGACACGCAGCATCTCCGACTTGCGGCACGGTTTGATGCTTTAACGGCATTGCCATTTGACTACACATCTTATCTAATCCACACCGGTCGACTCAAGCAGGCGATCGAGACCCTCGAACGAGGAAGAGCATTATTGTGGTCCGAAATGCGCGGCCTCAGAACCTCCATTGACCAAATTCGTTTGGCCGACTCTAATTTAGCAGACAAATTCGCCGCGGTGAATAGGGACCTCGAAACACTCACCTTGGCCTTCTCACCTATCGGCAACGTTGATGGTGGAGACATCGGCGTCCACGGTATGGATCCATTTGGACGTCTCGTGGTGCAACAACAGAAACTCTTGGATGATCGCGAGAAGCTCATTTCTCAAATACAAGCCCTGCCGGGTTTTGACACCTTTTTGAAGCCACCGTCCTTTGACACCCTCTGTTCCGCTACGTCCCATGGTCCAGTGATCATTATCAATCACAGCAGATGGCGATCTGACATCGTCATCCTTCTCCGTGACTCTCCTCCATGGCTTATACCTACATCCGATGACTTCTATGCCCGCGCGAAGAGATTACAAGATCAACTACTGGGAGAACGAAAGAAGGGCCTCGAATCGATTAAATACGAGGACACCCTACGTTCTGTACTCAAGGAGCTCTATGAGCTTGTCGGGCAGCCAGTAATCAAACGCCTAAATGAGTTGAATGTACCGGAACAATCCCGTGTATGGTGGTGCCCGACGTCTGTTTTTTGTTCACTTCCACTTCACGCGATGGGTCCGATTCCATCAGATGAGAATTCTCCGAGATATTTCCTGGACCTGTACATCCCCTCATACATCCCGTCCCTCGAAGCACTCATCGAATCCCGCAAGCCCAGCTCACAGGTGATAAGCAAGCCCTCGATTCTTTTTGTCGCACAGCCAGACGAGAATATGCCAGAGGCATTGAAAGAGATGAGAGTCGTGCAGGCCGCTGGTACGCATGTGACAACCCTGTTCTCAGCCAAGGCGACGCCTGCTGCTGTGCTGGCACGCCTCCCGGATCATTCGTTCGCACATATCGTGTCTCATGGAATCCTCGAGCCGGGGAAACCGTTCGAGGCTTCGTTCAAGCTTCACCGAGGAAAGCGCCTTCAGTTGCTCGACATCGTACGGTCGCAGCTCCCAGATGCCGAGTTTGCCTTCCTGTCCGCTTGTCACACGGCGGAGTTGACCGACGAGAGCATCGCGGACGAGGTGCTCCATCTCGCTGCTGCTATGCAATTCTGTGGATTCCGTAGCGTCGTTGGGACGATGTGGGCTATGGCAGATACAGATGGGCCGGACTTGGCCAAGTACTTTTACGAAGCGGTCTTCTCAGACGAGACACGAGGAGAACACCACTACTACGAGAGAACAGCAGTGGCGCTTCGAGATGCTGTGGTGAAACTTCGGAGAAAGGGAGGGATAAGCTTGGAGCGTTGGGTGAATTTCGTGCATTATGGCGCGTGATTCGCAGTTTGTAGGTTAGCAGTCAAACGTTGTATACTAACTACTAAGCTTGTAGCACTGTGATCCGAGGAGGTATTGCTGTTAGACAATCTGGGACTGAATTTCGCTGGCCCGGAGAGATGAAGGGCAAGTAACTACTAGACTAGGTATTGCTTTTCCTTATGTATCTACCTTCAAGGTTGAATGATAACTAGCGGGGGGCAGGTGGTGTAGCTGTTTCAGCGGCAGCCCCAGCCCCAGTGGTGCCGCCTACCTAAGGGGTGACGGGCAGGCAGTCAGTTGGCATCTGGCGGCCCTGGGTTCGACCCCCGCCTATAAAATGGCAAAAAGTCGTCCCACACCACTTACCCTAATGGGTTCCCCCCCAAGCCAGGGGTTAGGGGTTCCCGGCCCGAAAGGGACTGCCTTTATAGGTAGATAAGGGTTATATAAAACTGGGAATGATTGAAAAACAAGCCAACCCTTCGGGGACAGGTCACCCAGTACCCTCTTCACAGGGGGCAGTTAGTCAGGTGGACTCCCAATAAAGGTGCCTTACTGAGTACCAGAATTGGGTCAAACCTGGCAAGACAGAGACTCTGGACACCATGCGAATCTGCACCCATATGGGCCCTTGCAAAGCAGGTGCCAGGGAACGGGAAAGTGGCGGGGGCAATAACCACCCGCCGTCCAGACCATAGCAGGTGGGACAGTCTCCCCAACCTGGCTCGAGAGGACATATCCTCTGTCGGTTATCCAGCTATTAAGATGCCTGATAGCTTAAGTTGTTTCCTGCCGCTCATGCCTTGGAGCCTATCTGGGTAGTCGGTCCCTTTAACAAACCCCAAGAGTTTACCTTGCGCATGGGTTTCCCTGCAAAGGGGGGACCAGTCCTCAGCGCCCCTTGTAAGACCGTCCTCTTTAGGCACCTCATAGTAGGTGAGGCATTGGGACCACGGGGAGAGTGGTAGCCTCTAACCACCATCATCTGTGAAAACCGCCTGCATAAACAAGTTAACAACTGTTTCTTGTGACTCACACTGCTGGTGATTGCTGTCAACATCGAACACAATAAACCAATTTTGCCTCTCCTGTCTTCCGCATTGTCGCCGTCAATCCTCCCATCGCCTTCCCCGCCCTTGGGCCTCCCACTCTCAACAATGGATTCCTACGTCCCAGCCATCCCTGAAGAAACTGTCCCCATTCCTTATGGCGAAATGATATTCTCCACCATTGAGGACACCACCAACCCTCACCCCATCAATATATCCAACCCCCTCCAACTCTCTGACTTCCCCAAGACCACCCAAGGTGCTGTCGCTTTCCAAGCCCTCACCAGAGTCGAGGAACTCCTCTCTCACGGTTTCCGTAACCCTTCCGACACTACTCCTTCCCGTGGCCTTTGGCTCGGTATCACTTCCCAACTTGCCGTCGCCATCCATAACAGTGTCCGTTGCACTCATAACCCCGACACTCTCCCCCACCATTTTGCCTCCCTCTCCCCCTCTGAGAACTTTGATTTCCAAACCCTCGCTTCCACTATCTCTGCCCTTGGCTCTTTCTTTACTAACCGTCTTAACGACGATTCAGCGCCAGGCTCACACGAGTTGTGTCTCCATTGCCTCGAGGAATGTAAGGTACCCATCACTGAGACAGAATGGGAATCCGTCCTCCTCTTGTGGGGTCAGAACATCAAGGCCGCCCACCGCACCATTATCAATACCAAGCTTCGTCAACTGACAGAAGAAATGGAAACTTGGGTTGACACCACCCGCACCCACATCAAAGACGCCCTCATCAACTCGGTTGTTAATGATGATATTCCTAACTTTCATAATGAACATGCTAACAATGCCCATCTTGTTGAATGGGTTTCCCGCACAAAGGCAACTGTCTGCCAGACGGCGCTGGCCTTCATCACTCATGAGACTGTTCTAGAAACTATCGACCCCTGGGCCTCTGAAGCCCTTGAAGGCGCCAAAGTTCACGCACTAGCTGAAAACGAAGCCTTCCTCCTCAACTACACCCACAACCAACGTGCCCTTGCCAAGGCCAAAGCAATTTCCAATGCCAATGACTATTACACCACTACCCTCGCCACCCTCAAGGCTAAAGCCGTTGAACATGCTGAACGCGAGGTCGCCACCTTCAAATCAGACCTTAAAATCAAGGCCGAAGAATGCAAGGAGGCCTTGCGCCTTGATTCTATTAAACGGATCAAAGAACCCGTTTCATCTTCCACTTCTGTTTCCCACACTAACCGCACGAAACAACGTGTCAATCCTACTGCACATCCTCCTCGCTCCCGATCGATCTCTCGATCTTGAGCCCCTTCTCCCGAATCTCAGATTCCTTTGTCCACTTCTATCCCTCTCCCTCTTCCTGTTTCTCGCTCACCGGACCAGTCCACACCTCGGGCCTCACCCGTGGTGGAGCTTCCCCTCACCCGTGCTCTGACGGAGCCGGCTCTGAGTCTCCAGCCGCCCCCCACTAATGTCTCTGTCGGTCCTCCTGAGAATTCTCTCAAGGCTGCTATGCTCAACGTCACTACGACGCATCTCCCCATTTCTGTACCCATTCCCCCTCCTATCGTCAAGTCGTCTTTCGACCCATCGACTTTGGGGATCCTCTCTGCTATCCAAGGGATGATTAGCGAAGCCTTACGGCCTCTTGCATCCCAAGTCTCTGTTATTTCTTCTCGCTGCAATGCGATCCAGAGCCGCCAGGCCACTAACACCGCAGATCCCCACTATTCTCCTTCCGCTCCAGCCACCCTTTGGGCCCCTAACCCTACCGCCTGGACACAACCAGAGGTCTCTCAACAGAACTCCCTACCGACATACCTTGACCAGCCCCACGTCGACTATGACTACAACATGAGGCAACAGGACGACGACTATGACTACGTCCCTCCCATCCACCCAGACCTCCTTCTGGTCCCTGAAGACGTTGAACATTACTACAGGCGACTCTACAAGATCCACCCGGACACCACCCTCACCACTTCTCAAGGCTCCGAACTCCATCAATTTCAAGACGACGTTGAGACATACTGCATGGAATGGCTCAGCGTCGACACCGGTCCCCTTCCTTGGTCTGACTGAGTCGAATACAACTTCCAACAATGGCGCGCGACAATTCTTCAAGCTTGGGCTTTTCAAGCTGAAGAACTGTGCTCCACCAAAGTGACCTCTGCAGCTCAGGCGGCTTATGTCCCACCCACCCCTACCAATCAACCCGGTTCCATCAAGCTCTTCCCA
>Ga0307512_10007051_pt1 | contig 11205 bp, 16 predicted proteins | sample 14_EM_MG_FD_200267 | JGI IMG/M metagenome (GOLD analysis project Ga0307512, IMG submission 200267) | Populus trichocarpa ectomycorrhiza microbial communities from riparian zone in the Pacific Northwest, United States - 14_EM | ecosystem: Host-associated > Plants > Roots > Unclassified | place... | reverse complement strand
TAGTCTTGATACAAGACGTTTGGGAGTAAGATCTCTGCAGCCCTCGCTCACTATGGAGGTGGCCGGTCGGAGTTTAATTTTTTTGATTCCATCATTAAAGATCTGGTTTTCGGATCTCATGTGGGTCTGCAGCGATCTACTCCCAAACGTCTTGTGAACTCTGTATAGAGGAAGGGAGATCACGGTAACACTGGGTGACGTGTTACTGATGCACAGGGCTATGGTCACGGCGCTTTACATATTTTGTTATTTACCTTTGTTTGCACGCTGGTATTCCCATCCTGATCCATTAAATGCCCTCGAGGAAGCGCGTGGATCAACAGAGGGATACAACTCGCACATAACCAGGGAGGCTCTCACCAACGCGGTGAAAGTCGCGTTCAATCAAAACACACCCCGCGACTTTCAGCTCGACGTGGCAGAGGCTTTGATTCTCGGCCTCGATCCCACGGTCGTTGCAGGAACGGGGCCTGGCAAGACACTTCCCTGGATAGGATGTGATCGAGAGGCAAGGCCGACGGTTTCGATGAGGTCGAGGACTGACCTGACCCGGGTTGTAATGCTTTTTGGGTCCCCAACCTCAACCCTAAGCTTCGCTGTACACTCCCTTATCCCGCGGCCCACTTCCGGTTGGCCTTCTGCGATTTCTTCCACGTCGTCCATGCCAGTGCGCGGCGGCAAAGACGATCCCATCAAATCCATGTCAAGTAGTGATAAAGGAAATGTTTTGGAAAATATTTTGTGCGATCAATGGGGGTCAGGGTTTACCATATATGGACAGTGTGACGGTGACATGGCTCTCTCTATACATAGTTCACCAGACGTTCTGGGAACTTTTAGTGTAGCGCCTGATCGCATTTTAAACCCAGAACGTCTGGCTCGAGACTAACAAAGCACAGGAGGGGGTAGGGAATAGGAGTCCGGGCAGATGAGGTCATGGCCGCACAAAAGTGTACGTTTTTTGCAGGACGGGAGCAAAAGGACTTCTACAAGACCCGGCACTCTACGAGTCCCGGGAATCCCTCGGTTGGACGCGTGTCTATAGAAAGCTTGGACAACGACGATCCGTGGCCCATGAAATTGAGCGACAGTACATCAACATAGCATGCAATGATAACAATACAGTGGATACGACGGCGATCACGGACTAAGCCCGCTGTTCCCGAGGTTCTATGAAACGTAGATTCAATCATTGCGAACAGTATACAATGAGAAACAGCAACTTACGACTCCAGCCGACGTTGAGAATCAAGTTGTCATAACCTCTTCCATTCATACGGTCGATTGCACGCTGAGCGGTATCCTTATCCTCGAAGGACACGAAGGCAAATCCACGACCAGCACCGGTCTCGCGGTCACGGCCGACGTACACGCGGGCAACCCTCCCAACGTACGAGAAGAGATCCCGAAGGTCCTGCTCTTGGGTGTCCTCGCTGATATTCGTCACACGGAGCGTCGGAAGATCGTCCCTGCCACTACGCATGCTCTCCCCTGGTCCCCTACCGGCACCCGGTCCACCGCGCATACTTGGTGGAACGTATTTGCCACCGGCGTTCGAGGTCGATGGACCTTCGATCTGGGGAACATCTTCCTGGAATGGTGGAGTTTCTACAAATACATGAGTGGAGAGGAACATTTCCGATCAGCGATATCCAACGCACCTGTACCACCTTCGTTGAGGATTGGAAGGCTGTCTTTGTATGGACATTTTGCGGTAAAGTGGCTACCCTTGCAGAGACGGCAGACGACCTTTCCTCCACCAGCGCTCTGGGTGAGTTGTTTGCGAATCTTCTCTTCCTGCGACGGTTCTTCGTCTGCTGTAGGCTGGGAGGCACTCATCAGTAAACTTTCTCATATCCAAAAAAAAAGACTCACCTTTCCTCCGGCACGGAGGGACAACGAAACATCTTCTCCAACAGTTGTGGTAGCACGATCGGGACCAGGTTTGTTACCTGTCGACCAAGTTAACATGCATTTCCCAAAGAAACACACCATCACAGGGTACCTTTCTCCTGTCCAAACTTCGTCCATTGTTTTCTCTCAGCCACGGCATGGTCGACAAGCGATTTCTGTAATATGCGTTTGGTTTTCCTCGTAATCTTGAGATACAGAAAGATATTCAGTTGATCATCTATGCATCATTACCGAAAGCGACTTCATACCTTTACTTTCTTCCCTTCGTCATTGACGGTATATTCCACCGTGATCCTGATACCATTTTCATCCACGTAATCCTCGATCTTTGGCGGCTCCAGTTCGACTTCGACATCATCAGCCCAGCTCGTTTTTACAGCTGCGGAATCGGCCATTTTTGGTGGTCGGGTTGTGGTGGTGGTGGGATTAGTGTTTCGATGCGAGTAGGATAAAGACAAAATCTTCCTCTTGATCAGACGGCAATCCGATCAAGCCACGGCCGCGGGACGGTTCAAGGTCAGAGTCCAGACTCAGTCTGACCTTTTAATAATTCAAATATTCGAAGTTCAACGAAGCAAATCTTTCCCGTCACGTGCCACTGCGTAATGAATTCACGGGTCGAACTGGCGCTACAACAGTTGCAAAGGTGAATAAACTTCGAGGGATGTGCTGGAATGTGTTCGGATGTGAAGGACAGTAATGTGAGTGAAACGACCAGGACACTCATCAAGAAAGGTTTTGGTTTTCCACCATCGCTGCGTTAGGTGGACTGCGCGTGTCTCGCTCCAGTTGGAAGAATCAAAGAGTAGGATGTATTGGAAAGGGTAAAGCAAGGCAAAGCACAGCTTCGATAAAAAGCCGAGAACACAACGATTGAAGACGAGACCATAACAAACACAACAAGACTAGTTTTACAACTCCAGCCCACTTGAACACTCCTCCCATGACTACCGCCAGGACATCACGACCGACCCAATCGAGGCTTTTTCCGAGGGGAAGATCCCTCTGGTTCCCGCCTTCTCTTTGACATATCCACCGTTAGCAGACCGTCGTCTCTGCTTGCAGAAGCGAGTCTTGGCCTGTGAATGTCCCGATAGGACGAGGTACCCGTCCCAGCCGTCTCCGCCGTCATCCCCCCAGGTTCCAGCGGCGTTTTTGGCTTCCTCTTGAACTTCAGTCCTTGAGGGACGCTCCCTAAGGAAGTAGACAGGAACTGAGGGAGGAACCGGGGTGTTGACAAGGGGACTTGTGGTCGTGCCTTGGAGGTTCGTTCACTCGCAGCCACAGGTACCGCGGCCTCTGGTCGAATAGAAGACGGACGGGCAGATGGTAAGGTGGGAAGAGCGGGCGCTTCGTGTCGCTTGATCGCTGCCATATCCACGATGTATGACTTCGCGGACCGACAGATCTTCATTACATCCTCTGCCTGTGCCTGTGCCTTCGAGATCCGCTTCCCGCCCACGTTCCTCCGTACCTGATGTTTCTGGCCGGGCTGCGTACCCTTGGACGCGTCGAGAGGTCGCGTGGGGGTAGCTGTGGGCATCGAGCCTGCAAGATCTTGTCCAGCGTGTTCTGCGGTGACTCCTCCATACCACCCGTGGGGTCGTCGTCTGCTGTCCTCCGTTTGCCTCTGGCGGAGGGTCTGGACGTGATGAGAAAAACCCTTGGGCGTGAAGAGTGAACTCAATGAGTCCGAGGCGGCCTGGGTACACGGATGAGAGCTGTTCGGAGTGGAAGAGACACCTCCCGTTGTCGAGAAGGGGAGATTAGCTATGGGATTGCGGGGCACTAGCGGGCCGGATGGTGCGAGCAATCTTCTCCTTGATCTTGTAAGCTCGATCGCCTTCTCCTGGAACGACACCCTTGGCTTGCGGGCCGGTGGGTCTTCGATTACCGATGTCACTCGTGGGGGGTCGGTGTGTTTCACGGGCTTGTGCGGTCGTTCTGCATGTTTGTGGCCCGCCACCTTCCCTCTACCCTTTACTGATGTACGCATGGGCGATGGCTGTTCGATAACCTCAAGCCTGAGGTGAACTGGAAGTTGAGTGGGCGGAGGCGCATTCGTAGTATTGTTCGCGGCATCGGGAGTGCACGATTGCGGTTGTCGCAAAGGACCAGGGACTGGGGTGCTTAAGTCGGCCAATCCCTCGGCCAGCTCTGCCTCAAGTTGGAGGTCGGCCTCGAGGTCATCCTCTTCACCGGCCAGTTCTTGAGTGAGACGGCAGCCAGTGTCTTCATGAAGGGCTGTCTGAGGATCATCGGTGTATGAGGCAGACGGGAGAGGCGAGGGTTGCCAGTCTTCTATGACCTCGAGGGTCAGGAATTCGGAACGCTTCCCGCGAGTCGGGACTGTGAACCCAGACGGAGCGGCAATGAGCGGCCGGTCTACTGTGGTGTTGTTGGCCGTGCATGTGATCTCTTCCCACTCGTCTTCAGAGTCGTCATCAGATTCCTCGAGTGCCAGGTCGAGGAAGTTTGGCTCCGATTTCTCGGCCCAATCGGAGGCGCCATTGTTCTGTGAGGGAACAAGGTTGGGGCTAGATGCTGGGGCATGATGGGTACGTTGGTTCGAGTTTGTTCCTCGAGAGCTCCTACAGTCATAGAATCAGCTATCAGATGCACGATCCCAACAACCTTGAAGAGCGTGCTTACAGTCCACCGGCCCGAGAAGTACGGCCCTGAGGATATTCGCCAGACTTCGAACCAGTAAAAATACTACTCGAACGGGGCAACATCAGTACCGTATTTCAGCTGGCTTTGCGCCTCGTAGGTAAACAAAGAGTGCACGTACCTGTTGGTCCTTGGTTCGTTCTGGTCTTGGACAAGATGGGAGCCATTGATTCTGCCGTGACTTGAACCAGTGACGGAAGAGGTGGAGGCACGGTTAATGTTGTTGAAAGACATTGTAATACGAGGTGAGGTAGGAAGGCGTTGCTGTGTGGAGGAGATGGAGGGCCTTAGAAAGCTGGGAGTAGAGCGAGGTGGTGGGGGAAGGGGGTATTTGAAGGATTTCCCTCTCTTTATCCTTTGTGACGCGTTATTCACCCCATTAAGTCTTTGGGGTGGCCCGCAGAAAGGGCAGAATATTTTTGAGCCACTCATGGCCTTTAGATCGATCCGCCACGGTCTTTCCGGGTTTCAGCCGATCCGGGTCCAAAACTGAGGGTGCCAGAAACAGCCATAAGACAGCATAGATTTGTGTTCTGAACGGCGGTCCACATCCAGTAACATACAGACAACCCCACTTACGGTATCTTCGAGGAAACATCATCTGCGGGGCAGTGAGTAGGGTCGTGAGAAGCGCCGGACCGGGATTGTCTTTTGACGTTTGTAATGGCCTCGAGGCACAGACGCCGGGCCCTCAAAAGCCTAAAGGAGCAGGTGGCGCCGGAAAAAACTTTTTGTAATGGGATCCCCTTCCGCAAAAATAGCGGTGCCCGCTAGACAACATTTGAGGCAGAGCATTGAAAGCGGAGTCCAGATTGAGACAGTGAGAGGTCGTGATGAAGTGAACAGTCGTGGGAAAGAGCCATTGGCCGGGAGAGAGCTCAGCGCCCGTCACTTCATTTGCTTCCGCCCTCTGCATATCACAGTTATACGACAATATCCAACGACACCTTTGGGGTCTTTATGGTCCATATATCGGGAGGCTCCAACTGACACCTTCACTCAATGACGCTATGGCAAGAATTCATCTCTTTGGAGGTGATTTCTACCAGCCTTGTACCGACCCTCAAGGCCCTTTTGAGGTCGCAGGAAGATATAAAAGCTATCTATAAGCTGACTGGTCTGGAGGCACAGGAGGTTGTGGACTCGCTCAACCGGGTGTGTAATTGTGTAGCGACTCTCAGTTTCGGGAGGCTAACCGATGTTTGTGGCACGACGATGCAGGTAATAGACTCCCCACAGCTAACCGAACCACTTCGGAAGGGGACGCTGCATGTGCTATGCAGGTTATGTGGCTTAAGCCAACTCCTTCCCATCGAGTGCGTGCTGGGTCATGAACTGATCGAGACAGGAATACAGATTGGTAGGGGAGGATTCGCAGATGTGTGGCAGGGCACATACAGGGGCACGAAAGTCGCGATAAAGCAACTTCATGTCTATGAGAAGGAGGACTTTACGAAAATATATAAGGTGAGTGACCTTGCGCTTCAGGAGTGCTAGTCTAAGCATTCGCGTAGAGGTTCTGCAGAGAGGTGGTGATTTGGAGGAGGCTATCGCATCCTAACATACTCCCATTGCTTGGGGTATCAACGAACGGCCATGCGTTGCGTATGGTATCTAATCTTATGAGTCACGGGAACATCATGGAATACCTGAGGACTCGATCCAGTGCAAATCGCCTACTGCTTGTGAGTTCTACGTCTTCGTATTTTTGTACACCCTCTAAACGAACCAGTTGGCCTATATCGGTGAAGGTTTGGGCTACTTACACAATTTAGATCTCGTTCATGGTGACATGAAAGGAGTACGTCTTTAATCTTCATGCTGATACCTCCTCACTTCAACTGCTATATTAGGCGAACATACTCGTGGACGACAAATGCATGCCCCGCATTGCGGATTTCGGCCTTATGTCCATTCTAAAGGACGCAGATGTCGTAGATACGCACACTTCCGTTGGCGGTATTGGTACTCCTCGTTGGAGTGCTCCGGAACTCCTGGACCCTCCTGTGTTTGGGTTTAGGTCTTGTCGGCCCTCGAAGGAATCGGACTGTTATTCCCTTGGAATGACAATATACGAGGTGCGTTTCATTTACCACATCCCTCAGCAGGTTGTTCGTCCTCATCCTTTAAAGGTCCTCACCGGGAAGGCGCCATTTCACGACGTTGGGGCGGGTGCAATAGTGATGCGGATTGTGCGCGGGATTAGGCCCGAAAGGCCCCGCCTATCTCACGCAATCGGTTTTACCGATCCTGTGTGGGCAATTGTCGAAGAGTGCTGGAAGGAGTACTGCCCCCATCGTCCGGATGCACCGACGGTGGCTCGTTGCCTCGCAACTGCGGCTGCACAGTGGACTCCAACACCTCCCCTGGATGATGATCCTCGCACCACTGATGAATCGGGAACTTTTTCACTGATAACGTTGTACGATTCCTCAGAAAATACCAAAACTTCAGGTAAGCTTCCACGGACATAAGTTATACAGAAGATAGGGTTGGGACTCACGGGAACAATCCAGGTTCTGTCACCCCACGCGGCGAGAACCTCGAACGCGATAACGATGAAGAGGAAGAGAACAAGACGGTTGCACCCCCCTACTACAATAACTCTGCGGCAGAGAATTTTCACGAACTAGCGGAACGCTTCTACTGCTACTACCGACAAAGCCGTAAAATTGATGACCTGAGTTGGGCCATCAGGCACGAACAAGAGGCAGTATTCACATACCTCCACACGCACCCGGGGCGGTTACAGTCTCTCACACGTTTGGCTGGTCACTACTGCGAGCGTTATGAAATCTCAAAAGACCCCTATGACATCAAACTATCAATAGAGAAAAGCTCTGACGTGGAGCGACGGACAACCGCAGTAGACCCAATCCGACCGGACGCGCTTCTTATCCTTGCCAAAGCACACCACATCGATTACAGTCGTGACCCTCAACAAGGAAACCTCGAAGTTGTGATTGGATATAGTTCAGAGGCGGCAAGGTTGTATCCCAGCGATCATCCGGCCCGGGCAGAAACTCTCGTGGTCCTTTCCGTGGCGTTGTATGACCGATATCAAGCGTCCCCTGGCTGGGGGGCTCCTCAACCACCATACAATGACCTGGATGACGCGATATCTAATTCCACTGTGGCCGTGGATCTATTCCCTTCGAACGACCCAATGCTACCGTATTCACGCACAAAATTATCTACCTTCCTTTTTGCCCGGTATCAGTGGCAAAAGAGGCTCAGCGATCTACGACAATCCATTCACTACGCCCGCCTTGCGTCGGAGGACCTCACTGCCGACAAGCGCTCGGAATCTCTGATATACCTAGGCCACCTATTAACTCACCTCTCACACGACTCCCAAACCCTCACGGAACTCGCCAAGTGCAGCAGAGAAGCGCTAGACCTCCTTCCCCCCGATGATTATCGACGTACTGGAGCCATTCACAACCTCGTGATCGCATCACACCGAATGTATGTGACACTTGGTTCCGCCCCTCACCTGGACGAGGCGATAAACTATAATCGTCAACTTCTGCGTCTTCTACCATATCGTTCGGAACCCATATACTCCCAACTCCGGCTGCATCACAATCTCTTGGAGTATCGGTGGAATGAGAGGCAACTGGGCGTGGACTCTGTGGAGATGACCGATACCGCGAGGGAGATTTTGGAAGCAGAATCCCAAAGTTACTACGATAATTACCACCCCGCCCAACCCCCCACACCCCTTCCTCCTCCTAAATCTGATATTCCGCCGGACAGACCATCGATTGCACGTACCTTCGAGTACCGTCCCCCACAACATTGGTCCCCCAGACCGTATTATTACGATGACAGTGCCATTAGCCTCGCAGGTAGCACCTATACGACCACAGATTCCATGGAAACCGGGGACTATGGTAGTGGAAGTGATTCGAGCCTTCTCGAACACACCATAAACTTGAGTTTCACTGAACCTGACCCAGGTCGTCGTTAATATACCTCCCATAGCTGGTTCTTTCTCTTGTACTGATTACTCCCCCTTGGTATGTTTGTATTTCTTGTGGCTAGGTGTGCGGCATATGTAACAGAAAACACATATTGTTTCATCTTCACGCCTTTGACCTCAACACCCTCGCCCTATCCGAAACAGCGTCGGCCTCGATATAGCATCCCTTTAACCACCTATCAGTATCACCGTCACCCTCAAGATTCTTGCTGGTGAAAGCGGTTCTGGCGTGCAAAACACGACGATTGTCAAACACTGCGACGTCGCCTTCCTTCAAAAGGTATTCGTATCGGTTTTCCGGACTTTCCAGAATCTCGACGAACTTCTCCAGTGCGTCGTAGAACTGAGGGGGTGTAGAAAGGTGTAGGGGCGCTTGGAATGGAGGAGAGTAGTTGACGAATTTGATTGGAAGGACGCCATGTTCGTCGGGGAATGCTTCCAGTTGAATGGTGGGATGGTCGTGGTGGAGGTGGTGGCCATCGTTAATGTAGTGAAACGAGACGGGGGTTGTGGTGAGGATGTCGAAATCAGAGGGGGATGTGGTCCGCAGTGTATTTGCCGCGTTGAGGGAGTCCACGAATATCGAGGATCCACCCTCGGCTCGATTCCGTAGGCAATGAAGGAATTGATATCGAGGAGGATGTTCGAAGTATCTGTTCACGAGTAAATACGATACGCAAAATGACCGGGAACGGGTACCCACAATAAGTCCATGTGTAGGCCAAGATCGAGATTTGTGTATCCGATGTTACGGCTGTTCTCGATGTTCTTGACGTCCCACAAGAGACCGTAAAAGGTATGTCTGAGTTCGCCAAAAACCTCCGCCACCCGGCGTAATTCGCATGTCTCGTTTGAGGTCTCGGCATTCGGTACGTCCTGGATAAACACCAGACCAGCTTGTTCCAGCTGCGTCATCGCAGCCAACCGCCCAGAATCGGTCTGGACCGATTCGTACGGGATGAACAGTTGTTCATTGGTGGAGATCTTGATCAAGTTCCATGGCTGTTGGCGTACATCGTGGTGAAAAGCCGAAAGCTGACCGTAGCTGGAATACCTCGCAAGGTATTCGGTAGGATAGAAGGACTTGTGGCCGGACTGCCATTCGATCCGCAGTCCATCTTTATCCGCGCTCACGGACTTTGGTTTGGCATCCTTGACTGCATCTGTGGTGCGATGGAGTTTCTGGCGTGTGGAGGGGTGGATTGATTCTGCGCTCGGACAGGAGTCGCGTAACCACTTGTAAGAGAAGTTTCCGATAGGAAGAGAGACGTGTGATCCGAAAGATCGTGTGTTATACCGAATAGCTTTCCGCGAGATACTGGGGAGTGTGCGGGGTAGATGAGAAATATGCATACTACAGTGTACGGAGGAGCGGAACTGCTCAAAACCCAGATGAAACAGTCGATCACGGCCCGCACCCATCGTAGTTTACGTGATGATCCGTTGATTCCCAATGGCTTATCGATATCCCCCGGTCAACTCTCAGGAAAACATCGCATTTTAATCTGGACGAAGAGCAAAAATCGCGGCTGGCAGATGTACCCTGAATTGTAGGACGGGAGGCGGTCGGAAATAACGTCCGAAAGTTGTCACGTGTGGAATCATGAGGGGATCGACTCTTCGCGACGCGTCGACTCAGCGATCATCGATCATCTCTCCCCTTTTCCAGTGCCACGACCGCCTCGATATGACTGATATCACCCCTCGCGTGAACGGTGCCAGAATGAATGACTATATCGGTCGTCCTGTACGATTGATGTGTAAAGTCACCAAAGTACGCGTTTACTCCACGTCTGACACGCGAAGAACCGACCTCACTCCTCTCCGTACCTGATCAGATCACGGGGAACGTCGCTGTTGTAGAAGCCTCTGACGGTGCCACTATCGAGGTGGCCATGACACCGGCAAGGAACTTTTGACCTGCAGTATTTCAACGCGTTAATTTACCTGGCGGGAATAGGGCGCGCCGACCATCGAGGACTATGCAGAGATCGTCGGAACGGTTACTGCTGCGACCAAGATCAAGATGATGACTTGCATCAATATGGGACGAGACCTCGGTGAGCTCAGTCCCCAGTTTCTACACCGGTTCTTTGAGGCTCATGTGATCAACCTCCACAGACATGCAACTCGCGAATGACCTCGTCGAAATGATCCATGGTCCTCACAGAGAAATAAGGGAAATGTTTTTATAGATCCTGCTGCTTCGAGGTTCACTGCATCCATTTAATCCATCCAAGGAAATCGCTTCTCTTCGTCTTTCTAGTTCTACAGCATACCAATGTATTATTTCACTATGCAGGTAGAGGGCCTGCCCTTGCCATCTTCTTGTCATGACCTCGCTTCCTGTTGTGATTTCCCCTCGAAGCTTTGTTCCTATCCTTGGCAGCTCTGTCACGGGCATCTCCGCCTCCGCCTCTTCCGCCATGTCCCCTGCCCCTGCCGCCCCTACCCCTCCCTCCTCCACGACCACGACTTGGGCCCTCTGCCGTCTCACGATTCTGTCTGGATCCCCCTTCCCCTCGTGAGAATTCAATTGGCCCCGGTTTATTCCCAGAAAATTCATGTTTTTGAAGGATTTTGTCTTTTTTTGGCTGTGAAAAAATCGATGAGTATCAGTGTGGAGTTACAACCAG
>Ga0307512_10007050_pt1 | contig 11209 bp, 8 predicted proteins | sample 14_EM_MG_FD_200267 | JGI IMG/M metagenome (GOLD analysis project Ga0307512, IMG submission 200267) | Populus trichocarpa ectomycorrhiza microbial communities from riparian zone in the Pacific Northwest, United States - 14_EM | ecosystem: Host-associated > Plants > Roots > Unclassified | place... | reverse complement strand
CGCGGTGGTCATCGCCATCCCCAGCGCCGGCGCCGACCTGGTCCGGGAGCTGACCGAGCTGGCCGAGCCACTGAACGTCGACCTGAAGGTCGTGCCGCCGGTCGTCGAGCTGTTCGGCCGTACCGTAAGCGTGGAGGACATCCGCCCGGTCAGTCACGCCGACCTGCTCGGCCGGCGGGAGGTCGGCATCGACCTGGCCGCCGTGGCGGGCTACCTCGAGGGCCGCCGGGTGCTGGTCACCGGCGCGGGCGGTTCGATCGGCTCGGAGCTGTGCCGCCAGGTCGCCCACTTCCACCCCGCCCAGCTGGTCATGCTGGACCGCGACGAGTCCGGGTTGCACGCCGTGCAGCTGTCGATGGACGGCCGCGGCATGCTCGACGACCGCAACCTGGTGGTCGCCGACATCCGCGATCAGCAGCGGCTCGACGAGGTGTTCGCCGAGCACCGGCCGCAGGTGGTGTTCCACGCCGCGGCGCTCAAGCACCTGCCGCTGCTCGAGATGCACCCGTCCGAGGCGCTCAAGACCAACATCATCGGTACGTACCAGATCCTGCAGACCGCGCTGCGGCACAAGGTCGAGCGGCTGGTGAACATCTCGACCGACAAGGCGGCCGAGCCGGTGAGCGTGCTCGGCTACTCCAAACGGATCACCGAGCGGCTCACCGCGGCGGCCGACGAGTCCACCTCCGGCACCTTCTGCAGCGTCCGCTTCGGCAACGTGCTGGGCAGCCGCGGCTCCGTGCTCACCGCCTTCGCGGCGCAGGTCGAGTCGGGTGGCCCGATCACGGTCACCGACCCCGGGGTCACCCGGTTCTTCATGACCGTGCAGGAGGCGGTGCGCCTGGTCATCCAGGCCGGCGCGCTGGACAGCAAGGGCGAGGTGCTGATCCTGGACATGGGTGAGCCGGTGCGCATCGCCGACGTCGCCCGCCGGCTCGCCGCCACGGCCGAGCGGCACATCCAGATCGTCTACACCGGGCTGCGGCCGGGCGAGAAGCTGCACGAGATCCTGCTCGGCCCGGACGAGCCGGACCACCGGCCGAACCATCCGCTGATCTCGCAGGCCCCGGTGCCGCCGCTGGACGGCGCCGTGCTCTCCCTGCTCGACCCGTCCGTGCCGCGCAAGGACCTGATCGCGGTCCTGCGCTGGCTCGCCGAGAGCCCGGCCCTGTCCGTCGCGCGCCGGGCGAACCCGCCGGCCGCGCTCTCCCGCGCCGGGCGGATGCGCCCGGGGGGCCGCAACAAGGCGTCGGCACCCCATCAACCCGAGGTCGCCGTACGCCCGGGAGGCCAGTCGTGAGCAGTCAAGCGCAGCAGGGGAGCACGCCCATGCGGGTCGTCATCGCCGGTCAGGGATACGTCGGGCTGCCGCTGGCGGTCCGCGCCGCCCAGGTGGGCCACTCGGTCGTCGGGTACGACGTCGACGAGGAGCGGATCAAGCGCCTCGCCGCCGGCGAGTCCTACGTGGACGACGTGTCGTCGGCGGAGCTGCAGGCGATCCTGGACAGCGGCGCGTTCCACCCGTCCGCGGATCCGCGCTCGTGCGCCGGGTTCGACGTCGCGGTCATCGCGGTGCCCACCCCGCTGCGCGACGGCGTCCCCGACCTGAACTACATCGAGCAGTCGGCCCGGACCCTGGCCCGGTACCTGCGCCCGGGTGCCACCGTCGCGCTGGAGTCGACCACCTATCCCGGCACCACGACCGACCTGGTCGCGCCGCTGCTCGAGGAGGGCTCCGGGCTGATCGCCGGCGTCGACTTCCACCTCGGCTACAGCCCCGAGCGGATCGACCCGGGCAACCGGGAGTGGAACCTGGTCACCACCCCCAAGGTGGTCTCCGGCATCAACGCGGCGTCGCTCGAGCGGGTCCAGGCCTTCTACGGCTCGGTCGTGGAGCACACCGTGCCGGTCTCCGACTGCAAGGTGGCCGAGCTGGCGAAACTGCTCGAGAACACCTTCCGGCACGTCAACATCGCCCTGGTCAACGAGCTGGCGGTGTTCGCGCACGACCTCGGCATCGACGTCTGGGAGGCGATCGGCGCGGCGTCGTCCAAGCCGTTCGGTTACATGCGGTTCGTGCCCGGGCCCGGGGTCGGCGGCCACTGCCTGCCGATCGACCCGTCGTATCTGTCCTGGCGGGTGCAGCGGACGCTCGGCCAGAGTTTCCGCTTCGTCGAGCTCGCCAACGACATCAACAACCACATGCCCGACTACGTCATCCGGCGGCTGGTCGCCGCGCTCAACGAGCGCCGGAAGGCGGTCAACGGCTCGACCGTGCTGCTGCTCGGCCTGGCGTACAAGCGCAACAGCGGCGACGCCCGCGAGTCGCCGGCGCGGCGGGTCGCCTCGCTGCTGCTGGACATGGGCGCCGAGGTCCGGGCCGCCGACCCGCACGTCGTCGAGGACGCCCGGGTCGACCGCCGGGTCGTCCGGGTCGCCCTGACCGAGGAGCAGATCGCCGCGGCGGACGCGGTGATCCTGCTCGCCGACCACGACGCGTTCGACCTGGACCTCGTCGTGCGGCACGCGAAGTACGTGCTGGACACCCGGCACCGCCTGACCGGACCAGCTGTGGAGTCGCTCTAGCCGTCAGGAGTAAACCGTGGACGCCGTACGCCTGCTCTGGGATGTCCTCAACCGCCTCGCCGCCGCCCTCGCCCTGATCCTGTTGTCGCCGGTGATCCTGGCGGTCGCGGCCTGGATCAGGATCGCGGACGGCAAGGGCATCCTGTTCATCCAGGACCGGGCCGGGCGCGACGGCGTGCCGTTCCGGATGTGGAAGTTCCGGTCGATGGTGCACGACTCGGTGGCGCTCAGCGCGAAGCTCGGCATCAGCGATCCGTTCGGCCTGCTGGAGAACGATCCCCGGATCACCCGATGCGGCCGCTTCCTGCGCCGCACCAGCCTGGACGAGCTGCCGCAGCTGGTGAACGTGCTGCGCGGGCAGATGCTGCTGGTGGGCCCGCGGCCGGACGTCGTGCAGCAGGCCGCCAACTATTCCGAAAGGGACCGGCGGCGGCTGGCGGTCAAGCCCGGCATCACCGGCTGGGCCCAGATAAACGGGCGCGACGACATCGACTGGCCGCAGCGGTTCGTGCTGGACCGCTGGTACGTGGACCACTGGTCGCCCACGCTGGACCTGAAGATCCTCTGGCGCACGGTCGCGACGCTGCGGCGGGACGAGGCTCCGGTGCATGTGGACGAGCTGAACATCCAACGGGCCCAGGACGCGGGCCGTGCCTGAGCCGCCGCGCGAGGTCGGTTCCGAGTTCCACTGGGATCCCGCCGCCCTGCTCGCCCCCGAGCAGGGCGGCGGCCTGCCGAGCTGGCTGCCGGCGCGGACGGCGTTGTTCGCCACGGGATGCGGCGCGCTGACCGCGTTGCTGCGCCTGCTGAGCGGCGCTCGGTTGCACCTGCCGTCGTACTTCTGCATGGGGGTCGCCGAGGCGCTGTCGGCGGACGTCCCGATCGCCTGGTACCGGCACCTGCCGGACGGGCAGGGTCCACGCTGGACGAGTCTGCGCGCCGCGGCCGGCGATGTGGTCCTCGCCCAGAACCTGTTCGGCCGCGACGAGCACGTGCCATGGCAGGCGTGGATCGCCGACCACCCGGACGTCACCGTCGTGGAGGACCACTCGCACGATCCCTTCAGCAGCTGGGCACAGGCCAGCACGGCGGCGTACGCGGTGGCCTCGCTGCGCAAGACCCTGCCGTTGCCCGACGGCGGCCTGCTGTGGTCGCCGCGCGGTCTGCGCCTGCCCCGGCCCAGCGGCGACCAGAGCCCGGGCGCCCAGCTGAAGCTCGCCGCGATGCTGCTCAAGTCCGCGTGGCTCGCCGGCCGGCCGATCGGCAAGGATAGCTTCCGGGCGTTGCAGCAGGAGGGCGAGCGAACCTTGCTCGGTAGCACCGGGCCGGTCAGCGCGGTGACTGCGGCGACGCTGCCGCTGCTGGACGTGGCCGGACTGCGCGCGGCGAGCACGCGCAATGTGCACGCGCTGGTCGCGGCGCTGCCGTCTCGTGCCCCGGGATGGCGGATCCTGACCGGCGGCCCGGCCGGCGTGGCACCGTTCCGGTTGCAGCTGGTGTGCCCGTCCGAGGGCGCTCGCGACGCGCTGCTGGCGCATCTCGCCCGGCACGGCATCTTCGCGCCCGTGCACTGGCGGCAGGATCGGGCCGGGCTGTGGAGCGGCGACGAGGAGGCCGCCGACCTGGCCGCGCGGATGCTCACCGTGCCGGTGGACCACCGCTGCGGGCCGGACGACCTCCACCGGCTCGCAGCGGTGCTCGGCTCCTTCGTCCCGCAGAGCCAGGCAGCTTACCGATAGGCCGGGACGCGCCCGGCAACGAGAGAGCCAGGCCTCCTACCGATAGGCCGGGACGCGGCCGGAAACGAGAGAGCCAGGCCTCCTACCGATAGGGCGGGAACCGGCCCGTGAGGGCGGCCGGCGTGGTCGTGCCGGCGAGCTTTTCGAACGCGGCCGGATCAGTCACCACCCGCCAGGTGTGGAAGGCATGCCGGCCGGTGGCGAAAGCCGCCTTGTAGTGGAACAGCGAGTCGGCCGCCCCGCCGACCCCGCCGCCGAGGTGGTACGTCGTGTTGCCCCGGTCCCGGCCCCAGCGGCGGACCTCGTCGTAGAGCAGCTTGTCCGCGTGGTACGTGTTTCCGTCGCGGGTCGCCTGCAGGTGGGTGTGCATGATCCCGTCGTACTCGAAGAAGAGATTGCCGCCGAGCAACTCGCCGCCGGCCACCGCGCCGGCCAGATGGACCCGCTCGCCCAGCGCGGCCCGCAGCCGGTGGAAGTGCTCCGGGGTGAAGAAGTAGAACTCGGCCGCACCGACCCGGCGCATGGTGGCGTGATAGGTGCCGATCCACTCGTCGAACCGGTCCCAGTCGTCGATCACGATCTCGACCCCGGCCCGCTTCGCCTTGTTGATCTGATTGCGGTGGGTGCGGTGGGTCTGCTGCCAGATCTCCTCGAGGCTCAGCGTGAGGTCCACCGACACGGTCTCGCCGTGGTGCACGAGGGTGCCCGCGTCGGCCAGGGCCGCGGCGGGCGCCGGCAACAGCGGATGCAGCCGGGCGAAGACCGTGACGATGCCCTGTGCGCAGAACAACTCCGTCATCGCGTGGCAAGCGCGTACCCAGAAGGCGGCATCGTCGGTGTCGCTGACCGGGCCGGGATATCCGTACGGGGAGACCGCGTCACGCAGGTCGGTGTCGGGCACATCGCGCAGCACCAAGGGCAGCAGCAGCACGTGGCCCGCTTCGTCGTACCGGAAAGCGGCGGGCGTGCCGAGCGAGAGCCCGGCGTCGAGGCGCACGTATTCGGGGAGGTGGTAGACGTCGTGCCGGAGCCGGCTGAGCGCGTCGGTCCACGCGGCGTCACCGGGCTCCAGCAGGGCTCCGGCCATCAGTTGTCCCTTCGCGAATGAGGTCGGCCGGGACGGGGGGCGAAACGCCCGGCCGACGGCGGGCCCGGCTCCACCGGCGAGTGCTGAGCACCCAGCGAAGCAGCCTCCGTGGGGCCGCGCTCTGTGTCGTGACGTGCAGCAGGTACCGCCACATAGGATACTCGCCGCGGCGGTTGGACAGGGCATAGGAGAATTGTTTTGCCGGTAGGTCCACATAGTCCGGAACCCGCTCGAACCACTCACTACTCGCCTTCGCCGCCCGCTGCAGCGGAGCCAACGCGGTCCTGCGGCTGTATTCGTAGCGCTCCAGCGCCACGGCGAGATCGTCGCCGGCCGATACCGCGTCCGCCAGCGCCATCGCGTCCTGCATCGCAAGCTTGGTGCCCGAGCCGATGGCGAAGTGCGTGGTGTGCGCGGCATCGCCCATCAGCACGACGTTGCCGTGGTCCCAGCGCTGATTGGTGATCCGGCGGAAGTTCAGCCAGCCCGTGCCGCCGGCCTCGGCGCGGTGGTCGGTCAGCGGCTGCCCGCCGAGATGGGCCGCGAAGATCTCCTGGAGCCGGGCGCAGCCCTGCTCGGCGTCGAGGCGGTCGAGTTCCAGAGCGGCCCAGGTCTCGGGCGTGCACTCCACGATGAACGTGCTGGCGTCCGCGGCGAACGGGTACGCGTGGAACCAGATCCAGCCGGCCGGCGTACGCTCGAAACCGAAGGCGAACGTCTCGAAGACGTGCGGCGTGCCCAACCAGATGTACTTGTTGCGGCCCACCTCGATCTCGGCGCCGAAGTGCCCGGCGTGCTGGTCGCGGATCCGGCTCCGGGCGCCGTCGCAGGCCACCACCAGATCCGCCGGCGGGCAGTCGGCCAGGTCGGTCAGCTCGTCCCGGTAGTGGATCTGGACGCCGAGCTCGGTGGCCCGCTTGGCCAGGATGTCGAGCAGATTCCGGCGGCCCATGCTGAAGCCGTAGCCGGCCAGGTGGGTCACCGCCTTGCCGGGGGCGCGCACCTCGTACTCGTCCCACTTGTAGGACGCGTCCCAGATCCGCCGGGCACTGACCGGGTCGTACCGGAACAGGTCGTCGAGCAGGTCGTCCCAGAAGACCACCCCCCAGCCGTACGTGACGCCGGCCGGATTGCGTTCCAGCACGGTCACCTCGTGCGCGGGGTCGGCCAGCTTCGCGAGCACCGCGAAGTACAGGCCGGCAGGTCCGCCGCCGATGCAGTTGATCCGCATGCCGAACTCCTAACGGTAGGACGGGAAGGTGCCGGACAGGTCGCCCGGATCGGCCTCGGGCCGGCGCAGCCGGACCAGTTGGGTGTACGCGTCGCGGTCCGGCACGAGCCGCCAGGTGTGGAACGGGTGCCGGCTCGGCGAGAAGCCGGCCTTGTACGAGAACAGCGAGTCGTTGCACCCGCCCTTGCCGCCGCCGAGGTGGAAGACGGTGTCGCCGCGGCTCTTGCACCACCGCCGCACCTCGTCGTAGAGCAGCTCGTCCGCGTAGCGGTTGCGGGCCCGCCGGGTGGACGAGACGTATCCGGTGGCGATGCCGTCGTGCTCGAAGAACGTGTTGCCACCGACCACCTCGTCGCCCTCGAGCGCGACCGCGAGGTGCATCCGGTCGCCGACCGCGTCGTGCAGCGCCGCCAGGTGCTCGAGGGTGAAGAAGTAGTACGACGACGCGCCGACCCGGCGCATGTTGTCGTGGTAGACGTCCACCCACTCGGCGAGCCGGTCCCAGTCGTCGAAGACGATCCGGGTGCCGTCCCGGCGCGCCCGGTTGATGTGGTTGCGGTGGTCGCTGCGGGTCTGCCGCCACATCTCCTCGAGGCTGAGCGTCAGGTCCATCGAGACCGTCTCGCCGTGCCGGACCACCGTGCCGAAGCGGCCGAGCAACGGCAGCGGCGCTTCCAGCAGCGGGTGCAGCCGGACGAAGGCCGTCACGATCCGCTGGGCGCCCAGCGTCTCCATCATCGCGGCGCAGGCCCGTTCCCAGAAGCCGGTGTCGCCGGCCGCGGCGTCGCTGACCGGGCCGGGATATCCGTACGGCGAGAGCGCGTCGCGCAGGTCCGTGCCGGGCACGTCGCGCAGGATGAGCGGCATCAGCAGCCGCTGCCCGTCCTGCTCGTACCAGAAGGCGGTCGGCATGCCGCCGTACAACCGGGCGTCGAGCACGACGTACTCCGGCTCGTGGTACATGTCGTGGCGGGCGCGCTGCGTCGCCTCTTTCCACTCCCGTGCCGTCGGATCCAGCAGCTCCGCCCGCGACGATCGGGTCATCTCGTGTCTCCTCCCGAGCGGCTCACGACCGCAGGATCCGGGCGTTGAGCGCCATGTTGGCGGCGAACTGATCGTTGACCACCTGGTGACCCTCCAGCCGGAGCTGGACCGCCGGGTCGAAGCGGCCCAGCTTCACGAAACCGTCGGAGAACCACCCGTTGTCGGAGCCGGTGCCGTCCACGTAGTTGCTGTACGCCCGCCCGCCCGGCCAGATCACCTTGGTCAGCAGCGCCGAGAAGCCGGCCATGTCGGCACCGCTCCACGGCCGGCCGCCGGCGCGCGCCTCGACGACGTACGCGAGCACGCCGTTGCCGTGGCTGACGTCCTGCCCAGGACGCCGGGCCGAACCCCAGACGTCGTTCCAGAAGTACGCGGTGGCCTCCACCGGATTGCGGCGCAGTTGGCCGCGCAGCCCCGCGGTCCGCCCCGGCAGATGCAGATCGATGTTGTCGGCCACGGCGCGATACCGTGCCCGGCGGGCCGGGTCCGCGGTGACCCGCGAGAGGTTCAGCGCGATCAGCGCCCAGTGCGCGGCCATGTGCGTACGCTCGCGGTAGATGTTGTCGCCCGGACCGCGCGCGTACCACTTCTCGAAGATGTCGACCTCGGCGAAGCGCAGCAGCCGCTCGTAACGGGCCCGGTAGCCGGCGTTTCCGAAGATCGCCGGGGCGGTCCGCATGGCGACCAGCAGTGCGGTGCCGTAGCGCCAGAAGTAGCTCTCGTACAGCGGGACCTCGTCGCCGCCTTCCCCGGACTGGGTAGACGACCAGCCCCGGTAGCCGTCGCGGTATTGGCTGCTCGGCAGTGAGGAGGACGGCACGGCTGAGCCGGCCACGTTCTCGACGAACTCCAGGGCGCGGTCGAGGTAGCGGCGCTCGTCGGTGGCGCGGAACATCGCGATGCAGGAGTCGACCGAGTAGGACAGGTCGTAGTGGTCCCAGCTGTCCGTCGACTTGCTCATCGGCAGGCTGTTCTCGTACTGGTAATCCCAGCTCTGCTGGAAGACGCCGGCCCAGTGTGCGACCGGCTTGAGCCGGACCGCCGCCTGCGCCGCCGCCGGCCCGGCCGGGAGCGGGAGCGGGTCCATGATCGCCGGGACGTCGGTGCGCGGGGCCTCGCTGGCCGCGGTCAGCGAGGCGAACGCCAGCAGCAGCACCGCCCGGCGCCCGATCTTCGCCTCCCCGGCGCTCATCGCTGCACCGGCTCTCGCTCGGCCGCGGGCAGGTCAGCGGCGGGCAGGTCGGCGGCGGGCAGCTCGGGCGCGGGGTGTTCCGGCGCGGACATTTCGGGCACGGGCACGGGCAAGGGCGCCGCGGGTCGGGCCGGGGCCACCGCGGCCGCGGCCGCCAGCGCGGCGAACAGCCAGGCGAGCCGGGCGTCGTAGTAATCGCCGGAGAAGAGGCTGCTCAACGCCACGAAGACGGCCGCCGCCACGGCGAGCCCGGTCATCTGCGGGCGCGCCCCGCCTCGCCGCACCGTCAAGGACCACAGCACGATCGCGGTGGCGAGCAGCCCGATCCCGATCGCGCCGCCCTCCGCCGCGACGCCGAGGACGTAGTTGTGCGGGTACTCGACGCCCTGGTTGACCCCGACCAGGCCGTAGAAGCCGTCCAGGCCGGCGCCGGCGACCGGATGCTCGACGGCCAGCCGCCAGGCGGCCTGCCAGATGTCCGTACGGTCGGACAGGTAGTGCTGCTCGACGGTCTGCTCGACGAACCGGTCCTGGAACAGGTTGGTGAAGGCGGGCGGGGCGAACGCCCAGACGGCGGCCGTGGCGGCCACCAGAGCGACACCCGCCGCCGCGACCGGCCCGGCGCGCAACCGGTGCCGGATCTTCAGCAGCGCCACGCCGCCCACCGCGACGCCGGCCAGCAGGCCGGCGCGGGACCCGGAGAGCACGGCGGCCAGCAGGAACAACGGCACCACCAGCAGCGGCAGGACGCGCCGGGTGAACAGATACAGGGCCACGGCACTGATCACGCCGAGGATCTCGATCCGGACGAAGACGTTCGGCCCGCCGCCGAACGCGGAGTAGCGGCCCTGCTCGCCGGGCCCGTTGATGAACAGCGCGGCCAGGGCGAAGACCACCGCCGCGATGAAGAACAGCAGGAACGTGGTCCGCACGACCACCTCCGGATCGCCCACCGTGTACAGGTAGTACGCGAGGGTCAGCGCGCCCATCAGGCACAGGTCGAGCGTCTGCGGGCCGACCCGGGAGGCCTGCGGCGCCCACAGCCCCGAGGCGATCTGGAAGAGGAAGAAGAGCACGGTCACCACCAGCCAGCCCTCCCGGCGCCGGCCGCCCTCGGCGCGCGGCCGGCGGGCGATGTCGACCACGAGCACCACCAGGGCGATGATCAGCCCGATCACCCGCAGATCCACCCAGGCCAGGTCGACGAACCCGGCGCGGTCCAGGGTGAAGCGGCCGCCGATGGCCACCAGGACCAGCACCAGGCCGGGGGCCACGAAGACGCGCGGATTCCGCAGCCAGGTCACGACACTCGCTCCGCCTCCGCCCGGTCGCCGACGAGCCGGCTGGTCACCAGTGCGAAGACCAGGCAGGCGCCGTAACCGAGCAGCGAGCCGTAGGCCGCACCGAGGATGCCGAGGCGCGGGATCAGCAGCAGGTACGCCGCGAAGCTCACCACGAAGCCGGCGATCTCCGCCGCCGAGACGAGCGCGCTGTGTCCCCGCGCGATGAGCAGGCCGAGGCTGATCCGCGACACCGCGTAGAGGCCGGCCGCGGCGACCAGCGGCAGCACGACCGCCTTGGCCGGCGCGTACTGGTGGCCGAAGACCGGGACGATGAGCAGGTACAGGCCGCCGGCCACGAGCGGGGCCACCACCAGGGCGTATGCGGCCGCGGCAACGACGATGGGCCGGGTGCGCAGCCCGCCGGTGCGGTGGCTCGCCCGCCATTTGCCGAGGCGGGAGTCCGCGTACGCGCGCAGCGGCCAGGCCAGCAACTCGGTCATCGTGGCCACGGAGGCGTACAGGCCGAGGGCGGAGGTCGAGGCGAGCGCCGGCAGCGCCAGCCGGTCCGCCCGCAGCATCGCCATGTTGGACAGCGCGGCCGGGAAGAGGGCGAGACCCTCCTGGCGTACGAGCCGGTTGCGGCCCGCCGGGATGGGCGCCGTGGCCTTGGCCGGCAGCCGCAGCCAGAAGATCACGTAGGCGATGGTCGGCAGCACCCCCGCGACGAAGTACGCGAGGATCCACACGCCCGGTTGCGAGGCCCGGCCCACGAACAGCGCGATCAGCATCGCGAGCAGCAGCAACGATTCGAGGACCCGGGCGTACAGGTAGTCGCGCATCCGGCCGACGGCGATCGCGACCGCCCGGGTGGCCAGGATCGACGCCTCGGCGACCGAGTAGCAGGCGAGCAGCGCCACGATGGCCAGCCCGGGGTTGAGCCGGTGCGGCGCCACCGAGACGAACACCGCGGCGGCGACCAGCCCCAGCCCATAAGGCACGACCAGCAAGCGAGCGTACGCCCGGACCGCGGCCGCGGGCGCGGCATCG
>Ga0307512_10007049_pt1 | contig 11210 bp, 13 predicted proteins | sample 14_EM_MG_FD_200267 | JGI IMG/M metagenome (GOLD analysis project Ga0307512, IMG submission 200267) | Populus trichocarpa ectomycorrhiza microbial communities from riparian zone in the Pacific Northwest, United States - 14_EM | ecosystem: Host-associated > Plants > Roots > Unclassified | place... | reverse complement strand
ATACAACATCGATGCAATCAGCACTGGGTTTCCCTCCTCCTTTGTCTGTCAAATGTGTGTGATTATCTGCTGTGATGAGTGTCTCACCAGGCAACACTCCTTTGGCGACAAGCATCTCATTCCTCAACCAACAATATTCATCCTTCCATCGACTTCGACGAGGTTCTTTAATGCCGTTCAACTGGTGCCCACACTTGTCACCCTTGGGGCTTGCGCTATTCAATATTTGTTTTTGTCCAAAACTTGTGAGTTGGGACGTTTTTACTCGTCTCTCAGCCATGCAGCACCCACACCTTGAGGACATCTAACCGGAATTTCCACTGCAGCCGCGAAGCCTTCACCCGCATGCACATGAACTTTGACAACGGGAGATGGGCACTGATCATCCCATTCATCCTAGATCCTCACAACTTGCCGATCGATCAACTGCTGCATCTGCAGCTCGGAACCCCTACGGCCCCCCATGGTGACGGTTCCAAGGTTCCTTGCTAACCCGGACAGCGCATTATCACAACGTTGTCCCCCATACCTCGGCTCTGCTCCTTCTGGCCTACTGACCGGTATTGCCACCATCCGACGGTGGGCTTTGCACGAGGCAACAACTACATCGGCGTCCTCAATATCGAGTCCCCAACGCGTCCTAAGCAAAGCAAGAAGCGAAGGCGGGATGGTGACACTGCACCCCGGAAGCGCAAAGGTAAGTATAACACATCGTGCAAGGAGGTGTACTGATCAAGACTATGTATGCATTAGCGCCATCGTGGTCTTCATCAAAAGCTAGCCTCGCCCTGCAGTGGTCCGGTGGATAAGCCGACTCAGCATTTCTACGACATGCCGTGTGGACCCTCCGTCCCCTGCTTCTGAACTAGCCCTTCTGAATTCGTCTGAAGGCCCGGAACGTCTTGAGTCTGAGATGCTTCAAGCCTTAAACCACCTATACCAGCAGGAGTGACTTAGTTTTACTACAGGCTTACTTGCGAGATTACACAATAGAAGGCCCAGTGGCAGAGTCGGCAGTTCTCGAGCTGCTGCAGGCCGGGAAGGAGGCAGAGTTACTCAAGCTTTATACCAATTGGAACACAGCATCAGATTAGTATATAACATGGGGAAAGTAGTTAGTCGATTGAACAAAACGGTGCATTGCATCATATAGCAGGATCATGGCCGGAACTGTGCACATCATGGCAATTTACGATTACGAAACCTTGTCAAATCTTGAAAGCTGATTGGTGGATTCCTGGGCCAACTCGTTCCTGACACCTGGTGTGCACCTGGTGCAACTCTGGCGCGTCGTAGTTAGCCTGAGTTCAACTCAACTCAACTCAACTCAACTCTCCGGCAACACTAGGAGGGAGGCAGTTTGGAGGAGAACTTACCGGTACTTACCGGTCCAGGAGCTCCACTCCGGCGCCCTTCGACAAACAAAAACAAATTTGAACGTCTTACCAACGTCTTACCATATCCGTACCGACATTTGGCCCTGGCCCTACCACCCACATGGCTGCAGTGGTTTATAACTGTCTCATTGTCCACTGACACACTGTACCTCAGGCTGTACTCTACCTATCCTGCGCTTGAAACCCAGGATTCCCCGGCCACGAAATGGCCGGAAGCAATTCGAGACTTGGTAGCTGACCTGAAAAATGCTGTCCGCGTCCCAGGCTTCTTTTCTTGCAGCAACCTGTTGCCTTTTGGGCCTTGTCTCAAAGTGACTCCATCATAGCGCTCAAAAATTATGTCACGTCATCAGTGCCTTGTTCAACAGATGTTGACATGAGCGCCGTTAGGGACCACGACACCATGTGACAACCACAACACACTTACTAATGCTGCTCTACCGCATCGTTACAGTACCCCACCCCTCGACCGTCGGAGCTGTCCAGTGTTTGCGCACGCACTGAGCAGCCCTCGAATTCAAGACGCTACCCACACGCATATTCTCTTCTAACAAATCGCAGGGCCGGGTGATATCAGGTGTTTATGTGGGCCCTCCTACACCCTCCGAGTCTCCGAGTCCAGGGCCCAATCCCTTTGTTATTTCAATGTCACTCCAAGGTCCTGACCCGCCTCAACCACGCTCATATTTCTTCTAACAGGGTATCGCGGACATGCGTTCATCGGCTAGTATATCACGCGCTTCTAACCCGACCAATTCATACACTGCCCATCATAGGATCAATCCTTCAATTCACACATCCTAGGGGCCCTAGCTCGTTCTCCTGTACGCGGACCTCTCGCATCTTAACATTGGGCCATGACGTATCGCTTACCCCCTTCCTCAGGACAATAGGGGTATAAACGGTACTCTTCAAGTTCCTTGAAGCGACCGAGGCATACTTCTGCCTCGAAGAAGAGCCATTTGTTCAGCTTTGCCCTTGTGATTTGACTCAGGGCGAACCTTCCTCCCCTTCATGTACTCATATTGAATTGCACTCGAACCACCGCCCCTCTACGTGTGATCCTACCTAGTTGATACTGTGTCTTAGCTAATGGCCGTAACTTGAACATAATGAGTTGAGAAAAAAAAAATCTGCCAGTGGTGCCCGTTAATTGTGATGTGGAGCTCCTGTAGATGGGATACAGTACCGTGTTCAAACCAGTCATCCTGTTCGAACCAGCCATCCGTTGCGTAACCAGACCAGAAAGAAACCCTGCGCCGAATTTATGAGGCCGACCACGACCCTCGAAATCGAGCCTCGCCACTGCCTTTCGTCGTGAGGTGCATTCACGCAGATCTCGCCGGGTACGTCATACCTAAATTACGGTGGCGTTGTCAGCAAGGACACCGCCTTCCAGGACATACAGTATTAGGAGTACGAAAGGATAAGATGCAATATTCAGGGGTGAATTGGCCCGGGACATCTCGATTTATTGGATTTACTCTAGATTATATTTTTTGTTATTTCATGGGTGTTTCGAACGAACGTGAAAAAACTTGTTGCATTCGACGGACGCCTGGTCGGACGCAAGATCCAGGGACGTGCGGTAGGCGGTTGCGCCTGTGCCAACGCCGCCACTACCACTACTTGAACTTGGCGGCGGCTAGCCAATGCGGTCGCTTCCGGAACATTCCCTCTCACACGCATCCCCTATGGCTACTAGATAGTCTTAGCGGTTGGCTGTGCTTGATGCACGATATTGTGGACGTTGCGGCGACACACCAATATGCGAAGACAGCGTTGCGGAGCGGAAAGATTTGTGTCAGTTAGCTGGACTGAGAGAGCCCTAGTTCGAACGCATATGTATAGTAAGCGCACTGTAAGCGTAGGTAGAGATCTCATTGTGAGATCTCGCACGCTGGAATCTGCTGAGTTGCAGTCACGGTACTGTAGTAACAACCGCAAAGACAAATTTATTAATAGCGTTAGTCTCGGATGGTCTCTTCCTGCGCTCATTTACTGCGTTTGTCGATAGTGGGTCGTTCTATTTGATGGGCGTGCCTGTTCTGTCTTGGTCCCGGATCTATATTTTTTCGTATTCATTGAGAACATTGCGACCCCAACAAATGATGTTGCCGGTACTCTATATGGCACGCAATAGAATGGCCCCAGGCACAGGCTGGCATGCCAATCTCGGCGTGGCTCCGTGAAAAGTTCTGGTAGGAGGTTTCCTGGAAAAATGCGGATGGAGCGTGCTCACGTGTACAAAGCGTTTTGTGAATCTTATCGTGATTTTGCTCAGGCTGGCCGTGAGGCAATGGTGAGTTCATTCATGGTTCCGAACCCTGTCGCTCTGGACACGGCTGCTAAGGAGTTGCCAAATTTCGAAATATCCTGGAACGTATGATGCACTTTCCCATATACTCTTTCAAGCACTGCCCACGACTGGTTCTAGCGGGGGTCCGATTGTGGATGAGAACACAGGAGCCGTCGTCGATGTCATGCTCGGTACTCGAATGGACAGCTCCATTGAGGGTGTGCGCGGCGGGGGCGTCCCAGCTGAGACCATTTTTGGAGGTGAGGGTGCAAGGGCTGGTAGTAAATTCCTGCGCGTTATTCATGAATTGGGGGATTCAGATGTTCAGAGTGCGGTCGGGAACCCTTTTCGACTTTTGGGAGCCCGAGGCAGACCCATGACGCCAGTGACGTCGTACTCGCTTTCGCCGTCCAAGTTATCAACTGCAACGCGCGGATATCGATGGCATTTGTAAACGTTGGAGGTGTCATATCGTCGTAAATCTACGACGGCCATATCACGCGGAGGGAGGAGCGTGTACAACACCACACCGTTCATGATCTTTGGCGGGGCTAAACCATTTTCCATTCCATTCCCTTCCCCGACCATCATGCTATACAAGAGGGCACAGTCAATAATAAAAAAACGCCCAAGAGGACCAACTGGATGCTGGCAGGTCGGTGTGTTCGTTTGTGCCAGCCAAGCGAAGACTGTTTTACATTTCAGAACGAATGATTGTGAAGAGTGAACTGGCCGATCTGGGTAGAAAGGCCTCGTGCCGGAACCAAGTTTCAGGGATGGTTCGGAGTTCTGGGAGTATGCTTGATTAGGTTCCTGGGGCGAGGGGGGTAGGATGACGAGAGTGCAGTAATTGAAGGTGAGTAACTGAATACAGTACATTGTTTTACCAAAAGACGTAAAATGAATCCAAAAGAGGGCGGTGATGGAAGGTGAGTGTGTTGATTTGATGTGAACGGAGATAGATCTAGAACGTAATGGCAGAAGAGTTGTGGCTGTGATGTGCAGGGAGAGGACTCGGAAGCGAGAGTCGCGCCTTGGGAGGAGCGCCGCAAGGAGCGGAAATTAATGTGGGAGTGGGAGTGGGAGTGGGAGTGCCAGTCGCACGAGCTGTCAATGCCGTCCCTGGCCGCTGATTCAATTCAAAGTTGGCGCCCGCGCATGAACGTACGGTCGACACGTAAGCCATCCTTACACGACCAAACAGGCATCCGTGTCGGGCTCGCCATTGAATTGATGTGAGGAGGGCCGTTCTGGTGGGAGATGGCCAAGCCGTTGAGTTCGAACTCGTTCTCTCATCCGCTGTCACGATGACTCGTGTAAGCCTTGACCGCATGGCATCCCCGTGCAACCCAACCAGCCCGCCACGCCTAGCCTCCGCTCACCCTCGTTGCCTTCACGGCCAAGCCCCTCGTTCCTCACACTCATCACTCCCCAAGCACTTGACATCGACCTCGACTGTTACTGGTGTCATACTTTCTAATCATGCTGGACTCAAAATGTAAGCTACCATGTCCAATCGACGTTCAAGATGCTAAAGATTTTGTGGCACATAGATATGCTCCCTCTAGCCGTCGGAGTCGGCGCCGCGGCTGTCACTGTCATCTTGATACCTACCCTTGCCCTCGTATTCCTGCGCATGTTTGGCCTTAGTGTTATAGGTCATATCGCCAGTTAATCAAGTCGAAAATGTTCACTCTTCGACCCCACCGGTCACGTAAAACCCGAACTTTTCCGCATCAACTGACTGGAACACTCTATCGGGGACTGCCACAGCTGCAATACAAGCTGAGATTGGGAACGTCGTAGCTGGGAGCTTGTTCGCCATGGCCGAAAATATTGCCACAGGTGAGGCGGTCCCCACCCGCGATCATGGTCAGCCTTGGATCCAGCATTCATTCCATGGGTACAGCTGCTCCCTCTGCCACAGGTGTGGGCATAGATGCCGTTGCGAACATGACGGCGATAGCTGCGGCCGAGTTTGGACCCAGCGTTGTTTCCTTCGGCGAAGCTGCTGCCTCTGCCATAGGCATGGGTATAGATGTCGTTGCAAACATGACGGCAGAAACCGCGGCCGACGTTGGTCCCAGTGTCCTTTCCAAGGGCGAAGCCGTTGCATCCGCCATGGGTGAGGCTATAGGTGTCGTCGTAAACATGACGGCAGTGGCGACAGATGTCCTTAAACCTAGTAGCATCGAAGCTGCTGTGTCTGCCTCGGCGCGGGCATACTAGGTGCTATTGCCAATCTGACTCACAAGGGTTAGTAGGCGAGTAAAGAGTTTAGACCCTGTCTCTTTTTTGTATATCGATATGTTTTCACTATTTAATCCCCCGTTGAAACAATGGCAATCAAATTGCAGTAAATGCATAATGTGGATGTCCGAACATTTAACATTAATATTGCTGCCGTCAAACCGAGAGAATTCTCAGTTTGCTTCAAGCTGCGGCGGAAGTACCAAAGGACATACGATTCAAGTTACAGAATCCTACTAGGAAACCAGAACGCAGTCTCATTTGGCAGAAAAGAGAATTGGTAGGAGTTCTGGCTTCTCCGACACATATTCCCACGACTACCGTATGTGTCCTTCCACCTTCCACCACATCCTCGGGCATAGGGCATCTCCGCGGGAATCCGAGGGATTAACAAGTCACATGATTCTGAGGATCCGCTGCCATTCCGCCATCCATCCGTTGTGCCACCGTACCGTTTTGGGCATGCCTATTGCGTGCCCATGCCACATTCCAGCTTGCGAGGTCTCACAATGAGATCTCTGCTCACACTCATACATGCATACGAACTAGGGCTCTCCCCCCCTCCAGCTGTCAGCTGACACAAACGTCTCCGCAATGCTGTCCTCGCATATTGGTGTGTCACTACGACGTCCACGAGATCGTGTATCCAGCACAGGCAACCGCTAAGACTAACAGAGAGGGAATGGGAATGGGAATGTTCCGGGGGCTACCGTATTGGCTCACCGCCAAGCTCAAGTGGCGTTGGCACGATCATGATGCAGCCGCACGCCCCTGGATTTTGCCGCCCGCCTCCCTTACACCACGCCGCACAATCTCCCCCCTTCCTCCCCCCCTCTCGTTTTCCGCGCCTTCATTTTCCCAACCGTCTCTCATGCCAGTCGATACAGTAGTAGATATCTGACAGCAGGAGTGACCTCGTCTCCCCTTAATTACGATTTGGCGGAACCTCTGGCCTGTTCCTGAGGAATTTATGCATTCTCATCTCTATTGTGGTGATTTCCTCCCATAACTAACAGCCCCTGTGCGCCGTATCCGCCAGTTGTCAAACTTCCCTCCAGCGAAATTTATCGCTTTCTTCCTTTGAGGACGGAAATATTTGGTGGGACAATGTGTCAATGCTACGGTGCCCAGGAATGGTAAATCAGCAATACAAGTGATTAACTCAGGCTGAAACACCTCTCTACCAACTGACCAATTCGCAGCCCTTGTCCTTTTGCGTGATTCCATGGGCGCCACAGATCCACAAGACGACCCAGTGAAATGAGCTCATGCATCACATGATAAAAGTATATCAAGACTCGGAGAGCTTAGGGAGGCGTGCCTACGCGAATTTCTTTAATGATACAATGCAGCGAGAGAAAAAGAAAATACAATCGTCGGACGCCCGTGCCACTGACCGGATGAACAGCCTTGAAAACTTCCAAGATCCCGTGTCAATCTGCGTGGATTGCAGATTCGCAATTGCCCAATATAGTCAATAGTCCCACCGCCACAATATTAATATGTGGGTCGCCTTTCAATGGGAGTCTCCCTTGCTCCTTTTCATGTGCCATGCAGAGGCCCTTACTCTTACTGTCAATCCATCCGAGTTTCTGTATCTTCGTGACAGTGCGTGCATATGGCTAATGTCGCTCTCGGATCGCAAATCACTGGCTATTATCATCCTCGAGTCCATTCCGAACACTGCCTCGATGTGCCTTTGACTGCGCTTCCACCCACTGACGTTCTTGTATTACTGCAAGCTAGAAGGTAGCCACTGTGGTTTGATATACAAAAATGTAACAGGCGGTCGAAGGGTCGGAATCGAGGAGGGGACACCAAGGAGGGAGGACGTGGAACGACAATGACGGGTGCGGGAGAAGAGAACGGAACACTCCTAGCTTCAATGTGTGACTGAGGGTTGACAGAAAATCTACCAATGCACAACTTGAAGAGACTGTTTTAGTGGAGGGTAACAATGAGAGTTGTAAGGTGCGCACGCGCTTCAGCCTTGGAATGCCCAAACTCGACTGTCTCGCCCGACTTGACTGACACCACAGGGCAGCGCATGCGCGTCGCTGTCGTCTTTCTGTTTTCCCATGTGAGACTCTTGTACGTTCTTTATTCTCCTTTCGTCTTAGACTCGTCTCGTGCATAGCATACTTGTCCGTATTTAACCCTCATCGCCTGGCCCAGAGCCGGCGCCGAAGAATAGACCGCTCTTTCAAATTCCCCCCTCTTCGCCTGCACGCTTTCGCCTCAAATCATTCATTACGCCCATTACGATTCCCCCAGCCGTGCCGTTGGGGCAACGCGTGCCCATCACGGTCTGCGCCATCATGTCCCGTCTCAGCATCATCAAGCGGCTCGCGCGGAGCCCTCTCACATCACACACACACACGCACACACACTCTCTCTCCTCCGTCTCTCGTCTCTCCCCCCTTTGCGGCTTCACTTTCCCTTCGGGATCGCGAAGCCCTCCTCGGATCTCAGGACTACCCTTCGAACTTGCAGGTAGACCAACTGCCTACGGTATAGAGTGGCAGAATGTAGACTGTAGTTTGGGTACCAGCTCATAGCCTAGTAAAGGGCGTGGGTTGGGGATATAAGAGTAATCTGCGGACATCGAACGAAGTGAGGGAAGGAATTGGCCACGACTAACGTTGAGTGGGAGACCCCGCCCTATGGATTTGAAAATGCTGGGGTTCCGCTGCCGCATGCCGCACTGCTCCAAGTTTACGGTCCGTCCATTTATGTGAAATAGGACAACGGGGACGGTTCTGAAACAGGACAACGGAGCCAGTTGGCATCAGGCGGCAATCTTTCAGCTCCTTCCTGTTACCTCCTGATCGGTGGTATTCCGATGTCCTCGAGAACGCCTACTTCTGCGCACCAGCAACCTTTTGGTTCCCAGGATGCTAGTACAAATGAGTATCACTATTAGGGTTCCAGCTTATAATAAGGCCGGCCAGACTTCGTCCCTCCGTTAAGCCTAGTCACCCCTCAGTGTATGTCTGCAGCACCAAATGGCTGATACCGAACCACAACAAACCAATCTATTCTTCGGGGACTCGTTCCCTCGTCCCATTCCACGTCAGAGAGACAATTATGCACTGCGTTACGGTAGTGTTGGGGTCAGTCTTATCGTCGTGACGTTCTCCCTTTTTCGAGTGTTCATTACCTGTGCAAAATTCCGTTTAGATACTGTCTGCTGCGAACAATGGCCAGCTTGATAGTCAATGGGAGAGTGTACTTCCAGCTGTCGGGAATGGCCCTGTTCCAGCGCAACGTGCACTGCAAGACCCGCGACAGATTAACTTGGCTCATTATGACCTGGGAGTGGAAGACTACCGTCTACTGTCAGATGTGAGTAATTGTTTCTATTTGTGGAGTGTCGGTCTTCCTCTCAACTAACTGTTACTTAGAATCCTGCGGCCCGGGTCCCAAACACGTATCCTGAAATAGGACTTGATCAAGGTGACCTAGAACGCGAGCGGGCCATGTTTCCCGTACGTGCCAATTTTTATTTCTTGCGTATATTCTCGACTAAACCTTTCGCCGCAGGACCACCAAGGAAATGGCTCCTTTGGTTATGTTCCCCATGGTGCTGTACGAGGCCCTACCCAGGCCGTACCTCCTGGTCCATCGGCCCACCAGAACACCGGCTTTCGTGAGCCCGCGGCGGCTGGGGATCTTCGACGTCTCGCCAGCCGTTACCTGTACCATCCGGATTCACAGGTTGATATGGTTCGCATGGAACCGGGTTCTGCAGGTCGATATAAGGTGGTTATAGTACTTGAGATGTCGGATCTCCTCTGAAGACATCCCTTGTCTCGACCACTAACACTGTCATCGCCCCAGATCATCACGTCAGACGTTTGCTGAGACTTGGACGCGTGGATACCGTTTCGGTGCAGAATGAATCAATACGTTACTTGTTCTGGTATCTGAGCGCTCCGCATGTCCTCGTTTGTAGTTACTTTTCGCCCTGTGCCTCTGTATGATACCAATGCATTGCTGATCTTTTTGCTTCCCTCCGACGGGCGACTCGAACTCTATACTAAGTACGTTTGCCCGAAAACTACACAACAACGTCGCTCCCCGGTTTCGTCTGAAAAGGTTCCGGGTTCCGTAACAAGTGATGAAATGCAATCAGAACTCTAAAGATGAGCGGGAAAATGTCCCTGGGAGCGGAGAGAGAGTAAGCATGCCTATTCGGGGCTGATTCTGTCGGCGGCCCCGTCGCATTACACGAAGCCTGTGCTGTCTTCTGTTCCGCCGCAACCTCGGTGACGCACACGTGTTATCCTGCAACATGCCATCCCTATACTGGAACCCAACCCTCAATAATTCCGTTATCCTGGACCCGAGCCAAGAATGAAAAATTAACGGCTCACCTCCGCCGTATGGAGAAGTGCCTCATGTGTGTGTGTGGGACCGTAATAAATCACTAGAGCGCGCGTGACAAACAAGCGGCTGCAAATGGAGGACATCTGGTTGTCCATATGCATTCGGATGTTTTTCTGTGGTAATGGTAAGGTGTCACCACGCGTAGTAAGACCGAGTACACGTCGATCTGGGGCTAAGGGATCGCACGTTGCAATAAAGGACGGATGATGACCCCCCCCCTTTCGAAAGTGGCGGGTGACGCGGAGTATGCCCGTGTCTCCTACAGTCAGCGAAGAGGAGAGATTCGCCGTGCGTCATGTAGTACGCTCCAAGAGGAATGTGAACAACCCCAGGACCTCCAGTGCTGTCCAGGCCTATGCGAATGTCTGTGAGTCAGATAAACGGTGCCGGAGAACGAGAGGACAAGTAAGAGACACATCATTCTTGCAGCGGAAAAAAAATGCGAAACTGCAATATTAGAAAAAGCGGCATTGTCTGCTCCGACAGGCTGTGCATCACTATGTCACTGACTACTGTAGCAGTGATGGCTACCCTGCGGCCACTCATATAAGGTAAACGGACGTGTTTACGATATCTGCCTGCGAGGCCGCGGAAAACTGATGTAAAGTAACCTTGTGTTAAGGCCTGTGAACATTTCGACGAGTTCGGCGAGCTTGCTGACTGTAGCGGATTGATGGTACACGCCACGGAGACACTCAACAGTGTAATGAGGGTGGCTCAGAGTGAAAGTGGCCACGTCCGAGTCAAAAAAAAGAGCTTACGGTCACTATAAACTCGAAAGCTACTGAAATTCAGTAGTTTCACATACTGAACGGTGTGGAAACACCTTAATTTCAGTAGTTAGTATGTAAAAAAGTCGGAGTAGAACATGATCA